>Ga0209512_1000248_pt1 | contig 104243 bp, 118 predicted proteins | sample frozenSSSSmetaG_FD_184142 | JGI IMG/M metagenome (GOLD analysis project Ga0209512, IMG submission 184142) | Glacier valley bacterial and archeal communities from Borup Fiord, Nunavut, Canada, to study Microbial Dark Matter (Phase II) -... | ecosystem: Environmental > Aquatic > Freshwater > Ice...
GGGGGGGGGGGGGAGGGAGAGGGGGGGAGAGGAGGGGGAGGGCGGACGAACCTAACAACGTCTTGTGCGCGGCGCGCATCCTCGGGATCGGTGTTCTTGGTCATATTGCCCGTCCCGCCGCGGCCGGTGGTGTAGAAGTCGCTCTTGATGGTCGGCGTGCGGAGGTCCTCGGGGGAGACGTTGGGGGCGGGGAGGTCGGAGACGTTGCCTGTGGCGATGTTAGGCGGGGATGTCTCGCGGGGTGTTGGTAGGGAAGGGGATGGTGGTTGGAAGGAATAGAAGGGCAGGGGGCGATGAGGATGAGGACTATGGGATTGGATTGTGAGTTGGGAAGAGAGGGAGACGTACCGGCTCCACCGCGGCCTTGTGGGATATGTTTCTTGGAGTCCTTGGACGAGCGCGAGGAGGATGAGGAGCGTCGACGATCTTCCTTGGCCTCCACTTCGGGCTGTCTCGAGAGTGTCCTTGAGAGGACCTTGCTGAGCATTTTGGCGGTTGTGTGAGAAAAGGCTGTTGGTGCTGGTTTTCCTCAGACGGTGGTGGTGTTCAATCGTGTCGATGATGGTGGGTGTTATGATACTGTGTCGAGGTCGATGCTGAGGTATGTAGCAGATAGTTGTGGTAGAACAGAGTAGAGTAGAGATGGTGATCGAGAGAGAGGCATATGTGTATAGATGTATAGATATATAGGTAGGTTTGTAGGTTTGTAGGTATGTAAGTGTGTATATGTATATGTGACTCCTTATGGCCGTTACTCTCTCCTCGTCATCTTCCTCGTGGTCGCTCGCCCTGGCAGTAGCGCCATAGAATAGACCATCTATTATCCACTCTCCACCTCTCTGCCTCTGTCCGTCACACCCCCCAAAAAACTCTTGGCAAAAGTCTCGTCTGACTGCAAAATTCTGAGGGAGAGTCTTCACTGAGTCTTCACTGCCCCTCTTCCCCCACAGTAATAATAATGCAGTAAAACTCCAGAGTGCATACCCGGAATCCCACCCTTAAGGCTGTTCTTCCCCTTCCTGACTCGCGAGGTCACTTGAGGAACGACTCGGCCCTATTTTGGCGGCAGGTTTGCCCGCATTGGGGACAGTTGAGGGGGGCCTAGGACGGAAATGGAATTTTATTATTTTATTATTTTATTATTTTATTATTTTATTATTTTATTATTTTATTATTTTATTATTTTATTATTTTATTATTTTATTATTTTATTATTTTATTATTTTATTATTTTATTATTTTATTATTATTTTTCTTTATTATTACTTCATAGCAAGAGAGCAGACGGAAATGCGGAGGAGGGGCCACGCACGGAGAGTTGGCAAACGTAATGTTTTCGGATGGCGCCATACAGACAGCCTCTTGCGCTCCCGTGGGCTGTGAGTGTGACTGGCTGGGTGGGACCGACGAAGGAATCGACCTAATTCGAGCAGGTGAGGCATTTCGCAGAGGGACTCCACGCATTCCTATTCACTCGTCGAAGCACGTTTCCCATCCATGTCATGATATAATATCATATAATATGATATAATATCATATAATATGATATAATATCATATAATATGATATAATACAATATCATTAATACAACTCAGCTCGCCTTTTAGCGATGACATAGAGATGGAAAATTCCTTTTCGAACGAATCCCTGGAGATGGCGTCTTGAGGCTCGATGCGATCGATTAGGCGAAGCGAAAGCCGAAAGTGTGGGGAAGACTAAGGCTAATGCTAAGGCTAAGGCTAAGGCTCTGGCTAAGGCTACAAGGGTATAGAAAAATAGGAAAATGAAAAATGAAAATTGGGGAATGGAAAATAGAAAATAGAACAGAATAGACTCAGAACTCCACAGACCGAACACCTGATCAGATGGCAATTGCGGCTTCAGCTATCCATCCGTCCCGTGCCTGGGCTAAGGCTTCAGGCACCTCGACCGTCTCGTTGGTCACTCGTGTCCTGGGCTGCAGGCAACTTGCACTTCCGGCACGTCCTCTATATCTATATATATCCACTATATATATTCATATATATAGATATACATACATACCCCCAAGCCCCTCTGAAATCACCCTCTAACGCCCGCCTGCGCTGCGGGGAATCAAGTGATGGGAAAAAGGAGGAGAGTCAGCAGCCCGCAGCAGCACAGACACTACAATCTCATAAACTGCGAGCCACATTGCCGACGTGCACACATATGTACCCAGGTATATAGCATAGCGTTGGGGAATCAGAGAGATTGCCATTCGCTCTAGAGAGAGAGAGGGAGGCATGTCATACATATCTGCTTCCTTTCCCTCATTCTTCGCGTCGCGAAAGGCATTGCTGAATCGACCGACGGACCGACCGACGATCAACTATCCTCCCTCCACGTCATCGATTCTTTGCCAGGACTCGAAATCACTCCTAAGCAGGTGTCCCACAGTCATGGCAGACCGAGACGAGACGACCAATCTCTTCTCTTCTCCACATCGCTCTGCATCGCTCCGCCCATCGACGTCTGAAATGCCGTCACGGTGCGGCTCTGCCTCCTGTCGAGCTCCCCTCGCCCATCTCGTCAGTCCCATTGCCCTTCTCGCTCAAATCTCACATATCCCCCTGCCATCTCTTATGGATCTGCCCTTCGCCTCCTTATTGCCATTTTCAGGCTTTTCAGTTCTCGAAACCCCGCCTCGACACCCACAGGTAGGCATATTCAACATGTAAATAGTCACAAACTCAAGACACACAGCATAGCACAGCACAGCGCACCATCACACCATACATCAACTCCATCGAGCAATCATCTCATCTCATTCCCCTCACCCTCTCCCTCCTTCTCTCCCTCCCTAGATCTATCTCGTCCTATCCTCTCCCGTCCTCATTCCCACCACAGAAGAGAAAACAAACATTCAATCACACAGCCCGTCCGGACGCCCGCCCACCCACACGCACGCGCCCGCCTGCCCGCCCTTCTACGACATTAGCCAAACCATATCCCGCCAGCCATCCAACCCAAGGAACGAAACGATCTATGTATCCCATCCCATGCCATCCCGTTCAATCAACCACGCCACCATCGCAACCCACGATCCGGCCTGCACAGCCAGCGAAGCTCGATCGAGAGAGAGATGGGAAAGGGGTATATTTCAGACCAGATATTTGCCTTCCATCGCCTGCCTGCCTGCCTGCCTGCTAGCCACCTCGCCCGCCACCTCCGATCCGCCCAAGAAATAAGTCTATGTGTGTTGTAAAAATCCCCCTCATAAAAACCCCCCTCCCCTCCTTCGACCGCCTCCCAAATATCTCGCTCAAGCCCAGCTCGTCATGCTAAGTGGAAGAGACGAATATGTCCTTTCATCCTCCAGGGAAACACGAGGCCAGCCAGCAAGCCCCTTAGCTCTCATCGTCGGGATACGCCATACCCTCGATATCCGCCAGGCCCTGCTGCTGCTGCTGCCTCTGCGCAATCACCTCCCGCGCGTAGAACTCCACCAGCATCGTCCCGTACGCCTCCAGCTCCTCGACCGGCACGGCGAGGCGGAAATCGTTCAGCAGGAGGAACTGCAGTTCGAGGTGGTTCAGCTCCAGGAGCGGCAATCCGCCAACCTAGTCTTGCGCGTCAGTTATCCCGTTCACATCGAGAGCCGCCGACGAAGCACCAAAAGTGGCAGGGGCAGAGGAAGAGAAGCTAATTGCAACACGGGGAAAGCAACATACCTTCGCGTATCTCGAATTCGTATAGAACGTATCCGAGAAGAACTTGCTCGCGCACGTTACCCCCGCGATCACGAGCCGGTGGATGTTATAGCTGTCCACGACGAAGAAGTGGCTGAGGTTGTACAGCGGCGCGTCCTCGTTCGGCGGCGTCGCGTACTGCGTCCGCGCCACATCCTCCATGCTGCCGTTCACGCTGAGCCCAGACATCGGCGTCCGCGGCATCTCCATATGCTCGTCCTGTCGCGGGCCCGTCGAGAGCCCCGTCGACGGCCGCGTGGAGTGGCCCTCGGAGGCCGGGCGCGCCTGGATGTCCTCGAGCGGCCCGGCGTTGACGCGCTCCGTCATGCGGTCGAAGTAGACCAGCAGGCTGAGGAAGACCTCGTAGGTGAGCGGGCAGTACTTGTGTATCCTGCTAAGATAGCTCAGGATCGTGATGCTGGGCACATTCTTGCCATGGAATGCCAGCACGCTGGCTGTCAAGCCAGACATGTTCGCGTTGTGTTCTGACGGCGGTAACGGCCGGTGGAGATGCTCGTGCTGCCTATCGTTCGTAGTCGTGATCTTCGTCAGAAGCCCCGCTACCATCTGGATGATATCTGTGATGGGCATGGCGCTGATCTCGTACTTCGGTGTTGCATCCCGCCCATGATGTCTATATTCCGGCGTCCGGTGTGATAAGAACTCCTCTGTCGCGAAGCTCTGGATGTGCGCCAGATCGCGCACTTTTATGGTACCCCCTCCATACCTGGAGATGTCATCTGAGGACCAGACAGATCTTGGTCCAGGACTCGATGAATCTGCGGGAGAAGCTAGGACGGCTCCATCGTGCTGTGGGACGTGATTATCTCGTGAAGGTTGCGATTGGTATGACTGCGGTTGTGATCGTTGATCGAAGTATTGCTGGCTAGCAAACGCCTGCCTCGTCTGAGCCTCATCCGGCGAGCTAGAGTCCGTCGAGGAGCGGGAGTGGTAGAGTTTGGGGTCGTATGTTTCGTTCGCCAACCGGTATGGTATCTCGTTCGGCGCCCGCGGTCTGGGACTGGGCGGAGAGCGCTGTCGTGATTGTGAAGAGTGTCGATAGTGTGGAGGTGATTGCTGGCGCTCATCCGCTCGTCTCATGATTGGGAAGTATGAGGTCTCTGTGACAGTCTCGCTGAGCACAGCAGCCATAGTACGCTAAGACGCCGGGAACTGCAGAATAAAAAATATCAGTGACGGTTCAGGGAACACATAAGTGAGGTATGTGGTATGCGGTATGTGCTATGTGATATGTGCTATGTGGCAGGTATGATGCAAACAGGGTAATGGTGATGGTGATGATAGTGAGGCGAGAGCGTTTCGTCACAGGCCCCGATAGCAGATTAGGTACGGCAGTGGGGCGGAATCAGTGGCGAAGAACTGGATCGCTAGGAACAGCAAAATGGGGATGGAGTGGCTGAGCCTCCAGATGAGATCGAGGGTATTATTGAGGTCTGAGAGCTACCCCCAAACGCTTCCAAGACTGAGCTTATCCTGGCCCGACTGCAAGTGGGGTGGTTTGTACCGTATCGTATCGCATCGTATCGCATCGTGGTGTCGCGTCGCGTAAGGTAGACGGAGAGGCAGACGGAGACGAAGACGAAGGCGGAGACGAGACGCAGCCGCGAGGGGGAATCAGGAATCAGGAATCATGAGATGAGATGAGATGAGATGAGATGAGATGGAAGCGACAAGAGAGAGAAGATCGATCTGGCTTACCTGCAGCATTCCTCTGGCGGCAATTAATGCCCGACGAGGTGAAGAAGGTGGGAATGAATAATCTTCGGCGATGCTTTCTGCTCACACAATGATGATTGATGAGAGCAGGCGCGAGAGCAAGGACAAGACGAGCAGCTCTGGCTTGAGATGGAGAATGGTAGTGGCGGTGGTGGTTGTTGTAGTTGTTGTAGTAGAGCTCCAGTAGTAGAGTAGTAGTAGTAGAGTAGTAGTAGTAGAGTAGTCGCAGTAGTCGTAGTAGAGTCCGTCGGGTTCCTTGACGTTTTCGCGCCGTTGGTTTGATTGACGGGAGTGACGTGAAGGAAGTTTGGACGGAGCGCACGTCACTACTTCGGTAGTAGGTACTCTCACTCACTCACTACTCACTGAAGCTATGAGTACGGCGGTGTGTGGAGTAGAGCAGAGTAGAGTAGAGTAGAGTAGAGTAGAGTAAGTAGAGTAGACTAAGGTAGACTACCAATCGCTCAACTTCAGATGCCCATGAGTGTGTACTGACTGCAATGACTGTACTGACTCTACTGTTATACAAACGGAAGCCGAGAGCGCATAGATGGTGGGTGAGGTTGAGCTACGGAGGCTAGACAGCAGAGAATAAGAAAGTATAAAGTATTGTACAGCGACGATGGAGCAGAGAGCAGAGAGCAGAGAGCATCAACCCCCAACACTCTATGAGTGAGGGTGAAGCCTATTATTATTGCAGATGGCGTTGGGCACAGGAGTGCTCTGCGGCCAGCCCATTCGTTGCTTGCGAATCAGATCGCCAGTATGCCACCCGTGATGGCGTCCTTCGGGGCCGGCTTGCTCGGCCGGCCGCCGCTCTCCCTCCTGCTTTCCTGCTTCGAGGCAGGTCGTAGACCAGATAAAGGGGAGTCTACGGAGAAGTACCTATGTATATGCGTACGTATGTATGTAGATGTATGTAGTGAGACAAGGCTCTTCCCACCACCAGTTTCAATACCGATTGGAATGCATGTGGCACTACTGCTGCTGGAGAAGATGTTCCAAGTGCCGAGTACGCAATGTCTGCTCTGAATCCTGTGCTCACGGCACAGTGTCTATTGTTAGAGCAGGGCGAGGCAGATGCTGGACGACACGAGGTCATTCATGGGAATGGCAATGGCAATGGCAATGGCAATCATGCAACAATGATCTTTGCATCGCAGCTTCCATCATTCAGCGGCATTCCCATACTAATCGTAAACAGGACGCGATCAACACCTTTCCCTTCAGACTGCCTGCAGGATCTCTTCCCAGAAACCTGACAGGAATAATTATTATGCTAGCATCTCTCCTCTCATCGTCTTCGTCCACGCACGCATGGGACAGACAGCCCGCTTCACCGCCTCGCCTTCCGTCATATTTCGCCCCCCTGAGCTTCACCGCTTGCATGAAGCCACCACACTCCATTTCCTGCAAGATCTTCATAATGCCATCTGCCTATTTGCTACAAAAGACCGCGATTGCTCCAACTCCAACGGGGGAAAAATCAAAAGGAAAAAGGGAAAAAGGAAAAACACGGGTCGTCGGGTAGGCAGCATCTATTCTCCGAGGCTTGTTTCCTTGCTTGCTTATGATGGACGGATAAAAGGCGTCGTGCAGCAATCAGCTCATGCTACATTGACCTTGTATCCGTTGTCTGGCAGGTACAGATGTCTCACGGCTCCCTTCTTCGTCAACACCACCATGCGGATCACGCCTCCTGAGCTCCCATCCCACTTGATCGCCTCGGCCAATGCGCCTTTCACAAACTCGACTGCCTCGGCCTCCTCGAATCCCTCCTTCCAGTTCGAGTCGCAGTATCCGTAGATATATGTCGAGCCTGAGCCTCCGATGGCATACGACTGCTTGTGCAACGAGCCTCCCAATGGTATCGAGTAGACCTGTCCTCCATGACGCTCGTCCCATCCAGCAATAATCAATCCCGCACTATCCAATCATCAGCAACACTGCGCATACCCTACAAAGATACCCATCTCACCTTAACCGGTCCTTGTTGTTATAGCACAGCTCCTGGAACATCGCTGCCGCAACCTGTGTGGTTGGTGGCGCGCCATTTTGGATGCCATACATGCCCAGTTGGTAGTGGACGATATCCGCAACGGCCTGAGTATCTGCCGCAGATCCTGATCGACAGCACCAGATGGTGTCGTGTACTTGTGTAAGCTTGTCCGTAACTCGATTGGCGATGTATGCTCCGGTTGTCGTTCTGCTGTCCGCGCCTAGTGTCCATCAGTCCCAAGACCCCTTGCCAGAAAGCAAATGTCCATACCTAAGATAACACCGTCTTTGAAGTTGATCGCCATGCTGGGCCATGTTTAGCTGAGCTCGAAGTAGTAGGCTGGTGGAGCTGTGGGAGTCGAGCTTACATTGAGGTTCCCAAGCTGGACACGATGTTAGCAATCACCACCTGAAGCTTTGAATATGTGGCAGCTTACTTGACTTCACCCTTCTTCAATCTATCCATATCGATGTGGATGCCATCTACAAGCTTTAGGTCAGTAACAGCTCCAAACCGCAGATGTTCAAGAGCACATACCCTCGTTCAGCATTCCAGTGTTGCCGAACTCCATCTTGATATCGTTGTACGTCTATGTTCAAGTTGAAATGTCAGAGCGTAAGGATTCGAAATCGTGTTCGGCGCGGAGAAGTCGTTGGGTTGTTTAAATGCTTGATGTTCCTTGGTGGTTGTCAGGCAGCTTGCTTCGTAACTGTTTGGCGCCTCGCGAGCGCGAGCTCCATCAAGGCTCCGGCCAGATTTTCCGTTCCGCGTCTACGCAATTCCAAAAGCTTGGGGTTTGCTCCTGAGTTCTAGGAGAATATGTAGGAGCGCTGGAAGCCCGGAAATAGAACGTTTTATGTTATCTTTAAGTATATTTAATCAATGGGTATCGTGTTATGTTATCTACATATGCAAGTGGTATTTGTAACTTGCTTCAAAACACTCTCACCCACCCGCTCAGTCTAACCATGCTGTGCCTGAGTAGGAGATGCCGTCCGTCCCCTCCCAATTCCCACCGTTTCCGTCCTCCCTTCTATAAGTACAGTACAAGCGGAACGATGCGCCATTTCATGGAACTAAATATAAATTCTCCAAAGCATTCAATACGACCGTCCATCAACCTCCCCGAGTGAGTCTGCAGTCTATGGTCAGCGTTGAAGTGTGACAGTCTTGGGAGCAGCTCACCCATCCTCCTTTTGCAATTCTAGCGGCGTGAAGTGTACTGATCCGCCCTTCGTCGCCGTCGCCGCCGGCTTTGCATCATCATCCTCCGCACATCCACAATCATAAAAATCACCAATCTTCGAACAGTCGAACAATGGCTTCTTCAGCCTGGTATTGACCTCGTTATGTACATGGCACGCCCACGTCGCCGCACTGGACCGCGACCCAACCTGCGGGGGATATTTCGCAAGGATCTTCTGGAAGTGTCTGGCGCAGTCGCCGCACGGGTAAAGTCGTGCGAAGAGATAGATGTAGGATTTGAGCGACGCGCTGTCGTCTGGGGTGGGCTTGTCGGGGAACTTCGCCATCGTGGTGTGGAGGAGCTTCCAGGCTGCATTCCCCAGCTCTGCTCTACAGATAATGGTGGTCAGTATCAAGGATTGCAGAGACATCAGCGAGCACTCACTTTAGAGTTGCATTCTCCAGCTTTGGCGCTGTTGCTATGCCGTGAAGGACACTGTCGCTCGGCGGCGCCCCAACGTCAAATGCGTCATCCCGACGACCTCCAGATGTCAGAAGAAAGGAAATGCCCAGAAATGCGACAATGGCAATCACCGCCAGTGTTATATGTCGTCTTGGAGGCATTTGGTGGTGAAGAGCAGTAATCGGGTGATCCACCGCGTAAGTACAGAACCTCAGAATATGGCGGAGACCTGAAGAGTGAGACTTTGTAGCCACCTCAAATAAAGGAAAGAACCGTCGAGCATGCACAGAATCGCAGTAATAAAACAAGAACGAGCGTGAAGGGTCAAGCAAATAACGAGGATAATTTCTGGAGGTGAAAATGAATACAAATGCATATACATGCCGGCACGCAACCTTAGGGGATAATCCGATCGACGCATTTCGGATTATCCCTTGTCACGCATTTTCCCCCAGATTTTGACTTTCTGAGGTGCGGGATTCGCATGGCTTGGCGTCTTTGAAGCTGTTGTATAGCTACTTATATATGTATACAATATACATGTATGCTCTCTTCTGCATACCATGGAATAATAAGATCATTTTTAAGACCTTGTACATACATATTATTGCATCTTGAACTGTCCGATGCTTGCTGATGAAATCCTTTTCATGATGTTGCGGATGACATCGTTGCCTCCGACCTGATGATTCTCTGATGTCGTGCGCACAACGTCAGGGATCCGGCCGATATTCGGGACCCCTGGCATCATCAAATTCCACATAATATTTACCCATCGAGCACCTCGTAAGATACATTTCTTACTGTCAGCTTCCTATTACTCATCCAGCACTGACACAGAAGCTACATATCGAGGATATCTCTCGCATTCATTAATCATCTTTAGCATCTTCAAAACATCTATAGTGCTGCTACCTTCATCGTCTGTCAACAGTACCGCTCAAAATGGTCTTCCCACCTCCACCAGTCAATACCATTGGTGAGTCCTCCGTTTCAGTCAATTGCGTTCTCAGAAGTAGTGAGCTGCCTTCTACAGCTCTGCTATCTGTCTCAGTCCTGAGATGCGTCCAAATCTTGGAGGTTCAGCTCTTTTTCGTCATTCCCGAGCCTTCACCATCACCAGATTACCCCGCAGTCCACCCCACCATACGAACCTTCACTCTCACAACCCTCACTAACCACGCCCCCCACAGACTGGAACAACATCGGCTTCAAAGTCCGTGAAGTAAACGGCCACATCGAATCCCACTACTCCAAGAAAACCGGTCAATGGAGCGCCCCAACCTTCGTCGCCGACCCCTTCCTGCGCATCCACGGCATGGCTCCCGCCCTTAACTACGGCCAACAAGCCTACGAGGGCCTCAAGGCCTTCCGCACCCCAAACAACACAATCCAGATCTTTCGCCCTTCCAAGAACGCCCGCCGCATGCAGCATTCTGCCGCGTTCATCTCGATCCCCCCAGTGCCTGAGGAGCTGTTCGTCGAGTGCGTGCACGCCGCCGTTGCGCTGAATGCCGAGCACGTCCCACCATTCGAGACCGGCGCCGCTATGTACATTAGACCATTGATCTTCGGCTCTTCTGCGCAGCTCGGTCTCAGCGCACCTGAGGAATACATGTTCTGCGTCTACGTCCTCCCAGTTGGTGTATACCACGGTGTGCACCCGGTTAAGGCGTTGATCCTCGAGGACTTCGATCGCTCGGCCCCAGAGGGAACGGGAAGTGCAAAGGTTGGGGGCAACTATGCGCCGGTCCTAAGACACAGCGACAAGGCTCACGATGAGGGCTACGGAATCACCCTCCACGTGGATTCCCAGACCCGCTCTGAGATCGACGAGTTCTCCACCAGTGGCTTCATCGCTGTCAAGAAGGATGGAGAGAAGATCACTGTTGCCGTTCCAGACAGCAAGAACGTCATCGACAGTGTAACCTCCGACTCCGTCCTTGAGATCGCCAGGTCCCTAGGCTACACCGTTGAGAAGCGCTCAGTAAGCTCCTCTCCTATTCAGCCTCTTCTTCTACTTCTATCCGCATAGGAAACTGATGCTAACCCACGCACCTACAGATCAAATACGAAGAACTCCCATCCTTCAGCGAAGTAATCGCTGCTGGCACCGCCGCTGCCTTGGTGCCTATCAAGTCTATCACCCGCCGCTCCCGCAACGACATCTTCTCCTACATCGCAGAGGACTCCGAGGAGCCCGGCCCAGTCTTCACCAAGCTCCTCACGACGCTGCAGGACATCCAGAGAGGTAAGACCGCGGATCCGTACGGGTGGTGCGAGCTTGTTGCGGAGCCGGAGGCGGGGAAGTACGTGCAGGCCACTGGGGATGAAGATGTGTTGAAAGATGGAAACGTGGATGAGCTGCCGTGATTGGATAGGATAGATGCAAAGAAGGAATGGAGAGGAATAAAAAAAAGTTGGTGCCTCCTGGATGCTTGATGTGTGCGCGATGATTTTGAGATACCGTGCCTTCATTGGATTGCTGCTGTCTTAATAATTTTCTCTCGTCTATCTTCGTCGGTCTTTGCATCGTCTTTATCACAATCAAGAGGCCGATCGGCCAGCTAGACGACGAGGAACGCGACCCATGAAAAATGGAAGCGAGTGGGCTGAACAGCCACAAGTTATCAATTGCTACACACATTATCTATAGGGACAAAAACCATGTCATACATGTACATACTTACTTTTACACTCGCCACTCAAGGCTATGTTGCCTCAACGCCACCCATGCTACGCTCCTAAACCTCAAAAAGTCGGTCCTGCCAATGAACGCCAACCCCCCTTTCCCCCCAATTCTATATCAGCAGGCACCTATTCCCTTTCTATATGCTTACAGATCCTCCTTCCCATATCGTACCGTCTTCCGTCTCATCCCATCTCACACTGAATTGCCGACCAAAATCTCTCTACTTAACTCCCTCCACACAAGACTGTGGGGTGTCGGCTTGGGGGAGATGAGATATCGTGGCCGAATCACGCCAGACTCCCACTCATAGTCATAAAAATCGCCTGCAGCGCCAAACTAACACTCCAAATGCCCACCTTCTTAAACCTCCTCATCCGCGCCTGCGAATCCATCACGTCTTTCGCAAATGCCTCATAAGTCTCCGCACTCAGATCCTCCATCAGCCCGCAATCGTGGATGGTCCAGCTCCCATCGAACTCAGACGCCTTCTTCACGATACGGCAGTTGATAGGGATGAACGTCTTGCGGCTGTTGATGTACGCCACAATCGGCCGGATCAGCGCCTGATTGACGTAGCTGAGGTCGCTCGTGAAAAGCGGCACCGCGGCGCGTACGTCGTTCAGGTGCACTTTCATGTCCATGATCAGGAAGCGCTTGTCGTGGTCGATGGCGGATTGCTCTTCGAAGGCGGCTTTGTGCTCCGGGGTGTTGAGATCGGCGGTGTGGGGGTGGCTCTCGAGGATATGCAGGTAGCGGCTAGATGTCACGGTCGCTTCCATGCGGTCGTAAAGGTCAGACATTACCTTTGCGATTGACTCGTCAGTGTCGGCTGGGAACATGATGTCCGCGACAATATCGACGTTGCCTTCGTAGATCCAGCCGAAGAGGCCTTCGACGCCTTTGTTTAGGTGGTCGATTTTGAGGCCGTCGATGCGCATGCGGCTGTGCTTTTTCCATACATCGGGATCACCGAAGTCGGAATTGTTGTATGCTGGGCTGTGGCTTTGATGGGGGTGGATGTTGAAGAGCGATCCATCAAAGGAGCCGGACATCTGGTTGGCGGAAAGAAAATCGTAGAAAAGCCACTGTTTGCGAAGCTGCGGCAACTCGCAGGTGAACACACTGACAGAATATGGCCTAAACCCATTCGGCTGGTGGATTGTGAGGAGCAGGTCTTCCATCTTGAAATTCTCGATTTCGAAATCTCCAATGACGTGTTTGTGCTTGTAGGTTCGCGGGTCCACATACTCGTCTGGCCAGACCACGTGGGTTCTGTCCACGACCCCTCTCACGCCTTTGATCTCGACATCTTTCAAAAGACCCTTTCCATTCCACCATTTGGCGAACGAGAGGGTGACATTAACGGTGTTGATGGTGACATCCAATTGTGTGTAGTTTCCATCATCTTCCTGCTCGATAAGCTCTTCGTGATTGGCTTCGCGCTGAGCGGCAGCAGCGGCGGCAGCATCCATAGATGAGCCCTTGCTGACCCTACTTTTGGTTTGACCAGGACGCCTTGAGACGAAGACATTGCGGAATGAAATGACCCCGTCTTTCCATTTCGGTACGACAGCATTCTCGAAGACAACCTTCACACCAGTGGATTGTGTGAGATAATCGCCAACCCATCTAGCAAGAGTTTCTAAAGACGGGAGTCAGCATATCACAGTCGTCAATCATCGGGAGAGCCTAAGCATACCTTGAGCAACGACGGTATTAATAGCGAAGATGATTATCGAGAAGAATGTCGTAGTTCCAAGTAAAATCCATACAATATGTCCCAGCATGAACCAAGAAACGAAGGCGCTCCAGTCATCCACGTTCCAAGGTCGTACGCTTCTAATAGAGAACCACTTGAACCTAATCTTCAGTCGTGACCAAAACCCTGTTGCTGCAGCCAATAATTCCTCCTTAGTCGGTCGATGAGGCATTTTCGGAAGATGTGGAAGATGTGGAAGATGGAAATATGAGTTCCCCTCTGGGGTCGTCTGACTTGAATCAACTGGAAGAGGGTCCACTGGCTTTGTATGTGCCACGGGTGGCTTGTCGGCGACATGCGGTTTGCTGATCTCGGGTTTCGTACTTTCTAGTCGTTTTGTGGTATGCGACGTAATTATAACAGCCTTGTTCCCATTCTTCCATGCTTCCCTTCCTATCTGTTGACTACTTAGATGTATCGACCTTTTCCATAACTGGCCTGCCAACACTGAGGTTTTCCGCCGCTCAAGTCCCTTTGCTGTGCATATCGTTTTCTCGACCACACCCGAACAAGCAGTATTTGTCCCCGTCGCCGTCGGATTGACTCCCAGAAGTAAGATGCCCCCAGACGTAAAACTCCGTCTCGTAGCATATTGCGCAATGGCCGGTCTCGATGCTGTAAATCCGCCGTAAATCCTCTCCCTACTCTGCGAGAATGCCCTCCTCGCAATGTCAGGGTAACCCCTCGTCGCGTTCGTCACTCTTGCTTTCGCAGCCCAGAATGGCGTTGCCTTCTCCCACGCCTGGGACCACAGCTTCCCATTTGTTCCAATATTCCTCGCCATCCCTCAATAAACCATCATGAAGCAGTAATCCTGCAGTCTGTTGAAGACATGTATTCCGACCCTGTGCCTGCGTGGCCTTCGTCGTCCTTCGAGTATGAAGAATGTTTCAGTTTCCCAAGAGACAAGCACCGGCAGCAGCAGTCATGACGGAAGCAAAGATTCGGGCGCGCCAATCACTCAGGAATACCGGACTAATCCTTCCCGCCCTCCGGTACTGCGCGTGGAATGGCCGCGCTAGCACATGTGGGAAGACCTAGGCGGGGCTAGGCCGCGTTGGGACTGGGGAACAGCGATAAACTCACAAAAAAGTTGAGATAGCGAGACGACATCTACAACGACATTATTGAACGCACACACGAACATCAGCATGTCTGCTCCTACTGCGCTCTTGCGTCGCCCGGAAGAGCTTATTCAGCCAGAGGTAGTTCCAGTACCTCAAACTGGTCAGTCTATTCCCCTATTATTGACGTGAAGTACTTTACTAATTCTCAACCAGAAGATGAAGAGCTCATTCTCGACACCGAAATGGATGGCGGCGTCTCCATCATTCCATCCACCACAGAAATGACCATTGACGAAGAAGGCCGTCCACACTTCGCTCCCTCCTCTGCTTCTACTGAAATCCTCCGTGTCGAGACACGCAAGGTGCCGATCCCTCCTCATCGCATGACGCCTTTAAAGAACGAATGGACCAAGATCTACCCGCCCCTCGTCGAGCATCTGAAGCTTCAAGTGCGCATGAATGTGCCGCGAAAGACGGTCGAGCTGCGCACCTCCAAACAGACGCTGGATACGGGTGCGCTGCAGAAGGGCGAGGACTTCGTAAAGGCGTTCACGTTAGGCTTCGACGTCGACGATGCCATAGCAATGCTAAGGCTGGACGATCTGTACATACAGACGTTTGAAATATCTGACATAAAAACGCTGCAGGGAGAGTGAGTGTTCTTCTTTTCTTCCGTCCTTCGTACATATTGCACATTTACATAATTCCTATGTACTCGACTGGAACTTATTTTCCTTACCTGACTTCTTCTGCCTTCGTCTTCACACTGATTTTATTATCGCTAATACCTATCTTTAGACACAAAGGGCGAGCCATTGGGCGTATCGCAGGGAAAGATGGAAAAACCAAGTTTGCGATTGAGAATGCGAGTAAGACGCGCGTGGTGCTGGCCGATAGCAAGATTCATATCCTGGGCGGCTTCAAGAATATCCATATCGCCCAAGAGGCTATTGTCAGTCTTATCCTGGGTAGCCCTCCAGGCAAGGTGTATGGCAATCTGAGAAAGGTGGCGAGCAGGATGAAGGAGCGATTCTAGGGGCTGATGAAAAGTGAAGACATCTTGATGAAGCATGCTGCATGGAGAGGCGTTGGGAGTCGAATTGTTGTAATGTGGGAAAGCAGAAAGCTTTCTTCTGGCGTTGATACAAAAACATAGGAAGTTGAATGGCCGACGAATATTATGAACAAGACATAAACCACTACCGGAATATTGATTGATGTGCTGCATAAATCTCCGTGATCCGTCCTACACTTCTACCCATGGTATCACTCCAGAAACTATCTATTCCTGCTCTCTCCTCTTCCACCACGTGGCTGGTCTTTTCTTTCGGCCAGCCTCCAGCACATATTCTACAGTTCTGGAACGTTATCTGGTATCATAGGTTTGGTCAATCGTGCCTTAAATCCCTCTTATTTGATCATCATCATTAAATCGTAGAATCTCAGGAATCGATTCTGGGTGGTGATCTCGAGGCGTCCTTGCCTTTCGACGCACTGGAGCTGCGTCTATAGTCATCATTTCTTCAAATGTCAGTCTCGCTCCCCCTCAGTCATCGATAGAGAACACTCACGATCTTCTCCTCTCACCCTCCTTTCTGAAGGTCTCGATGATTTTAAGCATCTCTTTCCTCCCTCCATTGGCGTCGATCATCTTGCCTGCCATGCTCATACTAATCTTCTCCTTCGAATTCGCACTCAGCAGCCGCTTCAGCAGTAAATGCCTCATCTGGATACAGACATAGACTCCGCAATCACTGCTATTCTCCTGTTGCGGGCTATCCTCCAAGTTCATGAGTCGCAGAGATCTGCCTAATAATTGTGATAGCTTTCTGGTCGCTAGGTTGGCCTCCTTCCAATTTGATGGTGAGAGCGAATCATAATGGAATGCCACACCGTCGATGATAGAAACAAGAAGCAGAGACCAGTGCGACCCACCCTCTGCAACAGAGACATTGTGTGCATCATTGATTGGGAGGAAGATATGGGTTGTTCTCGAAAAGTCGGGAAGAGCTTCTTTAAGGGTGAGCGGATCAGGCGTTTGCATGAGCATGAATGCCATGGAGGGTCTGAGGAGGACGATGTGAGAAGAGGGGTATTGGGAGAGTTGTTCGTGCTCGAGGTATCTAAGGTCTTCAGCGGAGCTCTTCTGTCTTCGTAATTGGGGGGCCGTACTCTTCCCAAAAAGCAATGGTCTGGTAGTAATATGTTTAGCCTGGCTCATTCAGGGAGGTCTATCAGGTACTCATACGTTATCTGTTAGCCAGTCATTCTTTAGGGTATCGACATCTTCCCTCGTTACTGAGAGTATATATCAGCATAAGCTTGTATGTCGAACATGTATATAATACGAACATCTAATATCAAAATCTGTGCGACGCATTAGTTCAGTCTTGCAACAGGATGCGCTTCAGGACTCACAGCTCAGATATGCATCGTCGGGCGAAAGCTGCAACAGACCAGAAGTTCGCATTAGCATCCTGCCTTTGTAATGGAGGGATCCCATCGCATCCATTGCGAGGCCTCCGAGTTGGAAAATGATGAGCATTCCCCAGACACTCAATGCGACATCAAGAATCGAGAGGACGACGCGAATGAGAGGAATAAGGCTGGCAAACATGGCTTGACTCGCCGAGGCTAAGAAAAGTAAATCAGACGTACATTGTCTCCAAAGCGGCGGCTCACTCTCCCCTTAAAGGGATGGAATCCTCCCTCTCGAAGCATCTTTTCGCGATTGTCGTTTCGTTGGTGGTGGGAGGTTTCGGGCGCGAGGTTTCGGGCGCCTGCCTGCGCGGACGTGAGGCGGGGTCAAGCCGAGAGCGAGGAGGGGCAAATGTGAAGCTATTCGCGAAATATGTTGGCTGATAATATATCCGGAGGCATGTATAGGGTATATTTATTCGTAATACATCGAAGCGTCGTCGTCGTCGTCTGTTGACAGTGGTGCACTATTTTTTATGGGCGTGGAGACGGTATGTATGTATGGTGTCGAGTTATTCGTATGCGTATCCTACATACCGATTCTGCATATGTACAGTACAGACCATCTGGAATGATGGGGCAAAGCACAGAAGTTGACGACGTCAATTGGGCGACGTTAGGCCTGAACGAGAAGCTTTTGGGGGGGACCCTTGGAAGGCTTGGTTGGCCGCTTGGGAAGGGCCCTCTTCATCGTCATCCAATGCATGCCGCTATGCCTCTTTCGTCAGATGGACATTTCTCGTCCATTTTTGAATATGTACCTTCTTCATCTTCATTATCTCTGCAAATTACATACTCCACAACACACAGTACGCAGTACTCTCACTATCAATAACACCAGGGCTCCTCAAGACAGCCCACCTACGGAGTATACAGCTCGGTCCAGAGATTGATAAAGCCATCTATCTACCACACGACGACGACCTGCAAAGATACGACGATGCCTTCCCATGCATCTTTTTGAAACGTTGAGCCTTCTCTTTGCATTTTCTCTTCCTCCTCCACTTTCTCTCGAAGCACAATGGCCAACATATCTTTCGCTTCGTCACCTCCAAAGAACGGGCAAGCTCTGCCCGTGAGAGGCTTTCTTCCTCTCAGCGATGATAATCCATTGTCGCTCCACGGCAATAGCGTATTGAACACGCTGATTCGATCGCGCTCCAATGCTTCCCTTCATATCGCAAGACGGCCTTCTTCCATTATCGGAGATGAATTGCCAGCAGACGAGGAGGTCGGCGAGAGACCCCTGTGGCGGCATCATCGTGATGGCGAAGATCCAGCACATGAGCGAAGAGCGAGCCAAATTCTCAATAAACCGCAGATGAGAAGTATGCGTTTGATTGGAAACAGCAACCCCAGATACAATTGGAAAAAGTATTGGAAGACCGAAGATGAGCTGAGCAAGATGAAGAAGCCAATGTTCGTTCTCCGTCTTATAACCTTCCGATGTCATGTTTCACTGCCAGGCTGTTGAGTGACGGTCGCGCAAAGCCTTGCTGCCAGACCCTTGGAATCTGGGGGGTTTAAACTGATACCCGGGAGAATGCTAATTATAATTTTTACAGACGCAAGTACTACGAGCGGACAAATTCGCTCATCCAGCAATACATCTATATCGACCGTCTCCTCGACTCCTCCATTCCTCACGATCTCCTCAATGAATATAACCCCAGTCGCGATCACGTTGATATACATCCGACCATATCTGAAGAGCCTTCGACGCCACCAGGAGAACCCTCAAACCAGAGAATCTTAAATGGACCTTCAACAAGTCTAAATGTGAAAAAAATAAAAAGAACGCCACGGGACATTTATAAGGTTCCCATGGAGGATACACCGCTTCTCGAAGACATGGAAGATGGCGATGGCCCAAAGCCAGAAATACCCGGAATAGAGGATGACAGTGTTGAGAGTGGCGATAGGATTGTTCAAGTTGCGATTTATGCCAATCTCCTGGCAAATATTTTCTTGCTTGGCGGAAAGTCAGCAGTTATTGTGCTCACCAGCTCTTTGTCCGTATTGGCATCCCTTGTGGATGCAGTTCTGGATCTCTTGAGTACGGCTATTGTATGGACGACAACAAGAATGATTCAACGACAAGACGAATATCACTATCCCGTCGGACGGCGACGATTAGAGCCGATTGGCGTATTAGTGTTTTCTGTTATCATTGTCACATCGTTCTTTCAAGTCGCGCTGGAGTGTTTCAACCGACTGACCTCGGGAGACCATGCCATCATTGAACTTGGAATACCCGCAATCAGCATCATGACCACCACCGTGATAATCAAAGCAATCGTCTGGATCTGGTGTCGTCTAGTCAAGAATTCGAGCGTGCAGGCTCTATCACAAGACGCCCTGACCGACGTAGTCTTTAACACCTTCTCTATCATTTTCCCACTTGGTAAGCTCCCGAGTACTTTTTCGTCTCCCTAATTAAATCGGAAAGTCTACTAATACATCTTCGATAGTTGGCTACTATGCAAATCTCTGGTGGCTAGACAGTCTCGGCGGTCTCCTCCTCTCCGTCTTCGTAATCATCCACTGGGCGGGTACCTCCGCCGGCCACATCCGGAACCTGACCGGTGCCGCCGCGACCGCGGACGAGCGTAACGTCCTCCTCTACCTCACCATGCGGTTCGCCAAGACTATCAAACAGATCCAAGGCCTGCAGGCCTATCACGCCGGGGACAAGCTGAATGTGGAGGTGGACATTGTGCTTGATGAGACCATGAGTCTACGGGACAGCCATGATTTGGGCGAGAGTCTGCAGTATGTCCTGGAGTCAGTGCCAACGGTGGACAGGGCGTTTGTGCATCAGGATTATGCGAGTTGGAACTTGCCGACTCATATGCAGCAGCAGCCACGGCACTAAGATGGGCTGGAAAGGGATAGGAAGGGATGGGATGGGAAGGAGTATGTTGGGGGGCTGAAGATGTGAGTGCTGGCATATATCGATATACCCTCTCAGGTTTGCTTTGGTTTTTTGCTGTATATTCTTGAGAGCTTGCGTTATATGGAGTAGTGATATAAGTGGCAGTAGGGGATAGGTAATGACAGTATTGAATGAAGAGGCCATCAGGGACGCATTGGTAACACCCTGCGAAGCCGAATGCACTATCGTTTTCGAAATTCTCACTCGTCGATTATATAAACCTGCACAGTCCAATGTTAAAGTTCAGTAAAGCCAATGAGACAGGGTTCTTACAAAAACACAAACTCATGAGTTTGAGTTCCTAAGAAATGAGTTGAGTTTAAGTTACGTATTTTAACTCATGAGTTAACTCGAGTTGAGAACCCTGCAATAAAATGACTGCTTCATCAAGGAAGACCATGGAAGTTTAAACCCAGCCGTATCCGGCAGCAAAAAGGCTGTACAATTCGAAGCATTGAACCTTTAACCTGGCCGTTATGCTTCCTCAAAGTATAACCACTACTGTCACCAACGTTCTCGCCATCATCCAAATTGCCATTCATCATTTTGATTTTCCCGTTCTTGATTTCGGGGCTGCAGTACGTAGTAACTGCGGCCAGCCATCCATTTTCGATATGTACGATCGCAGTGTCCTCGTTGGAGCATTTCCCCTCGCGCTCTTTCTCAGTTCCTCTGTGAACACTGATGTCAATGCTTCTAGAAAGACCAGAGTGGAAGGGAAGCGTCCTTACCACTACCACATATATCTGAAACATTAAATCCTCCCATATCCCTCCCCAATATATATGACTCCACTCTCCAAGCACATTGGATCACAATTCCAAAGTCACATAGTTACAGTCATGATACGACTGTGGATGGAGAGCTCATTTCTCTGTCACAGCCCTGTCCTGCCTGCTCGGAGCAGTAACTGACTGGAATCTAGGAGGTCGAAAAATGGGGCAAAGGAATCGAAGGGAAATGCATTGCTGGTCTGCTTTCCGTTGCAGTATGTTGTTGCTACTGGGATTGTCGGTACCGCTGACATTTAGATGGCGGGTATAATAACATTCACAAGCTGCTGCCTTTGAAGGCTGGACCTCGAGCTGGAACGTATCGAGACACAGTTTCCAATTATGGCTACAAGTGGGATTGAGGAGAACGAGGTGAGTGGAATCACCACTGGATGTTTGATGAATGTGGAGAATTTGAGATAGGTGGAAAGCGCAGGAGCTCAGGGGAAGGCGTGTAGTTGTGGACCATCCACCCCACATGATTTTGCAGGTGTTTGCAGGCGCTGGAATTGTGCGCTTGCCTGATCTTAATGGTTGCAATAAGTCCGACATGCCGGTTTTGGCATTAGAAGTTTGTTTCATGCTTGAACTGATTCAACTGCGGCCCCTCGCTGTCGGAGTTCTGAGACATGATCCTGCTTTCAGAAACCAGGTCACACAGATCTGCATCCGTTGCCATCAGATTTGATGCCGGCTTCTTAACCATTTCTTTCACTTGAAATATCCTTTCGATTCTGGGTATACACACCATAACGCCTCTCACCCCTGCCATGTCGTCACCTCAATTCTTCACAAACTCCGGCTTCTGCTCCAAAGTCTGGCTGATAAATCCCCTCAATGCCGCCCACCTACTCGCCGTCCCACTCGCCGGTGTCGCCGCTCCACCAGCTCCCACTGCAGGCGCCGCAGTCCCAGCAGTCAACTGCGCCATATTCTTCCCAAATCTCTCCCTCTCCATCTTCTCAACCCTCTCTCTCCTCTTCGTTGCACCGGGTCTCGATTTCAAACTCCTATGCCTAATCTTCGCCTCTCCCACAGTCTTCTCCCCCTCGTCAAAATCTGGCAGCGCATCCGCCAGACTCTCCAGCGTCGTGACGAGCTTCTTGCTCGGTCGTCGGCGCTTCCCACTTTTCGTGTTCGCTTTTTCAATCCGGTTTACGAAAGCTGAGTGCTTGATCGTACGCTTGTCTTTCTTAGTGTTGAGGAAGGAGTCGGAGATCGCGGTGCCGAACGAGGGTGAGGGTTGAAAGTTCGCTGGCCGAGACATCAGGCCTGAGCCGGCCCGCGAGACTTTGGCACGGATGGAGCTGCGCTTTTTGGGGGCGACGGGGGCCTGGTATTGTTAGATTACGTGAATCGAGAAATTATATGAAATGGAGCGTGCGGAAAGTACCATGATTGTGGATAGAGGGATGTATAAGTGTGGAACTGGTGACGGAAAAGCAAGTAGTGAGGCTGCGGAAATGTTGATAAATCCTAGGAAATGTTGATAATTCGAGCCCGTCAGCTTTGCGGTTGAAAGTTCCTCAGATCTCGCCAATCTGGCGCTAATTTAAAGTTTCCATAGATCGTGGCATTTATTCTTACCCCGCAATTTCTCATCTTTGATCACATTATTGCACGTCAATAATCGAATCTCAACTGCGTTATTTGAAGCATCGTTAATTTAGCTATATTCTTGCTATAAGTTCCATTGAAGGATACCAGTCCAAATTTCTAATATAGAGCACCCATACCAAGCAGCATAATGCCGCGTAGTTTGAAAGCAACTTAATGACAATTCCAGCCGGAGCATTCAATGGTCACACCGTGGCAGAATGTAAATGCATTTCTCCTGTGACTTAAACGATCATTCTCTGTCGACCATTTTTTCCAGGGACATATTCGAGAGCTGCTGAAGTGCATGCTGCCTCCTCCGCCAGCTTTCATAATTCTCATCCAAAGCGAAATCTCCCCAAGTCTCCAAGTTCGTAACAACATCCCTCGAGCTCCGAAAATCGTCGGCCAGTTCTTTCATCGTGTTAGAAGTCTCGAACTGGATGGCATGTCTATCAACTTTCATTTCCTTTCCCAAACTTTCGACAATCTTGGTGGCGTTGTTGAGGTAGTCATTGACAACGTCTTCAGTGGTTGGCTCTTTGTTAAATAACTGGCACAGGAATGTCTGTGAACTTATTAGAAAATTCGCATTATAAAGTAATATTGGACATACATCTACAATGTAGCGAATGCTATCACTCAGACCTTTCTGGTGAGGCTTAAGAGCTTCTCTCCACTGCTCCTCTGGTGTGGGTTCTTGGATATCATCATTGGCTCCAACAAATGATATATCATCAAATATGATCGAGTTACTACTGCTCATGCCTCCTGGAGATTTTGAAAGCTTATATGGATGTTGGTTCTCAATATCCACCAATGTCTTCTCCGGATCAAAAGCAACTGCAGGTTCAAGCATCTGAATGGACGACTTTCTTACAGGAGCCTTTGCCGGTAGATTTAAAATTGGACTACCGGTCGCTCTTGCAATCTCCTTCTTGGAAATCCCCTCTCTTCGAAGACGTCTAGCAAAATCGCTTTCCTGACGTGGCTTTGGTTCTATGAATGGGTCCATTAATTCCTTTGCAGATGGGACAACTTTTTCATTGGCAAAATCAACGCATTCTCCACGTGTATCCGCTCTATAAGGAGCATAACCTGTTTTAAAATCAATCTCCTCATTTGGCGCTGAAGGTCGTGCCTTGCGATTGCTAGAGAACTTAACACGATTATCCTCTGAAAATGGTGAATTGTCCAATATCGGAGGCATTGCATTATCGTCGAAGTTCAGAAATTCTTGGCCAATGGCCGTAACTTGAATATCTTTGGCTTTGGGCTCTGCGATTGAACCGGAAAGAATACGCTTCTTGACGTGCCGCATGCTTTCTGACTGTTGTTTTAATGTTGCTCTCAAGCGTGGACTACCATTTTCATCTACGCGAGACTGAGAGCTCACGGCATTGAGATCTGGTTCCTGTTGCGGTGGTAAAGAACTGCTATGTTGTGCATAAAAATGTTCGTCAACTGCATCACCTTCGGCGATACCATCTGTGAACTGGGACATCCTTGGCCGTTTCGGAGGAACAGCGCTTAGTTTTTCCGACTCATTGTCTTCTCGTATCCGCTTTTTGCTGAGGAATTGATTTGTGCCTAGAGAAGATGGTACAAGCATATCCGTCATTGCTGCACTATTCAAGCTTCGAATGCTAGAGAGTCCTTGGTTCCTAGGTCCATCCTTGTCAAAGGCTACTAAAGGAGTCTTACGAGCTAGGTAATCATCGACAAGGTTTGCACGCACAGAATCAGCTTCTTTCCAAGCACATGATGATATAGCTAGCGTTTGAGCAGCTAAACGGGGGCTTCGTCGAGTTGGTGGTGTTGATTGCTTTCGACGCTGGATAGGTAATCGTTTTGTAGCGACTTGTTTATCGGCAGCTACGTCATGAGCTGAGGTGTCTGTCGCGGCCACAGAGTTGGCTGGGGATTCTTCGTCTATTCGATGTTGCTTGGATGGCAAGTCTGTCAACAGCTTATGGGCCACACATTTTTTCATTGGTCTCTTGAGAGGTCTTGATTTTGGAGGTTCGGCAGTGACCTGCTTGCTTTTGAGATCTTCTGAAGGAGATTGGGCATAATTTGGACGACCGGGTCGTTCGAGCTTTGTTTTAGACTTGGTTGGAACAGTTGCGGTAACCTTAATCTCCTTAAGTGGTTCAATTATCTCAGAAACAATGCTGCCTCCATCACTACCAATTGATGAAGTGTGGATAGGATTCGAAAGCGATTGTGATGCTTTGCTTTTGTTTCTTGGACTGTGCCTCAGTTCAATTTTAGGCTTGAACGTTGAGAACGCTACTGCTGTCGTTGTCTCTTTCCCATCAAAGCTTGACTTTTCATTTGCTTTAGGCAATCCATCCACATTATCGAAGTGTTCAACCAATTGATCAGCCATTTGGGCTAATGGAGAGGCACTTTTGACAATATTTGGAGCGACAATTGAAGGAATCTCGTCTTCAAGATTGGTTGGTTCATAATCCTGAAACATCGTGCCGTCTTCAAAGAAAGTAGTACGGTGATTTGTTTGTTCGTGTGAGGTTAAATCAATAGCTTGTGCAGGCGATGCCATGTCATCTTTCAATGTCTCATTCGCTTCAATCCCTGTTCCTAGCGGTGCTTGGTTTTCTCCAACCTGACTTGTTTTTGAAGTTGTTTTGGTTTCAAGCAACTCGTTGGCCGGAACAGTCGTAGCTTTACTTTTGTTGTCTATATTCGTTGCTTGCTGCCCATTCTTGCGCGCTGGAGGATTCTTCCTTGGCCTACTTTTTGCCACAGATTTTATACCAGGCTCATCAACTTCATCTTGGTTTTCACTCACACTCATTTCTCTGATATTGTTCCTTGCGCGGTTGGCGGCGGCTCTAGTAGTATGAAGATTAGAAATAGTTGTGTTCAGCGCAGCCGGTGCAGATCGTCTCTTGTGGGCTCGCTCTATCTTTTCTTTAGCAGAAGAGCTCGCTATATCCGCATCCACATGCCGATCGAGTATAGCCCCAGTGCTTGCTCGAGACTTCCCATATGTTTTGAGTATTTTCTTGCCTTTGATTTGACGTGCGCCAATAACTGTTTCCCTGGTCGGAGAGAAAATTAAGTCTTCAACTTGAGGATCAGGATCCGCAGGTTTGGGTACGTGGATTGCTTTAGGGAGAGTTGACTTCGGCGCGCTTAACGGTGTCTTGCCCTTCAAAACGCGCTTTGGCAATGCGGGGGGTATTCTCTCACGCAGTATCCGAGGTGGTTGCTTCAATTGGGAGTCGCTCTCCGTAGCCGGGAGAATATCGTCTGCCTTTTTACGAAATGGCTCAATTATGTTTTCATCATAACCTGAAATAGTTGTATCGACCTCGTGGGAATTGGTGAAAGCTATTGCCTGTTTTCCTTTAGAATTGGACTCAACACTGACACTCCTGGGATTTTTGTCACGAGGTTTGAAGATTGGGTTACTAGCCACAGCTGGATGTCTACGAGCGGTTGCCACTCTTGAGCCATCAACGCCGGCGCCTTCAGCTTGATTTTGTGTTTTGGCTTGCTGTGTGTCATCACAGTTATTAACAGCATCAATAAGCTCAAGATGGCAAAGTACTTACTGAAGCCCGTGGTGTCGCGTTATACAGATCTGGCCCGTCATTTTCCACTTGACTAAAAATTGTCGTGTTGAGTGAGGCTGAAGTCAATTCTTCTTTTCCATTATTCTTGACCAGGGCTTCCGTCGTGCTGGCCAGAGTGGATGTGATTTTTCGAGGCACTTTAACGGACTCCATGCCCTCATCTTGGTCCTCCATAACTGTAGCGCCATGAACTCGGCAATCAGCACCCTCGTCAATCACAATGCCATAATTTCCATTGAATACCACGGTATGATCGGTTGTAGAGACTTTGCTCTTAATACTGCTTTGACTATCAACTCCAGAGATCTTTCTCGTAACGTGATCTGTTGATTCATCTGTCGTCTTTGTGGAAACTGATCTCATCACATGGCCTTGGAGTGTTTCAGAAATCTCCTCCGCGATACTCCTATTTTGAACTGTTATTCGCACAGCGGATAGTTTGGATATAGCAGAATTGATATAGCTATGTTGATCCTCAATTTGTCGAAGGTGTAACACAACATCTGCAGGCTCAACTTTTGCAGCACTGTCTAACAGTGTATTTCCTACTTGAATCTCAGATATCAGCGCATAAGGTATGTCGATTGCAGCATCGAATCCCCTATCTGAATGCAAATAAATATAAACACAGTCGATAAATGCCACATATATCGACCGATCACGCGTGGGTACATTCTTCGTATTGAAATGTTCAGGTATGGTGGCAACGTTTTGTGCAAAGTATATTTGCCCTTGGCTGGACTGTGGGTTAGAAACGGCATTGCAAAGAGCCTGAGATACTCACTTTTCATCGCTGTCCTCTATTTTGGACCAGATGTCATCAATATAGGACTGAAAGTTTTTATCCCACTGCGAGACAGAGGGTGTCGATTGAGGATAGAGAGCACTAAGTTCTTTGTCGGAATCCTCTGGGAAGAAGTTATTTGTTGGGATATCTGAAGCGACTAGTGCCGTCAAGATCCGTCCAGCAATCGTTCTTAAAATCTCATTGCTCTCATATAAAATAGCAGATCCAAGGTTCCGTCTGACATTGCAGTATGTTAGCTATTGAAGCCGGGGCAAGCTTTCAGCGACTTCCATGTACCTTTTGTTCTCTGGCATTAGTTCAATCAATTCCTTGTTTTTGTCGGAGTTGGCAATCAGTTCAAGGGCCAATATGCCAGTCTGGAGGTCAATGAGTTATGACGTCCCGGCTAATTAAAAACGGCAAGAATGCCTTACCCATCTCCTGATATTGTATTTTTGCTTCTTGTCGCAAAAACTGCTGTATACTTGATGAAGACATTCCTGACCTACCGACGCCAACTCGTCTTGAAATTTAGTTATCGTGCCAAGGTTTTGGCTTTCTTTGTGCAGTAATGCCTGCTACAGATCAGAAAGAGACCATTTGTTAAGAGTGAAAACTTACAGCCAGAACAAATAAACCTCTCTCCTTATGCTGACAGTCCTCCGCCTCAAGAAGAATTTCTACTACAGCAGTAAATGTAGTCGGACGCAAATTACTGAAGGCATTTCCATTTTGATCGATTGAAACGACAATGTCTTCGACTATTTCAAGCGAGACTTTGTGTTCTCGACCTCGCAGTTCGGATCTGATATCTTTTAGAGCACCATTGGAAAGTCTACAGAGATTTAGTATGAGCAGTTAACGGACTCCGAGGACTTACGCCATAACGCCATGTCTCTTCAAGGTCTTCACAAGTTCTATGACAAATGTGGCCACAGGGGAATCGTCATGTACACTGGACTTTCTCGCCGTTTTGGCCTTCGAAGCTGTGGTGTTCCTCGCCTTTCTCGGCGCCATATTCGACTCAGAGCCCCCGAAGCGCATTCACTCCAACGTTGGAATGAAACACAGTAAAAAGTGAACAATATCATTTATATCAACTCATTATAAAGGCGTAAAGGCCGGACAGTTGTGATAGAACTGTGAAAGTTGTGTTTGAAGGGAATGAATTGTTGAGAGATGGAAGTGCAAAGACAGCAGAAGCTCGAGAGTCGAGACGACGACGCGTCGCTAAAACCCATCACCTGATCTTGTTCCCAATCCCAATTGAGCAGCGAGGTTCATTGGAGCAGGTATGGAATATGGAAGCAGCAATAGATGGTATTTTCGTTGGTGGGCATCCTTACATATGCACCTCCCTACACACACTTACTTTCTTGTCTGGGACACAGCACAAAGACACTCAAAATTCCGGGCTTGAACTAGACGTAAGCTCTTTGAGCAGATAGAGATCTTACTTATATTTATATGCTCAGCTCACTTGTTCAGCTCCTTGTCGATACTCAAGTAAATTTGACTAGATGACGAATTGACGATTATGTTGCAGCATGGGAATCTTGAAGAGCATGCCGATCAACCAGAAAATATCAGCAGAGGATGAGGTTCCATGTACGTCGACACTTATACAAAATTGCATTCCTCGAGATATATATGAATAAACTGCCCGTGAAACGAGCCACGGTTTCAAAAAGTTCGAGACGCCAGAATATAATGAAAGCTGCCTATGGCCCTGGAAACAGCGAGTCGTCCAGCCTTAAGAATAGACATCCAGCTAACCAAGGAGAACAGATAGAATTAAAGGCTAGGAGAAAGCCTATCAACTGGGACATACTGCAGCCGAAATCGATTGTGAGTCCGCTCCGAGGACTACGAGCAAAACGACGAGATTCAGAGAAGAATGAGGAGTGAGGGAAATCATCCAAAAATGAAATGATGACGCCGACTGAGACTCCTTACATGAACTGATAAAAGGGATGCCAAAGGAATATGCACTCAGGTCCATTTTCATCTCTGTGTGTGATGAGGTGTGCATCCAGCTTGCCCTCAGTGACGAGTCGTCGTTGAGCTGTGGGGACCGGCTCATATTTCCCCGCCGGCGCCAAGATCCTCCGCCCCTCACTCCGCCAGGTTCCGCTCGACGTCATGTCTCTGTGTTTATAAGCACTGAGATTCTTCAAAAAAATCCTCTTTCCACCTCGCCGTGACGTTGATCTTATTCTCTACCTGCGTGTTGCTCCAAGTTTTGCTTGATCAGGGCCATTCGATCGATCGATTATACCTATACTTCTCACGTCAGCATTCAATCGACATCCCGGATTTCTGCCACAATGGAGGAACCGAAATCTGAAGCAGCAACCTGCACCGACGACCTCGAAGCCTGCACCATCTTCGGCAAAGTCTGCGATTTACACTCTCCTCCCCGAAGTATATCAAGGCCAGAGCTTATCCCTCAAACTCCCTGCCGATCTCCACATCCAGCAGCACCTTCCCCACAAGTGTCCTCCAAGTCTCCAGGCGCACTCGCGAATCCGAAAGACGAAAACTCCGAGAAGACAATCTTCTACCTTGCCTACGGCTCCAATCTCTCCTCTGAGACCTTCCTCGGTGTCCGCGGCATCAAGCCGCTGTCCCAGCAAAACGTGCACTGTCCCGCCCTGACTTTGAGCTTCGACCTTCCCGGAATCCCTTATATCGAGCCCTGCTTCGCCAACACGCGGTACTCAGACCCATCCGCCTCTCCCCCATCCGTGCCTGCGTCCTCATCGTCGTTGCCTCCTCTGTCTTACACTCTTCCCGAATACCACAAAGTCCGTTGGACGAAAGGCCTCGTCGGCGTCGCCTACGAAGTCACACATCGGGATTATCTCCATATCATCGCCACCGAAGGCGGCGGTTCGTCATACCGCGATATTCAAGTCTCCTGTTACCCTCTCCCCAAAAACACATCCATCGTCCCTTCAACTCCCCGCACCGTCCCGTTTATCGCACATACCCTCTATTGTCCACCACGTCCCAATGGACTCTCTCGGCCTGATCCCAACTATGCGCAGCCATCACCCAGGTATCTTAATCTCATAACGTCCGGCGCGGCGGAACACGGTCTTCCAGAGGAGTACAGAGAGTATCTGGCCGGATTGCGGGCGTATAGAGTGACGAGCTGGAGACAGGCGCTTGGAAAAGCGATATTTGTAGTGACCTGGATGCCTTTCGTAGTAGGGATGATTTTAGGCACGAAATGGGTTGCGGATAAGAGGGGACAGGCGCCGGCGTGGTATGCAAAATCAATGGATTTTGTGTTTAAATGTGTTTGGAGGAGCTATGATGGGGTGTATAAAAGGTTATATGGGGATGGAGAGAGGACCATTGAGCATGGGGAAGAGATGAACGAAGAAAAGCTGCCGCTGTATGCAGCGGGAAAACGGAGGAATTGGTTAGAGCTAGAGCAGGATGTTGTGGAGGAGTCTATGGGGTGATATTAAGCTTTATGGTGCAATCAAGTATACGGAGACTTGGCGAGCGAATGATTATTTATATCCGTATAGTTGGATAAATGTTTGTACATATTTTTATTTTTATTTGTTTTTCTCTATATGGTATTACCTCAATTTCCTCTATCCAACAAATATTCAATGTCTAGAAGTAACCTAATAGGTAGGGGTCAACAATGGCCCCGATTTGACTTGAAAATGCTCATCCTCTAGACTCCCCCATAACATTAAATCGCAGCCCATCCCTCACAACAAAAATGTTTCTAGCCTAGAGCAATCCTTCCTGCAGGCAGGGAGAGCGACGGCGCAAAATAATAAAAATGTATTCAGAGTCCTCATATGAGAAACTCGGGTATTGAGCCCGAGGCGGGGCTCGAACCCGCGACCTTGAGATTAAGAGTCACACGCTCTACCGATTGAGCTACCCAGGCAGGGTGGTTGTTGACAGTTTTGGCTTAAATTCTAAGTAATAGGAATAATAAACAAACAGCGAATCAGACAAGTAGTAATGAAAAATAAAGAACTAAAAACAAGAACGGCTAAATGGAGAAGTCAAAATATATACATGAATTAATAGTTAATCTCACCGTCTATGAACATGATAATCCTCCCTTTCTGAGAAGACCGCAGCTGATTTATTGAATCCCGGTTCTAATTAAGGTTAGTAGAGATATTGAAGATATTTATGAATATCCAAACATTATCCAAAGGTATTCATGAGTTTCAATATCTAATTTTCATAATTAGGAATATAAAATTATCAAATTATCATTAAACATAGAGAGTCTGTGTTGGCTAAAATACATCTATATTATTATGAATGCGGGTCCGGGTCAATATTCACGAATATATTTGATTTAACCCCTACTTTGGAAAACTTCTTCTGACAATTACGTCAGTAATTCGTTGAGCAATTACAAAGACAGATTATAAAATCTACCAGCCTTTCCAGTTCGCACCTAACTGCATCTACTGTACACAGAGCCTTAAGGTCTCTTCAGCACAGTCACTTTTTGAGAGTCACAGGTGTGGTCCGCGTGGAGATGGGTGGGTGGGTGGTTAGGGCCGATATGATGAAGAGAACGGACGGCAAGGAAAGTGAATAGCAAAAGGTAGGTTTGGAGCTCGGAAACGAGATATGGCGATATTCAGATCAGATATTCAAGATTTATTAAGTGTTTTAGGAGATGCCAGTATTGCAGAAACATTGGGGAGGCATAACCTGGAAAGGCTACTCCTGCTATATTGCACACTTTTCTGAGTCCTGAATCCCATGCATATCTAGCTCCATATGCACATCCATTGATCCACCCGCCGGCATACGTAATGCGTAAGATCCAATATGAAGCTCATATTCCTTCCCTGCTAACCTCACTCTTCTTCTGGATCTATCTCATTGACCTCCCCATCTTGTTCAATATCCCCTTCCGTATCATGCACCGCTTTCATCTCTTTCTTCGCCTGCACCTCGATCACTTCCTCCACACTTAAAATCCTCCAATCCCCTTTCCCGCTACCATTCCCCGCACCCCTCCATTCCCAGACAGCCCTCTCCTCCTCCACCGCGTCAAGAAGGTCTTTACTCGCCACCTCCCTCTCTCCCGTCTCCGCATCCCAGGACCACCCTTCCCTCAACCAAGCCCACCTCAAAAAAGCCTTGAGTTCCTTATCCTTCGGTAGAACCCTCATCCACTCTGGCTGGAAGCCCTCAGATGCACCTTTCCCATTCCAGTCCTGCGCAAGTCCCCTGAGTACGTCGCGACAGAATATCCGCCAGGAGTCGATCGCGTAGGGACCATTTGTGATGTGTCCAATTTCCCAGGCACCTTCCCGAGGGTCAGAGTCGTTTAATACCTCGTTCTTCTTAATCCCGGCGTGGGTGTTATTTTCGGGATAGTGCATGACTCTGTATCTCTTCCCCTTGACGGGTGGATCGTCCAGGAAACTGCGGGCGTACCGTATGAACTTGTCAGCGCGTCCGTTCTGAAGTCCGAGATGTCTCGTCATTTCCACAATGTCCTCTTTAGCCGCAGTGGCGAGTGCTTCAGCGGTGGGATATTTGTCCATTAACTTGTAGAAAACGGGAATGCAGCTCTTGCCAGTTGTGCGGACCAAAAAAGTAACACCAATCAAGAGTTTCAATGGATCGTGAGCAAGTTTCTCTTGGAGCAATCCGAAGGAAGGCGCGGAGAGAGGTGGGAAAGGGATGCATGAGAGTATTCCACCTGGTGAGCGAGGGGGTTTCTTGGCGGAGACGGAGGGGGAGAAGTAGGGTGATTTTGTGGGCAATTTGGTGCGTGGACTTTTGATGAGTGAGTCTGGTTGAGAGGAAAGCTGAGAAATTCGGGAAAGTGGTAGTGGTGTGCTGGTCGCTGACACGGACTTTTTTCGTGATATAGGTGTTCGAGAAGGTGTAGAAAGTTCTTGATGCTCGCTCTCATCACCAGAATCGTCAACTTGTGAAGGTGTGCTTGTTGGTCCTTCTGGCTCAAAAGTCGCCTGGTATTTGAGGGGAGTAGCTAGAATTGCATCGAAAGTGATCTTGGCACTTGAAGCCGATCTAGTAAGCCTCTGATCAATCTGATCGATATCCAGATCTTTCGCAGTCTTCTCATAATCCGAATCACTTTCGCCTGACATTTGGAATATTGAAACATCCGAACCGCCCTCAGAGCCGACTGCGTATTGCTCGATATTAAGCCAGTCCGTATCGATTTGGCCTTCATCAGCGTCGCTCCTCTCACTCGATACCAAACCCTTAGATCTCCTCACCATTTTCTTAGGCGTATAGATAACCACTTCTAACGTCGTCCTCGGCACCTTCTCAACCATCTTCCAGACCCCTTCCTCTCCCTCCGTTTCCTCCAGCTGTCCATGCCCTTCTACTTCTGTTCCTTCCAAGTCGTCTATCTCTAGCTCCGAACCTTCGTTTTCACCACTAATAATTTTTTTAGCCCGGGATCCGGAGAATTCCCTGCGATTGTCTTTTGGCCTCTGGTGCAAGTTTTCCAGGGTCGGATTACCACTCGTAGGATCCTGGCTCCCTACGAGTGATGCTCTTTTAACTGTTCAGCTTGCGTTTCCGCTACGACCTCTACTTTCGTTTCAATAGATGATTTTGATTCAATAATCCCAGTTCCACCCGATGACTTTCTGCCTCGCTTACGTTTGATTGTCCGAGAGTCTCGTGGCTCGATCTCCGAGAGTGGTTGTGAAGTTAAAGTCGAAGGTGGAACAATGGGCGTCTTTGAAGACTCGAATTTCTTTGGCTCTGATGTACCTGCTTCACTTACCGGAGTCTCAGTGGCAGTGGCTGTTTGCTTCTCTGCACTCCGCGACTTCCTTGCCCTCTTGCGCAGGACCTTTCTTTCATGCTTAGCCGCATTTGGTGCTTCAGCATCGGTCTCTTGGACAATCTGTGGCTGCGCCACAGTGCTCTTCAGTTCCTCCAGAACCTTCTCCCTCACAGGTTCTGCTGGCTTCGCTTCTGGTTCAGTCGCAATAACTGGAGCATCAGTCTTCACTTCCGCGTCCGCCTTGGAGGCTGAATTTGAACCTCCATCACCATTCTTAGATTTCCTTGCTCGCCTCTTCTTCTTTTTCGGGGCCCTCAGATCAACAAAGCCATCATCTTCAAGAACAGCCATATTTTGCGATGGCTTGACTTCCGCGACAGGCTTCGTAGCGACAGGACTTAGCCTTGGCTGCAGCATAGGAGCCGCAGAAACAGGCTGGTCAGAATTTATAGGATCTGCCACCTCAATCTTAGCATCGCTGTCCCTGCCTCTTTTAAACCTCCGACTCTTTTGATCGGCAGGCTCACTATGCAGCATTTTGGAAACTGGTGCAATGATAATTTCAGGTTTGGGCGTTGGCTGCAGAATAGGAGTCATAGAAACGGACTTGTCAACATTCATTGCTTCTGCCGCCTTGACCTCAGCATTTTTGTTCTTGTTTCTTCTGCCCCTCTTCGTACGGTTTTGATCGGCAGGCTTGTTATCCAGAACGCTGGCAATTGGTGGAATACCAGTTTCAGACTTGTCAACAGGCTCGGATGGTGTAGAGACTGGCGCCATGACTGCCCCAATGATAGGATCAACAATGATTGCTCGCTCTGTCTCAACTGGAGCGCGCTCGGAGTCAACATCCATGACATCCTCCAGCGGACTTTTACGACGCCTCTTCTTATCCCGTCTTTTTCTCTTAGAATTAGCAACTACCTCCTTGGTCGCTTGGGAAGCAGACGATTTTGGTGCTTTGGGTGCAGTACCGAAGGCAAGCGGCGATGGAGAGACAGAGGCAACCCATTGCTTTGTCGCTTCTTGAACATCCACCATCAGATCTTGGCTGATTGTGATCAACTTCGCAACAGATTCTGTGAGCGACTCTGCCCCAGATTTCTGACGTTTGCTAGGCTCATCAACAATCCTCTCAGCCGTCGCATTCGCGCCTCTCTTGTTCTTGCTCTCGTGCTTAATCGTCTCCGCCCTTTTCCGTTTCCTTGGCGCCGCCGTATTCCGGGCGGAAAGGAGGGCGGAGATAGCTTCGGCTGGCGCATATTGGAGGTGATCAAGGAGGAATTCTTTCTCGCTCCCAGATGCGACGTCAAAGTCTGATAGAACATCCGGTTCTATCGCCATTATTTCGTCTTCTTCTGGAATTCTCGTGGGTGGCGAGGGAGTTGGTGGGCTCGAGTATCGAGGATGTGAGGATGGGGGCGGGACAAAATCAGGATTCTAATCCACTCATTAGCCATCTTGCCTTTGTATTCCGGCCTTGCCCACAATTCACTCGAAATTAAGTGGAAGTAAACTCACAAGATCCTCCTGTATCCCATTCTTCAGAGTATGCCTCGCATTGCTAAACAGACTCTTAAAGGGCGACAGAGCATCGGTAGTTGTAGCAAACCCGACAGTCGCCTCGCTTTCGGGCTCCCACGCACCGCTCACTTCGACCGAGTCTTCGATTTGGGTCACCGTCGGCGAGGAGGACGCGGCTTCCTTCGCGAGCTCCATAGCCACCCTCTGCATCGCCGGGATCTTATTCAGACTCTTCTCTCTCTTCGCGTCCTGTCTCGCCCTGTCCATACTGGACTGCGATGAAGGCTGTGACATTGCCAACCAATTCACTCAATAGTCGAACCAAGTAAAAAAGGCACTTGAAGTTGCATAGTAAATTCAACTGCAATGATCAGTACTGAGATCGAAGTAAGTCCAGATCTCGAAGTGGACTTTGAATAATGAGGTCTGCTGGAGGAATTGGGATTATTTTGACATTTCCCGATAACGAATTTTAGCGATCTTATCGCGCGAAGGTGCTTGGCACGCTTTTTACCTAGGAACCGCAATTGCCGAATCGGAAGCTGTGCTTACCTACGAGGTGACAGCTCGGTCCGGTACATAGATGAAACCCCCGGGTCAGGTATTTGCTTATAGGCTACCTATAGGCCAGCTATAGGTAGAGTTTGAAGTGATCGAAATAAGGTATCATGCCGAAGCTGCGTGGCGTTGCTTTGAATTATCTATTCCATATGCTACACACGACACTTGAAGTTGTCAAATCCAAGCAGAAGCCGCTTGCAGTCATTCACAAAAGAAATAGGATCTTGTATTGATAATTTTTATCACTCAATTTCCTCCCAGACTATTCTCTTTGTACAACAAAACTTTAGAACTAGTACAATACAACAGTGTAGATGCATCGTTGTATTACTCCCGGCCTCGGCTCCTGTCTACTCCCCCATCTTCTCACTACCAATTGACATCACCGCTTAATGTCCTGGTCCCTTTGAAATCTTTGGCGGGTTGTAGAGGATCTTTCTTGTCTTCATTGGGGCCCACTTGTATCTCTTGACCCAGACGCTCAGCGCAAACATCGCAGTTGTAATAATCAAAACCTTCAAGCCCATCTTCTTGCGCTGGTCCATCTCCGGCTCCGCAGCCCAGTTCAGGAATTCAGTGACATCCTTCGCCATCTGGGAGGTGCTGGCTGGGGTTCCATCCTCGTAGTCGACGAGGCCGTCGTAGAGGACACGAGCCATGGCAATGCCAGTACCTGGGAAGTATGGGTTGAAGTTAAGGCCCTCCGGGACAACGGCACCTGCCGGTGGCTCCTCAGGATAGCCGGTGAGGAGATTGAAGACGTAGTCGCAGGCACCGTGGCGTCCCTTGATAATCAGGGAAAGATCAGGTGGGAGGGCACCGTTGTTGGCAGCGCGGGCGGCCTCGTCGTTCTTGTATGGGGATGGCAGGTAGTCGGACAGCTTTCCGGGGCGCTTCTCGATGTCGCCCAAGTCGTTGGGCTCGGTGTCGTACTCGTTCTCTTCGGCCATGGCCTTGGTTTCGTCAACGGTGTGGGTTACGCCGACAAGGGATCTGTATGGGACACGGGCGAGAGAGTGGCAGGAAGAGCAGACTTCGCGGTAGACCTGGAAACCACGGCGCAGACTGCAGTTGTCAGCTAAATTACATGTAGTGAGGCTCGAAGAAGCTTACGCTTGGTGGTCAAAGGTCTTGGTGTACTGTTGATGGACCCATGGGTATGCTGTTGGGTGGAGACTGCAGATGTCAATTAGCCAGCTGCAAAGGTGGATGGAAGGCATCGTGGACGAACCCCTCTTCCGCAGGTGTCATAGCGAAGACGTTTGAGCCGTAGAGATGGTAATACCAAGCCATTGAGCCAGCAGCAAGAGCAGTGGCAGCGGTTCCGGCCATGGTGAGCTTGAATGGGGTGTTGACAGCCTCAGCGGCCGACGACGCAGCGCGCTACACATCGCAAGTCAGCATCAATCCATCAACGCATGTCCCAATCTGATGCCAAAGCATCTTAATATCCCATCCTGATGCAATTGACATCTCCAGGCCACCCTTCGTCGCACCCGATGCGGCTCTTGTCGGCTGTTTCGTACCTTTGTGGTCTTGCTCACGCTGCTCCGGACCGCGCCGAAGCGGGCAGCATTTCTCGCAAACATCGACATCGTGATCAATTTGCTCCTCAGCAACGCAGTATCGCAGAGGGAACAGAAGGGAGAGACGAGAGGGGGCGCCGCTGTGGGAAGGCGGAAGTTCGAGGATGTGGTGAGGATCTCGGGCGTGGTAGTCTGGTAGAGTGGTCGATGTTTGAATTCGAAAATTGGTCTCCGGGTGACCTCGGCCAATCACAGCGGATTGATGACGCTAAGAATCTGGTCACGTCTCATTGGTGCACGGGCATTTCGACGAGAGCTCCAGCCTTCAGGGCCTTCTTCATCCGAAGCTTCACGTGAACATAATTCGACTGCTGAGATGATACATATATAGACAAGTAATATACTCATAAGGCAGGAACTAAGAATAATTATTTTCTTCGTATTATGGCCCTTTGAAGAGATATACGAGACTGTCTAGATACTGTCTAGTTTCTTTTACTCGCCTCAATGCGTATGCGTTTTATGTACCCAGCGACGACTCCCAGAACTCCATGTTGAATGATAATGTCGATGCGTATATGCATACACATATGCAGCGAAGGTTAGGCGCTACCACTGATATTCAAAGGATTCAAGGTTTGACGTCTTTGTCTGACAGCTGTAGCTAGGACATCAAGCACCGACTCCGTGTCCGACCATCCAATGCAAGCATCTGTGATACTGACGCCATACTTCAAGCCGGCCTTGCCCTCCTTCGGTACCTTCTGGTTGCCTGTAAGATGTTAGTGACATGGTACAAAATACTCCTTTGGCGTGCAGCATACCCTCGTTTATATTGCTCTCAATCATAACACCCATAATCGCCGTCTCCCCATTCGCAATCTGCTCGGCCAGCACCGCCGCAACCTTCGGCTGATTCCTGTGATCCTTCTGTGAGTTACCGTGGCTACAATCCACCATCAACCTCTCCCTTACACCCGACTTCTGCAGCGCCGCCTTGGCCTCCGCAATGCTCTTCGCGTCGAAGTTCGTCCCCCTCGTACCACCTCTTAGGATGACGAAGCAATCCTCGTTCCCGACCGTGCCCACAATAGCCACTACGCCTGGCTTTGTCACCGACAGGAAATGATGTGGATGTCTGACTGCGCCGATAGCGTCAATCGCGACGCTCAAACTTCCATCTGTGCCGTTCTTGAAGCCCACGGGGAAAGACAATCCACTGGCGAGCTCTCTGTGCAATTGCGACTCGGTAGTCCTCGCGCCAATAGCTCCTACGCTCAGCAGATCCGCCAGAAACTGCGGGCTGATCGTGTCCAACATCTCGCTCGCGAGCGGCATTCCCTTCTCCGTCAGATCCACAAACAGTTGTCTGGAGGTCCTCAAGCCCTTGTTAATCCTGAAGCTGTTATCGATATCCGGGTCGTTAATCAGACCCTTCCATCCGACCGTGGTTCTTGGCTTCTCGAGATACGAGCGCATCACGATCAGCAAGTCATCCTTGTATTTCTCCTTCAGCACGAGCAACTTGTCGCAGTATTCCAGCGCAGCGGCAGGGTCGTGAATGGAGCAAGGTCCGATGACAACAAGCAGGCGTTGCTTCTCATCAGTGCCTGTCACAACGGCGACGGACTCATCGCGGCCGCTGAGGACAGTTTGTTTCGACTTTGCGGTTTGGGGAATCTCATGTTGGAGGAGATCGGGAGGAGTCAATGGGTTATATCCGCGAACTGTAGAACGATTCAATTAGAGGCTACACATAGCAGAGCAGAGCGTTGAGTACGTGGACTGTGACTTACTGCGCCAATCCTCACTCTCAGCCTTGTTCCCCACGTTCTTGTTTTCGATGTAGAAAGAAGACTATGAGTGACGTATCATATCAGCTCTCTTCCACAAATGTTTTATCCCACTACGTCTTCACCAAATAATGCACTTACAGACATCGTAGCAGCAACAAATTCACAAGTTCTACAATGGATTGTTGCTGTGGTCAACCGTTGTCAAATATTGTATATGAATTGCAGAATGATGATGGGGTTTTAATAATTTGTGGTCGATTTCCGATAAGGAGTCATAGGTAGAGTAGCTGTGTGAAATTGTGACCGGGTGGTACGATACGTACATACATAGGACCAGGGAATTCCTGGAGATTTATTGACCAATCATTTGCCACAGTCTCCGTGATGAACTTTTGACAGCTTATGACAGCTGCTGTCATTAGAAACAACGTTTCTGTTGCCTCTGGATTATGGGTTGTCAGAGTGCTATTCCATGCTTCATAGAAACTCTGTCGCTGCATATCTTTATATTTTTGATAGTGTCTAAAATCTGATACCTGGTTTAAATAGGGAGCTTTTAAACCCCTGATTTCTTCACATCCCAGTGTCTCGACAACGACCAGCATAGGATGGAACAACGGAGTATCATATTGGGTATCCATTCCTACGCTGTCCATCATGAACCATCCAAAATTGTTAAGCCAAAACCTGCTCACTAAATGCCTCGATATCATGAGTATTCTACAATGATCCGTTCGCTCCTCAGTGTCCCACAACCCACCATCAAGTCTGGGAAATTTCTCCGCCGCATTAACCGCAAAGCAAAAAAAAGCAAACAAACAAGCGAGGCAAACAATTAATTCTCCGTCTTCGAGATCAGATCTGGGATATCATCGACCGAGTGGTTGCCTTCCAAGATATCTGGATCCCGTTAGGACGAAGAAGTAGACTCAGGCAGGAGTGGGAATAACTTACTATAAACCGCAGTAAACAATGGGTATTGATCCGCCAACCCTCGGCTATTCAAAAACGAGTAAACCTCCTTCGCCGTACTTGTACCCTGGACCTTCTGACCATTGAGCTCCCGCTCCTCGATCTCATTGACCGAAAGTCCCTCCTGAACTGCCATCTTGGCACACCTGTGGTTTCTGCCGCCCGAACAACTGGTAATAAGATCCGCAACGCCGCAACTCTCTTCCAGGAACGTCGCCGTATTGACCGTCTCAGCGAAGAAATCCTTGCCGAATTTAACCATCTCTAGAAGTCCAACGCGCATAACAGCGGCTTTGGCATTATCACCCCAGCCACGACCATCAACGAAACCCGCTGCGAGTGCAACGATATTCTTCAACGCACCGCCTAGAGAAACGCCAGCAACATCGCGAACCATGCGAACGTGGAAATATGGCCGGTGGAAAAGGATGTGCCACACTGCGTGGTCCAGTGGAGGATATTCCGCTGGAAGAGGAACAAGTCTGACCGGTGAGATCACTCCGTGCACATCTTTATGCTCCAACGTTTTAAGATCCTGGGACGAACCTTGTGGTGATGGGCCTTTTGAAGTTGGATTTCTGGAGTCCACCATGGGTGGGTCGTATGCAATTGTGGTTTCGGACCATTTCTCGTTTGCGATTTCTGTAGCCAAGTTCGCACCGGAGAGTGCTCCAACATAAATGCCCAGACCCAGACCAATTGACTCCGAAAATAGACTGACTCCGTCGTCTGAAACATCGACGCCCTTGATGCATGATATGCCGCGAGCGAAAGGAAGAATGTGGCCGCGCATTTGTTGCGAGATCCTGCCGATGAATTGATGCGGCAAGTTGAAAATTAAGATTGAAGCACCGTGCACAGCTTCTTGCAGCGATGGGTTGGCGACAACATTTGGTGGCAGAGCAATTCCTGGCAAGTATTTGAAGTTCTCATGGTATGTATTGATAAGGCTCGTGAGCTTTTCGGGTTTGGCGGAGTCTCCGGGATAGTGTTTCGAGTCTTTTGGAATGGTAACCTCTTCCTCATACACCCACATCTGCACCTCTTCTTCGAACAACTCGGGATTCGCCTTGGTGTTCTCTGCGACGATCTTTGCAATCGTTGAACCCCTAACGAAAGGAACGAGGTTAGCACGAGTTATGAGATGAGCAGAAGGGAAGACTGTACCAATTGCCGGATCCGACAACAGTGACCTTGTGTTTCTTCGAGTAAGTGCCGAGGGTAGCCATCTTGCTTTTCTGAAGAGGCTTGAGGTGTCGTGTGGTTTGTGCAAGTCGCTGCGTAGCCCTATTTGCTACAGTGGCTGAGGATTTGGATAGCATGCAGCCAGCAGCCGTCAGAGGAAGGTGATGAGATTTGAAGGAGATCTGAAAGAGGCCTTGAGGATCGTTTTACGGTCGAGCCAAGCAAGGGCGGATTAAAAGGCGATAGTTGCAGATTATAATAAATAGTAGGAGTGAGGCGTCAGGCACAGACAATAGAGGGAGGAGTAGTAGTAGTAGTAGTAGTAGTAGTAGTAGTAGTAGTAGTAGTAGTAGTAGTAGAGTAAGTAAGGTAGTAAGTTAGTAAGAAGGGAGGATGGACCTTTCGTACAATACAAGACAGGACAATACAATATAGAAAAGAAGGTCAGCAGCGCAACGGGATCGCCGCAGGATTGGCTGGCCTTTTGAGGAGTAGAGTAGGTAGAGGATCTATAGAGCTCTACACAAGTAATAAGAGTGTTGAGGGGTTGAGGGTTGAGGGTTGAGGGTGGTCCTTCCCGAAAAGGCGGGGTGGGTCTAAAAGCTCTTGTGCCTTTCGTTCCCTTCCTGTTGCCTTCTGCCGTTCGAGACCGCCGTGTGATCCCAAAAATGGCTTAGCCGTGCCTCACACTCCAACCCTTTCCTTTGATTTCGGAACAGCGCAAAGACGATGGCCGGTCACGTGCCTAACGTCATTTGCGGGGACCCCGAAAGTCCACGACAGAGTGCAGAGGAGCCTCAGGTGCAGATCCGTCCGCCACTCTCCAGTCTCTCCAGTCCCTCGAGTCTCTCCAGTCTCTCCTCATCCCTCGTCCATGAATACTGAATACCTATATAAATGTGCGCCGTACATAGGTACGTAGGTATGTACCACCTATTCTCGATATTTTGGCACGAACACTTTAGTGTCATACAGGTCAGAATATGTAATTTATGGGTTTTTGGCTGTTTTCAGAGGCTGTTATTGGCTAATCCGCCATTTCGTTGCTGTAACAACCCACGACGATGCCAGAATATTGAGAAGAGACTGTAGTTACAGTACTCTGATGTGATGCCAGAACAGGATAATCCGTGATGCAGCGATTCCGAGTCTTGAGAAGTTATGTACCTTCTCGGGAATGTGCTTCGGGAATGGCCTCTTCTACCTGCGTCCATAATTGGGATTCGGGAATTTGGGATTCTATGACATAATTTGGAAAAAGGCAAGTCTATAACTGCATGTGAATATAATAAATAAAAGATCCTGGCATACGAGTAGCCTTATGTTATAGTAATGTCATACTTGTACTATAAGTACTGTACCTTTAATAGGATGATGGAAGCATGAAATGCGATGGCAGACGGATGGGAAGTACCTTTTTGCTGGTGCCAATGTCTTTTCGCAGATTGGAGAAATACTAATGGCCTGTTGTGTGTTATGTGTGTTATGTACCACCTATGGCTGGAAATATAGAGCAAAGTACATCTGCACAGTAATACTGCAACATACAGGGGTCTCCTCCGGAATGACGTGGTTCACGATTGCTCAAGGCCTTCGACTTCTCCCGTCCCTGTCTCTCCCCCCCTGTACCTGAACTACCTAAGCTTTGCAATTGAGCCTTCTATGTACTCTAGAGTACTCTGCCTATTCACACATCTAACGTCTACCTGCCTCTGCTCTGCCTACCTGCCTCTACCTGCCTCTGCCTCTACCTGCCTACCATCACCCAGATACGCCCTGTATCTCCTTCATTCTCATTTCTCCAAGATCGATCAATCGCCTCCCCCAGAAGCTTAGAGCTATCCACAGAGTCGCTTATCTCGTATCGCAAAGCTGGACATCACACCGTAAGCAGCGGCCGCAGCTGCATCCTTTTCCTCCTCGCGCACTCCAGAATACGGAGTTTATGCCTCTTTATCGATGGTCGCCATGGTTCCCAAGCTGCTGAAGGCCTCGAAAGAGGTCTATCTTCTGCCGCTGCTTGACAATGGAGCTCCAGATGTGCCGGGAGGCTACATTTATTTGGAACCGAAGTCAACGGCACCAATAACCATAAGATTCGCCATTGAGGGTACCTCGTCCATTTGCAGGCATGGAAGCCTCTGGGTCAATGTAAGTGAGCCAGGAAAACCATTCGCACGAGATGTCTTCAGGGAATTCAAGTAAGATAACCGCAACACTTCCGCAATGCAGCATGCCTAACATCTCCACAGGTTGGAGCCTGACTTTAATCGCACCATCGAGATTGACGTTACCATCGAAGGCACAGGGGCATTCACTTTCTACACCATATACTCAGCATTACCGGACCTTGTTGAGACGGACACCCCCACGGAACCCACGAAGACCGATTTATATTATATTGATGTCGCCCCGCGCCTTAGCCTGCAAGGGCAACAGCTTCCAATCGCTGGTCTGTCGATATTGTCTGTTATATCGAAATTTATGGGGAAATATCCAACAGATTGGCAAAAGCATCTCAGAGGTATCGGCGAGCGTGGCTACAATATGATTCATTTCACACCTCTTCAGGTTAGAGGACAATCGAATTCACCATACAGCATAGCAGATCAGCTTGGTTGGGATCCCGAGTGCTTTCCGAGGGGTGAAAAAGATATTGCTGAGCTCATTGACAGCATGGAAAATGACCATGGCATCCTTGGCTTAACGGACGTCGTGTGGAACCATACTGCCCACAACAGCAAATGGTTACAGGAACATCCAGAAGTTGGATACAACATGTCGACTGCGCCATGGCTAGAGTCAGCACTGAAGCTTGATACCGAACTACTGAAGTTTGGCCGAGATCTGAACAAGCTGGGCTTACCCACTGAGATCAAGAGCGTGGATGATTTATTGAAAATCATGGATGGCATTAAAACTTACGTCATTGGCGGAATTCGGCTGTGGGAATATTATGCTATCGGCGTTGAGGGGGATGCTGATGCAGCAGTGGATGCGTGGGTGTCTGGGAACATCAAGTTTCCTCCCGGCGGTTTCGGAAGTTCGGACATTGGCGGCTTAGAAGGCATCAAGGAAGCAACCCCAAAAGACCATGCAGATTTTCTCATCAGCAAGGGTATCATTGGTGCAGACCAGATGGGAGAGCGCTACAGACGAAAGGTAGACCCAGGCATTGCCGCAGCCTTGCTGACGGTGCTTTATGGACGGTTCGAAGGAGATACGTCAGATTCCCCGGATCGAACCGAAGTAAAAAACCGCATGACCAAGATTTTGGATGAGGTCAATGTACCTTTCTACCGTGAATATGATGGAGATGTCGCAGAGATTCTGGAGCAGATCTTCAATCGAGTGAAATATGTGCGTTTGGACGATCATGGGCCAAAACTTGGCCCAATCAACGACAAAAACCCTCTCGTTGAGTCTTATTTCACAAGACTTCCCCATAATTCCACCACCAAGAAGCACAAACGGGAAGACTTGGCTTTGATCAACAACGGTTGGATTTGGGCAGCCAATGCTTTGGTGGATAATGCAGGCCCCAGTTCCCGTGCGTATCTTCGCCGTGAAGTCATCGTCTGGGGCGATTGTGTCAAACTGAAGTATGGCGACAGTCCTCGAGATTCTCCTTTCCTGTGGGACTACATGGCCAGGTACACTAGGCTCATGGCAAAATATTTCACAGGCTTTCGCATCGATAACGCACATTCAACACCTCTTCAAGTCGCCGAATTTCTCTTAGATGAAGCACGGCGAGTGCGTCCAAATCTTTTTGTCGTTGCCGAGCTTTTCACTGGCTCCGAGGAAATGGACTATGTCTTCGTAAAACGTCTTGGTATCAATGCCCTTATCCGAGAAGCTATGCAGGCTTGGAGCACTGGGGAGCTGAGCCGTCTAGTCCATCGTCATGGTGGCCGTCCAATAGGTAGTTTTGAAGTCAATGAAATCTCTGGCAATGATGTCAAAGCTTCCAATGGCCTTCCAAACGGTAAGGGCAGACAGGCGAAAGAAATAGTGCGAAGGATCAAGCAGACACCAATTCATGCTCTGCTCATGGATTGCACTCACGACAACGAAGTGCCCGCACAGAAGCGGGATGCTCGTGACACATTGCCAAACGCAGCTCTGGTCTACATGTGCGCAAGCGCAACTGGCAGCGTCTTTGGCTACGATGAAGTATATCCTAAGCTTATCGATCTTGTCCACGAGAAACGGTTGTATACGTCTATTTCTTCCCAAAAGCAAGTCGAGATCGCGGGTGGCGAAGGCGGAATCGGTGGTATCAGAAAACTCCTCAATCAGATTCATACTATAATGGGTTTAGACGGCTATGAGGAGACTCATATTCACCACGAGGACCAATACATCACAGTCCACAGAGTGCATCCAGAATCACGAAAGGGGTATTTCTTGATTGCTCACACTGCTTATCCTGGCTATGGGAACGGTAACGGAGGCTTCAACCCCGTTCACCTCACCGGAACTAAGGCTCGCCATCTCGGAAGTTGGATGCTCGAGGTCGACAATTCCGATGAAACCCGCAAAGTTGTACTGGAAAACAAGAAATACCTCAAAGGTTTGCCAAGCAAAGTCGTCAGTCTTCCTGGAATACGCATGGAATCGAACGAAAACGAGACCGTTATCTCGGTCCGGGATAAATTTCCTCCCGGCAGTATTGCTCTATTTGAGACCTGGATTCCGACTGCAGAGCATGCAGATGGCAATACTGGTCTTGATATATTTGTTACGTCTGGCTCCAGAGCAGCCTTCTCCAATCTCGATCTTGTGGATCTAAACTTCATTCTTTATAGATGTGAAGCAGAAGAGCTCGATTCAAGCGACGGAAAGGACGGTGTGTATGATATTCCGGGCCATGGAAAACTCGTTTACGCGGGACTTCAGGGCTGGTGGAGTGTGTTAAAGAAAGTTATCCAGAAAAACGATCTTGCTCATCCCATCTGTAAACATTTGAGGGATGGGCAATGGGCTTTGGACTATATCGTTGGCCGACTTCAGCGAATGTCGAAGAAAGGTGGCTTCGAGCGGTTGTCGACACCTGCGCAGTGGCTAAGTGAGCGTTTTGATCCAATCCGACAACTACCCAGCTTTTTGCTTCCGCGCTACTTCGGTTTGGTGATTAGAACAGCCTACACAGCAGCTTTCGAGAGAGGAATTGAACTGATGAACGACAATGTCCAGAAAGGACAATGGTTCGTGCGTAGTCTTGCGATGGTTGGCGTGCAAGAGACGGGAATTGTCAAATCATCTTCGCTCTACCCAAATAAAACGATGCCATCACTGGCTGCTGGATTGCCACATTTCGCAGTTGAATGGGCCAGATGTTGGGGACGAGATGTCTTTATTTCTGCACGAGGGCTCTTCCTAGGCACAGGACGATATGATGAAGCACGAGAGCACATTATTGCTTTTGCCAGCGTTCTTAAACACGGAATGATCCCCAATCTTCTTAGCAGTGGGAATCTACCCCGTTATAATTCACGAGATTCGGTTTGGTTCTTCTTGCAGACCATCCAGGACTATACCGAGATTGTGCCGAATGGTCTTGATATCTTGAAGGAGAAGGTGCTTCGGAGGTTCCTGCCTTACGATGACACGTATTTTGATTCAGACGATCCTAGAGCATACTCCACGAGCTCAATATTAGAGGATATTGTCCAAGAAGTTTTCCAACGACATGCCTCCGGCATTTCATTCCGAGAGGCCAACGCAGGTCCAAATCTCGACATGCAAATGAAACCAGAAGGCTTCCAGATTGACATCAACGTCGACTGGAAGACTGGTATTATCTTCGGTGGTAGTCAAAACAATTGCGGCACCTGGATGGACAAGATGGGAGAATGCGAACGCGCTGGCAATAAGGGTGTCCCTGGAACGCCTCGTGATGGAGCTGCTGTAGAGATCACAGGTCTCTCATATAGCGCGCTCAAATGGGTGTCCAAGCTCCATAGAGAAGGAAAGTACAAATATGGCGACGTTAACACCAACGACGCTGATATGAAAGTTATAAGCTTTGCCGATTGGGCCGGCCTGATTCTGGAGAATTTCGAGCGCTGTTATTATGTCCCTAGTTCGTCTAAGGATGACGATAAATACGATATCAACCCTGATATTATTAACCGTCGCGGTATCTACAAGGACCTATACAGATCTGGAAAGGAATACGAAGACTATCAGTTACGGTGTAACTTCCCCATCGCCATGACGGTAGCACCAGATCTGTTCGACGCAAAGCACGCTCTTCACGCTCTTTGCATTGCCGATAAGATTCTTCGCGGTCCAACTGGGATGGCGACACTGGATCCTGCGGATCTGAATTATCGCCCTTACTACAACAACTCGATAGACTCTGCAGACTTCGCGACCTCTAAGGGACGCAATTACCATCAAGGTCCGGAATGGCTGTGGCCAACAGGCTTTTTCCTCAGGGCATTGTTAATTTTTGATCTGAAGAGGAGGGCAACGCCGCTGGGGAAGATAGAGGCGTTTCAGCAAGTTACAAGGAGGTTGGAGGGCTGCAAGAGGGCGATCGTAGAAAGCGAGTGGGCGGGATTGACGGAGTTAACTAACAAGGGTGGATCATTCTGTGCAGACTCGGTGAGTTTGTCATCTTCGGAGGCTGGTGCTCCCGCGAGTGACAGAGATACTGATGATTTTTTAGTCGCCGACTCAAGCTTGGTCTGCGGGCTGCTTGATTGATCTTTACCATGATGCAGCGCAGTATGACGTTAGTCTGCTGCAGGAGAAATGAGTGTGGAGAATGGGGTTGAGGATGGCTGGGGACCTGGGAACAGCGATCAAAGCCTCCGATGAATTCACAAACGCCAGCAGTAAGAATTTTTGAAGTCGTGGAAGACAGAGTTGCGAGAATTTGGAATAACTGGACGAGAGGAATAATTATACGCGAGAGGATAGCTGAGATGGAATTTTGGGTAAGGAAACATGCAATATATGAGCATAGCAGGCGACGGTTTTGGTTTGCAGTCGGTTTAAAAGGAATGGGGCCAATACATATATTTTCTATACGACATCCTCATCTCTCCATCGTCATCTCTTCGCTTTCGCCTCGATGATCTTGGGTAGCCGATGGTCTAGAGACACCGTAGGAGTCTCAAGCATCCGCCCAGAGGCCGTCCCGTTCCTTACCTGTCTCTAATGGGTCTCGCCACAATGGCCTCGGTTCCCTCTTCTCTCCTCACTCTTCCAAATTCAAACGACTCAACATCCACTACGAAGGCTTGGTCCTTTATTTCAGCCCACTTTCACTAGCTCGCACATGGTTCTCTGTGATATAGTACTGCATATCTTATGGAGACCAACAAACCCGCCTGGGTAGCTCAATCGGTAGAGCGTGTGACTCTTACCATCTCTCTTCATCAATGAAAGAGACTTCTTAGGATCATCTCAAGGTCGCGGGTTCGAGCCCCGCCTCGGGCTCAATACCCGAGTCTCCTGTATAGGAGCTCTTCACTTTTGTTCCCATTATTGGTGGTGATACCAATGGCCATTATTTGCACGCCCAAGGGAACTTTTCTACTGAAAATCTTTATCCTTTTAAGGCTGAGAGACGGCAGGCAGCCTTGCCGGGTTTTACGGAAATGATAGGGATGCCTTCCTTTAATACGGGATTTCTTCCCCTGCACAGGACCTTGTTGGGTTTCCTGTGATTAATCAAGCTTCCTCCCTCTTCCGAGTTCTCACTTCTACTTTTGCGTCGGGACTCGGGTGGAAAATTCTTTTCGGTGACGAGGCTGAAGTCCAGCCGTGCAGATTAATTAGTCCAGCCTTGCAGATTCACTCACAGGAGCCTGGTCACGTGTTGCTCACGTTCTTTGTCCGTAATGTGCCTTGGCAGTCTTGGCCATCGACGTCACTTGACGCTTTGCCGTCGTTCCCCACAGCCAAGAGAAAGAAACAAGGACAAGCAAAAGTGCTCGCATGACCTACTGTCAACAACAGCGATATCCAGGTTCACATATAAGGGATCACACTCATATATATCTTTGCACTGATATTGATATCATGCATGCTACGTCTGCAGAGCAGGGCAAAGCAGAGCATCCAGGAACAAGCATTCGCTGACCTGAGAGGCTGAGGGCTGAGATGACTTCTCTTCTTTTCTCCCTGTAACTTACCCTGTCTATTACCTCGTCCTTTAATCGCCATGCCCTTACTGAATCTGCCTTACTCTGTTATATACCCTATATACCCTGGGTACTACCTCGTTTATTGCTCTTCAAATCCATATCCTTATATCATTATTTGATACTAAGCTTCAGGATCTATACAGCACCTACACAGGAGACCACACTCGATTGATCGTTCTCCTTCCAAACACCATCCATAACCATACCACAGACTCCTCACAAAAACTCTTCTCCCACAATGGGTCTCCAAGACCTCGGTGCTTCCTCATGGAACCTCACAAAGCCCATCCCTCCTCCCTCCCAACACTCCATGCTTCTCTCCATGCAAGCTCCCTTCTTCCCGGCCCTCCCCTACCAAGCGCTCTCCTGGTTTCTCCTGGCGGGCTTCTCCTGATAGATCACCGCAATTCAAAATTACTCTACCAGTTGCGCTGGCCATTATGGATTTTCATTTCCTGCTTCGAGTACAATAACACTCCGCACGCTACCTCCCTGGAGCCCGCCACAGCGTACATGGTCAGTCTCCTCGCAGCCTGGGCCATCATATGGTCAGCCGTGTAGCTCATCTTCACATGCCCGCAGTTCACGGCTAGGCGCGTCGAGCGGCGGCGGCGTAAGAAGTTAAAAACAGAGACGGAGAACAAGGTGGCAGGCGAAGAGAAGGGCAGACGAAGGATTTTGATAGCCAGCAGATGGCACATTGACGACAAATCGGCGCAGCTGCTGCATTTGATCGAAGAAAGTGGTAGTGTGAAGACTATACTGGCCAGTGATGCCGGTGAGGCAGGCAAGTCGGCTGAGCTGAATGACAAACAGAGGGAGAAACAGATATATGATCATGATGACGAATGAGAATACTACTGGCAACCTTACCCAACGCCCCTCCTTACGCGCCTATCCTGGGTCCTCGACCTGATCTTCTCCTTCCGCGGCCAAGGCTGGAACTTCAGCGTTCCCTCGAACCCCGCCTTACCGCCCTCCATCGCGGCTTCGCTCGGCGAGCCTATCTCCTCCCACTCAAAAAGCATGAGACACAAATTCGGCGTCAAGCAGTTCCGTACTAGGAAAGAGTTGACACGATATCAGATCCCCAAGTTTATCGGTTGTTATTTGGTTCTTGATGCGATAAAATAGCATATTCTCTACGACCCATTCTTCCGTACAGGCGACTCTAGCTACCCTCACCCCGCATATCTGGCTGGCCTTCCACCATGCCTGATAATGCAAGTTCGACGAATTATCCAACTCCTCGGCATTGTCACGTCCATCGAATTCGTCGAGCTACTATTCCAATAACTTTCTGTCTCATATTGGGACCGGCCGTACTGGGAGTTCGCGGCCAAGCATGGATGTATCCCACGAACAGGGGCTCTCTCTCATCCTCTCCCGCGGCCTCAACGGCCTCTGGGGCGGCTGGTGGCATCAAACCTTCCGCATGGGCTTTGCCGCACAAACAAACTACCTCGTCCGCCACGGCTGGCTCTTCCGCTCTTCCCGCTCCAGGCAAAGTAGTACTACGGCTGTACTAACTTCAAAGCCTCACTTAGGTGAGGCCAACACATATGATAAAATCTATATTATACAAGTCTAAATTGAATCCACGACTACATTCCTAACCATACAAACAAAATATACAGCTGACGGGCAAAATAAAGGGCCTAATCCGGGATTGAACCGGAGACCTCTTACAATTTGAATGCCGAAGCTCCCAAAGCAAGAATTCTACCACTGAACTATCAGGCCCATTGTTGAAAGTTTCTATCTATGTGATTTCATTAAGCTGGCCATCTTAATCATAATCTAATTAGATATAATCCAAGGCTAAACTTAAAAGAGAAATTACTATAATTAATTAGGTTAGCTTAACATAACTTAAGTAACTCAAGTAACTCGTGAGTTTTTAAGTTTGAGTTTGTGTTAGAGTTAGGGCTATAACTCAACACAATGAGTTCGAGTTGACTGTAAAACTCATGAGTTAACTCGAGTTGAGAACCTTGGGTGCTGACGCCTATGGGACTTTGTCACGTGGGACCCCTATTTACTAAACTTTTCGTGATGCCGTGTGGGTCGAGGAAGGTGGGAAATACTGAGCCTGTCCACAAATGCGTTATACCCGAAAGGTCTCAGAGTACATCAGATATTGATCATAGCAGTGCGGATTTGTTGAGGAATACAAGAGAGCATCGACCTATATACGGTCTCTCTATCCATGGCATCCGACAAAGTTATATCAAGCCCTATAAAGAGGAGCTACTGCGTCAAAAGACAACAGATAGACTGTCTTGTCGTCCTACAAATCCAATCAATACACGATCATCACTTCGTCGACCTCTTGTGCTACCGCTCCGTCACCGTCAGTTTCATCACTGCTACCGCTCGGCCACTGTAACCGCTCCTAATACATGTACAGATCTGCTCCACTGGTAGGTAAAGTATGGCTTGCTACTCCAGAATAGCCTTACTCTAGGGCCGCAACATACTGAGCTTTTCCGTCGCCTCTCAAGCTACAATGTGGGCATAATCAACGTAATTGCCCACCCCGGTTTGACTAAACTTTCCCAGTCGCTAGGAAGAATTATTTGTGCATCGGGCCCAACAAGAACATACTTGCCCTCTTTCATATGGCTTTCAATCAAATCGTCACCAAACTCATGAGAAAGTTGTTGAATAACGTTTGCCATCCCCTGTTCAATAGTTAGATATGACAGACATGACGCTGAAGCACAAGTGAGTTGATAACGTACTGTCCACCTTCGGTACTCGTTGACTGGAATGGAAAAGAATCGATCCTGAATCTTCAATGTAATGCTATCCGGCTCCTCAGACAGATGTTCATGTCCATTCAACCGATTGGCAATAGCAAGCTCGTGCTGTGAGGCTAGGAGATCAGGGTGCTCCTGTGGAAGCGTGGTTTCTTGGATCTTGACCACATGCTCTGGCATCTGCACTGCCTCTTTCACCTGCTCATTCGACAAGTAGGCAACAACAAGCTCGTGCTGTGAGGTGAGGCGATTAGGGTCAGCGGAGGATCTCAAGACATCATTGTTGGGAAATTCGTTTGACGTCTTTCTGTATGGTGCTTGAATAACTGCTTTGTCCATGTCCTTTGCGTCGTCTTCCACATTACTTTCGTTTTCATTTCCTGGATAGTCCGTCTGGGCTTGCGATGTAATCAAATCGCCTGCATCTTTCATGGCATGGTTCATGCTCTGTTGCACCGCACGATTAAATTCTTCCCTGGCTTCGGAATCACTATGACTTCTCCCTGCAAGGCCTCTACTCTTCTGGTCTTCAGTTGTGGTCCTGATTTCTTGATCGGCAGCCGATTTAATCAAATCGGCAACAGAACCAATATACGCAGCAGAATCTTCTCCACTACTAGATATAGCATCAGGCATTAGCGAAGCCTTCTCGAGCTCGGAAACAACTGCTAATTTGAATGACTTTCCCGATTTGGCGAGTGTAGCATTACAAGCATCATTCAAGGCCGTTTTATTGGCATCTAGAGCCAGCGCCTTTGAAGCTTCCCGATTGACAGCGCCCAGAGCCAAGGATTCTTCTATTGGTCTTTCCATTTCTCTTCGTAGAAGTTCTTCCAAATAGGTCATTTCATCAGCGTCGGTCCATTTGACTTGCAAGAGAACGGCATCCAGAGCTGATTTGGTTTCCTCTGTTAGAAATTGCCCTTGGTGTTCAAGCAATTTAACATTGCTGAGCAGTGCACGCCCATGAATTCGAAACTGCTGACAATTTCGGCGTGAGTCCATATATCCCACTTTGCTTAGAGCAGCGGTCCAGTAGGTATGTGATAAGCAGAAGATCTCGATTGCAGTCTTGAGCCAGAATTCTTTTGTCTGTAGGTCTGGGAACGATTCTTTCCAGAAGTCCTGGACAACTCTTGGAAATCGAAAAGTTTCAGAAGTGTAGAAAGGCTCAAGATTAAAATTTCCATCAAGAAAGGGGGTTTTGTAGTAGAATCGAGTATTTCGTGGTTTCGTCTTGAGCGCTAGTTCTGTTCGAGTGTCTTGCAGTTGAGTCCGAAGCTGATCGGATAGCTTCATGTTTATATCTTCCGTTGTTGCACTAGGAACTTGATTCCAGAAGTAATCTTGTCGCGAAATAGTCTTGTTTTCAGCCTTGTCAAAAATTAGACAATCGGCTCCGGCTCGCTCACACGCCATACAACTTGGTATGGTTGAATCACATTTGATCTTCGTCTGCCACAAACTTGTAAGTAAAACGGTGAATTCTAGGGCATCAGCCTTTATTATGTTTCACTGACCTGAAGACACCTTGTGCATGTTCCCAGCGACAGAGGCTTTCCCGCTCTCCTGACCGACACAAGTTGCTGGCGCTTCGATCCTTGTCCATCCGGTCCCACCATAACGACGGGCATCTGAAACGCAGGAACTAACTTGACAATGTTGGTCATGGTGAAGAGGTCCTCATATCCAACAAATCGAATGTCGATTTGCCCCTTGGCATCTCTTCCAATACCTATGAAAGAGAGATTAACATTAAAAGCTTTAAAAAGAGGAACAAGCATATAGCGTACCTGAATGTATCATCTCCCGTGGAATTTCTTGCGAGAAAAAACAAGCTATATTCATGAGGTTAAGAGGACCCTTGCGATACTTGCTCTCCTTAACGACAATATCCTTCATTTCTTCCAGTTGCCAGGTTGCAAATTGATTTTGGTCACCGCTGATTGACCTCGCAAATTCCGAAAGTGGTTCCTCTGTTACTTGAAGCCTCGTCCCCAAGCTTTTAATGACGTGCGCTTTATATTGCATAGTGCGAACAACAAAAGAAGCATCTTTTTTATCATCGTCCCCTGGGTCGGTCAGCCCAATTTGCTGGAATAGAAATTGCTTTGCGTCGGACTCTGTAAATGGCCTAACATATATCTCCCAAAAGACTGGTATCGCAAAACAACTGCTCTCTCTAGAGGTGATAATAATGCTACCATCACCATGGCCGTTTGAAGGATAGAAACGCGCAATGAACCGTTCTACTTCCATGGGTACCATGTCATCGAAGACAAGAAGCCATGCACAGTGATTTCTGAACCAATCTCTTATTGCCTCCAACCGCTCCTGAGGATTTCCCTCTTTTCTCAAATTGAATAACTCTTCCACTACTGTGCATTCGATCAAAAGACCAACTATTGCCATATAGAGAAGCCCAAAATACCCCGCCTGGAAAGGAGCCGTTATCTTTACATCTCCATGCAAAGTTTTTCGCTATCTGCGTCTTGCCACTATGGGCTTCGCCCCGCAGAAGAATAGTTTTAAGTGTCTCTTGATCAGAGTCAAAAACAATTCTATTGAGACTTCTTATTTCCTCTTCTCTGCCAAATAGCGATGATTCCTCCCTCGAAAACGGAACTTTGAAAGGAGGCTGGACAACAATCTCAGATGAATTCGACATGGCATTGCTTCTTTTAGATATGTCCGGACCCGATGATGCATCGGATCCTTCATTTTCGCGATTACGTCGTAATGCAAACGCAGCAAACCGTTCAAGATGATTCGCCATATGTTTATGCATTTCATCTTCTGTCGATGACGTACGAAAACATATTTGACAGAGGTAACGGTCATCTGGCGCTGACACTTCACTAAGTGTAAGAAGCGACGCGAGGGTTGTTTGCTCATATACTTCCAGATGGAGTGCTTCTATGTGTTCTTTGAACTTTGAGCTCTCAAGGAACTCTATATCAGGATGTTCAATGCATCTCCAATATTTTCGATGGCTGATTTCGTGCTCTAGCCACTCCTTCCGAGTGGCGAATAGACTATCCGAATTGTCGCACTCATAGTACGTGCAGACATAAGGTCTCAAATCTCTGAATAAATGGGATCTGAGAAAGGATTAGTAAAGGGAATTCGTGGTTGCAATGAATGCATACCTCCAAGCACGCTCTGATCGTTCCTTTCCAGAACACATGACAAAACAATAAGGGCACTCAAAATCTCGTCCAGGTATTGCCGATGTCGGTGGGGGTGGAAGCTCTATTCTTTCATAGCCAGCTTCATGAAAAACAGACCCAAAAGAAGACATCGTTCGTCCTGCTTCCGATGCCTCGTCAATCGGAATAAATGCTGTTGCCGTTGTCCCAGTTAAAATCGATTTACCAGTCATACTATCCATGCCAAAGTTCAGCAAGTTATCTATCGGTACTACTTTAGAAGTTACCATTGGAATTGAAGTCTTCTCTTTTGGCTTTTGAGGCCCTTGCATTGCCATATTTGCGAAATCTTCAAGATTCGGAGCAGCGCCCAACTTGTCTCTGTGGCGTCTCCAATAAAGAAAGCACTGTCGCCATCGAGTAATGGCTCTTGCAAGGCGACTGATGAATATCTCGTCAAGCTCCTCTGAGGGCTTGTCCTGGACAGGAAGATTTCCATCCTCTCTGCGGTATTGTCGGAATAAATCTTCGACATACAACCTGTCAAACGAGGAAGACTCCTGTACCAAATCACAATTTGTATCTGGATCAACCTCTCGATAGGACTCAGCCTTCAAAAATCTTGTATTAGCTGAGGGTTTGCGAAGCATCCTGGAGATCTTGAAAAGATTGTCGATTATGTCAACGACACTGAGATATCGGTGTTCCAATTCAGTCTTAGCTATCTCTTCCCCGGAAATACCGCTGCTAGATTGAGAAGACGCGCTTTCTGACGCGGAGGACTCATCATCATAATCGCGGGCGGACACTTGATCATACGGCAGGCGAATACCAGCAAGAACGCCCGAGACTAGGAAGCAGAGTGTCAGCAATGTCGAATTATTGTAGGAAGCGCATAACTAACTTTGCTCCAACTCCTGATGAAGCTCCTTTAGCAACTTTAGCACTTGATCATATGCATGCTTTGAATCGCGAAGCCTGTAATCCAGCGAGCTATGGCCCTTCTGAAGGGCTCCTATATTACCAGCCCACAACCTCAGCCGGCCCATTTCATCCTCCAGCTCCGATACTGATATCAAGGAATGAAGGTCCGCGCTGGCTGCTCCATCTTGACAGTTGCGTATCGCGAGACCAAAGTCACGTAAACAAGCTGCCGTGCCGAAGCGCGCAGCTTGCATCTGCTCGTTTCCACTCATTATTGTCTTGAATTTGGTGAGTCGTCTCCAGGATCCATATGTCCCAACAGCAACACAATCCTTTCTGCGGGCAGTGAGCTGTGAAGGAGGGTTAGGCTAGGCAAGACATAAAATGACCAAACATTGAAGTCCCATGGCATTTATTTGTTCTCCGCAATCGCCCATTCATCGAGGGTAGGATCAGGTCACCTATGTACGTCCGTGAGCATGAGTGAGCCCGACATCTTGGCAAGGCGGATTGCTGTCGTCTTTAACTCGCGAAAGCATCGTATAACAACCCCAGTCGTCATGATCCATGTTCGCCGAAGGCGCTAAAGTGAGGCTGGGCGCTTGGATCCACCGATTATATATGTATTTGCCCGACCTCAAGTCCATGAATTCGCGTCCGTAGAAGCGGCAATCATACTATTTATTTCATGGCCATAGAGATCTGTGTGTTTGTTCTATCGTGAAGTGACGCAGGTGCTGGGAGATCGAGGTTGAGATTGTCGAAACGAGGACGACTCGGGACCATCAACGCCATTGATTAAGATTGTAGCCTCCATTTGCTGGGAATACGACCTCCTCAAATCAAAATAATACCTTTGTTCCCTATCTCTCCATGGGTTGCATCATTTGTGTATTCGATCATCTGAAGAATCTCTTTTGGCAGTGTCTTGTCTCATGGTAAGTTGGTTGCAGCCCTACTTCATGGACAGGGTGCTGATGAAGTCAGATCTGGTTAAACGAGCAAGATGTCTGGCTTCGAGATTGCTGGGATAGTTCTCGGGAGTTTGCCCCTCTTTATCAGTGCTTTAGAAGATTATAGGGAGGGTTTGCAGCCACTGAAAGCGTTTGTCAACTGGAACAGTGATCTGCCCAAAGTAATTCGCCGGTTGCGGACCCAGCAAGTACTGTACGAAGCTGCGCTGAAAAGTTTTTGATGAGAATTGTCCCTGAGGAGACAGAAAGTATGATCTCGACTCCTAATGAGGGCTATTGGAAAGATATCGAAATTCAAGCTCGACTTCAAAAGAGACTCGATATCGCTTATCCAGCCGTCAAGAGTATGATAACTGATGTCGAAGGGGTAATGATCAAGATCGCCAAAGCTTTAGGACTTTACGAAGACCTCGATCTTTCAGATGATCAACGTGTAAGTTATCCATTTTAGTATTTCTCTTGAGCCTCGGATTTCTTTTGCCTTTTCGTAGTTTGCTTGAATCGATAAAGTCGTTGGTGTTTTGACTCGTATAATGTCGTCATAAATTTGCTGCTAATGCCGATGCCAGACCAGCCGCAGACAGCTCGAGACCATTCTCACAGTAAATCCTTGGGAGAATGGGTTATTTCGATTCCGAAGGGCTGCAAAGTTCGGCAAAAATAGCAGAAGAATCGGAAGATATCTTGATGAGTTGGAGAAGTCAATCACCATTTTGGAAAGGCTTACGACCAGAAGCGAACAACCAGAGCCATACGAAGCCAATACTAAGTCAACATTTGCTGTATCCCTTCGACGGGTCCGCACCTATGCAACAACTCTCCATAGCATCCTCTGCATAATATGGAAATGCGACTGCAAGACATCTCATAAGGCCAAGCTTCGCTTGGAGAGGCGCATTTTGACATAAAAAAATGGATCACAGACACAGTCTGTCGGAAAACTGTCTATTGATCCAAATTTCTCCATGCTTTTCTCTGTTCCAACGGCGAACGGGATGATGAAATGGCAAGAAGTCAACTTCAAGATCCTTCCACGTGAGCTCGTATCTCAGGACACTATAGATGCGTGCTCAACAGCGAAACATGGCCTTCGGGTAACCTTCTCGCCAGATATGAGCATACAGGAGAAAGCCCAACAAAAACCACCAAGCCATACCAAATTGAAGGAAATCGAAGATTTCTGCTCGGTCCTATGCGAGATGAAAACACCAGGTTTTGGCCTCGGTTTCTATCTCGATTCTGAGGGCAAACTTCGTGGTCCCTATCCAGCTGAAAGCAGCGACGATTCGGCATCAACAGATCAAAGCATAACTTTGGCCGAACTGCTTGGAAAAAAAGTGCAATGGAAAGGCAAAGTTTGCACCTTGACAAGAAAAGAGAGATACAAATTAGCGGTGACGCTTGCTTCATCTCTATACCAATTGGAATCGACGCCTTGGATGACCACGGCTTTAGCAAAGCAAGACATTGTCTTCAGCCAAGCTCAGGCAGCCGCTCTCCGTCCCGTGAACATCGAGTATCCATATGTCTCAAAGTCCTTCCCTGACCAGATCCCTCATGTGGATTGCGCAGAGAGTCCAGTCTCTATTTCAAGTGGCAGTAGCTCACTACTTGCGCTTGGAATCTTGCTGCTGGAGCTCTACACCGGAAGACCATTCGAGGAATCTCAGATAGATTCAAAGTTGAACGACCTCAGCAGATTAATGATCTGGAGCACTGCAGCAAAAGATTGGCTTGTTGATGAAGATGGCGACCTTGCCGCTGGATGGACATCTGCTGTGTCTTATTGTATTGACGGATTCAAACAAGGGCCTGTACTGAGTGAAGAGGACGCAACGCAATTCAGGCAGGGCTTGCTGGAGCAAGTGGTCTTGCCACTGCACGAGGAGACAGAAAGATTCCTTGTGAAATATGTGATGGGAATAAGAATGGATGTAGCTTTGTCTGCCTGGGTTTGTGTGTTTGTTTTGTGTTCAGGTTTCGTTTGGTTTTGGCGTTTGGCAACTAATTGGCGACTTATATACGAGAACTCGCTTGCCGTGCGTAGAGTCCAACGCTCCAGTCCCGCCACTAACGAGTTTCTGTTTATGCCACCGCCATGGCCGTCAAGGCTCTTTCCCAATAAGATCGTTCTTTCCGGCACTTTCTTCTGGCACAGCAGAGGTTATAGCTACAGCGAATCTGCTATCATAAAAGTATTCTCAATTTCAACTCTTTGATGACAACATTGAAAAAAGAAGGGATGATACATAAGGCTTGCTTTCTGTTCTATTAATACGCGCCTTATCTACCGCTAGATCTTCTCTAATTTCTCAATACTGGCTTGCAGAACCCTCTTCACTCCCGTTGCCCTCTCATTCCCTAGCCCCTCTTTAAGCTGCTCTCGAAATCTTCCTTTCAATACATCTCTCCCATCAGTCCACAGTCCAAATGTTCCCGCCACAAGGGCATCGACAATTGCCTCCGCAGCTTCAGCGCGCTTCGTTCTCGCCATCTCATTGCCAGCACCACCTGGCAATTCCAACAGCGAGAAGAATTCCAAAGCAAGCTTGTAGTTATTTGATCCCTCTGGACTGAGGCGTTTACTCAAAGCGGAGAAGAGACTCTTAGATCGCTCGTAGAAGACGATGCGGGTGTTGATGCTGGATTTCTGGCTGGCGAGGATGGTGGTAAGTGTCTTGAGTAGCTGCGGCAGATGTGTAACCGGCTGTGCAATTACACTGGACTGGGTATTGACAGCGCGCAACAAGGCGCATATGCCACTGGTAATTGTAACCGTCTCGCGAAAACTAGCCTTTTTGTCCTCTTTATCATCAATATCCATCTTATTTTCGTCGATAATCTCTTCAAGCCGCGGCCAGATGACATCGTGAACATCAGTAAAAAGATCAATGTCTGTTCTTGCCTCTGCATATTCTCCTAGAGCAAGGAAAGCATGCGGGCGATATATCTCATTATTCCGCTTAGCTTCCCTGATTGCGATCTTAGTCATTTGCGCTGCGATCTTTGGATCCTGCGACCAGAAAGCTTTGCCAAGTTGCGTAAACTTGACAAATCCAGTTAAAACCTTTTCTTTCCCATCAAATGTTTTAAGAGCAAGTGCTTTCTCGAGCGCAGGCCAGATAATGGAAGCATTTGGCAGACTGAGGTCTGTACCAGCGGAGGTTATGGTGTCCGCAATCGTAAGAGCAGCAGTGTGCTTGACGGTCCATTTGGGCGAATCCAGACGTTCGGCTGATATTGAAATGATTTCTTTAAGGTATAGCAGAACAGCACGTGAACCACCAACATTCTCCTCCCACGTCTTGGAAAACTGTTCCTTGACATGCTCGTCAAAGTCATGTTTCGCCATGAAGACGAAAGGCAGAAACTCTGACGCCAAAGCGTTGAATCTGTCACTAGCAAACTTCGAGATAGCATAAACGATATCTGCGGATATTTGGCGACGTGATTCGTCCTCGGCTGAGAAATACATATTTTTCGAATAATTTGCGAGTTTCAGAATTTGCTGATCCGAGGCTAGACGAGATATGTAGCCTGCTGCTCTGGCGTATGCCGCACTAACAGTGGAATTTCGATCAAGAACAGCCTTTTCAATGTCCTTGAGGAACACGTCTGCATGGGGTCTAAAAACGAAAGAATGTCTAGTCGCCAGACTAACGAGGACGCCACTACAGCCAACTTTTGATGGCATGCCAACGGCTGTCTTGATGACATTTTCTAGGTGTGGCACCAGATCTTTCATTGTACTCTCATCGAGAAGGTCTAAGCATCGCTCGATAGCTTCCATCATCGGTGAATGCGAAATGGCCGTACTGCGAGCTTCATCAATCTTCTCCTGCGTCGTATCGTATTTGGCTGCATTCATGTGGAGATAGTTGATAATATCTGGCTCTAATGTGCTGAGAAGACCCAATATCTGCTCGATAAGACTGGGGATGAATGGAAGCAAAGTATTGCCGCCGCTCTTCACAAGTTTCAGTACTGTGTCGTATGCAAAGCCTTGTACCTCTTTCGAAGGACTCTCAAGGCCTCTTGTCGAGAATAGGAATGGCATGACTTCCTTGAGCATGGCCTGGGCATTCTTCGACGATGTGCCTGCCTCGAGTTGTCGGACAAGAATTCCAGTTAGAACTTGACATAGCTTTTCCGCTGCCTTTCTTACGGATCCTTTTATATCATCAAGTACTTTGAAAGCGACCTCCCATATCTGCCCAAGATATTTCTCATACTTCTCGAACTGTCTCCCTTGGACCAAATCTGCTATAGCAGCACAGCTAGCTTCTCTCGTGCGCCATTCTTTTCCCAGGATGTTTTTCAAAAGATCATCCATGATTGCATCGAAGTTTTCGTCGATCACAGCAGTTGGAGATTTGACCAAAGCATTCCAGATATCATTCATCGACCGTTGTACATTTGGATTTGGATCGAACCTGTACCGATAGAGTTTCGGGTAGAGCTTAGGATCGACAGCTGATTCCGACAATATACTGCTTAGCCCAAATCTTCCAAACGCGGCTCTTGTTGACCATGTTGCAGCATTCGATGCCAGTGACATAAATTTGTAAACGAGACTTTGGTCTCCAACTTCGGCAGCTAATGACATGATATCCTTATAAGATGTTACCGATTGTCCATCACCAGTCGGAAGAGCTCCAGGCTCAAAGAGTTCAGTCTCCTGATCAACTTTGAGCTTCGTACTGGTTCCTGTAAATGACGCCACTAAGTCGGCAACCAGACGCTCTCTAAGTTGCTTGTCACCTTGTTCATACACAAGACTTAGTCCACGAGATGCTGTTTCTTGAACCAGATCATCTCTGGCGGACAACAGACCCATGAAAGCTGCCTGACATTCTCGCAATCGGCTCTGGATTTCCGCAAGATGTCCACAATATTGAATGAGAGAGAAAAGCCATATGCCCGACGCTTTCTTCAGCGATGGCTTTGTATTTTTGCAGTCTTTCAGAATTTTCTCGACCACTTTTCTCAATGTCGAGGTCCGTTTCACATGACCTCTGTATTCAGCATTCACGTCCTGTGTGAGAAGCAATGAGTCTGAAGTCCATCCTGTACTGGCAACTGCGAGAGCTTCACCAACGGTGAAATGGACTTCAGCTTGTCGCAATTCATGCAATGCATACAAATCCTGAAGGATCTGATCGAGGGACGATTCAGTAGATTCAGTAGATTCAGGCGAAGTTTCATCAAAGGCCATAGCAAATCTGCCCAGTGCTGTGATAGCTTTCTCATTCCCTTTCTTAGCTTCCGTTGTAAGAATCTTCGTGATGCTGACTGCATCATATGGCGACTCTTTAATTCGAGATTCTGTTACCAAATTCGCGCTGCAAAGGAGACCAATGGCCACAAATGCAGCTTCTTTGTTGCTTGCATCAGCTGCTCCGTTGAGAATATCCAGAACTTGCAAGACAGCTTGATCTACCAAAGCTTTATCAATATCTGCAATGCGTCCATAGAAGACACTGCGGCTCAAGAGAAAAGCAAGTGCTATTGTTGACCCATGCACCTTGTTTGACTCAGCTCCAAGAGCTGAATTCCAAGGCTTGATGGCTTGGATAAGCAATCGTACAATTTCCACCAGTTCGTCTTTGTTATTCGAAGGATGAGGCCCTAGCATACCGAGAGCTTGGGCAGCAGTGAATCTGGTTGCGGCATCATTAGATGCTATTACTGGTAAAAGCTCCGAGGCACGTTCGGCAAGTGTTGCCAGAGATCTGGACGGCGCAAGACTTGCTAGATCAGTGAAAGATTTTCCACAGTCGTCAAGCCCTTTGCCATGGTCCCACAACATGCCTTCAAAGGCAGCGGAGAAGAATATGGACAAATCTTCGGACTTTATATTCTTCATATAATCTCTGATAGCCTGACGTGAAATCTTATCTGTTCGAAGCAAGACGTTGAGCTGACGCTCCCAATCAGCATCGCTGCCAACAGACGTGTCACGCTTCAAAGCTGCCAAAAGAAGCATGCGACGGCAATAAGCCACAGCATGTGGAAAAGCCTTGATCCTCACTCCAGAAAAGTTCCCGAATACTGAGACGCTATCAACATCCATGCCGCTACGCATGCTGTTGGCTATATGCGAGTTCTCCATGAGACTCTGTGATGTAAAGAGTATTCGAACTAGCTCGCTCCACTCCGGGAGGATCAGGTCAGCCGTGCTATCTGATAAGTTGAGCAGGCGATACCAGTATGGATCCTGCATGCGTTAGAAATGCACCCCTCTGTTTTTTATTTTGCCTTTTCTTTAGAAAGAGCTGTGGCGGTACTTACTAAACCCTTATTACCCTCTTCAGCAACATCGCTTCTTTCACCCGGTCTGCCACCCAGAGCAAGAATGTCAATCCATCTGCCGACAATATCACGATACTCCAAGCATCGATTCGCCCAGCGTACTGTTACAAATCTAGCACTCCGTACAACAGTATCATCTTCCTCCTTGATCATATAAGAAAGCAACAATGACCGTAATTCATCCCGTAAGGTTGCGTCTAAAGGGCCCGAAAATGCATTCAACAGACTCGCTAGAGCACCTTCAATGCTAATGAAAATGCTATCAGAAGACTTCTCCTCAGTGAGGGAGCGAAATAACCAACGGACGAGCTCGAGCCCAGGCCGAAGAACCGTTGACGGGACAGTTTTTGCCATGGAGCCCAGGGTCTCATATGCCAAAGCACGAAGTGTCAAGTCATCCGAAGAAGAACGGCTGTTTGGGACGGGCCATCCTTGCTCCTCTATATATGCACGCAAAAATCCAATGATCGATGGAGCAACGCGCTCTAAATCGTTTGACGATCCCATTCGTGAAACCCAGTTCATGAAATTGAACATCGCATTTCGCAGTTTCAGCGCTTCCAGACCTTGTATTATAGGAGCATCTGCCACTACTGGTTGCATGCTCTCATGGACAATTTGAACGATCTTATCAGGAAATTCAGTTGCGGCTTTAGACTTCGATAATAGCATAAGAATGCGTATCCGAAGAGCTGGTCTAGAAGCCATGTAGATGTCAAAAAGGTTGCCAACAACAAACTTGTCTTCCAATGATACTGTGGTTCGCTTGATCAGATCTTCTCCAATAGTAGATATCCGGGAATTCGTATCTGAAGCTGCAAATAATGCTGGAATAAAGCGCTCTGAATCATTGAAGGCCCCACTAGTGAGGAGTTGAAGTGCGGTAATTTTAGTCTCTGTTATGTTGAGACCCTCTGTTGCCTTTGGGTTCCAAGCATCATCTTTGCCATTTAAGGTCAAAAAGGCATAATCATCTGCAGTCAGGCCAGGAGTCAGGCCAGGACGATTGACGGGTCCAGCATCGCCGCCCGCAGGGGCCCTGATTATGCTTAGCAGGATTAGCTTCCCAAACCAAGATGCCACGAATTCTGCATCATCCCGATGCTCATCAAGGCCGAGCTTCTTGCGAAGTTCTTCATCGTCCTTGCTCCCTCTTAGTGGTAATGTCATGCGAGGTAACAATCGTAAGAAGAGATTGAACACGGTAGCACAGGTAGGTTTGCCAGCATCTTTGGCTATGTCATGTAGCAGAATTGGAAGCAAGTCTATTTGCTCCTGCACATTGTCAGGAACGCCTCTGTCCGAGTGGAGTTGGGAAAACTGACAAGTGGAGAAAGTTTGCCAATACTCTGTTGGATAAACAGCAAGTCAAAATGCCTTATGATGGAGGACTCTGGATTATCTTTATATTGTTTGAGCAGTGCAGCTACTGGCAAGACGACATCCCTATAATTGTCAGCTTCACGTTCCTCGAAATTCCCCACTGAGAGCATTTAACATACTGATTTCCAGAAAGTCTAATTTTGATGTGCTGACAAGTCGAGATCACCTGCATATAGATCAGCTGATATAGTCCATCTAACAGATGGAAGTCGAAAAAAGGGGTTCAAGGCGGCAAGAAGCTGGGAGAAGGGCATACCTTGTTTCGGACAGCTACGTGATCGCTGGCCAGTTTCAATAGCAACGGAGGCAGATACACCTTCAGAATAGACTCTAACTTCTCGTCCTTCGATAGGGCAATCCTCATTTCAACCTTGCCAACAAGCTCAAGCTCGCGAGCTTCAGAGGGTGGGGGAGATGCCATGCTCGGCTCTCCTGCTCCAATAGAACAGGCAACTTAACCAGGATTGATAGGCTAGGACACGCTGCGAATGCAAAACATAGCTTTAATAAAATTGAACGATGGTGCACTGAATTGAGTAGAGAAAGGACGAGGCAGCAGATACTCAGCCTTATATGATGAGTTGACGTTGATGCAGACTCGTCATGCTGGGTCTGCCTTCTCACTCACTAGCACTCTTGCCACACAGTCTGTCGTGTCGTAGGTAATCGATTGGCGGCGGGAGTCACGGGACATGGGATGATGGGTGAAGGTGGATCGGGAACAACAATGATCCGAGGAAAAGCTCCATATCAGAAGACACGGTGATGGGAGTCACGGGATATGGGATGATGGGCAAAGGTGCATCGGGAACAACAATGATCCGAGGAAAGGCTCCATTTCAGTGACGGTCACACTGGTGGTAATCGCCGGGGCCTGTGCGTCAACTCCCCTCAACGCTCGCCCGTTAATAGTGGGTGACACTATGCATAGAAGTGAAATCCAGAGCCTTGTACAGTATCTGTACAGTACATCTGTACAGCCCGTTGTTTTGTGGCCTCCCACTTGAGATTGGCCGTTAAAATCATAGGTACTTCATTCACGACTGTCACCGCTGATTAGTCCGTTTATAATAACGCGGATACCATCTTAAGCTCAAGGCTTAAGGCAGTAAAGTTCGTCATCGGCAGGATAGCCAGGGTCGGCCACATTAACTGCCATTACTCTTCCTACCTTTGTCCAACCTGGCCACCAAAACATCAACCTGTCTCACAGCAATTCCCCGAATCTCATCTCTTCTGTTCGAACTGTGAGAATTCTGGTCAAAGACAAATAATTACAATCATCTTGTCATTTGACATTTCGCCCCTTGCTCATCAGAGCCCGAAGACCAAAGTGCACAAACTTAATCACGATAAGAGGGCAGACTTCACTTTGCCGCACCACAAAGATACAACCCCACCCATCAAACGCTTTCCCTCCGACACCACTTCCCTTCCCTATACTCTGGTGATAAGACTGCATCGCTCCAGCTATCAAGAAGTTTCCTTCCTCTTTCCTTATTTCATAGGCGTCATGGAGGACGCAGTGGCGGACTTTTGTGCCATCACTGGTGCAACTCCCCAGGTAGCAAGGCACTTTTTGAGCATCACCGACGGGGATCCCAGCCAGGCCATACAGCTTTTCTTCGACTCTCCCGACCTAGCATCTGCTGCGGCTGAGAGTGCATCACATCCACCGACTGTACCAATCTCAAGCCGCCCATCAGCCCGACATGTGACGACTGGGCGTGAAGATGAGCATGGAGTGGTCCATATAGACTCGGACGACGATATTGACATTGCGATGGACGATGCCGATGAGGATGCTTTTGAAACTGCACATACACCTCCAGCAGCGAGTTCGGCAAACATCCCGCAGAGCAGTGCGTATGAGGATGATGAGGCTATGGCAAGAAGGCTTCAAGAGGAGATGTATGCAGGTGGCGATATGGCATCAGGATTTGGTGCAGATGATGTTCGAGCACCTTTGTCAAGAACAACAGAGACACTAGTTGGAGGAGACTGGGGGCCAGAAGATATACAAGGTACAGTGCTGCAGCAGATGCGTCAAAGAGGCCAGCCAAGACCTAGTGAGTTCACGGCAGATTCCAATTATCATGGATAGCATGCTAACAATGAATAGGAGGGATGCCAAGCGTCTTCAACCAATATGCAGCCTCATCTTCGATTTGGGAGTCCGCCGACACTAGTTCGGTGGCGCGTCAAGAGGGCTTATCAGCAGCAACAGGAGGCCAGTCAGATACTTCTTCGAAAGCCGCCAGACTCGCTGAACTTTTCCGCCCACCGTTTGAGCTCATGTCAAGATTATCATGGGACGATGCACGGGATGAAGGAAAAGAGGAGCAGAAGTGGATACTAGTGAACATTCAGGACCCAGCCGTCTTCGACTGCCAAGCTCTTAATCGAGACATTTGGAAGCATGATGGGATCAAGGAGACTGTGAAAGAAAATTTTATCTTTATGCAGTACTCAAAGGATGATCCCGCCGGGCAACAATACATCCAGTATTACTTCCAGCGCCATGATGACCAGAACGCCTATCCACATATCGCCATCGTGGACCCACGCACTGGAGAACAATTGAAGGTGTGGTCGGGGCCACCAGCACCAAAAGCGATGGATTTCTTAATGCAACTGCATGAGTTCCTTGACCGGTACAGCTTGGATGTGTCCGTGAGAAATCCTGTTGCAAAGCGGAAGGCGGAGAAGCCCGCAGCATTGGACGTGGATCGACTCACTGAGGAGCAGATGTTGGAACTTGCGCTGCAAAACAGTTTGTCAAACGGCTCTGGTCGTGCACCTAAGCATGAAGATCCGGATGATCTAACCAAGAGCTTTGGCGATATTAGCAAAGGCAAGGGTAAAGCGATGGAAGAGGAGGAAGTCCAGGACGAGAAAGAGGCGGTTTCATCTGTATTCACCAGCATCGCATCGGATCTGCCACATTCAGAGCCGGCAAATGAGCCAGCGACTACAACTCGGATCCAGTTCAAGCATTCTGGCGGACGCATCGTTCGTCGGTTCAATGTCTCGGATCCAGTCAGAAGAATCTACGAATGGTTGAAGGCGGAACCCATCGATGGAAAGGCAGGCGTGGTCTTCGAACTCAAGAAAAGCATGGGAGGCAGCGACCTGATTGAGAGTCTCGACCAGACAATTGGTGAGGCTGGTCTCAAGAATGGCACAGTGATGGTCGAGTATCTGGAGGATTAGAGACAGGTTGTTATTGCCTGGAATTGATTTTATAGCATTGCACTGGGGTTTGCGAGGAATACGACGAAATGCCTGGAATCATTGTCAATGAGGCGTCTGGGTCAAAGAGGTACATGGTACATGTAGAATGGAGAAGAGATCAGATCGCTGATATAGAGGAATAAGGAGATAGAATGCTCAGTATGGCATCGAATTTTGCCTTTGAGGCAGACACCTGGTGGTTGGCTGGCCAAATGCAGAATGGAATGGGTTGAATCAATATGCGAAAAGTGCCCCTTATTGGATTGTTCAGTCTATTATGTACGGACACAGTGATCGCAGACACATACTCCATGGGTATATACATATCGATATGACAAAATAACGACAAGAACGAGGGGTAAAAGCTCCACATAAACAAGGCTCAATTAAGCAGTAATAAAAGGGATTTCGTAGAACCTGCCTACCTATGTATCGTTACATTGGCAACATGGCCTCCTGTTACAGTACATACATACTACACAGTAGTAGATGGTACATAGCAGCAGGCTGATTTATCGCCCACATAATGAGTAACCTATACATAGGCGTGTAATCACTCTTGATGATCGTCATCGTCGATATCATGTGTTTCCATCCAATCGGACACTTTCTACCCCAAGATATTGAAAGGGCGAGTTTGCATGCCACGCTTAAGCGTTTCATCTCCGACATTTCCAATCCACACCATTGGGTCGATTGTGAGTGTGAGTGTGAGTGTGAGTGTGACCCCAGGGCGAGCCACAATCGGGGAGATCTGATTGCGTCTTTGAAGCTCTTGGGATTTTTGATATTGTGATTATTATTGGGTCGTTGACTGCAATTCGGCGTCTGCGTAGTTCCTTCCTCATTATTCTTTGATTGTTATGCACGCACACCAACGAGCACCATCACAGATTGACCACACCACGTTAACGATAACAACAACAACAGCAACAGCAACAACAACGAACATAGAGCCAGAGAACCTCTACGACTCCTTCTCGACGCGTCAAATATCCTCATTCAAACTTATATCAGGCCAATTCACAGATTTTCACGCACGAAAACGAGATATACCAGTCCGGCTGGAATCCGGGGTAAAATCGTGGGGAACACTCAAAAAAGGGATTCCTTCAGATAAGGAACTGCTGGCAGCAGACCAAAAGCGTAGCTGCTAGGACTTTCACCATCTCTGTTTTGACAACTGAGGTCTTCTGTCTCTTGCTCTACGAAAATGACGAGCGGTATGGGAGGATCGATCGATCCTGAGACAATCTATACCAAGCAGAATTGCATTGGTAAGAAGGCATAAACGCGCCTGTATCCTGGGCTTCTTGCTGACGATTCGATAGGTGGTGGAAGCTTTGGCAAAGTATACAAAGGGTGAGCTTCCTCCCAACGCTTCATTACTCTGTGGGATGTATGGCTAACTTCAAGAAGTGTTGACAGGCGTACTGGCCAGGCTGTCGCTATCAAGGTGATCGACGTCGAGAACGCTGAAGACGAAGTCGAAGATATCATACAAGAGATCTCGATCCTGTCCGAGCTCCACTCCCCATACGTCACGCAATACTATGGCTCATATCTCAGGGGATCGGATCTGTGGATTATAATGGAGTTCTGCTCCGGAGGAAGCTGCGCGGACTTGATGAAGCCGGGCTTGATGCCGGAGGAGTATATCTCGATTATCATAAGGGAACTGCTGATGGGGTTGGATTATCTTCACGGCGACAAGAAGCTGCACAGAGATATCAAGGGTATGGATTCTCTGTGGTGCTCAAGATCTTGGCTAATACGGCCACAGCTGCCAATGTTCTCCTGGGTTCGAATGGCCAGGTTAAATTGGCAGATTTCGGTGTCTCAGGACAGCTCTCGGCCACCATGACCAAGAAGAATACGTTTGTCGGCACGCCATTTTGGATGGCCCCCGAGGTTATCAAACAGTCCGGTTACGATCATAAGGCAGACATTTGGTCATTGGGGATTACTGCGCTCGAGTTGGCAAACGGCGAGCCCCCATATTCAGATATCCACCCTATGAAGGTGCTTTTCCTGATTCCGAAGAATCCTCCGCCCAAACTCGAGGGCAACTTTACGAAGGCGTTCAAGGAATTCGTCGAACTGTGTCTACAGAGGGATCCAAGAGATAGGCCATCAGCGCGGGAACTGCTTAAGCACCCATTTGTGCGCAGGGCGAAGAAGACTTCTTATCTTACAGAACTTATTGAGAGATATGAACGTTGGGCGATGCATCATAAAGGCGACACAGACGAATCAGACGACGAGCGAGACGAATCCCCGCAAGTAACTCAAGACAACGAGGATCTATGGGACTTCGGAACCGTTCGCCCTGCAGGTGGCAGAGGTGGTGGTCGACATGGTCTTGGCACAATGGGAGACTCGGCTACAAATGCGAGATCATCAAAGTCCTCCGAATCAGACGATGACTATGCAGAGAGACCGAGAGAACGATCGCCGGCGAAGATGAAGGACTCTGGGTATGTTTCAAGTGCTGATACAGTGAAGGCCCAGACGGGAAGGCACATGTCGCCTCAGCGACGTCCGGTGCCAGGGATACAGGCGCAATCGCCGTCTAAAGTTCCTTTACCACCTTCGCCAACGAAAGGGTTACCCCAGTTTCCTCAGACTCCACGAGCAGCAGCGTCCGGGATGCAGCAGGAGGTGACGGATTCGCCTGATTACGACGAGTCTCTCCACGAGCAATTGCGGAGAGATATGGTGTTCTTGAATTTAGGAGGCACGCCATCTCCACAACCGCCAGCACCACCATCTCGGGACGCGGCACCACAACTGCATCTCAATACCCAACAGCCAGCGCTCCCACCCCGACCAGTTGGCCAACAACCTCTCCCTCGCCTTACGCCCATGAAACTCCCCGAAATCCCGCCATTCCGCGGCGGCAGTGCAAAGCCGCTCCAAAACTTCACCAACCAGCCTAACTCCGGTTCCGGCATGGTGAGTAAACAACACCCGCCCTCGCACGCACAACTGCCACAAATCCAGAATATCCCGCCACCAAAGCAAGTCGTGGAGGGTGCGCAACCATCACCTACGCTACCGTCGAAACTCCGTAACAAGCAATCCCTCGAGTCGGTCCGCTCCGACACACCGCCCACGTTCCCTTCCCCAGCTGCAGACGCCACAGACGGCGAGCTGGACGCTCTGAACCATGTTATCTTCCCGGCGCTGGAGGAGGCGCTGAAGCGGCGAGAAGTTCATCTCCAGCGATGGTTACGGAAGACGGCAGGGGGGAGTCCGGTGGCGACGCCGAGGATGCAGAGGGTGCAGGCGGGGCATGAACGGATTCGGCGGCTGGTGTTTAAGATTGCGAATCAGTTCAAGGAGATTGATCGGATTGATCGGGAGGAGAAGGTTGGGATGGGAAAGGAGGTGGATGTTTTCCTTGAGGGATTGCTGGAGGAGGTGTTGGTGAGGGTTGAGCCTCTTGAGGAGGGGGAGGAGGATATGTAGGGAGAGATATGGGAATGAGCATTGGTGACGAGGCTAGATGAGACAACGAATGAGGAAAATCATGAGGGACGGATGGGCGGAATGAATAGACGGATTGGTTTGCAACGGACGAAGGATATTATGGGACATCATGGAGGATAATGAATGGCGTAGAGTATGATATCAGGCTGTTGAGTTTCTGTATCGACGGGTCAACAGACACACATTGTTGCTTTTTTTTTTCACTTGGATTAGCTGACGAAAACGGGTCGGGTCTCGCTGTGCTTCAAACGAGACCGGACTGCGAAGAAGTAAATGAATATGATGGAGCATGGTTTCGGTGTTCTCAATGCAGTGTTTGGATGAGATCTTGGGTATGATTCGGGCTGAGAGGGTGGATTGTTGGTATAGGATACTTCTGTTTTTCTGATCTGGCTCTTGCCAGTCACCATGAACCCAGAATGGAGAGAAGGGGCCGAGAAAAATGTTCTTTCTAGTGGGTGTGGGTGGGATAGGATAGTTGGGGAGAGGGGAGACAGCTGAGAGACGATGATTCGGTAGAACATTTACGACAACTATACGTGCTCATATCTCCTCGCAGATGCAAGAAGCACACAGATGTCCTTTTACACAAGCTACTCTTATTTGCTTACATCAAACATTTGGGATGTGGTGAAAGCGACGACGGTGCCTTCAATATTAGGATGATTCAAGAAAAGTTCCAATTGCTACACAAGGTTATCTCCACACTCCGACCCCTGCCCCAATCCATCGTCCCTCCCATCCACCCATCTGCCCTTGATCGCCAAAAATATGACCGCCAAGCCATCTATCTATCTTTCCGTTATATCTACTGTATTCACTGGCGGCGGCGTCCAATATGTACATTCTCCGTCCATATATGCTGCCTGTTTACATCTTGTCAAGGACTGCACGGGTGAACTCGTGGGTTGTGTTGTTGCCGCCCATGTCACGGGTGCGGATAGATCCCTCAGCAATAACATCATAGACAGCCTTAGAGATGCGGTTAGCATGCTCATCGAGGCCCAAGTGTCTCAACAACATGGATCCAGAGAGCAGCATGGCAGTTGGGTTAGCCTGATCCTTGCCCTTGATATCCAGACCGACGTGTCTGCATCCTGGCTCGAAGACAGCAACATCGCGACCCATGTTGCAACCCGGCACGATACCCGGTCCGCCAACGAGCGCAGCTCCGACGTTGGACAGGATACCACCGTACAAGTTCGGCATGACCATGACGTCGAACTGTTGTGGGCGGGAGACGCACTGCATGGATGCATTGTCGACGATCATATCATTCGTCTCGAGGGTTGGGAAGTCTTTAGCGACAGTGTTGAAGGTGTTGCGGAAGAGGCCATCGGCCAACTTCATGATGTTGGCCTTGTGGATGCAAGTGACCTTCTTGCGGTTATTGGCGAGGGCGAAGGAGAAGGCGAATTTGGCAATGCGCTCGGACTTGGCGCGTGTGATGATCTTGAGCGACTCAACGACGCCCGGAACCGACTGGTGCTCGAGGCCGGAGTACTCGCCCTCCGTGTTCTCACGGATGATGGCGAAGTCGACGTTCTTGTGGCGGGTCTCGTAACCGGGGATGTTCTTGATAAGGACGACGGATGCGTAGATGTCGAGCTCCTGGCGCAGGGCAACGTTGAAGGACTGGTGTCCGGAGCGCTCGACGGGCGTGTGCAGGATGCCCTTCAGGCCAATCTTGTTGCGCTTCAACGAGGCAATGGACTCGCGGAAGAGCTCCTCGGAGTGCTTATCGCCGGTCTCGACGCCCGATACATCGACTTGCTCCCACTGGATAGGCACATTGTCGGCTTTGAAGATGGTCTTGACGGACTCGGCGACCTCTGCTCCAATGCCATCACCGGGAATGAGCGTCACTGTGTATTTTGATCCATACTTCGTTGGCTTCGGGATATACGTGAGTATGTGCTGTACAAGGAAGAATCTCGGAACAGCGTCAATGTACCTTGAAAATATCGCTCTGAACAGTTGCAAAAGATCGGCGGATCTCAGCAGAGGTAGTCGACGTGGCTGAGGAGGTGCTCCTCAGCAGGCTCTGGTAAGAGATGGGTTGTCAGCACGTCAACATCAAGGCAGGCGACTACAACGTGCGATTGGGAGCAATTGAGATGCCAAACGTGAAGAGACTTACTTGCGCCGAGCGAATAGAGCTTCGAGTGAGCATATCGAAAAAATAATGGGAGGGAGAGATGCGGTAGGGAGTGTTGAAAGTGAGAATCTCTTGTCTTCCGGATGGCCGCAACGACGCAAACGAGAGGTGGGCACCTACAGAGATGTACAGCCTCGAAACATCGACATTCGCTTAGCGGGTCACGTGCGGGAGCTATGTACGGAAGAACGGTGCCGGCACGTCGTAGTGGTACGTACCTACTAGTGGGCTCGGCTCGGGTGGACGGAGTGGACACGATGACGACAGTCAAGATCTTTAATTTGATCGCGACGGATAGGGGCGGCTGATCGCGACGGATAGGGGCGGCGCGCGGGCGAGGTCAGAGTGCTCTGCTCTACTTACAACCATCATGACCTTCATAAAACCACACAGAATGGAAACAACAAACAAACATATATCAACCATACGCAAATGTATGTACATTTCATGTACGTAGCTATAGACTGATCTTCCCTACTCGTTCTTCTTTTCACCCATCAGTAAGTAGTAGGGTAGGTGTAGTCTCTTCATGTCATTTCCCACCCATCACGTTCATGTCATTCACGCATTCACATCATGTCCAAGAGAAAAACGTATTTGAGCCAAGTCTGTTCAGATATAAATACCTATTTATATACAAGGCTCTCCAAGAATCCCGAGGAAAGAAAACCATCCCATATACGGCCGAGATGAATCCAACAGATGCGCTCTCACGAGCTCACCATGCATATATATAAAGTCGACCGGACTTTTCAGGCCAGGTCAACAGCCGCCCTCACAGCACGAAGTATCAGGATATTCGACGTGATGATAAAGCGAGGTTGGCGAGAAGCGAAGTTTGTTTTTTTGCCCTCCCCGAACCGAGAAGAGAAGTGAAATCAGAATAGAGAGGCCGTGACCGCTGGAGACTAAAGGCCTGGGCACAGATTATCCGCGTACCTGTCACAATCACAGCCTTGGCAGTTCAAACAGTGGCCAACGGTGCCATCGGAATACATCGAACACGAGCCACAACGGCCAGCAGGCCATCTGCAAAAGCCGGTTACAGTAGGAGCAGGCGCGGTCGAAGTAGTGGTCACGTCGAAAGTGGAAGTAGTTGCCAGATCGGAAGCCGAAGTAGTTGTCGGATCAGGAGTAGAAGTAGTGATTGGAACGGGATCAGAAGTAGTGGTCGGAACGGGATGAGAAGTAGTGGTCGGAACGGAAACAGAAGACGAGGTGGGTGCTGGCGTCGGCGTCGCTATCGAAGTCTGCGATTTCTTGGTCGTCTTTGGCTTAGGCCACCACCACCGTGACGACCTATCTCACAGGTTAGCCACGTCCAACTGAAGGAGCGAGGAACGCTTTCAAGGCACAAGAGTGTCGACTTACTACTTACAAACTCGCGAGAGCGTCGGCAGCAGCCTCCGCAATGGCAGCAGCATCACGCTTCGCCTTGCCACACGGCTGTCCTGGCTTCCAGCAGATCGCCTCAGCTGCGGCCTCAGCATCACGCTTGGCCTTACCACATGGCTGACCTGGCTTCCAGCAGATGGGCTCCGGCGCTGGCTCGGCGATAGCCTCGGCGATAGCCTCGGCGGCGCGCTTGACTTTGCCGCAGGGCTGACCTGGACGCCAGCAGATCGCCTCGGCCTCACGCTTGACCTCCTCGGAGATCTCGAAATCTGTTGAGAGGGTATTAGCACTGCGCTCTGCATCCGATGAGGGTGGAGAAGGAGAGGGGGGAAAGGGAAGATAGACATACCGGGGATGGCCTCTGGCTCAGGGAACGCCTCACGGATCTTGAGGGCCTCGTAGAATGCCTCTGCCTCTGGCTGGGCCTCAGCAACAGCAGCCGCGAGGGCCATAGCAGCGCGCTTGGCCTTGCCGCACGGCTGGCCTGGACGCCAGCAGATTGCCGCAGCAGCAGCATCGGCGTCACGCTTGGCCTTGCCGCATGGCTGACCTGGGCGCCAGCAGATGGGGCTGGAGATGGGCTCGGCGAAAGCATCGGCGACGGCCTCAGCAGCACGACGAACCTTGCCGCATGGCTGGCCGGGGCGCCAGCAGATTGGCTCGGGCTCGGCGATGGCGGCCGAGTTGACGCCGAAGGCGAGTAGGGCGACGCAGATTGCGGAGGTGACCTTCATGGTGAATGATTGGTTGAAGTGAAGGGTTGGAAGGAGTGCTGTGGTTGTAAAGGTTGATCTTGAAGTTGTTGATGGATCGAGAGAATGTATGATTGGGATGAAGAGGAAAGGAAAAAAGAGAGACTGATGGAGAAGAGATGGGAATATATATACAAACGCTCAGATGGTCAATATGTGTATAGATGTTGTGGCGTTCAAAAGACTCGACCTTTGCCAATGCCAGAACGGGGCTCAATAGAGTTGTCAATAGAGAGTTGTCAATAGGGTCAATAGGGGCCAGTGGCCACTGAGCGCGAGACTCCCCATTCCCCAACCACAAAGCGACACAAGGCCAATAGTGAATTCCATTGAGAATCCTTGGGGACAGTATTGATAGACAGGAACAGATTTAAGAAAGAATATTCAGAATGTGAAAATGCGAACGGGAAGTTCATGGGGTTGTGACCCACCTGCGATCCAGTTAGCATCGAGGACAGTCATACCAGAATCAAAGGAATCACATACCCGGCATCCAGCCCTCATATCCCGGCGTCTTCTGAATGAGAACTCGGGGAACTATCCTTGAAGTGCATCTCAAGGCGCTCGTGGGATATGCTCTCCAAGTGCCCCAAACCCTTGCCATCTAGCCCATCTGACTGCTTCCGTGGCCTGGGAGGACCAAATGATAAAAGGAATGCTCTCAACACTATGGAAATGGAGAAGAGTATAGAAATGCTGTTTCTTTTGTCTTCATTAAAGTGAAATGTCGGTGGCGGGGACCATACCGTTTTCTTTTGATACCCCGATTAGGCAATTTTGAAGCTAAGCGAGGGAGGAGAGAGGGGAACGTGACATTGGGCGCAGGGAACCTTTGATGAAGTTCAGGGCGTGAAAGAGAGTCCAAGGACATTGGCTTGTCGAGGGGACGCTGTTTGGAGGGTTTGAAGGCGAGGCTGGTGATAGACCCGGGTGATTGACGCGAAAGAGGAGACGCCCAACGGGGGGATAGCCACTCAAGGAGCATCTTGTGTCGCCGACTATGTGCCACAACTGTGACGACGCAATTTGGCGCAGGCATTCCTCGATGTTTAAGACAGAGAGGGCATCGGATGTGAAAGACAGCAGGCACTCGATGAGTCCCATATCCCATATCATTTTCTTTTGGAGGGAGATGAAGCTGCAGATCATAGTGGTCTCGTATCTCAGCTGTTGATCTCAGCAGTCGACACTAAGTACGTAGACAGCATATCGAGCCAATCGGTTGACGATGAGACTAACATCTTCGTCTTATAACAGATCGAAGTCGTGTCGAATACATCGATATTATACCAATGTCGAAGGTCAGAATAGCCACCAATACGATCAGATAATTTGGAACTCCTTACAGTTGATAAAGACTGAATGGTGGTATTGTGAGACGAATGAATAAGAGTCTCAGCGTCGACATCCCCAGTAGTGGTACCCTATAGCATCCCAAATGTGTCCGTTGAAGGGAGTCCATGGTCACAACTTATAGCAATCATCTGCCATTTAAGCAGCTTTGCACCAGAGGATGCGAATGTCCTCACCGACCCAGGAACACCGGACTTTGAGTATTATTCGTTCCATAGCGCGTTTCTACTCCTCTGCATCGCCTCTATAGTACAAGGCACAATGATATTCCCGTAAGCAACCAAGCACAGGGGCTCCTCTATTCCTCCATCTTATCCTCCTCGTCCTTCTTCTCCTCCTCCTCATCCTCAGGCATCAAATGCTTCTTCGCAGCATCTTCCGCCTCCTCTAACAACTCCTTCGGCACCTCCTCGTGTCTTCCCTTCGTCGGGCCGTCCAGGTTGCTAATCCACGTCATCTCTAGCTCAAACTCCTTATCCTTATTCTCATCATGCGCAACGTAGATAATCCTCGCGGCCTCCACGACTCCCTCCTTCAAACTCAGCTCCCCCGCCGCAAGATCTAATTTCTCCAGCTCTGCCTTCGCACTCTGCCTTCCCTTGCCCGTCGCAGCGCCATAATAGCCCCAGTACTGTCCGCTGGGCTCGATCATGTAGAGTGCCGGTCCGCCGTACTTCTTGCCCTCAGCCTTACCGCCCGCACCGGACTTGGGCCCGCTGCCAACTTGGCCGTCGACGGGGAGCTCGAGCTCGGAGTCCCAGCCACCCACGATGGCGGTGACACCGAACGGACGCACGGACGAGTACAGAGTGTAGGCTTGCAGGTAGCCGCCCATGCGGGAGGCGAGGTCGGTGGTCAAGATGGGGGCTTTGTAGACTTCGCGCCAGGAGGCAGCTTCGTCACGGGCGCGGGAGGTGAAATGGCGGCCATCTGGGACCAAGCCTGATGTGACCTGTTGGATTGCAAGTATCAGCCATTCAAGGTACTTCATAATGGGAAGGATGATTGGAGAGGACGTACTACGCCCATGTGTCTGTCGATTGTAGCAATGCGTTTGTTGGCTCCGGGCTTCAAGAGCTTGCTGGTGATGAGCTTCTCCACTGCGAGGACGACACCGTCTTTGCATCTTATGCCGATGGAGGTTCCGCCATTCTCGACTGCTTTTACTGCGTATTCGACTTGGAAATTGCGGCCATCGGGGGAGAAGACGGAGTTTTGGAGATCGTATCCTGTGCCTATTGACGTCTGGAAGTCGAGGTCAGCCTCCTGTTCATCAGAGGTTGCAGCATCTATAGCTTCGAATGCTTTGAATGAGCTGAGCAAGGGCACATGTATGTATATATGTAGCTTACCATGACGTGTGGGAGGTATGTGATATGAGGGTGATAGGATTACTGTGCTTCTGAGTCGAAGATGAAGCTTGATGGAGCGGGTTGATGGAGCTTGGGTTCACAATAGTAATGTAAGGTTCTTGATGTAGGTAGCTCCAGAGCGCAGAGTAGTAGTCGTCCAGGCACACAGCTCAATGCGCGTTGTCTCGCGTAGGTAAGGTCGTAGGTATGCATGGGAAGTTCCATGGGAGCCCCATGAAGTGCGCTAGGGTCACAATGGACTAGCGCAGCCTCGCACACTCAGCCGCATTGTTGTGGCTGTGGCTGTGGCTGTTGGTAATCCTCGCTTAATTTGTCAAAAGGGGTTCTCTTCACTATCTGTGCTTCCACGCACTTCTCACAAAGGCAGACCATCACAGAAGCCAGGTCTCCTAGAGGGCCACAAAATGATAGCTCCTAGCTATAACTGCGAAGTGGAAATTGCAAAATAATGAGACATCCCTCAATAGATGGAGGGAAGGCAAAAGTAAACTCCCAGGTGAGTATCATAGGTTGTATGATGAGGTTTTGAACCACACCCGATTTGAACGGATAACCTTTCGCTCACAGAAACAGCAGATCAAGATACTACTAGTAGATCAAGATAGCATTAACTGGAGGCGAACGCGCTACCGTTGCGCCAGCGGTCCTGGATGATTGATGTTATAGTTTTATAATTATTTATATAAAGAATTCCTATCAGGCCACGGCAACGACCAATAGTCATTGGAAGCACGTGTCTGCTTGTTGTACCAACTGATTTCGTGCTCGACTCTAGCGGAGCGCTAGTCCGCCCCAAGGGTTTGAAGTGTCACGTGCATCCAATTAGAGTTAGTAAATCCTGCCGTGCAAGCGACCAGCTGCGTCTCTCGTCAACGATACCTCTTCATCATAGGTACCTAATGTTCCTAGGTATAAAACAACCCTTCCCCCTCCCCACAAACAACGCTCACATCTTGGATTTTCTTCCACATCTCAACATCTCGACATCTCCATGCAATCACCGTTGCTTCTTCTTCTTCTTCTTTTGCTATAGACCTAACTCAAGACAATATCAGACGACAGATCTGTCTCCTCTCTACCTCCTGCTCTGGACTGGATTACATCTGCCAAATTCGTCCCCTCCGTCGCCGCCTTCCCTCCCTCATCCTTCTGGCCTCCGGACTCCGGACAATCCACTGGACCCCGGGACTATTCTCTGTTTCCTTCGCAATACTCTCAAGTATATAGCATAGTCAATACAAAAACAAAGATCTTGCATCCGTTCCTCAGTTCGCTCAGCTCAGCTCTTTGCGTTTCGTTTGCGTCATTTGCACATCTAACCTCAGCTGCTCTACTGGTTGCACAGGCACGCTCAATCTTGCATCCGCCTTGTATACTTCTCGTTGCAATCTGTTCAGTCTGTTCACGACGAGTTTGCACAGAAATCTCTCTTTCGAGTATCAAGTGTAGCCAAGTAAGCCACTAAAGAACGAAGCACGCAGTGTACTGACCGTCTGCAACCAGGCTTGACCACCACTGCCCGACATGCAGTCACAAGATGAGCTCGCTGCCCTCTTCTCGCGCAACCTCTCCCTCCAGAATACCCCATACCAAGCTCCAGCTCCAGCTCCTGCAATCCAGCAGCCTACGAGACCCGCGGAGCAGATTACCTACTCCATCACCCAACACTACCATCACTCCACCCACATTGCTCCTCCAAAGCAGCCCAGACCCGTCTCGACGTCTGCCACGGACTCCCTCACAACCGACATCATCCTTGCCAGACATGGTGTAGATGTCACCACCCTCTTCCCCTCCCAGATCGAGCTCTTCAAGACTGCTGATCCTAGCCAGCAAATGAGGCTCGTCGAACTGTGGCGCATCTCCCCCCCGAACTATGGCGGCCACGCACTCGCACACGACCTGGGCACATGGCCCTCAACCAGCTTTGTGCAGGAGGAAGCGATGGCCCAGGTCCGCTACGAGAGACAGATGATGGAGGAACGCGCATCCAGGAGCCAGGCGATCGAGGTCCCCGACGACATGATGAGCGACAGCGAGCAGAGCAACGCACCCCTCACTCCCATCCAGGGCGGAGACGGCCGCTGGCTCGGACCAAGTGGCAGTTCAGAGCCGTACATGGTGTCGGGCTACGAGGCCCTGGCACAGCGGGAATACGAGCTCTCGGCACAGCCGTCGAAGGACGTCTACTCGCATTTCGGCACGGGCGTCGGCGGGCCGTCGTACACCAAGGCGACCGACCCGGTCTATGCCAATTCCTCCAGCGGCTGGGCGACCCGGACGGCGGAGGAGCAGCAGACGGCGATGGCAAATCAGTACGGTGCATTTACGCAGAATCGCCACTACCATTCCGCCGCGTGCGTTGGTGGATACGGGCAGGATGAGGAGATGCTGTAGATCCGACGGCGCGGCTCACTGTATGTAGCTCCCGACAGATAGAGCGTTGCGTTGCTTTGTGTGGCATTTGCATTGATGGATTCGGCATGGATGTTTGCCAGTTTTGCCATGGGGGATACACTGCGAGGTTCTCGAGCGAGCGCTGCTTCGCGGCATTGCGTTGTTTGTCTGGTTTGATTTGGCATGGAATATGGCAGTGCCAGTGAGGGGCAGATGCATTGCGGAATTTTTTTTTTTCCATGTCACAGTCGGGAGGTTATAGGCATTTTATCCTATCCATTCATGCAGTGTCTTGCTCGCACGATATGGTGGATGATCCCAGTTGTGTTCGTCATATCTCTTCTCTCTCTCGGTGATAGATAGATAGGTACGTACCATCCAACTCGAATGGTCGCCCATCCTCCCTGCATTCACTCCCATGATTCGAAAATCCTGTATCGGAAGTTGTCGAACGAATCTTGACTACCGAATCATACATACAGCATAGCCTCTCCAGAAATAATAGCACACGCAGATGGAATCTTTCCTAGAACAATCGCAAGCGCATTCGAGTGTTCAAATTGCTGGTGAAATCATCATCTCCCAGGATCTACTTGAAAGATTCGTTCGCAATGCTGCTGCTGCTGCTGTGTGAGATCAGATGGGGATGTTTCAAGGGTATGTATGTATGTATGTATGTAGCTAAAATGGATAGATACAATAAACGGCAGCATACATATTTCAGGGCGTCCTCTCTGCCCACGGCGCGCCGCATGCTGTCAACGCGAGATCTGGACAGACAACCAGATCATCTCGTCTGAGTTTGCAGTCTAGTTGACCAGGCGTGGCTGGTTCGAAATGAGATATATAGATGATGGGCGGCGATATATATATATATATATATATATGTATGTCAGGTATTGCAATAGCAAGAAGGTGAGAAAAAATAATAGACAACGCCGCGCCAACACAGGATATGCATGTCCCTTCCCTTCCATTCCCTCCTGACTCTCCCATACACACAAGACGCCGAGGATAGTATGCCGAGATAGTCGAAAAACGATGGATAAAGATTATATAACGATAGCTTTTTTAGTCGATATGTACGTGAATGGTGGCTGGATGTGATGTGATGTGATGTGTTGCTCGCTATCATCGAGGTGGCTGTTGAGGGTGAAGAGGCTGGTGTTGATGTTGCTGAGGATGTTGATGTGGATGCTGTTGCTGCGGTGGGGCTTGTTGTCTCACTTGACTGCTCACAATCTCACCTGCCCGGATCAGTGCACTGAGGGGGTCGAGGGGCGTGTTGTCGTCATCCGCAGACGGTGCGCTGCGTTGCAGTAAACTAGGAGGCTGAGCGCCGTGTTGAGATCGGTTGGGTGAGAAATAACCACTCCGTTGATTTGCCGGATTAGCTGAGGAGTAATCCGCCGCGAGAATTCCTGCGAACGCATGTTAGTAGTGATAAGTCGAAGAACACAGATGACGCACCAGACGGAGAGTTGTAGGATACGTTCATGGATGATTGGGGAGATAGCGATGGATGTCTTATTGGAGGTAGTTGCGTATCGAAAGAACCAGCGAGTTTCTGGCCAGAATAGATGGGAGGAATAGGGAGTGATGGTTTATCACGTGATGGATCCAGGGGTGTCCTGGGACCATAATATGACGAATCTCCACTTCCTGACGATGTGCTGGACTGTACAGTCGAAGTGGTCGACTCGGATGTTAACAAAGGAGGAGTAAACCGGCCAATTGACCTCTGATGGCTATGAAAGGACTGTCCAAAGGTGATGGGTGAATCTGGTCCATTCAAAATGCTGGACTGGCTTGAGTTTCTCTCGACGCGCCGATTATAGGCATGAATTAGTATTTCGGTAGGTCTTGTTTGGTCTCTCCATGCCACCGTCTGCGAATTTGGTCCGATAACTGTGTCGCGATAGCCGGGCAAAGAACCAGAAGGGCCAATGGGCGACCCATGGCCTTTCGATTTTGACATCATCCCTGGCTGTGCAATAGTAGACTCTCCTGAAAACCATGGTCCTGACACGGATCCAATGGATTGTACTCGCGCCCCTGCGCTGGTTGAAGCTTCTCGGCTTAGATCACGACTCACAACACTGCTCGAACTACTCTTCGTAGCGCTGCTACTGTTGACGCTGGAATGGCTTTCAAGCTTCAGCCTTTTGGAGGTTTCGTTAGAGGCTGTCGTTGTCAGCTGCTTTAATCCTTGATTCATTGGACTGGACAACAACTTACAATCCTGGCCGCTCTCCTGTTGGTGCAGCTGCTTTGCTTTGAAATCCAGTAAGTACTCCGCATAAACCTTGTAACTGTCCGTTTGCCTATATTCCGACAGCTCAATCGTATATTTCTCCTTCGCGGCGAAGGCTTGCTGTTCGTAGCGTTCCTTTTCGGTCGGCGTCAGGTTCTGCCAATTCTCGCCAACTAGCTTGGCGATCTCCGTAAATGATAAAGGTCTGCCTTTTAAATCTTCTCGCATTTCTGTCACTAACGTTAGCATTGAAAAGGACATGAAAAGGAGATTTCTCACTGTTGGAGAAGATCACATAGGCAGAAGGTGGTCTCTCTGGGGCATTTTCATCGGGTTTGGGATGCCGCCTGTACTTTCGTTTACCACTTGGCTGATTTGTGGAGCTGTCATCTTTGCTTTCAAGTTTTGGTGTTGTCCCTTGACTCTCCTCCGCTGGTTTATCCTCCAGTGAGGGCGTACTTCGCTTCGGTGATGCTAATGCCTGAGCATTGCTTATGCCTCGAGTTGCTGCGATTTTCCGCTGAAGTTTCTTGGCCACAGTCAGCATGGATCCTCTAAAATACGGAGAGGGGACTGTCGTACCCTTCGATGGCCAAGCTTGACGCCTAATGCATCGCTACAATGAAAGGCAAGTTAGCACAGGACGCATTTGCAAACATAATGGACGAATGCCACATACAAGTCAGACTCGGTTATATCGAGGATAGTGTCCCAGGTGTCGAAGCCCTGGTCGAGGAAGCTATCAAGATACTGGGTAAGACCGAGCTCATGGAAAATTTCTCCCAGGTCAGTCATACAGTAGAATTATGTCTGGTCAACACGTCCAGCGTATGTATTGAGGGAAATGGTTTATGATGTGCCTTAATCGGCTTCTGTAGCGATTGGCCTCGGCCAAGCCGGACCTCGACGTCTTCGCGCTTCCCGGGTATATTGGATTGCAGTGAATAAGTCTTCAAGGGCTGTGATGTAGGTGCACGCCGTGCAACTATCGTACAGACTTGAGCAATGGAGTAGTGACGTTTCTGGCTACAATGCGAGGGCAGTTGAATAGTGAAATTGCTGTCTCTGGAGTCTTCTTGCGAGAGAAGCGCAAGCGTATGTGTTGAAGCCCGAGGTCCAGCTAGAGCTTCGCGATAGGATGATGCTTCCAGTCAGATGTATATGCATGCGCTTCGGAGGAGCGATGTGGTTTAGAAAAGCTGTAGAAGTTCTTCGACGGAGAGGTATCGAACGCAGATCTCTAAATCATGGGCGCAGTATCCTTTTGGCCTGCTCGGCGTGCGTCATTCGGTTCGCGGAAAAGCTTGGTGACCTGTTCTGCGACGTGTCGTCGTCGCTGTGAAGAATGGATCCTCGGCTGGCGCAGGAGTTAATCACAAGGCACAGACAATGAGGTGTATCGAATCTTCTGGGTCCCAGCAGACGGTCCGCAGAGGTTCAGTTGCCGCAGACGTCGAGGTCAGGATCGGCGACTGCTGCGACTCGGTGATCAGTGACAGGATAATGTTGCTCTCTTCTGTTGACGTCGGCGGAATTTTGTTTGTGGCATGGAGAAATTGAGCTTTAGCTGTACAAGGGTCTGGTCCAGAGTCGATCGGAATAAGAATTGAAAGGCGTCTTCGTTGCTTATGCCTGTATGTGTGCGTGTAAAGGTCGAAAGAGTATATGTAGAGAAGGAACAATAAGAAAGAAGGGACGGATTACTACTACGTAGGAAGTTAGGAAGGAAAAATGACGGATGGGACGAAATGCGGCTAGGAGACCATGACTGAGATCAGTTAGTTAATGGGCGAAGTCGAGTAGATGGATGGTGGAGAAGAGTAGTGGTAATGTCTGGGCCGGTGTGGATGAGTGGATAGATATGGTGATGGATGGATGAGATGGGAGGTTTCGAGGAGGATGGCGGGTTGATGGTATGTTTTGTGTGGGAATTCGAGATGGGGTGGATGGGGGATAGGATAATTCGATAAAATGTTTAGACCAGGGGGGGGAGGGGGGAGGGGAGGGGAGAAGGGGGGGGTTCTGGCAATGGAAATGGAAATGATGCGAAGTGGATTTTGAGAAGTGCAGGCCTTCAAAAATGGAGAACGGGGATCGGAATGGAGAATTATGTAAGGTACCTAGGTACTGTACTTTAAGGGTAAGCGAGAAATCATGAGAATATTATATTAGCCTTTACCCTTTACCCGTTTCCCTGTCCTCTGTCTCCCGTGCTCTACTTGGTATGGGTATTTGGGTACTTGTACATAAGTACTGTACTGTACTGCATCGTCTTTTGCCATGCCCAAATAATACTTCGTATAAAGTTTGAGATTTCGATGGCAGAATTACTATTTTCCCTGGGAAACAAGGGGAATGTGTACATATGTACATACAGAGTACAGGGGTAAGGGAAGAAGGGAATAAGGCAATACGGGAAGAAGGGAATAAGGGAAGAAGGCAATGAGGCAACAAGGCAATGAGGCAATAAGGCAATAAGGCAATAAGACAATAAGGCAACAATGAAAAACGATGGGGTCAAAAAAGGTTTGTGGGAATGTCGGTGATGGTGGGCTGGATGGCATTGGGGGTTTATGGGGAATGGGGAATGGGGAATTGGGTAGTGATGGGTAGTATTCCATCTACTATTCCATCTAGTATTCCATCTAATGGCTGGGGTTTTTAGGGTATACGGCAGGTATGCGATGTGGTACGAAGTACATATGCTGTATGCTATGTGGTATCCGGTTGCGGTATGCGTAGTAGTCTCCTCGGGTCTTTGGGATCATGGGATGGGATGGGATGGGATGGGATACATGGGTACATACCCAAATTGCTGTACGAAGTACGAAGTAGGAGAGGGAGAAGATATGCCCTGTATGCCCTGTATGCCCTGTATGCCTTCGTCGCATGCGTGCATGGTGGCATGCGTGGTGGCATGGTGGCACGGTGGCATGTGGCATGAGAAGAGAGCAGAGAGAAGAGAGGAGAGAGGAGAGAGGAGATGGAGTACCTAGAATGACTCTCCATCCGTCGAATGCCTTGTATACATACATATCTAGATACCTAGGTAATTCTGGGAAGCCGTTGACGAATGGTGAATACCTACCTAGGTAGGTGGGTACGTGGCTACTTAAGTAGGTACCTTTATGCAGCGGTAATTCAGAAGCCCGCCCCAACTCTAGTCTTAGATCTTTCTTGGAGTCAGGCCATTATTCTGAGGGATCGTGATGAACAACAGGAGACCTTCTGTCATGCTTCTTCTCGGCCTTCTAGTGTACCAGTATATTACATAGGTATGTACCTATATACATAGATATGTACGTATCTATTATGTATGTATGTATGTATGTATGTATGTATGTATATCTGAATGTATCCTCTCCAACACTATGGAGTCGAGCAGACCACTCTAGAGGGTCAATGTCGACGGAAAGGGGAAGGGGAAAAGGAAGGGTGAAAGTCAGGCACGGAATCCCAATTATCTATCGTCGCATTCCAGAGTAGAGTATAGTACCTACATACAATCTAGGTACCTATGTACTTAACTCGCTCACATCTGCGTGGATAACCCTTGATAAGCCTTGAGGCATGGCATGGCATTATCTGATCCGACTCGGGAGCCGCCTGCCATGACGCAAATCCAATTCACAATAATCAGCCCACAAAGTACACAAAGTACATATGTACCTACCTACGAAGTATATACATACATATGTATATACGCGTCCTGTAAGAGCCTGCAGAGACGAGGTGGGAAGTTCGTCTGCTGGAATCCATAAAAATAGTACGCCAAAGTAGAGTGAAGTGCCTAGAGTACCACAGTTGTAGAGGAGGGAGTATGTTCCGTATGGAATACTACAGTCTGTATTTTGTAGCCTACTACTACTACTACTACTACTACTACTACTACTACTACTACTACCACCACCACCACCACCACCACAACCTAAGAGTCAAGGATCGAAATCGAGAGATGTCCGGGATTCCGGGACCCTGGCGTTTTTCTTCTAAGAATGGAGACTTCAGCATCGCATCGGAGAAAATAATACGATAAGGCCCAGGACATATGCATATGACTGATGAGGCAGCGGCACACGAGACAGACATGCATTCGTTATTTTTATATTAACCTACTTGGTACACATACATACACCGTATATCTAATAAATCATCAGCAACAAACACAAGACGTCTTGTCGACCAAATCGAACGATCCCCTTCCGATCCTCTAGCGACCACGTGCCCCCCCCACATTCCCGAACCCTCGGTCTCCCGCATCCACTCCCCCCTCAGTTAGAGCACGAGCATCTACGGATACATAGATATGTACAGTATGTAGTAGATACCTTACCGGACATATGCACATATATACGTTGATTAGGTACCTACATACATACCTACCTCTCCGACACTCAGCTGCCTCTATATCATTTAATTATCCCAATCCTCCACCCCATCCCTACCACCCGACTCCGCGAGACCACCCAAACATAAAAAATGGCATCCTCAAATGGCACGAGTCAAGAGCCCGATACTTCCTCATTAGACCTAGCCCAGGTACGTCGTCTCCTATCCCTCCCCCTCCTTTCCCAGGCAAGGCAACTTTCAGCTTCCGCTTCCGCATCCCCAAGAGTCATTCACACTCGCACGAGACCTGCATTTGCCATCTAACTCGCATCACATTCCGCACATGCGATTCCCACTTCCCCATTATTCGCCGCCTGCGGATGGCGCAGCTCCGGCACCACGCCGCTTGAGCCCCGCCGACGTCTCATATCAGCTGTCAATCGTCATGGATACGCCGCCATCCGACTGAATATTGACGGGCCTTGCTAACTGCGTGTGTAAACGACAGGCCTTCAAGGATCTTGCGAGGTATGGCTCGATCCTCTCAAGTCCCCTCTCTCTCTACCTATAGTCTGCGATGGCGATGAGGAGGGGGCGTGCTGTGTGGGATGGGAAAGTTCCTATACGGATCACGCGCTGCAGACGTCTTATTCTCGTGGCGCGCCGACGCCCGACCGGCTCGCTGCCCTCACGCCCCTATCCCCATCTTCGCCGCAGTCGCACCACGGCTGCATGCATGCCCTCATGCCCCATCCCGGGTTCTCGCGACAGAGAGCACATGCTACGAGATGAGAGCTGACATCACGTGTCTGCAGGGGCGAGGAGACGGCGAGGAAGTTGGAGAAGAACCTGACGAGCTTGGAGAGGAAGCTGGACGAGCTGTTGGCGGGTTTTGAGGAGGGGGAGAGGAGGAGGGTTGCTGCTGCGTCGGGGAGCGGGGAGGAGCAAGAGGAGGTGAAGGAGGGGGAGGAGGAGGAGGAGAAGGAGGAGAAGGAGGAGAAGGAGGAGAAGGCGGAGAAGGCGGAGAGGGCGGACAGTAAAGAAGAGAAGAGTTGAAGTTGTGCATGAATGACCAAAGGGACTTTACATCACAGATATGGAACGGGCATTGGCGTTCAGGAGAACGAGGAGACGTGCATGCTTCAAGAAGACGGCATAATGAAGGCTACGCTGGATTGCAAGAATCCACCTCCAGAGACTGGAATCATAATACTCCACATACAAAATTTATACTCTTATTGTTCGCGCATTTCCTTTCTTCCCCCCTTTCTTCAACAACGAAACCAAGCATGGCAGCGTAGCAATCACGCACGCACTCGCCACTTAACCCCTCACCAAGGAAGCACTCCACCAGTGGCATCTACCAAACCCAGTCGCCGAGCGGCCCTACCCACCCACCCAGCCGCCTAATACCCTTCCGACGCTCTGGCAACGCACCACGCCCCGCCTACACACTGCGGCGGCTCTCCAGCCTCAGATGCTGCATTTCCTTCCCAGCACGACACCACTAGCCCAGCGCCCGACCTCCGAGCACCACGACGACGACGACGACGATGACGACAACGACCGCGACGAAGACGCGTCCGCAGTGCGCTGGCCGCCCATCCTCAAGGCGGCTGGCTGGCTGCGTGGCCGACGGCTCTGCGCACCGCACCGCCGCGCGCGCTGCGCTCGGTGGCTGCATCTGTCAAGACCGTGGCAGCCGGCATGCAACCGCACCCTCCCTGGTAATCCTCGATCCCGCGCACTCCAGCCACCAAATCGGCCATGCCCACGTCTGCGGGTAGGTAGGCGGCGGCGATGCAGTTGAAGGTATTTCAAGATGACAGTCGTGGGCGGAGAGTGGAATAGTGGAAGATGTGTCTACTCTCTGTCTGTTTGCGCGCTTCTGTCTCGCGCTTCTCCGCGCCGATGCAAACACACTGCACGATTTCTCGGCGTCGCGGAGCGGTGCGAGCGCGCTATGCTGCAGGAGACTTGGGGCGCAGGCCTGTGGAAGGCTGTTTGGCAAGGTCGAGCGGGATGGAGATGGGGTGGTTGGTGGTGGGCTTGGAGAAGAGTCATGTACTTAGCTTGACGTCGACGCCCAAAACAAGAATGAAACATTTGGTACGAAGATTGTAGAAAAGGGACGGAAGATTGGATGTTTGGATGTTACGGGGATGCGATCGTGTGAATAGGGCCTGCTCTTTCAATTAGGAGTTCCATGGCCCTCTGGACGATTTGGGAATGCGTCGTTGAATTTGCAGTATGAGGGTCCACAACAGAGCCGGCGAAAGTGTGGCAGGAGAAATTGAGAATTGAGATGGTTCGGAATGCGCTCTATTGCAAAGTCTACGTATGCCAAATGACAACCCGTCCATCCACACCACTCGCTGCACACGATTAGTCTCTTCACCACCAAGAGTAGTCAAGCGATTAACTTACTGCTAAACTTCTTGACCACCTCCCCCCCTTGCTCATAAGACCGAATCGTGCTGATCGTATTCTGATGCACGGTCTTCAACTGCGTATCATCCTTAACCTTCCCCTTCAAGTCCATCTGCCTAAACATATTCAGCGCCGACTCCTCCCTCTCGCCGCCGCCCACTCCCGGTCGTCCCTTCGCCTCTAGCGACCCGGAGATCTGCCAGCCGCCCTCGCTGCCTCTGAAGCGGTATGCCTGGCAGTCGTAGCCTGCAGCGATGATCTCGCTCTCGCTACTCCAGATCAGGCTCATGAATGGCAGGAGCTGCGTGCTCACGCTGATGACGGCGCGGGGCGGCTGGTCTGCGCCGTTGGGATAGACGACGGTGATGCTGCTGTCATGCGCCGCGAATGCAAGGGCGTCGCCACTCGGCGAAAAGGATACCGCGTGCACCCACCCGGCCGAGTTATTCATATACTCCCCGCAAACAGTGTTAAACGGCAACCTCTCTCCCCACACACCGGGCTCCGGTCTCGCATCCACGCCCTTGATGAAGCTCGAGAAGACCCTGGCATGTGCATCGGTGGATCCGGCAGCGAGCAACACCGAGTTCGGGTGCCAGGCGACGGTGGTGATGGTGCTGCGGATCGGCTTCTTGATGTGCTTGGACACCCACCAGTCGTTCTCCTCCTCGAAGTAGCAGATTGCGATGACGCGGGCGCCGGAGCCGACTGCGAATTTGGTCTCCGAGGGCGACCAGCGGACAAAGGTCGCGGCACGGTTGATGCGCAGGAGGACGAGGGTGGGCTTGTAGCCTTCAGGAGTGGGCTCCCAGACGAGAGCATTGCGATCTGCGAGACGACGGTTAGTGAGAGCTGATGGAATTCAGAGCGGCTCAGATTTGGACGTATGACGGACCTTGCGAACATGTCACAATCCTGCCGCTGTTGGGCGCGATGTCGACGCTGGTAACAAGCTTATCATGGCCCTTCAGTTCATCTTTGAGCTGGAAAGTGCTGCCCACTCGTCCATATAGCTCGACACTAGATTCTCGAGCCACGGCCAAGGTCTGTCTGTCAGCGGAGAAGGAATGGTCCGCAATCGGATGATGGAACAAATGATGGACTTCCGGGGCGGCCATGGTGAGATTGTGTGTAGTGATAGGAGGAGCTCTCTACTACCACCTTGGTGTCTTGTGTTGTCTTGATGCTGCGAGGTTACGGAGCGGAGCTGTCGGTGACGATTGCGGCGGCGTAATCGAAATGTGGGGTAGTGGGCCTGAGGCACAGGCTGCAACTGCGAAATCTTGGCGTTGGCCATGGAGCTCAAGATCACCGCGAAAATACCTAAACGACGGCTTTGACGCGATTCAACTCCTCATTTACGTGCAAAGGACGGACTATTGTATGGAAACAATCAGAAGACATCAAGCCAAGTTTTTGCGCCAACGATAAACGCAATGCCGCCCAAATCAGCCCCTCCAGCGGGCAAAGCAGCCCAAACCTATCCACCAAACCAAACGTGAGCAGCTCTTCCAGGTATGCGAGGCCAATATTGACCTTGATAGACTCTATGTCACGAACTTACCATCTTCGAAGATCCAAAAATACGATTTGCGCCTCTCCCTCTACACACTGTTCACCACCTACGGACCGGTCCTCGATGTCGTGGCATTGAAGACCATGAAGATGCGAGGACAGGCGCATATTGTTTTTAGAGACGTGCAGACGGCGACACAGGCAATGAGGGCGTTGCAGGGGTTTGAATTCTTCGGCCATGAAATGGTAGGTCATCTTGGGAGTCCTGGCTGGGTGACGTTAGGCTGATGTTGTGCGCAGCAAATACAATATGCAAAGTCCAAGTCAGACGCCATTGCGAAGATGCAGGGCACCTTCCACAAGCCCGCGGCTGCAGCTGGTGAAGTCACAGCCACGGAGCTTCAGCAGAGCATCTTCAACGCTCCTCCATCCGCAGCCTTCTCCACAAGCACAACTGCTGCGCTAGGCACACCTGCGGTCCCTCAGACCCTGAAACCGCCGCCTGGACCAGGAAGAGATACGGATATGGAGGATGCGAGGAGTCCAGTGACGAGCGTAGCTGGAGAAAAGAGGAAGAGAGAAGAAGAGGAAGAGGAGGAGGAAAGTGGAAGTGACGTGGCCATGGAGGAGGATAGTGATGAAGATTAGGGAGTTATGAATTGGGCGTGCATTATATGGCTAGGCGCGTGGGCGTTGAAGATGGGAAAACCCCAGGATATATTTATTGAAGATGGTGTTTTTATTGTCTACACCAATGTATGGACTGATGAACATGGAAAAGATGCACATTGCGCAAATTCATCTTGCTCTGCTGCTTTTTGACGCTGCCTTTGGCTCCAAGTTTTATGTCCTCAGCTATTGCGTAATGGGATGTACGAGAATCGATGCTCGAACATGCATCACGGTAGCTCTCAGGCCATGGAGAGTGGAATTTTTAAGCCAACATGAAAGCCAACAATTCCGAGCCAGATCATGAGATAGTCAGAAAGCCCAGCTTCGAATGGCTCCAATGCCTCTTTAGTGTTGCAGGGGTGCAAAAAGAAACACGGAAGCTGAGTAACAGGGTGATTCTATTTCCAATATTAGTGATGAATCCTCGTTATATAGCTATCAGCCACATCTAGAATGAGAGAATAAATTCATACAGCTGCGGAAATGCCTCCCATAACACCAACGGATCGAAGTTGCGCCTTGAGGACGTCCGGAACAAGGTATCTGTACACAGACTCTATATCGAAAACGGAATCTCCCCCTGGAAGGTTGTGCAGACCGAACCAAAGAACAGGCATCCTGTATGTTGGATGGCGATGAATCTCGTATTGAACAAATGGGCCATCTTCCAGGTCCTGACCTCTTTGACCTGGGCGAAGAGCTTCCTAAGACGTCAATCAGTATACACGGCTACTAGCAGAATCAATATATGCTGCTGAATGTTGAGATAAATAAATCTAAATACCATATCCGCATCCTCAGCCTCAACGTCCATGGTCTGGGTCCCATCAATGTCTATATCAACCTCTTCATCACCCGTGCTCAAGGCGCCGAAGTTAAGGAGCTCATGAATATTGTCCTCGGGTAAAGTGATTGGAGTCGTGATGACGATGTATGGTGTCTCGCCAGTCATCAGCCTATGAATATGGAGCTTGAACCTTCTTCGTGTTTGACCGAGGGTAGCATGAAGATACTTGTTGTCCAGATAGTGACAGGCAAGCTCGAACTCATCAGGAGTTAGGAACGGGTATTCCTGAATGCTTGCATAGATGACAAGCTCTTGATTTGCCATGATGGAAGCGAGAAAAGCAGCACAAAAATCATGTATAAGCAGGCATGCTGAAATATGGCCGTGTCCAAGTTTGGTGTTTTCAGTTTGTGCTTGAGAACTGTTGATGGATGAAGCACCTGCACCCTCGTTGCTCTTGTTGGTGCAGTAACAAGGCCGACCTGACAAAACAGATGGGAGACGTATGAGCAACGAGAAAGTGGAACTCTCTTATAGAGGTTATCAATTCCCTTAAGCCCACTCAGTTTTGGAAGAGTAAGATGTGTCGCTGAATATAGAAGAAGAACACAGTGGACCACACAAGGCTGAGTTTCCGCCTTCGCAGACCCTGGCCATCCCTGCCCAATCATATGTGGAGTAGTTTTAAGACTTTACATTAACAGGGCCTTGTAATCCATAGCATACACAAAACTTTCACATTTTTATAATTACTCTTTTTTTTTTTTTTATTAAAGAGGGAAGCTTTTTTTTTGTGATGCTAACATGAAATAGACAAAGGATGCAATATATGTGTCTGAATTGTTGAAAAGTCAGGGGTCGGAACTAACTAATTCCACCACCGGCTGTTGTCAAGCTATGGCCTTACTGTCTTTTGTTTTGAAGAATCACAACGCCATTTCTTCAACAGCATTCCAGCATATCATTTCTCGCTCTTAATATCAGGTCTCGGGTAATGATGATCTCTAATCACCAATGAACACCCGCGATCCTTTCAACCTCCGCCGCTCTCCAGCATTTACGATTCTACGAGGAACGGCAGCCCAAACCGCAGCGAACATCACCAGACGAGTGCTCGAAACTGGCGCAAACACTATCATTAATTCCAGCAGACAACTGGCTGAAGATATGTCATTCTCAATACCTGACAATATCCCTTCCTTCAATAATCCGCAAAGAGAGCTGGAGAACCGAGCATGGGGATCTTCGGGGGTCACTGCTAGGTCAGCTTCTGGCTATGGAGGTGGCAGTGGCATGCATGACAAACTAGGAAGATACTTTGAAAGAAACAAATCCTATTTTGAAGGGAATAAGGATTTGCCATTGTACAAAGACAAACCATACTACTCATCTGCGACATCCAGAAGACGACGACCGCTATGGAGACGAAGACGAGTAATTGCGCTTGTGGGACTATTCGTAATGTTTGTGTTGTACCTTTTTGGGGTTTGGGGCCATAATGAGGGGGGGCAAAAGCCGAAGAAACCCAAGGACTCTTGGAGCTGGCTGGGCGGGTCCGACAGATCGGGCAGCAAGATCGATTGGCTTGATAGAAGGGAGCGGGTGGTGGAGGCCTTCACATTAAGCTGGGATGCATATGAGCGCTATGCTTGGGGATATGATGAGTTTCATCCGGTCAGCAAGAAGGGAACACAAATGGCGCCAAATGGAATGGGCTGGATTATTGTGGATGCATTGGATACCCTTATGCTGATGAATTTAACGAGCCGCTTGACGACAGCAAGACATTGGATTGATACCAAACTTAATTACAATCAGGACCAGGAAGTCAACACTTTCGAAACGACAATTCGGATGATTGGCGGCCTGCTTTCGGCGCATTATCTTTCAACTGAGTTTCCGGATATGGCTCCTATATCTGAAGACGATCCAGGAACTGCGGGAGAAGACTTATACCTGGAGAAGGCGAAAGATTTGGCGGATCGGGTAGTCGGTGCTTTCGAGTCGGATTCTGGAGTCCCGTACGCCAGTGTGAACCTGAAAACTGCTGTGGGCGTTCCTTCCCATGACGATGGTGGAGCTTCCTCGACTGCCGAAGCTGCAACACTACAGCTTGAGTTCAAGTATCTTTCAAAGCTTACTGGAGAGACGTTATACTGGGAGAAGGCAGAAAAGGTCATGCAGGTCATCGATGACAACGGCGCAGAGGATGGACTTGTTCCGATATACATCTATGCCCCCACGGGGACTTTCAGAGGAGACAATATCCGTCTCGGCAGTCGCGGAGACTCGTATTACGAATACCTGATCAAGCAGTACCTGCAAACATCAAAACAGGAGTCAGTGTACGAAGAGATGTGGGATCAAGCTCTTGCGGGCGTCCGCAAGAACCTCATAACATATTCCAAGCCGTCGCAATTCACTGTCCTCGGCGAGAGACAGAGTGGGCTGAAAGGAGCCTTGACTCCAAAGATGGATCATTTGGTATGCTTTATGCCCGGGACAATTGCACTTGGCGCGACTGGCGGAATGTCTGAAGCAGAGGCCAGGAAATCGGACAAGTGGTCGTCTAAACAAGAATCCGACATGAAACTGGCTCGTGAGCTGATGCAGACGTGTTGGGGGATGTACAAGGCTATGGCGACAGGGCTCGCTGCCGAAATCACGCATTTCAACATTGACACTCCTCCATTGCCTGGATCTGCTGGCCACAGAACACCAGGGGACTTTGAGCCTAGCGAAGAGACGCAATGGAAGCAGGATTTCATCATCAAGCCAAGTGATCACCATAACCTCCAAAGGCCGGAGACGGTAGAGAGCTTGTTTTATATGTGGCGTATCACAGGGGAAGAGAAATATAGGGAGTGGGGATGGGAAATGTTTAAGTCCTTCATGAATCATACTGCAGTCGAGCTTGGTGGCGGCTTCACGACGTTGAAGAACGCGAATATTGTACCAGCTCAGCAGGGTGATAATATGGAGAGCTTCTGGCTGGTGAGTTAAGCAGCTGGACAGGAAAGGAATAAGAACACTGACACTCAACAGGCCGAGACGTTGAAATACTTCTACTTGCTCTTCGGGCCGAATGATGTATGGCCGCTGGACAAGATTGTCATCAACACCGAAGCCCACGCCTTCCCTCGCTTCAAGATGGATCCGTTGTTTAAAACCGGATGGAAGAGGAAGCCCAGAGATGCTGATGGGAACATAATCGCCAGCGGAGCGACTGAAGCGCTTCCATCGCAGGCGAAGGCCGAGACCGTGGTTGTCACGCAGACTGTTGTGTCGGAAGACGACAAGCATCACTGAGGCGTGTGAGGGTTTAACTGAGTGAGCCCTTTGCTTGTTTTAAAGATTGTAGCATTTTGTAGCATATGCATATATCATCATGACGACTTGGGCGTCTTGCAACGAGATCTGATAGCCATCACGCTGTTGACGCCGCCTGGTTTTTGTCTTCGAGGGTCCATATCAACACACGATCGCCCAATAGCCTGCTTAGACGCGATTTCCTGTTCCGCGGAGCTCTTCTGGTAGCTATCAGGTGGAGCAAGTGGGGTACATAGCGGAGCGCAGCGGAACGGAACCCCGCTCTCTCTTCTCCCAGAGTTGTGTTCCGCCCCGCTGTCTCGCCAACTGGGGGAAGTCGGGGTAGACATGCAGCCAATTGGCTTCTCTAATTGGACTTCTGGGCAACAAGACGGAGAAGGCATTTCCTTATGTCATCTATGGATGGCCCGAGAGGAGAGGGAGATAAGGAAGGAGGTACATGTACCTGAAGGCTAACGATCACATTATTCCTCTATTACTCTATGTACCATTAGTACCATTACCTTACTCCTGGAGATTCCTTCGAAATTTCTCTGCAGTGGTAGGCTAGATACATACTCTATCTCTAATGTACAATACATAATGTACAATGCATACCTAGTAAAAGAAGTGCCTGTGGTAGTCTGATATGTGCGCGGAAGTACTCTACACACGACTTATCGGCCATCCCCGCTTTTGCTTCTTATCGGTACCTCACCTCCCCTCCCCCTCCCGCTCCCGCTGGGTTGATCTGCTCCCCCCTCCCCCACCACTCCTCCCCATTGACTTTTTCTCTTTCTCCCTCTCTCTCCCCCCTCTCTCCATCTCAATGTTTCTCTTCTTCTTTAATAATTAAAGAGCTCCAGTGAGCATTCTTCACCTCTATAAACGAAGTTATATCATCTCGAAGTATTCCATCACGATGCTCCCTAACCACATCATCCTGCTCCTCGCTCTCCTCCCCGCCATCCAAGCGGCTGAAACCACCCTCGGCGTTTTCGTCCTCCACCGCCACGGCGATCGCACCACCAAAGCCTGGGCGCCCACCAAACTCACGGATCTTGGCTATCGACAAGTATATGCCGCCGGCAAGTACTTTCGCGATAAATACATCACCGGCTCTACTGCCGTCACTGGCGTTTCCGAGGACATAGTCGTCCAGCGCCAGCTCAATGTCGAGGCTCCCGTCGATACCGTCCTCCAGAATTCGGCCCAGGCGTTCCTGCAGAGCCTATATCCGCCTGTTGGCGCCACGCTGGGGACACAGACGCTCGCGAATGGCACAGAGGTCCAGGCGCCGATGAATGGGTACCAGCTCATCCCCGTCAACATTGTCACCTCCGCCAGGAATTCTGGCATGGACTCCGAAAACACCGCCTGGTTGCAAGGCATCTCGGGTTGCCCCGCCGCTATCACCTCCTCGAACAACTACTTCATCTCCTCCACATATAGCTCTCTTCTCTCTAGCACCAAAGCCTTCTACCAACGCCTCAATCCAGTGATAAACGGCACATTCAATAGCGAATACAATACCTTCAAGAACGCCTACTCGATCTACGACCTCATCAACGTCGCCACCATCAACAATGCCACTATCCCGTCCGAGGAGTTGCTGACGGAAGACACGCTCTTCCAGCTGCGCACCCTTGCCGACCAGCACGAGTTCGGCCTCGCGTACAACGTCTCCGACACCATCCGCGCCATCGCCGGCAGCACGCTTGCGGCGCAGATCCTGGAACATCTCAACGAGACGATTGAGGGGAAGTCAGCGACGAAGTTTGGGATCCAGTTTGGCGCCTACGCTACGTTCCTCTCGTTCTTCGGTCTGGCGAAACTTTCACAGGTTTCTGATAACTTCACGGGCATCGTCGACTATGCTTCAAGCATGACGTTTGAGCTTGTTACCGAGGCGGATGTATCCAGCGGCTATCCGAGTGTGGACAACATCAACGTGCGTTTCCTCTTCAGCAACGGCAGCGCGGCCTACGCCGGGCAGCAATCCTATCCGCTCTTTGGGCAGACGGAGACAGTTCTCCCATACAGCACGTTCGTAGCTGAGATGCAGAAATTCGCCGTGGGAGATGTCAAGACGTGGTGTAATGTGTGCGGTGTTACGACGGGCAGCTGTGCGGCTTATGCGCCGACAGGGAGTGATGCTGGGTCAGGACTTGTGGATAGTGCTGCGGAGAAGACCAAGAGCAGCAGCATGTCACTCCCTGTGGCGGGTGTAATTGGTGCCATGGTCACGCTTGCGGTTGTTCTGGGCCTTCAAGCTCTAGTTATTCTAGCGGGTGGACTGAAGGTTGTTAGCAAAAAGAGGTTGGCTGCTGTGCCCAGCGAGATGGCTAAGGCTTGAGCGCGTAATGGAACAATTGATGTGGATTATTATATGACAGATCTTGGAGGTTATAACAGCTGGTTCCAGGTATCAAGGAAAGAGATTCCCAATGAGAATATGATATATAAAGTTCGTACATCTCCTACATCTCCTCAATGCTTAGACCTGTCGCTGGTCACAAAGCTGGCAGTTGCTCCTACATGTGATTCTGCGCTTATGCCTGGGTCCATAAGAGCAAAACTCCCAAGCATCAACCGACGACCAGGGAAAAGAAAGCATCGATACAAAATCATAACATGTGCAATCAGGCACATACGACTTAGGCAAATAATTTCGACCAGATGGACAGGTTATGTATAGATATTAGACAAACACTGTCCTCTGTAGGTGTCTTCTGAGAACCAATTTCTCGTAGACTAAACAGAGGAACAAACAACAACCTACCTACTATCTGGTAAAACTTGGCTGCATCAAAGGAATAAACGACACTTAAAAGTTCATATCTCGTTGTTATACTATGACACGATCTGCAAGGCGCCGCCAATAAATGCTGCCTAAACGTCGCAACCAAAAACGACTGCTCAATCGAGGATATCCTCCTATATATTTATCCAAATGCAAAATGGTATCCCATGCTTATAAAGCCATTCCTCCTCCTTTTCCTCCTCCTCCTCCCCTATCCACTTTATCTTTGCCCCTCTTCTCTACCGTTCAAACTGGCGCGGCTCCACCACCAGCACAACTACAAGACTGACCACCATGAGCAAAAACGCAATCAGCGCAATCAGCGCAATGCTGCCCCTGCTGGCCGGGAACTTGCCGCGGATGATCCAGTGCTGGCTCTCGAAATACCTATGGAACCCCACGAAGAGGACCACGATACTGATGCCCACGAACGTCGCACCAATCGGCTTGCCGAGGCTGCGGAAATGGATGGCGCCCGAATCCGAGGGATTGGACGGCTCGACCAGCGCAGTGTTCAGTCGGAAGAGCTGCGTGATGGCTATCCCGATGGAGGCGAAGGCGAGGGAGGTGCGTAGCCAGGCTAGGAACGTGCGTTCTTTTCAATCCAGCATCAGCATCAGTCGCCAATAATCATCAACCATCACCCGGGCAGGAAGAGGCGAGGAGGGAGAAAAAGCATACCCAAAGCAAGGTGGTCCCTCGCTACACTCCCCTTATTTTCCAGCTCCAAACTCCCATACTTCGCAAGCTGCCTCTTCCACCAGCTGTCCTCCCCGCCCTCCTCGCTCTCCGGTCCATCCGCCGCCTGGGCGCGCAGACCGCTGCCCCTCTCCTGCCTGGCGCCATTCCCCGGCTCGCCGTGTAGGGTCTGGCTCTGGATTTGCTGGCTATTCCGACTGCGCAGTTTCGACGGCGCTGCGGCGCCATAGTCGCTGTTCTGCCGTCGCTTCCTCCCCCGGAAGATGGCAGTCGCTTCATCCGCACTGCTTTCCTCCACGTGTCCCATCTTCACCCTCTCGACGCCCTGTTCTTCTCGCTGTCGGCTGTCCTCGTGATCTTGTAACCGCTGAGCTTCCTCGGGGCTCAATCTGATCGTGGCCGCTCGTAGAGGACCCGGCGGTAAAGTACCGGACTGCGCCAGAGCTTCAGAGCGTCGCCGAGCCGTCTCGACGATATCTTCGATGTTGTCTCTGTTGCGTCTTTGTGAACCTGGACTGGAAGTTGAGGAGCTGGGGTGGGAGCGCCCGCCAAGGGGTGAGGTGCTCGATTGCGCCATGTGCCCCGGCATGGTAGTGGAATTAGCGTGCAGGGTCTGGATTCCTCCGGCTGAATGTGCGGAGGGGCAGATATGAATTTAAAGTATGTTTATAGTCCCGTAGAGGGATCTAGGGCAGCTGGTTATGAGAGCATGGTGGGGGACGATACTCCGTAGTGATGAATTTTTGGACTTCGCCGACTACAGGTACATTACTCGCATCGGTGGAGGGCGGAGGGAATTCTGCCGGAGACCTTGAAGGCGGTCAGGTAGAGCACTTTTGAGAAGGATGCCGAGGAACTAGGTATGTAGGCACTGTTGCATGCGAAGCTTTGAGAACTGTGTCATTAATGTGGAATTGGTTAAGATTCCAGGGGCTGCTGTTTAAAGCTAGATGAGCGTCTCCAAGCACAGCCAAGAATCTCAATCTCCAAGAAACCCAGAAGGCAAGGAGTCCCACGTGATATGAATCTACAAGATCACGTGAACAACTTTGATATCAAAGCTGGACTCGTGAGTGCTGCCAGATCCTGTCAATATCAAGCATATAATTCTGCACTTTCCATTTTCTGAAATCTCGCAAGGATATCCTCGATGGCCCCCAAAGCCGTCAACGTCCCCTCCTTCGCAACGACGCAACTGCGCCTCCTCGACGCGGAACTGCAATGCGACCTCGCAGAGACCAGCGTCTTGGTCAGCTCCTCGTCGCCCCCGTCCCTGCAACGTGCCGGCGTGGCAATCACGAATCTTGTCATCTCGTCGCAACGCACGGGGCTGGGCGGCAAGACTGTGCTTGAGCTGGCTTTGGACTCTGCTATTGGCGAGGGCGACCTGCCTGAACATGGGATCAGGGTGGGCGATATTGTGCTGGTGGCGGGGCAGCCGGCTGGAAGCGCCAAGAAGAAGGACGTCAGGGATTTGGAGGAGAAGGGAAGTAGGGCCGTGGTGACGAAGGTCACGAAAACATGTGTTAGTGTGGCGCTGGATAGGGAGGATGATGATGCGGATGCGAATTTGGGCGGACGGTTGTGGGTGGTCAAGTTGGCGAACGATGTCACGTATAAGCGGTGAGTCTGACTTGTCTCCGTTTCTCAGGTTTCGAAAATGGTCGAAGTTGTGGGTATTGCGGTATTGCGGGTTAAAATGTAGAAATCTTGGCAAAGAGAGGAGAAGGGATGGCATGGGCATACGAGGGCAAGGCTGATGTTATAGGATGAATCAAACCATGACGAAGCTCCAGAAGATGCCGGAGGCCACGTACTCGTCGTTCCTGCGCGTGTTATTCGGCTTATCTTCACCGTCGCCGGTACAAGAGATCACAGAAGAGGCGGCGAAGATCGAGTGGATAGACCCGAGTCTAAATGGCTCGCAGAAAGATGCTATTAGGTTTGCTTTGGCTTCACGGGAAGTGGCATTGATACATGGTCCTCCAGGGGCAAGTATTTGTCTTTTGCTTTTCTGCACAACTTAACAAGGCTAACGGAGGCTAGACTGGCAAAACACACACGCTTATTGAGCTTATTCTACAGCTACTGAAGCAAGACCTGCGTGTATTAGTTTGTGGACCGTCAAATATCTCAGTGGATAATATCGTTGAACGGCTGTCTCCGCATAAGGTTCCTATTGTCCGACTAGGACACCCAGCGAGGCTATTACCATCAGTTCTGAACCACTCCCTTGATGTTCTCACCCAAACTTCCGATGCAGCGGAAATCGTGAAAGATGTTAGGAAGGAGATGGATAGCAAGCAAGCCTCGATCCGAAAGACGAAGTCTGGCAAAGAGCGACGACTCATCTACGGCGATCTTCGGGAGCTGCGGAAGGAATACCGAGAACGAGAAAAGAAATGCATAGGCGACCTCGTAGGTGGATCAAAAGTGGTATTGGCGACCTTGCATGGCGCTGGCGGATTTCAGCTCAGAAAAGAGGACTTCGATGTGGTTGTTATTGATGAGGCGAGTCAGGCTCTGGAGGCTCAATGTTGGGTTCCGCTTTTGGCGGCGAAGAAGGTGGTGCTGGCGGGCGATCATCTCCAGCTGCCGCCAACGATTAAGAGCGTAAACTCGAAGACAAAGGCGAAGAAGGAGGCGAAAGAAAAAGGGGGAGATGGAGAGGAGGAGATTATCGAAGGGATGACCCTGGAGACGACACTTTTTGACAGACTGCTGGCTATGCATGGAGAGGAAATCAAAAGGATGCTGACGACACAGTATCGGATGCATGAGAGTATCATGAGGTTCCCCTCGGACGAATTGTACGAGGGGAAGCTAATAGCGGCAGAGGGGGTCAAGGAAAGATTGTTGAAAGATTTGCCTTATGAGGTCCACGAGACGGAGGATACTTCTGAGCCTCTCGTCTTCTGGGACACCCAAGGAGGAGACTTCCCGGAGAGGATTGAAGAAGAGGGCGCGAGCAAGAAAGGTAGAGGGCTGATGTCAGAGAGTAAAAGTAATGAGATGGAAGCCGCACTGGTCAAGTTGCATGTCCAGAATCTCATCGATGCTGGTGTCAAGCCAGAAGATATCGCGGTCGTGACGCCATACAATGCACAGCTGGCGCTGATGTCAGGGCCACTAAAAGAAGCATTCCCTGGCATCGAACTTGGTAGCGTTGATGGCTTCCAGGGACGAGAGAAAGAAGCCGTGATCGTAACTCTGGTGCGCAGTAACGCTGAAGGTGAAGTCGGCTTCCTGAGGGACAAGAGGAGGTTGAATGTTGCTATGACGAGGCCTAAGCGGCATCTGTGTATCATCGGTGATTCGGAAACCGTTCGCAAGTAAGTCCTCACAATTACAGTTACTAGAAACGGAGTTGGATACGAGCGACAGTGTGCTGACTGTTCTGTGCGCCAGAGGAAGCAGCTTTCTGAAACGCTGGATGGAGTTTCTGGAGGAGCATGGGGATCTGAGGTATCCTGATCTGGCGGCGCTGAATGGCGCATGAAACCGCAGAGCGGTGATATGATGACGCGAAGATCGAAGATGCGATGGCCTACCAGATCCGCATTCTTCGTCTGACAACGAAGATCGTGTTTGGTATGGCATAATTGGCCTTTATTAACCCTTTATCGTGTGTGTGTTTTTGCGCAATTGCGACGGCCCGTGGGCCCCGAACAATTTGAGAAGGCCAAGGAGAGACGAGGGGTGAAGCATGATGCATGATGATGACGACTTGACAAGTGGACGATCGCGAGTAGGATCGGATGAACGATAAGGGTCTTGAACTGTTTCACGTCGCAAGAATGTGCGGATTCTTCATGCACCAGAGCTGGAAGAGATCACAGATTATCTGATGCACGAATGCACGAATGCACGATCACGAGTGGATGATACATAGGAGAGAAGAAAGGTGGATGGAAAGTGACATTGAGCCTTGAGGGCTGCTGTACATAACGATTGCAATTGTTACAGCGGAAGCAACGAGCCATCCAATGGCGCTACCCCTGAATCCCGAGAATGCTGAACCCACAGACCTCAGTGCTCACTCAGCATGCCATTTTGGCCAGCATGCCTTATCTTTCGGGCTCAGAGGTTACATTGGCCCCTCGCCCTTGACCCCTCTATACATCCCCTTGTTTCCGTCTTTCCCTCTTTCCTTCCGTTTCGTCGCATTCCATCACGCGCATTGCTGACCGCGTCTTTCAGAGATATGTGAGGTGCTATGTACATACGTATGTACTCTATGTACTCTATGTACTGTATGCACTATATCCCTACCTGGTGCACATCTCCAGAGCGCAAGCTTGAGTGGTGGTACATCGTCTCCCCTTCTTCTGCAGCTACGGAGTACAGGAGAGTACTACTGAGCCAGATAAGTATGTATATATGTATATATGTATGTATGTAAGAGTTGGGGCCATTACTCTCCGCCCACCTAAGCGAGCATCGCGACGCGTCGCTTTTTTGACACCTACTTTTGTAAATTTCTTAATT
>Ga0209512_1000249_pt1 | contig 103962 bp, 92 predicted proteins | sample frozenSSSSmetaG_FD_184142 | JGI IMG/M metagenome (GOLD analysis project Ga0209512, IMG submission 184142) | Glacier valley bacterial and archeal communities from Borup Fiord, Nunavut, Canada, to study Microbial Dark Matter (Phase II) -... | ecosystem: Environmental > Aquatic > Freshwater > Ice...
ACGGCGTCGCTCACCAGCAGCTTGATGCGGTCTTGCAGGGTAGACATGGCAGCCATGGCGCTGCTACTGTCTTTGGCACTCAGCGGGATGGTGAAATTGAGGTTGCCGGCGGCGATGCGGGCGGCGGCGTGATTGATTGCGCTTGGTTCCGCACCCAACGCGCTAGTGATGGAACGCGTCATGCCTAACCCAAGCCACACCAGTATCAAAATTGCAGCAGCCAGTGAGAAAAAGGCTATTAACCGTGAATTTTCATAGCGTGACACACTGCCTTGATATTCCGTATTCGCCACATCAAACTGAAATTTGAGCAAGGGTGCTAAAGATTCGGTGACGGCTTCATACTTGCTGGGCATGGCCTCGGCATAACGCATGGTTTCTTCAGCATCATAGCTACGCATCGCCGCTAAAGCCGGATTCACCGCTTGCGCGATCAAGTCATCTTTAGCCAGGGCAAAATTTGCGCTTAGTTGCTGTTCTGCCTGCGCGCGCGTACTAGCAGTGTAGGCCAGCCATAATTCATCGATAATGGCTAGATCGTCTTTAATTTTGCGGGCAATAGGCTTAACCAACACCATATTCAACACGCGGATTTTGCCGCCATCAGGCGTGAGTGATTCGGAAACGCCAGCCGCCATATTGTAGGTTTGTGCCTGAATATCAAGCAGCGCATTGGATATTTGCGCCAACTGCCCGGCAGCTAGCATGCGGTTTGAATATACGGTTTTCAGGCTGTCTTTCGCCGCCGATAATCCATATAAACCGAGCCCGGTGAGCATGACTGAAACCAATACCGACAGGCTGATGATACCCAGCAACCGTTGTCCTACACTTAAAACTCGCATCCAATCCCCTTGATGATGGTCTAACGTTGCCAGCCGGCTAGATAAACAGACATGAAATTCACCGCTTTATTTTAAACGCTGTTTATGAACAGCTGATGACAACGGCGCGTTTGCGGCAGCTTAACACGGGGTAACGCAGAATTTTGCGGCAGATATTAGCACAATGCAGCGCTAAGCGTGTATAACTAGTGTGTTATGTTTTCTTGCCAGCGCAATGCTGTGATCACAATGCTGTGACCATAGAAAGTAATGCATAAAACATCACCGGCAATAGCCTTTCAATACGGCGCAAACATCTTATCTTGAGGTCAGTCATGCCCACTATCATAATAATGCTGCCGCTAGCCATGCCAGCTCCAGCCGGCCAGCTCGGCACTATGATCAGGTGCTATTTTTAAAATCAATGCAGTTGAAGTCACTTAACCGATTTTCTGCATTTTCTGTATTTTCGGCGCTCACCGCGCTATTGGTCGCCGTCGCCGTCGCCGCATCAATTTCCTGCTTTCGCCGCATAGAACAAGCCACGGCATCACGCCAGCAGGCTTCGCAGGTACTCATGCAGGCCAGTGACCTGCTCTCCGCGTTAAAAGATGCTGAAACCGGTCAGCGTGGTTATCTGCTCACGCATGACGATAGTTTTTTACAGCCCTATTTAGAAGTTCGCCATGCTATTGCCGCACAGGTCAGCCATTTAAATATCATCACCACCAGCAGCGCTGCACGCGAACATCTACATACGGTTGCGCCATTGATTGAAGCGCGCATGACCGAAATGGCCAGACTAATTGCATTACGCCAGGCAAATAATATTAACGAGATTTCAGCGCAATTAAAGCAAGGTCATGGCAAGCGGCTGATGGATTCGATTCGTGGCGAAATGCAAGCATTTAATAAAATAGAGCAGGCCCTTTATACAAAACAGGATGTCGTGCTACACGCAAACCTGCAGCAGATGTTGCGCATTATTATGCTCGGTAGTATTGCCTGGGCCTTATTTGCATTGGCGTTTATTTATTTAATTTACCGTCAGTCACAGCAGCGCCTGAATAGTTTAGTTCTGCTCGAAACCCAGGATTTACTGGCGCAGCAGGATAAAACCAACCAGGAACTGCAGCAGCTCAACCTGACGCTGCATGACAGTGAAGAAAAACTCACGGTCACGCTCAACTCCATCGGTGATGCCGTGATTACCACCGACGCTAGAGCGCGTGTCACCATGCTCAATCCAATGGCCGAAAAACTTACCGGCTGGACCCAGGCCGAAGCGTTTGGTCGCCAGATCAGTGAAATCTTCAACATCATTAACAAAGAAACACGCCTGGCGACGACTATTCCGGTGATGACTACATTAGCCGATGGCACGATACAAGGTCTGGCTAACCATACTGTACTGATCTCGCGTCAAGGTAGTGAATGTGACATTGCCGACAGCTGCGCGCCGATACGCGGCCGTGACCGGCAAATGGTCGGCGCGGTTCTGGTGTTCCGTAATGTGACCGAGGCATATGCGGTGCAGCAGGCGCTGAGCGACAATACTGCGCTGATACAGACCATACTGAATACCGTGGCCGATGGCATTATCACCTTGCGTGCGAGTAACGGCATGATTGAAACCGTCAACCCGAGCGGGCTGCGCATGTTTGGCTTTGAAGCAGCGGAGCTGAGCGGACGCAACTTCAGTGAACTGATACCGGAGCTTGATCAGGAGCAGCGCAATGGTTCACTTAAACATTACAGCGCCAGCGAACAAGCGCGCGCGGTTGGCCTCGGCCGCGAAGTGATTGGCTGGCGTAAAGATGACACACCGTTTCCGCTGGAAATTGTTGTCAGCGAAATGTGGCTAGGTGGCGAGCGCTATTTCACCTGCATCTTGCGCGACATTACCGCACGTAAGTTGGCAGAAGCGTCCATGCTCAAGGCTGGCGCTTTACAGAATGCTATTTTTAATAGCGCAAACTTTTCCAGCATTGCCACTGACGCCGATGGCGTGATCCAGATTTTCAACGTCGGTGCTGAGCATATGCTCGGCTACAGTGCAGCTGAAGTCATGAATAAGATCACACCCGCGGAAATTTCGGATCCGCAAGAGGTCATCACGCGCGCACATGCGTTGAGTTTAGAACTTGATACCGCCATTAAGCCTGGCTTTGAAGCGCTAGTATTTAAAGCTTCTCGCGGCATTGAAGATATCTATGAGCTGACCTATATCCGTAAGGATGGCAGCCGTTTTCCGGCGCTAGTTTCTGTCACGGCACTGCGTGATGCGCAGCATGCGATTATTGGCTTTCTGCTCATCGGCACCGACAATACCGTGCGCAAGCAGGTGGAAGCGGAACGCGCCGTGCTCGTTCAGGCCTTGCAGGATAAAAATGCCGAGCTCGAGCAGGCGACCTATATTGCGGAAAACGCCAATCGGGCAAAATCGGATTTTTTGTCGAGCATGAGCCACGAACTGCGCACTCCGCTGGGCGCTATTCTTGGCTTTGCGCAACTCATCGAATCCGGTACGCCGGAGCCGACCGCCATCCAGCAAAAAAGTATAGAGCAGATTCTCAAAGCCGGCTGGTACTTGCTGGAGCTGATCAATGAAGTACTTGATCTCGCACTCATAGAGTCGGGTAAGCTCAGCTTGTCGCTGGAACCGGTATTGCTGTCTGATATCTTGCAAGAATGCGAGGCGATGATTGAGCCGCAAGCACAACAGCGTGGCATCAGCATAAGCTTTGAGCAGGTTGACAATAGCTATTGCGTACGCGGCGACCGCACACGTTTGAAGCAAGTGCTGATCAACCTGTTATCCAATGCCACCAAATACAATAAGCCCGACGGCAGCGTCAAGGTCAGCTGTGAGCTGACGGCATTGAATACAGTACGCATCAGCGTTCACGATACTGGCTTAGGCCTATCAGCCGCTGAAATTGAGCAGCTATTCCAGCCATTTAATCGTCTTGGTCAGAAGACTAACACTGAAGAAGGTACCGGCATCGGTTTAGTCGTGTGCAAACGGCTGACAGACCTGATGCATGGAACAATAGGCGTCGAAAGTACAGTTGGCAGTGGCAGTGTTTTCTGGATTGAACTCGATCTGGCACAGCTAAACGAGTCGACAGCACTGCAGGCAAATATTGCAGTACATGCCAGCGCGGCCGGACTTAAAGCGCAATTACCGGATGGGCGTTATACGCACAGCCTGCTCTATATTGAAGATAACCCGGCCAATCTGATGCTGGTGGAAGATATTATTGGACGCCGGCCGGACATATGCATGTTCAGCGCCAAAGATGGCCGGCAAGGGATAGCACTGGCGCTGGCAATGCGACCGGACATTATTCTGATGGACATCAACCTGCCCGGTATCAGCGGTATAGAAACGCTTAAAATTTTGCTCGACAATGCAATTACTACACACATACCAGTCGTAGCGCTGAGTGCCAATGCGATGCCACGCGACATTGAAAAGGGTCTGGAAGCCGGATTTTTTCGTTATCTAACCAAGCCGATCAAGATCACTGAGTTCATGGATACATTAAATATCGCTTTAAATTCGCTGACGACAGCAGCTGACGCTAACACCGCAGTATTAACTGTTACCAAGGAATCCACAACATGATTACACCGCTAGCAATCAAGCTGCCTTCAATTACACCAGCAGAAATATTCAACGCCAGCATTCTCATTGTCGATGATCAGCAATCAAATATCAGCCTGCTTGAGCAGTTATTAAGCGCAAGCGGCTATACGGCGGTCACTTCAACCATGGACCCGCAGCAGGTATGTACGCTGCATAGACAGCACCACTATGATCTAATTTTGCTTGATCTGCAGATGCCGGTAATGGACGGCTTTGAGGTCATGGCTGGACTTAATGCCAATAATGACGATGCTTATCTGCCAGTGCTGGTGCTGACCGCGCAACCCAACCATAAGCTGCGCGCCCTGCAGGCCGGAGCCAAGGACTTTATCAGTAAGCCGTTTGATTTGATTGAAGTACAAACACGCATCCACAACATGCTTGAAGTGCGCCTGCTCTATAAAAAGCTCGAAGATTACAACAAGCGGCTCGAACAGACGGTAGAGGAGCGCACCGCAGAACTGCGCGCCAGCGAAGCGCGCTACCGCAGCCTGACTGAGCTGGCCTCTGACTGGTACTGGGAGCAGGATGAGCACATGCACTTCACCAAAGTTTCCGGACCCGTGCGCGAAATGCTCGGCATACAGATTGAGCCTGGCGTTGATACCGAGTCTAGGCCGATAACGCCTACTGACCTAGTCCACAACGCGGCAACTTCTGGTTGGAACGACTCCGAACGCAACTACTTGCAAGCCACCATTGCTGCCCGCCAGCCATTCCTCGACTTTATCTTTAACCGGACCAATGCGGATGGCACGCACAGTCGTTTTCAGGTGAGCGGCGAGCCGATGTTCAATGCGCAATGCCGTTTTATCGGTTACCGCGGCATCGGCGTTGAGCTCAGTCACCTACAGCAATCAACGACGACTGCAGGTGACCCATGAAAGCCACAGTCAGCAACATCCAGCCCCAGCACAATCATCTGCTCGCCGCCCTGCCTGCGGCTGACTTTGCGCTACTGGCAGCGCAGCTCGAACTGGTGGCCATGCCGCTCGGCGAAATGCTCTATGAGCCCGGCATGCAGTTACAGCACGCCTATTTTCCAACCAGTTGTATCGTGTCGCTGCATTATGTGATGGAGTCTGGCGCTTCGGCGGAATCGGCTGGGGTCGGCATTGAAGGCATGGTTGGCATATCGCTGTTTATGGGCGGAGAAACCACCTCTAGTTCAGCGGTGGTGCAAACCGCTGGCTACGCCTACCGCTTGGACCGGCGCCTACTCAAACAGGAGTTTGAGCGCGGCGGCGCCTTACAGCGCATGTTGCTACGTTATACCCAGGCCCTGATGACGCAGATGTCGCAAACCGGCGTCTGCAATCGCCATCACACGGTAGAACAACAACTCTGCCGCTGGCTGCTATTGACGCTCGATCGCATGCCCAGCAATGACCTGATCATTACCCAGGAACTGGTGGCGGGTATGCTCGGCGTGCGCCGTGAAGGCATTACTGAGTCAGCCGGCAACTTGCAGCGTGCCGGTTATATTAATTATCGCCGCGGTCATATCTCAGTGCTTAATCGCAGCGGTCTGGAAGCCAGGGTCTGCGAATGCTACGCCGTTGTCAAAGCCGAAATGAAACGCCTGCTATCTGCAGTGCAGTATCGCTAAGCGGCTTTAAGCAGTGGCACGCGCTATTAACGCGCGATAGACAGACCGATACGCAGTTGCGTGTCGTTCTTTTTATTAAAATCGAGTAAGGTTTCGCCGTATCCGGACAACAACTGTAAGTGCACAAAACTACCGGTACGGCCAAAAATACGGTCGCTGATAGCATGTGAAAGATCAAGCTGCGCCGCGCTGTAACCGCCAGTGCCTTGGCGATACAGCGCCGAAAAGATCAGACCATCTTCACGGCCATAGCGCATTTTCCAGTCGACATAACCTCGATACTGCTTAATATCCGGATTTTCGCCCTTATCCGCATACTGGTAAATTCTAGGAAAAAAAGTGATACGCTTGCCATTAGCCAAATCAAAATTCCAGCTCGGTTGCACAAATAGCGTATTTAATGATCTAGATTCCAGCCCGCTCTGTCCATTAGATTCATGCTCCGCACCGACACGCCACTGTGATGGCATATAGTCAGCGCCACTAGCACTCCACTGGTAAAACAAGCTAGGCCGGTAACTGGTATCCCGAAACGGTCCGGAATCTGTACCCAAGTCCCATACTGTGGTTTGCGTATAAGCAAAATACATTTTGCTAAATACCGGCATAAAAGTTGCCACCGCGCTTTCCGGATCAAACGGGCGATATTTAAAACTGATCTGAAATCTGGCATCACCGCCGGTTTTGTCATTATTACCCAACAAAAAGTAGATCGGTTCATTGGTTGAAATAGTAGGTTCAATCGCCGGGCTGGCAATCATCACTTTAGCGCCACTATTGGGCGTCTGCTCGGCATCGACTGGCTTTAGCTTGTCTGGCTCAATATCCGCCTCTAAGCTTACCGCTGGCGCAGCTAATTTGGGTGTTGCGGCGGCGAGCATCAGCAAGCGATTTGAACTCAGTGTGGTGAGTTCAGCGCGCACCAGGCCCAGATGCGGCTTGCGAGCGGTACCTAGGTAGCGCCGGCTTGCGCTGAGCTCAGCCGCGGCAGTGGCGATCAGCTCAATTTCTTCACTGCTGCCGTCACTGGAAAGCTTTATTGTTAATGTTTCAGGCCATGAGCGTATATCAGCCGGCTTCACCAGAACAAATGCGATGTTCTGTGTAAAGTCCATCTGTTCAGACTGACTGGCAATCAGCCAATGCTCTGCGGCACAGGCTGGAAGCGCTTGCAGGCCTAAGCTCATTAGGGTGGTGATACATAGGGCAAATTTTGACATAGGCTTATCTGTGAATGCACTAAAACAAGAATTAACGGCTAGGCTTAAAGCCAGCTATTGCATAATACGGCGTACTTTACTGACTTTGTAAAACGGAACACGCACGATCATTAAGATCTCGCCCTGATTGATTCTGTCCTTAAAGCGATTTAAATCAGTGTTAAATAAATTAACCCCAATTAAGGCTGCGCCGATTGTAGCAGCAAGCGCGCCGGCAAGCATGGTGATCGCTAAAACCACCGACCAATGCGCGCTGCTGTACCACAGCGGCGACACTGTCATCCACGGCGGAAATAATAGTACATAACAGCCGCCGAGCAGTCCGATAAAAGCGCCGATGTATACACCACGCCACGCGTCAAGAACTAGATTAGTTTTTTCAGAAGTAGTGGCTGGCTTCAGTAAACCTAAATCGGTATCGGGTTTAGCTAAAAAATGTATATGGCTATCATCGATTCTGGCGAGCAACATTTTGTCTGCGGCCTGATTAGCTGCCCCAATATCGGGCAAGATAAATATTAGTCTGCGCTGCATGATATAAACTCCTGTTGAAATAAAATGAAGTTTCAATCCAGTTGTTAGCGCGTCGTTGCTAGATTCACCATCAGCGAAGCTAAATCGTCCGCGTGCTCTTCTTCCATTGCTAAAATCTCTTCCAATAAGCGCCTGGTAGTTGGGTCGGCTTCACCAAGGTAAGCAATCATTTCGCGATAACTTTCAATGGCTATGCGCTCTGCGATCAAATCTTCTTTAATCATGGCATGGACCGTATCACCAGCAACATATTCAGCGTGACTACGTTCGCTTAAACCTTCAGGTGAAAAGTCAGGCGCGCCGCCTAGTTCGACAATACGTTTCGCTAGCAGATCCGCATGCGCCATTTCTTCATTGGCATGTTGTAAAAACTCGGCCTTAACAGACTCGGCCTGAATCCCGGTCGCCATAAAATAGTGACGCTTATAACGCAGCACACAAATCAGTTCTGTGGCGAGCGCCTCGTTGAGCAATCTAGTCACGGTCTTGCGGTCGGCGGCATAGCCAGCAGTGACCGCACCATCTTCAATATTCTTGCGTGCTCGTGCACGCAAGGAGTGAATGTCCGATAAAACACTGCTACGAGCAGATAAATTTTTCATAAGATTTTCATCTTTACTTTTATTTGAATCCATTTTTTATCTCCTTGGGGATTAAACTAAAATAGTCTGTTGAAGCGACTACGGTAATCAGTGCGGTTTATTGTCTTCATCACTTTTGGTGTTCTGCATGTTTTGCCATGCACAGATTTGTTTGTCTACATCGTCCTTAGTCATGCCATATACTTCCTGAATTTTTCCGGCCAGTTGATCGCGCTTGCCCGAAATAACGTCGAGCTGACTATCGGTGAGCTTGCCCCATTGCTCGCGCACTTTGCCTTTTAATTGCTGCCAATTACCTTCAATTTGACTCCAGTTCATGTCTATTCCTGTGTCGTGTATTAAATGTCGGTTGTACTCGCTTTAAATGCAGCAAAAGTCAGTTCACAACTGCGCATCGCACTGCCCTAGTTCTTACCATTAGATTAAACCGATGCTGGCACTGCTTCCGTCTGCTAGCGCACATAATGCCTTTACTGACGCCAGCTAATGAGCATTGCTATTAGCAGCTGCTCTGTTCGATGAAAAACTAGCGTTGAAATTACCTTTCTACCAAACTCAAAGTTAGATCAAAAATTGCTTAATTAAAAGTTAAGTTGCAGTCATTTTTCTCGGCTGTAAAACACTAAGCCCCCTGAACTCACTCAAGAATTCAGGGGGCTAGATTTAAACAACAGCCCGCTTCAGGCATGGGCTGAATCTATCAGCGCGGCTTAGCGACGGCCGATAAGTAAACCGACAACCACGCCTATGCTCGCGGCAAAGCCTATAGCCTGCCACGGTTTTTGATGCACATAAGCATCTGTAGCCTTCGCTGCTTCCTTAGCGCCGGCAAACACAATATCTTGCGTAACAGCCAGTTTTTCTTTAGCGATACGTAGCGACTGTTCGGCTTTAGCACGTACTTCAGCCAGCTGCTCGCCGCCGGTATTCGCCGTTGCTAGCAATAAAGCCTCAGCGTCGTTCATCACCGCTTTAAACTCCGTAATCAATTGGTTTTTATTAAACTGATCGCTTATTTTTTGCATGCTTTTCTCCGAAATTGAGTGGGTTAAATATAAATAAATAGTGCGTTGTCTTGTCTCGTTGCGCTATTTATGGCTAACGCTTAAGCCATGCTACTTGCGTGCAAACAGTACCAGTGCCCCAGCCACCATTGCCGCTACACCGGCCCAAACTGGAACGTTGACGGTTTCGGTATCTTTGACTGACAGTTCTACCGGTCCAATTTTTGTTTCATGGGTATCTTTGGTGTAGGTGAAGCTGCCATAGGCTAGGGCTAAAGCGCCGGCAATAATTACCAGCACCGCTAACATTTTGACTACATTCATTAGATGACTCCTCTCGCAATAAATGGGCAAATTAAAGACAAATGTCGCAAGCCAGCTGTGCTGCGTGGCCAACTCGCGACCTTTATAGGCAGTAACTACAGACGCCGTCCTTGAATAACGCGCACCAGTATGATGATGATGGCAATAACCAAGAGAACGTGAATAAAGCCGCCCATGGTGTAGGCTGAAACAAGGCCCAGTAACCACAATACTAATAATATGACTGCAATGGTTTGTAACATTCTATTCTCCTGGCACATGACTTAAATGATTGGTAAGAAAGGATGAGCTGCAAGAAACACAGGCTTACTACTTCGTCTTGAGCTGCATGTCGTTTTTAACTGACTTGACACCGCTGACACCGGCCGCAATCGCCAATGCTTTGTCTATACTGTTTTGTGAACTAACAAAACCACTGAGCTGCACTATGCCTTTGTAAGTTTTCACCTTGAATTCAAATGATTTTAGTGTGGGTTCATTGAGCAATGCCGATTTTACTTTGGTGGTAATGACGCTGTCATCGATGTACTCACCTGCGGATTCTTTTTTAGCGCTAGATTTGCCATCATTAGCTGAATTGGAAGCGCAACCAATGGTGGTTAGCATTACCGCAGCAATCATCATACTGGACATATATTTAAATGGTTTCATGGTGTTACACTCCTAAGTTGATTCAAAATAAAGGTGACAGCAAATGTCTGGTCGACTTTGTCAGCAGGACTGATGGAAACTCTGCCGCGCTATTAAAACTGCTGTTCCGTTAAATCAACAGTACGCTTATTTCTGATAACAATATGTACGTTAACGCACATATTGCCATACGCAGTTGATCATGCTAGCGCCACAGCATCCCATGACAAATGTCACAGCCATGGATTAACGCTGCAGCTAATGGCCGCGCTTAGTCGCGTCCGTGTCCGCGATCATGATCTGAGTGTTTATTGCCTTTATTACCGTGATGCTTATTACCACGATCATTGCGGCGATCACCCCCACGGTAGTCATCATGGTCGTGATGACTTTGTTGATAACGCGGCGCGTAGTCATTGTTGTACCAGCTATCTTGTACAAAGTAGACGCGCTCGCCGCAGGCATTATAGTGACGACAATGTCTACTCCAGTTTTTGGAATGGCTAGGTGGTACGCGCAAATAAATAGGCTCGCGCTCAACATAGACCCGTTCAATTACTCTCGGTTGACGGTAAATGAGGCGTGGTTGCGGATAAGGATAATCACCGATATCAATCCGGCCAAAAAATCCAGGCTGGCCAATACTGACCGATACGCCGACATCGGCCGCATTGGCCGGGCTGCTAAGACTAGCGGAAATTACCGCCACTGCAATTAAAAAACGTTTCAAACTGAAATCCCCTTATGCTGCTGTTGTTATAAATACAGAGTGAGCCGATCACTTTGCAGTTGTTATCAGATGTAAGTTCACGGCCATCATTTAAAAAACTTTACTCATTGCGACCACGTCCGCGCCCGGAATCTTGTTCCGGTCTGGATTCGCGGCCACTGTCGCGCCCTTGTGGTCTTGGTTGCCGCTCCTCAACTCGATACTTCTGACGCGCTTCTGTTGCCTGCTGTTGGCGCTCACCTCTGCCGGTCGCAGCCTCCGCCGCTGACCTGTCCGGCCTTTGCATCGCATCACCGCGTTGCATCTGTGTCGTTCCCCGAGCGCCGTCTTCCTCTAGCTGGGTTGCCGTCGGTTGACTAGCGCGCGGCATATCCCATTGACGACCGCCATTAGCTCGAGGTGAGCCTGGCTCAGCTTCTACAGCAAGGCTTTCGCGTTCGTTACGCATTTCGTTCATATCGCGCTCGTTACGGGGCGCATGGCCTTCGGCTCTAGATTTATAATGCTGCCGCACCTCTGGATCCCGCGGTTGGTAGCGGTAGTTTTTCTGCCTAAGCTCTTGCTGCTGCCCTAGTTGTTGCGGATAACGTTCACCCGAATACTGCTGCTGGTAAGCCGGTGGTGGCGCAGGCTGTGGATTGGCACGACGATCCCATCTATCCCAGCCACTGCGGCGCTGCTCCCAATCACGACCCCAGTGGCGTCCCCATTGTGGCGGCGCATCCTGGCGCCAGCCATAAAAGTAAATCGGCGGCAGTCGGTAATAACGCACCGGCACTCTTAAAATATAGAGCGGTACCGCCTCTGCACTGACATAGTCCCATGGCCCGTTGTACCAACTGCTGGCATACCAATCATCATTATCATAAATCCAGTATAGACCATCGTAAAAAAACAGGTTAGCTTGCAACCGCGGTGCGTAATAAACCGGATAGCCGGGAACAACTTGCAGATGCGGATAGGATGCGACGCTGACACCAATATAGACCTGTGGCATTGTGCTACCAACGCTAAATTGGTCAGCGGCAGGCGTGGCTGTAGGTAACAGCAAACCTAATATCAGCCACAAGTAAGGGATTTTAAGCATTTGTGAACTCCAATTTAACGACTAAAAACTGCATGGTGTTAGCAAAAAATATCAGCGAATTTCCATGCACACATAATAAAAGACAGCCGCTAACTAAATGCCTACGCTAACGCACACAATTGTTATATCAACGTAATGCCAGTTAAATTGGTTGACCTGTAGGCAATCCCCGCAAAAAAATAAATAGGCATATATGCGCTAGCGCACAGACGGCAGTGCATATAGTCATAGAAAATAGGTTATGTTCTAAAAATTTTCTTACTAATTTACAAAGCTAAATTAAGCATGTTCTCTATTATCTTGCCTGCAAACTGCTCGCAGTCGATCACAGTTTTGGTTTTAGTTCATGCTGAAAACTGGTCGATGACGGACTGAGAACCGCACGCTTTACAGCAACTAAATCAACGCTATATTGCTTTTTAGCTGTTGAGCCCTATCCACCTGTTCGGCAGAGAGTCTGATATGAAACTAAATTTACCCACTATTAAATCAGCTCTAATCAGAATGATACCGCTCCCGTTCAATCATAAAATTGCTATCAGCACTATGGGTATAGTGTTGGCAACAAGTCATGGTGTCGCAGTTGCCGCTGATAGCATTATGCTTAATACCACGCCCACTAGGCTTGAGTCCGTCAATGCACCAACTGCGTCACTGGCGACAGCTAAACAAGATTCGGACATTGCCAGGCAAGCCAACAAAAGTTATCTGATCCCTGCTATAGAAATAGTCGGCTTTGATTTGTTATTAAATCAGTATAACCGTCGGTTTAGTGGTAGTTCCGATTACGACGCCAATTTTTCCAGTATCCGTAATAATCTTAGTAGCAGCTGGAATAACGATAAAGATCCCTTCAAAACCAACCAACTCGGCCATCCCTATCAGGGTTCTATGTACTATGGTTTTGCCAGATCTGCTGGCCTCAGCTACTGGGAGTCATTAGGCTATACCGCTGCCGGCAGTGCTTTCTGGGAAATTGCCGGGGAAAAACTACCGCCATCTAAAAACGATATGATTTACACCACTATAGGTGGCTCGTTTCTCGGCGAGGCTTTATTTAGAATGTCCAACCTGATACTGGAAAAAGGCGGTGACCGCCCTAGTCTGTGGCGTGAAACCGGTGCCGCTATTGTTTCCCCTGCCAGCGGCTTTAACCGCCATGCTTTTAGTGACCGTTTTGATAGCATATTTGCCAGTAATGATGCCGCCTATTACAGCCGCATGCAATTTGGTGTCAGCAATACCGTCAAAGGCGATCCGAATCAGCCGGCCGAAATTAAACGTAATGACGTACAACTAGACTTTTTAATTGACTACGGCATGCCTGGCCAACCTGGTTATGTGTATAAACGCCCGTTTGATTATTTTGTGTTTCAAGGCACCGCGTCTAGCGCAAATATACTGGAAAATGTAATGACCCGCGGCCTGCTATTGGGTAGCGATTACGCGATCGGCGAGAACTACCGAGGCATATGGGGCTTATATGGCAGCTATGACTATATTTCACCGCAAACTTTTCGCGTATCAAGCACGGCATTATCTCTGGGTTCTACCGGTCAGGTATGGCTCAGCGAATCAATAGCACTGCAGGGCACGCTGCTTGCGGGTCTTGGTTACGCCGCTGTCGGCAGCATTAAAGCCAAGAGTGAAGAGGACTATCATTATGGCCTAGCGCCACAAGCACTGGCAGCGCTGCGTTTAGTTATTGGAAAAAAAATCTCGCTGGATTTGACGGGTCGCGAGTATTTTGTCAATAACATTAACGATAGCATTAACAGCAGAGGTGGCCACGATAATATTGTGCGTGCTGACACCGCCCTGACTTATAGAATCCATAAACAGCATGCGCTGTCGATCAAGTATCAATGGAATCAACGCGATGCCACTATCCCCGCGCTAGGCGATAAAAAACAAGTCACCGGCACGCTCGGTATTTATTACACCATACTCGGCCAAGATGGCATGGGCGCGATAGATTGGCGCTAGCAAGCAAGCTGCATATTCAGCCAGAAGGCTTAACTCACCATAGTTAAAAGGCCGCCGACAGATGCCAGCCAATAGCATGTGATTGCTTTACATAGACGGCATCGTTTACTAGGCGCGGATCAGCACATCAAAAAGGGCTGCCTCCACGCATCAGCGCTATCAAGCAACCATTAATTTTCACGCGACCGGCGTTAGCAGTTTATTAAGCTGAAATGGCGTTTGCATGGCATGAAGGCTAAGCCGTATTATCGGTCGCCGCGATCACCTTAATCTAATAGGGCACCAGCGCTACCGCTGGTGCTATTGATGAAACGTTGAATGCATTTTAGTCGGGGTAAACTTACTCTGGTTTCACTACTAGACTATTTTTAACCATCGTCACCCCATCGATAGCAGCGGCGATTTTTTCAGCCTGTTTCAACTGCATTTCAGTTTCTACAAAGCCACTGAGCAATACCGTGCCCTTATAGGTGGTGACACTCACATTCATGCTTTTAAAGCCTTCTTCCTTCAGTAAGCTAGCTTTGACTTTTGAAGTAATCAGGCTGTCACTGGCAATGCGCTTTACATTAGCCTGCTCATAGTGGGTCTTGTATTCGGTGTACTCATCCTGATCAAGGCTAGCGTCATTATTTTTATCGGCTGCGGCAAAGTTTTTCACGAATAGTTTTTCTTTGCTGGCTTCAGTTTTGCTTAAACTTTTACTGTTATCTACATCTAAGGCTTTAAAGGTTTTGACATAGTTTGATTGATTGGGGTTATTCATGTTATCAGCGGCAAATACCAGACTAGGAATTGAGCTGGCGGTAAAGACTAGTCCGAGTAATGAAAATTTAAATGCGGTGTTATTTTTCATGATAATTTCCTGTCACTAAAAGAGTTAATAAATGAAAACTTAGAATATAGCAGCGCACAGACCGGCTCTGTACGCTAACTCACATAAGCTTTTAATAAATTATTCTTTGTGCCGATAGTTTATTTTAAAAATGAAAAATATAGACTTCAACCCACTAGTTGGCTTTCACCTCAGTCTGGTTACGCTCATGCCAACCACCACCGAGAACTTTATACAGCGTCACCTGATTGCTGTAGCTGAGCAGCTCGATACTGATCAGGTTCTGCTCTGCAGCGTACAAAGTACGCTGCGCATCTAGCGCTACCAGAAAATTATCCAGCCCACTTTTATAGCGTGCATCAGCCAGCTGATAGCTCTCATTTGCGGCGCCAACTAAGGAGTTTTGCGCAGTGAACTGCTCGCCCAGATTTTGCTTGATAGCCAGTGAGTCAGCCACTTCCTTAAATGCATTTTGTATGGCTTTTTGATACTGCACCAGCATAATATCGCGCTCGATCTCGGCCGCCTTGAGGTTAGCGCGGTTACGCCCGGCGTTAAAAATAGGCAGATTAATCTGCGGTACAAAGTTCCAGAAGCCGGTACCGGCTGAAAACAGCTGACCTAGCTGTGGGCTGGCACTGCCGGCAGTCGCGGTGAGGCTAATACTTGGGAAAAATGCCGCACGCACCGCACCTATATTAGCGCTCGCCGCCTCTAGCCTGCGCTCCGCCTGCAGCACGTCAGGTCTTTGCTGCAAAACGGCAGACGGCATCCCCACCGGCAACTCAGCCATAGCGAGTAACGGTTGCAGCTTAGTGGCCGTTGCCAATTCAGCTGGCAAGCTAGTGCCAAGCAACAGCTGCAATAAGTTCTGGTCTTGCTGAATCTGGCTGCTGTAGCGCGCCACTTCCACCCGCGCCGTATCAACCGTGATTTGCGACTGGCGTAACACCAAAGCCGTCGCCAGACCGAATTGAAAGCGGCTGTTATTGATCGTATACGACGACTGCTGACTGAGCAATGTAGATTGTGCGACTTGCAGCCGTTGCCGGTTGGCCTGCAACGTGAGCCAGGCATTAGCCACTTCAGCGACCAGCGTGATATGCGTGCTGCGCCGCGCTTCTGCTGTCGCTAAATATAACTGCAAAGCCTGCTCATTGAGGCTGCGGATACGTCCGAAAAAATCGAGCTCATAACTGCTAAAACCTACGCTGGCGCGGTAGTTTTGTGTATTGCCGGCCCTGAAACTGCCAGCAGTACTCAGATTGGTGTTGTTTATGCTAGCGCCGGCACTGCTGTTGCCACTATGCTGTAGATTAGCGCTGCCATTGGCATTGACCGTCGGCAATAAATCGGCGCTGCGCACCTGATACAGCGCCCGCGCCTTCTCGATATTCAGCACGGCGACGCGCAGGTCGCTGTTATGCGTCAACGCCAGCTGTATAAGCTCACGCAGCTGTGCATCGACAAAAAATTCCTGCCAGCCGATATCGGCTGCACTGCTATTGGCGTCAGCTGTCGCTAGCGGCCAGGCCGCTTCCACCGGCGCCTGTGGCCGTTCAAAATAAGGCATCAGACTGCAAGCGCTGAGCAACAGGCTGCTAGCAGCAACAATAAGTACGGCTATTTTCATGGCATCGGTTCCTGAGCATGGCTATCGACGCTAGCGTCTTCTGCCCCGGCTGCATCGGCCTGATAAGGGAACAAGCTGCGGATAAGTACGTAAAATAAAGGCACGAAAAATATACCGAGTATAGTCGCGGTGATCATACCACCCAGCACACCGGTGCCGATGGCGCGGCGGCTGGCAGCACCCGCACCGCTACTTAGCGCCAGCGGCAATACGCCAAAAATAAACGCCAGCGAAGTCATCAGTATCGGCCTTAAACGCAGATGTACCGCTTGCAGCGTTGCATCAACAACTGACTTGCCCTGCTCCTGCAGTTGCTTGGCAAACTCAACGATCAGAATCGCATTCTTCGCCGCCAAACCCACTGTCGTCAGCAAGCCGACCTGAAAGTAGACGTCGGCGGTCATGCCGCGCAGCATGGTGGCTAAGATGGCGCCGACAATACCCAGCGGAATAATCAGAATGACAGAAAATGGTACTGCCCAGCTTTCATAAAGTGCTGCCAGACACAGGAACACAAACACAATAGAAATTGCATAGAGTAAAGGCGCTTGCGAGCCGGAAAGTCGTTCTTGGTAGGACTGCGCGCTCCATTCGTAACCAATACCCTCAGGCAGCTTCGCCGCAATTTCCTCGGCGGCAAGCATGGCCACACCAGAACTGACGCCAGCAGCAGCCTCACCCACCATCTCCAGTGAAGACACGCCATTAAAGCGTTCCAGTAGCGGTGAGCCAAAGGCCCAGTTGCTGCTGGAAAAAGTACTGAACTGCACCATTTCATTATTGGTGTTGCGTACATACCAGTCGCCGACGTTTTCTGGTTGCATGCGATACGGTGCATCGGCCTGCACATAGACCTTCTTCACGCGGCCACGATCCAAAAAGTCATTCACATAACGGCCGCCCATGGCCATCGTCAACGTGTTGTTGATATTGATCGGGGTCAGGCCAAACGCGCCGGCTTTTTTATCGTCGATATTAATGCGAAATTGCGGCGTGTCATCCAGGCCGCTACTACGCACTTTAGTGAGCCGTGGATCGTCGGCAGCTATCGCTAAAAACTGGTCGCGCGCCTGCATCATCGCCGCGTGGCCCAGACCGGCCAGATCTTTAAGCTGCATGGTGAAACCGGAAGCTGCACCTAAGCCACGCACTAAAGGTGGCTGCACCACATATATGCGTGCATCACGAATCTTGGATAAATCCTTGGTCGCCTGCTGTGCAATCGCCTGCGCACTCTGCTCTTTATCACGGCGCTCACTCCAGTCCTTGAGCTTAACAAAAGCCCGGCCTGCGTTCTGACTGGCTGCGCTATTTTGCCCCATGCCGCGAATCGTCATCATCGATTCAATCCCCGGTTTTGCCAGCATATATTTTTCTATCTGTTGCATCACGCTCTGCATGCGGGCATCGGTCGCGCCTACCGGTAACTGCACCTGAACCGACAGCAGTCCCTGGTCTTCATCGGGCAAGAAAGAGGTGGGCAGGCGCAGATAGAGCACTACCATCAGCGCTGCGATCAGCGCGTAAATACAGGCTGAAAACAGCCGGCGCCCGAGTATGCGCTTGACCGTAGACTGGTAATTAACAGACGCACGATCAAAATTACGATTAAACCAGCCAAAAAAGCCGCGCTTAGGTTGAGGTGAGCGTTGTACCGGTTTTAATAGCGTGGCGCATAACGCCGGGGTTAAGGTCAGGGCCACGAGTATAGACAAGAGCATGGCGGAGACGATAGTAATCGAGAACTGGCGGTAAATGACGCCGGTAGATCCACCAAAAAATGCCATCGGCACAAATACCGCCGACAGCACGAGCGTGATGCCGATCAGCGCACCGGTAATTTCATCCATGGATTTACGCGTAGCGGCTTTTGGTGACAAGCCCTCTTCCTGCATCACACGTTCCACGTTTTCCACCACTACAATCGCGTCGTCGACTAACAGGCCAATCGCCAGCACCAGGCCGAACATGGTCAGGGTATTGATCGAGTAGCCAAACGCAGCCAATACGCCAAAAGTGCCAAGCAGCACCACCGGTACTGCAATTGCCGGAATCAATGTCGCGCGCAGGTTCTGCAGGAACAGGTACATGATGAGCATGACCAGAACAATCGCCTCCAGCAGTGACTTCACCACTTCTTTAATAGAAATACGCACAAACGGCGTGGTGTCGTAAGCTAGCTGCGTTTGCAGTTGCAAACCTGTCGGAAAATTAGGTCGCAGCTGCTCAAGCTTAGCCAACACCTTTTCTGCAGTGGCTAGCGCATTGGCGCCCTCGGCTAGTCGCACACCGATCGCGGCTGAAGTCTGTCCTTTGAATGCGGTTACCGGCGTGTAACTCTCGGCACCAAGCTCGACGCGGGCAACATCACTAAGCAGCACCACGGCGCCATCGGTCGTCGATTTGAGGATGATATGTTCAAAGTCGCTAACACGCTGCAGTTTACTGCGCGCGGTAATCGTCGCGTTGAGTTGCTGCGCATTGACCGCAGGCAAGCTGCCAAGCTGGCCGGCGGAAACTTCAGCGTTTTGCGCCTCTATCGCCGCACTGACGTCGCTAGGCATTAGTTTATATTTTTGCAGTTTGCTCGGGTTAAGCCAGATACGCATGGCATAACCGGCACCAATAACCTGCACCTCACCGACACCACTGACGCGGCTGATCTGGTCGAGCAGTGTGCTCGAAATATAATCGCCGATATCGATAGACGTCATGTCCTTGTTATCGGATATCAGCGAAATGATCAGCAGATAATCGATACCGGTTTTGGTGACGGTGACGCCCAGGTTTTGCACAATTTGTGGCAAGCGCGGCATGGCCAGCTGCAGCTTGTTTTGTACCTGCATCTGCGCGGTATCAGGGTTAGTACCGGCATTGAAAGTCAGCGCGATATTCGCGCCGCCGGACGCATTACTGGTCGACGCCATATAACTCAGATTATCGATGCCCTGAATGTACTGTTCGATGACCTGTGTCACCGAATCCTGTATGGTCTGCGCCGATGCACCGGTGTAATTGGCTTTAATACTGATGCGCGGTGGCGCGATATTTGGGTATTGCTCCAGCGACAGCTGTAAGATAGAACCGGCGCCAGCGAGCATAATCACAATGGCAATCACCCACGCAAAGATAGGCCGGTCGATGAAAAAACGTGCCATGTTCTGCCCTTAGCGCTTAGTTAACGCTGTAGCGCCAGCGTTGTCTGCTGCCGGCTGCAGCACAACCGGCACCACCACATCACCCACTTTAATGCGATGCAAACCTTCCACTATCACTTGATCACCCGTTTTTAATCCGCCACTGACTAGCCACTGATTACCGATGCTGTTATCGGCGGTCACTACCCGCAGCTCTACTTTGTTTTCGGCATTCACTAGCAGCGCCGTTGGCTCGCCGCGCGCATTGCGGCTCACGCCTTGCTGCGGCACCAGAATCGCATGCTCATTTACCGCCGCTTGCAGCTGCGCCCGCACATACATGCCGGGCAGCAACAGGCCTTCTTTATTCGGCACAATAGCGCGCAAGGTGACGGCGCCTGAAGTCGGATTCACCGTAATGCCGCTGACCTTGAGTATGCCCGGGTGCGGATAAATGCTGCCATCTTCAAGCACCACTTTGATGCGCGTTTCATTGCTGCCACTTTTTTTAAGCGAACCACTGGCAAGCTCGCGCTTTAAACGTAATAGCTCGCTACTAGACTGGGTGACATCCACATAAATCGGGTCGAGCTGTTGCACCATGGTCAATGCCGCAACCTGGTTTGCTGTCACCAGCGCGCCGGCAGTGACGCTTGAGGTGTCGACGCGGCCAGAGATCGGTGCGACAATACGCGTGAAATCAAGGTTGATACGTGCACTGGCCAACGCCGCCTTGGCTAAGGCCAGATCAGCCTCAGCCTGTTTCACGGCAGCACGAATATCATCATCGTCCTGGCGGCTGACAGCATTGAGTTTTACCAGCGCAGCATAGCGATCTGCCCGGCTGGTTATGGCGGCCAAACTGGCGCTGGCTTTCTGCACGCTGGCATCTGCACTGGCAAATGCAGCCTGATAAATAGCGGGTTCAATCTGATAGAGTAAATCACCGGCGTTAACATGACTGCCTTCGGTAAAAGCGCGTTTCTGTATGATGCCACCCACCTGCGGTCTAATTTCGGCAATCATGCGTGCACTAGTGCGTCCTGGCAACTCCACCATAATCGGCTGCGCCTGCTGCTGCACCGTCACCACACCGACTTCTGGAGCGGGTTTGGCCTCAGACTTATCCTTGGATTTTGAACATGCGCCTAGGCTAATGGCAGCAAAACACAGCACTAAATACAGGGCGAGTCGTGACTGAGGATGGGATTTGTTCATGTGTAGTTTCCGGGCTTACTGACTTCGGCCTGCTAGCAGGCCGGATAAGGGATTTGCTGCTGACAACTGCAGTTCAAGATGAAATATGTAGTTGATGCATAATGACTTAAATAAAACCGGTTGTTTGCGTAACTTTAATTTGTCAGCCTTTGAATTTAGCGACTTTTGTTTGCCGATTTTTTTGTCGTCACCGACTGCGGCAACAAACCGTAAACCACGTCAAAAAACTTGCTGCTAATTATAGCGTGTGTTGCATCTATCACCGGCGACGATTTCTAGCTTAAACCTGACATTTCCAGCAGTTTTAACGCAAATTATTTTATAGCATAAAACTATGACATTTTTGCGACTGCCAACCTCAGCCCTTAGCAATAACAGACTTGACCGTCTATTTTCTGTGTTGCATCAAGCGCAATAAAAAAAGTGCTGCGGCATAAAACCGCAGCACTTTTTGCATAATACCTTAGCGCCATAATTCCCTGGCTTGATAATTTCCCGGGGAAAAGTAGACAATAATCGCTGTATCTATGTGGCTAACTGCCGATTACAGCTTAACTTGCCGCGATCACTGTTCTGGCGTCGGTGGCTCAACCGCTATTGGCTCGACATATCGCGTTTTATGATCGTTATCCTTGCCAAGTTTAGTCTCGATCGCGCGGGCAATTTTTACCGCAGCCCCATCCGCTGCCTGATGCAAAGTTTCCGCACTATGGCTGGCGGCAATAGGCTGACGGCCTTCGAGGCGCACTTCAATCACACAATGCTTGTCGTCTTTGCTGACTTTATGGCCATTAACGTCACTTAAATGGACTTCTACACGCGTAATATGTTCACTAAAATGGGTGAGTGCAGCTTTTACTACGCCACTCACGTGCGTAGATAAGGCCTGTTCACCTTCAATATTACGGTCAGTGTTAATCTGAATTTGCATGAAGCTCTCCTGTAGTAGTACAAAAAAAGTATTACAAAAAAAAGTACAAAAAAAGTAGTGCAAAAATATTACAAAATATGGCTATTGCCAATCAGCTGCTAGCTTGCGCTATAGAATGCCGTGTTTACTTGGCGACATCAATTTGTACAAGCCAACCCTAGCTGCAGGCCTTATCTGTGCGCTGCCTTTAGTAACAATCCTTAACCAAACTCAACGGCTACATTTGATTTTGCCTAGCTCACCACTAGCTGTATGTGCGTTAACGTACATACTCAGCAACATGCCTGGGCTTACTGTCAATACTGTGCTCAACCCGCTCTAAACTTAATAATATCCAGTCTGATTTTCCTATGGTCGAGGCTGGGCATCACACTTAAATTTAGCGTCAATATCTGTTATTGTGTTCAGCTTGAAGGTGAAAATTGGATATAGGCTTAGTTATAGCCCGCAGTATTTACCGGGCATGCATCCATCAAGCGCGACACCCGGCCGCGCTTTAAATTTTTTAAGGTAAAGCTCAATATGGCATTATGGCTACCCGCAATCAAAATCATGCTGCCCTACGTTACACAAATAGTCAGCGCCGCAATACCGGTTTTTACTAAAAAAACAGATAAAGCTAACGCCGAAGTCATTATTCCTAGTCAAATAGTAGAGCTACAGGCGGCAGCCACGCATCATGCAGAATCACTCAAAACACTCGCCATACAATTACAACAGGTGATCAGCGGCATTGATGCGGCTGCCGGCAAAATGGAACAGGAAATCAAAACGGCGCGGCGGCTTGCAATCAGCGCTATTATCCTCGCGCTGCTGGCGATCACGCTTTGGCTCAATACTTATCTGACTTAACAGTTTTATTGACTTGCATGCTAAGGGTACGCACACCTACCAAAGTTCAACGGCGCAAGCAGGCTAGCGCTCTTAAACTGGTCTAAACCAACCGCTTAAATTTCAGCTGCTCAGCTTGCGCTATAATAAGCCTGACCGAATTAGGCGCTTGCACTAGCTAAGATGAATCAAGCACGATCATCGCCGCGCCGCCCAACCGGCTAGCACAGGAGAATATATGCACATTGAATACCACCTAGTACTGGATGCAACGGCCTATGACTGCCCGTTGCCAACGATTCTAACCAAAGACACTTTAGATACCATGGTGTCAGGCCAGATTCTTAAATTGATTACTAGTAAAGAAGGCACTGTGCGCAATATCAGAACTTTTGTCGCCAATAATCCATGTGAATTGCTGAGCGAAGTTTCCACCGCGGAAGGCTTTGTGTTCATGATCAAAAAGCTGTAAATACAGGGCCTAGTGTTAAATGCACGCCGCTGTATTTAATACTAGGCCCTGCCGCACTAACGTACTAGAATTACTAATCACCACGTAGAAGACTGCTTAGAAGACTACCTAGAAGACTGCCTAGAAGACTGCTTAGAAGACTACCTAGAAGACTACCTAGAAGACTGCTTAGAAGACTATGTAAAATCTAAGCAGTCACGGCTGCTAGCCCTTTGTTTTCAGCCACATAAAGCCGCAGCATCGGTAACGCACAAACAATACCCTCAGCCGCAAAAGCTTCAAAGTAGGAATGCAGTCCGAAATTGACCACCGCAGCAATCACTGCGCCACCACAAACAAGGTTACTAAGATCATGGCCACACTGCTCAGACCATGCTTCGAACATAACTTCGCCTACCTGCAGGGGTCTTATCTAAACTAGGCGCACTTGGTGCTAGGTTTTGGCGCTAGGTCTTAGCGCTGAGTATTTAGTCTGTTGATTTCTTAGCCGGCTTATTCCATAAGCTAGATAGGCGGCAACAAGCGCATCATGTCAGTAACACGCTGCACCGAGCTGACGATTTTATGCATAGTATTGCCCGTAGCTTCCACCTGCTTTGCACCTTCGGTGGTTTTGTGTACAGAGTCGGTAACCAGCGTTTTAATTTCTTTAGCTGCATTGGCTGAACGTAGTGTCAAATTGCGCACCTCACCTGCCATCATCGCAAAACCACGGCCATGCTCACCAACACCTGCCGCCTCAACTGCGGCATTTACAGCGATAAGATTTGTCTGAAAAGCGATGCCATCAATCACCGCAATGATGTCTTCAATTTTGCGTGAGCTTTGATTAATTGCGCTCATGGTTTTCACCAATCGGCTAACCATCTCATCACCCCTAACCGCAACATCTAACGCCGATAGCGCCAGTTAATTAGCCTATTTGGCATTGTGCACATTCTGCTTAACCGCGCTCGCCCACTGTTCCGTGCTCGAAGCGGTTTCTTCCAGACTTGAGGCTTGTTGATCAGTTATACGCGATAAATCGCTATTGCCTTGAAAAACTTCAGCAGCGGCCGTGTTAATCGAAGTGCCGGCTTCATGCCCTTGTACAATGATTGCTGCCATTTGATCAACCAACGCATTGACGCCCGCACACAGGCTGCCAATAGCACCGGTTTTACCGGTTAAATTAACGCGCCGGCTCAGATTGCCAGACTTTGCCGCTTCAATGACCGCTTGCGTTTCGTCTACTGCAGCGGCTAAGTTTAAACTGGCATTTTGTTGCTGACTTATATCAGTCGCATAAGCCACCACTTTAAACGGCTTGCCGTTTAGGTCGAGAATGGGGTTATAGCTGGCCTGTAGCCACAGTTCTTTACCATTTTTGCCTATGCGTTTGTATACACCAGCATCGGCCTCTCCATTGGCGAGCTTATCCCAGAACAATTTATATTCAGGGCTGTTACCATACTCCGGTTCGACTAGCAGGCTATGCTGACGACCAATCAATTCAGCTGCGCTATAGGTACTGATATCTGCAAAAATTTCATTGACCGCGGTAATTTTTCCGTCTAAATCAAATGTAATAATGCCCTGGATTTTGTTAATCGCAGCTATTTGACTCGCATGATCTGCGGCCTGCAGTTTTTGCTCGGTAATGTCTATCGTATAGTTGATGACCTTATATTGGCGGCCATCTAAATCTTTAATCGGGTTATAAGAGGCTTGAATCCATACTTCATTGCCATTTTTCGCTATACGTTTATATTGACCGCTAGCGTTTCCTCCCTTAACCAAACCACCCCACAGCGATGCTAGTGCAGCGCTCTTGGCGAAAACCGGATCGAGTACCAGGCTCATATGCTGGCCAGTAAGTTCACTTTCGGTGTAGCCTAGCATTTTCAGGTAAATGTCATTCGCTTTCAATATCGTGCCGTCTAGGCCGACCTCAACCACCCCATGTAAGCGTCTAAGCGCCGCCAGTTGACCAATTGCATCGGCATCTTCAGCAGACTTGCGTTGTTCTACGCTGACCTTTCGCCACTCCAGCACATTGCCGGAATACAAACCTTTCTTACAATAGGTGGCAGTCACATATAGCGCAATCGTTAACTTCCCAACTTTAATATCTGTTTTAAATGGCAGTAATGACAGGTTGGCAAGCATTTGCCGCAGATACAGCGGATCTTTATGAAACACATCAATACTGGTTCCCAACATTTTATCCGGATCAAACAATGGAAAAGCCGCTTTAAATTCTGCCGCGTTTTCACGAAATAAATTGATAATCGCCTGATTGACATAGTTAATAATACAGTCGCGGTTCACCATCATAATGGCGGCGGATGGGCCTTCCACTGCATTTTTAATCGACAAGAGCCCATCTTCGCGTGACTGCATCTCACCTATAAACTGCTGCTCTGCTATTTCTTTGGCCTTTAGCACTGACATTGCGTTTAATTGAACTAATTCTTGGCTATTTTTTGTGGTGAATAGATGGTTAACCATGTTGCTAAGCATCTCCCTTGAAAATATTTTCTATAAAAACAACATTAATTTTTTGTATTCCACGCTGCCTCTATCTCGCTGCAGCGATTAGTGCTTATACGAATACTTCTGACCACCCCGGCTAATCATTAAGTTGTTGGTTGTGCGACAATCCAGTGCCAACGAATTGCTCAAATTTGCGCAGCGGTAGCGGCTTGCTGAATAAGTAGCCTTGGTAAGTAAAGCAGCCATGCGCTTCAAGACAAACACGCTGCGCTTCGGTTTCTACACCTTCAGCAATCACACTAAAACCAAAGGTGTTGGCCATGCCAATAATAGTCTTGGCAATAATGGCATCGCTTTGATTGGTATCTATTTCATTAACAAAACTGCGATCAATTTTTAGCTGACTAATCGGCAGCTTTTTCAGATAACTTAGCGAAGAATAGCCGGTGCCAAAGTCGTCTATCGCAAAGCTAATTCCGAGTAACTTTAACGACTCCATTTTTTTGATGGTCTTCACTACGTCGAGTAGCACTAAACTCTCGGTGAGCTCTACTTTCAACAATGAGGCCTTAGCCCCGGTTTCATCCAAAATAGCGCATATCTGCTCAACAAAGTCAGCCTGGCCAAACTGTTTAGCGCTCACATTCACCGCAATAGCGATATGCGCTGTGGCAGGCGATTGCTCCCATAATTTAAGCTGCGTGCACGCAGTCATGAGCACCCACAGACCGATGGGAACAATCAGGCCAGACTCTTCTGCCAACGAGATGAACTCATCAGGCGCGACTAAACCGCGCTGTGGATGCTGCCAACGCAATAAAGCTTCCGCACCAACAATCTGATAAGCACTATCGACTTGTGCCTGGTAGTAGAGCTTGAGCTGGTTTTTTGATAAGGCATGATGCAGCTCAGACAATAAGGCTAAGCGCGCCTCGAGCGCATGATGCAAGCTTGGGTCATAAAAACTAACGCCATTACGGCCAGCCGACTTTGCTTGATACATGGCAACGTCGGCGCGCTTGAGCATTTCTTCACTGCTAGTGGACGGCATACTGAACATGCTGACGCCGATACTAAGCGTGCAATGCAATTCTTTGCCATTAATCAAAAATGGTTCACTGACTGACTTTAGAATTTTCCGCGCTAACATCTCTGCATGCAGCGCCGCCTGTCTGGCATCTTTACTTAAGATCTCCAGCATGACGACAAACTCATCGCCGCCGAGCCTAGCGACGGTATCACCCTCGCGTATGCAGTTTTTCAGGCATTGCGCCAGCTCTATCAGCAGCAAGTCACCCACGGCATGGCCCATGGTGTCATTGATGAACTTGAAGTGATCAAGATCTATCATCAACACTGCCCCATAATAAAGGCTGCGGTTGCTGTTACTTAACGCCAGCTGCATACGGTCATTAAGCAGGCGGCGATTGGGCAACGCCGTCAGCGGATCATAAAACGCAAGACGATAAATGGCATCTTTGGCTTCCTTGTGCTCACTTAGGTCAGTAAAAGCGCCCACGTAATTATGGATAACGCCATCCGGCCCGGCTACGGCATGAATCGTCAGCCATTTTGGGTAAATGTCACCATTTTTACGCTTATCCCAGATTTCACCCTGCCAAAATTTATTTCGACCTAACTCACGCCACATTTGCCTGTAAAACGCTTGGTCATGACAGCCTGACTTGACGATATCTGTCTTTTTTCCTATCGAGTCCTCTTTGCTGTAACCGGTCAATTTGCTGTATGCGCTATTGATGTAGATAATGCGATTGTTAGCATCGGAGATGACGATCGCCTCAAGAGATTCAATCGCAGCATCAGCAACCCGTAAGCTACGCTCCGCCCGTTTCTTTTCGGTGATATTGCGGCCGATGACCATTAAACCACTGGGTTCACCATGCGTATTATAGGTAGGTATTTTATGTACTTCATACTCATGGAAATCAGCGGCTGACTTTGCACTAGATTCAGCTAATAGCAGTAACTTGCAGACACGGCTATGATCATCATCGTTAAAACATTGCACATGCAGTGCCTGCATCTGCGGATAATCAACGCTCAGCTCCTCATCAGTCTTGCCTTGCCAGCTGTCGTCATCAAACTTAAAAAGATTTTTGGCCGCCTGATTAGTGAAAATCCAGCGTCCGGCTTCATCTTTGAGAAAAATGGCATCACTAATGGCTTCGATCGCGCCTAGCAGGGCGTCATAACCTAGTGTGGCATTTTCGCGAAACTGCTTCACGCTGCGCTCGCCTCTAGTTCAATCAAAGCCAAATGACGGCTAGCCACACGGACTAATTGGAGCAGCATGCGCCTAGCAATTAAAGCTATCGGCAGTGCAGAACCCAATAGCGCAGGAGATTGAAACTTATAAATAGACTGACCAAACATGAATAGCGCCCTCCTTTACAGGAAATTATTGTTTTTGCTGTGTGTTGCATAAAAATACTCACAGCTGTTAAACAAAGGCGTGTTCGGGGCCCTCAAAGACATGGTGCCGGGGTCAGGGGCAAACCAAAAATAAACGTATTTATTTAGACAACAATATTACGTCAAAAAAACTAAAATCGATTGTCAAATTAGGGTGGACTTTATACATCAAATTAGAGATTTAAGGTTTCGCGTGCATGCACAATATTAGCGGCCAGATCAACCAGCTTGATCTGCTGGCTGCGGGCCATATTGCGCAATAATTTCAAGGCCTCATCATGATTGATAAAGCGCTCATCCATAATAATCCCGACAGCAACGCTCGCAGTGCGATCTGAGTCTAAAGCCTGTTGTAGTTGCTGTGCAGATCCACGTAAAGCTTTGAGTTCTTGCGCGCGCGCCAAGGCATTTTCAATACTGGGGATAAGTTGTGTAATATCGACCGGCTTGACTATATAGCCCATGGCACCCGATGTATTCGCTTGCTCAATCAGTTCTTTTTCACTGTAGGCTGTCAGTAAAATAAAAGGTATGTGTTCAAGCTCGGCAAGTAAGGGTGTTAATTCGAGGCCATTGCGGCCCGGCATACGCACATCCAGTATCACTAAATCAGGCCGCGCATTGCGCTGTAACCAGGCCTCCGCTTCATCTACAGTTTCGGCAGTGATGATGTGATAACCCGCCAAGCGCAGTCCGCTGCTGAGTGTGGCCAAAATCAGACGGTCATCGTCAACCAGTAGCAGCGATTTAGGCTCAATGCGTGTGTTTATATTTAACTGTGTCATAAATTTTAAGCTTCGTTGAGGTCAGAGCTAATGTTTTCAAAAGTAATAATAGGCGCGGTCAATTCGAGCTGCGTCTCCACGTTTTCTGCGCGCTGCTGCCACGATAAATGTGATCCGATCTTAGGCAAAAGTGATAAAACTAGCTGCAAACCAGTTCCTGACAAAACTAATGGCAGTTGACCGCGGTTAATGATCACGACGGTGACGCTAGCAGACAAGTCATCACGACTGACAGCGACGCGAATACCGGAACCAGGCGTGCCATGCTTAACCGCATTTGAAATCAACTCATTGAGCACCAGGGCCAGTGGCACTGCTTCCGATTCATTAATCTGACATGGCGCCCATTGCGCTGCAATATCCACCGTAATTTCTGTTTTAAATAAGATTTGATGATTTTGTGCGATTTCACGCACCAGCTCACATAAGCGCACCTTAGCCAGCTTACGCCCTTGCAAGCCATGAATAACGGCAATACTTTGTACTTGGCTGATGGCATCGTCGATAGGTGCAGCAATTTCCGGCTGTTGTGTTGAAACCCCCCGCAACAGCCCGATCACACCCTGCAAATTGTTCTTAATACGGTGATGCACTTCACGCACCAGACTATCGCGGTGGGTAGTTTCATCAATGACGCGCTGCGTCTCCCGCTGCAAATCTTCGGTAGCATCAGTTAAAGTAGCGACGTAATGCGTAACTTGACCGCTCTTGTCCACTACCGCCGTAATCGTCATCCATTCCGGATGAATTTCCGCATTTTTATGCCGATTCCAAATTTCACCTTGCCAAAATCCTGTGCGCTCAAGACTATGCCAAATACTGTCATAAAAAGCTTCATCATGATGCCCCGATCTAAGCAACTGCGCGCTTTGACCTATTGCATCTGCTGCGGTGTAACCAGTGAGCGCAATAAAGGCTTGATTAACTTCAAGTATCACTCTGTCGGCATTGGTAATAAAGATGCCTTCTTGCGATTCAAAAGCAATCGCGGCTACACGCAGCTTATCCTCAGCCAGTTTACGGGCAGTAATATCAGTATGGGTGATAACAACGCCACCACTGTCAGACCCTAAAGGATTAACCGAGGCAATAAACCAGCGCTGCTGCAAAGATGAGTGACATGCGTACTCAATATTAAAATCTGGTATTTGCCTAGCAATAACCAATAAAATTCCACTGCGCAACCCATCGCCACCTTCAGTTAAATCAGCATCGCATTGATCACAAACATCAATATATTTGGCGCCGATCTCTGTACTTATTTTTGTCGTACTTGTATTAACTGTGGTTATATTATGCGTACATGGCCAGATTCTGGCCATGTCAGTAGCGCTATCTAAGGCAAATTGGCGCCAAGCTGCATTAGCAGCAATGATTACACCATTACGATCGAGCACAACAACACGCGCTGGCACCGAATCAATCACCTTATGCAGCAGAGCCTCACTCTGCAGCAACTTTTCTTCTGTACTTTTGATCTGTGTAATATCGGTCAATGTGACCCGAAAAACAGGTGAGTTATCCCCATCATCAATCCGAATATAATCAAGATGCGCGTTAAATTTTGATTGATCACTGTGGATTAAGCGTAAATCCAAACTATTTTGTGGCTCAGGTAGATTCAGCTTCATCTGCTGAAATGAAGTCTGCCAGCGATCTTTATCCTGATCAGCCACTATCGAAGCAAAATGTCGCTGAATAAGATCACTAGAGTCCAATCCAAGTAATTTAGCTGCTTTAAGATTAACTTCGGTAATCAAACCTTCATGTGTGATCGTGAAATATCCTACTGGAGCAAACTCATATAAATCAAAATAGCGATCCCTGGCAGCCGCCAGCGTAAATTGTGCCAGACGCAATTCTTCATTTTGAATTTCGAGTTCAATTTGATGTATTTGTAGTTCATGTAAAAGCTCATTTGCTTCACGCGTTCCTGCAGCAACGCCGAGCTCAGAGAGACGAGATATAGGCGCCTCACTTACAACCGTGCTCAAATAGGCGTTATCCGCATTAATGATTAAATCTTGTCTAGTCATTGGTTAATTTTTTCTGTAAAAATACCCATTCAGAAAATTTTTTATGGCAATACTTTGCCTGTAATGCGAACTTTTACACCTTATTGACATCACAGCTATCACCTAATATCTTAATACCATGTTCTAGAAATTTACATTTCCAAATTTACTCTTATTTATCTACGCTAGGTTACGGCCAACCGCTATTTGAATTGGGTATAAATAGTTATTAAATGGTTAAAAATAATAACCATTTAAGGCTTATTGACATGGCAATATTTAAAATTCATAACACAGCAGCCATAGTGTCAACTACCAATGCCTGGCATTTACGGCGATCAACCGCATGTAAATTTAGTGGACAACCAGCCTAATTAATTGAGTGATACTAAGCCATGGCAACAGGGGGGGGAAGCCACATACCTTACGGCATATGGCTTTCAACTAATTCTTAATGCATGGTAAAACACTTAAATGGGCTGGGTCAGACTGCTATGGATCGGACTTAACGAAAATAAGTGTCTGCTTTATGGAAATATTTCGTTGGTGAGGTTTCAGTAAACTAGATGTCTTAAATGATTTTACTTAGCCGGCATTCATGAAGATGAATAGCGCTCGGTTTAAGGGCAGGTGCATTATCGAATTCACCCGAACAAGACATGTTGTCAATTCAAAGTTTAAATTTTGGAGAATTATTATGTGGACTACACCAGCAGCTACTGAAATGCGTTTTGGCTTTGAAGTAACTATGTACGTAATGAACAAGTAATAAGCATGACCAAATAAATAGCCTAGCCAGCAATGACTAGGCTTTTTTTGTCTAAAATATGGCCCTTGATTACGCAAAAAAAAGTTAAGCCGGTAGCAGAAGTATGCAATTATTGAAGCACCCATTAAATGCGAGAAACAAACTATTTGTTGGGACGATGCTTGTCTTTCTTAGATGCATTTCCAAGCCTTCTACAGCTATAGCGAAATCATTGGAGCGCGCAATGCGTAAGCCGCAGATTATTTCCGCCTCTAGGCTAAGCACTGATGAACAGTTTCAACAACAATTACTGACGACAATTACCGACGACTAGTCCAATTTACTTCATTGTGAAAAAGTTCTCACATCTAAAAATACTTAAGCCTTTTTAAGATAATCAGTGCAATCTACTGTGTTTAATTCAAAAAAAAGACCATTCCTGACGGAATAATCTTTTTATGTAAAACTCCTAACAGTCTTATCGGTGCTAGGTTTGAGTAGTCCTAAGTGGTTTGGACTACAACTCGATTTGCTGGGGTCAATCAAACAAACCCGTAGCGCCTATATATAGATGGGTTTTAATTTTTAAATTAAAAATATACCGTCAAATCTACCGTCAAAGATGTCAAATCTTATATTAGACTATCAATCTATAGCTCGTAATAATTATCCTACGTACGGGGGGGGTAGGTTCAAATATTCTTATGTATATTGACTGCATCACCCTACTCTCACAAAACCGTAAAACACTCCCCTAACAAGTTGATAAATATCATCAACTTGCCCTTCCACAAAATCGGATCTAGCTTAAACAAGCTTTGAAAGAAAAAATTAGATAAAGTGGCTTGAATTAAGTATAAAGATAGCGGTCAATTGATGATGACAAATAACTATTCTCTTCCTATATTTCCTCTTCATTCGGTGATATGCCCTTTTGGGCTTATGCGGCTTCGCATTTTTGAACCGCGTTATTTGGATATGGTTAAAAGCTGCCTTAGAAATAAAACAGCATTTTGTATTGTTGCCGTTGTACCTGAAAAAACAGCGAAGCCGGATGGCAACCTTCCTTTTGCATCCATCGGCACATTAATGAACATTAGCAATGCTGATGTTACTACCGTCGGGCTAATGCTGATTGATTGTATTGGACAACACCGAATAAAAATTCACTCATTTACACAACAGGCGGATGGTTTAGTAATTGGGAATATAAGCGAAATTTCCAACGACTTAGAGGTACCTATCCCAGACGATTTAAAAATCGTTAGCTCTCAATTACAAAGATTGATTGCGTCTTTTACTAATCAAGGTGTGTTGCCAGATGATGTTCCTATTGCTAAGCCTTATCAATTCAATGATGCATCATGGGTTTCTAACCGTTGGGTTGAGCTTCTAGATTTGCCTTTACTAGAAAAGCAGCGACTTATGCAATTAGATAGCCCAATTGTTCGCTTAGAGCTGATATACGATCTTTTGGATTTGTCTTACATTCAATCAGATAAGCTTCATTGAATATTTGCTAGCCATTGGTCATTGATTAAATCACTCACTTTGAATTTAAAAAAAGCTTGCACTGAACTTATCCCATAAAAATATGGACTTAAAAATGTTAAATTTAAAAATTGGATTTCCTATGAAAAAATCAGCTTTATTTGTTGCAATCGCTTTTGGTATTGGCTTGTCACAATCAGCAAACGCTGATCATCATAACGACAGCAAATCAATGGATGCTGCTAAATGTGAAGGTATGAGCAATAGTAATTTTAGTATTTCTAGTTTAGATGTAAATAAAGATGGGATTATTAGTAAATCAGAATATTTAGATGGCAATAAATCAAATAACGAAAAGACTTTTAAACACATTGATGCCAACGGTGACGGCAAATTAGACCAAGCCGAACAAACTGAAATTGAGGCTGTTTATAAAGCTATTCACCAAGACATTAAATCAAAAAACACTAGTATTTGATTGAGTGATGTAATAACTCAAACATAACTTTATACTGCCTGCTTTTCATAACATTCAATTTTTAAAACCACTCAAAATAGCAATATTAACCTTTTGAGATAAATAACTTTAAACCAGACCCACTCGTACATCGTTTAATGTTATTTAATTTAGTAAGAAAAGTGCACTTTTTATAGTTTCCAGCGTCAACATTAAGCTTAAATTTTTTTTATATAAGGATTAAAATTATCATGTCAAATTTAAAGATTAGTTTTTTATTAGCTAGCATTTGTTGTAGTTTATTTTCAGGAGCTGCAAATGCTGGAACTTGTGATGTCAATATAGAAGCCACGGCAAGTATGGCCTTCAACGTTAAAGAAATAGCTGTTCCAAAAACATGTAAGGAAATCACTGTTAATCTCAAAAACACAGGGACTATGGCAAAAGCCATGATGGGTCACAATGTCGTAATTTCAAAAACTTCTGATATGCAGGCAGTTATTACTGATGGCATGGCAGCAGGTCTGGAAAAAAACTATGTAAAACAAAATGATGCCAAAGTAATAGGTCATACAGCAGTCATTGGCGGTGGCGAATCAACCAGTGTAAAAATTAAATTGGCAAATGTAAAGCCAACTGAAAATTATTCATTTTTCTGTAGTTTTCCTGGCCATGGTTCGGTTATGAAGGGTGTTTTTAAACTCATCTAATCCAAAATTCTAATCATTTTAAGGATGATAGAAATCAACATACGAGTGTCGTGCTTCGCGACACTTGTATTTGAATAGATCTTATCCCGTTAATTGACTAGCAAATTCACGAATCGCCTTAGGCAGTCCTCGGATAATAATAGATGTTTTCATCACTGAAAATAATTATAACTACTCACTTTACTTTATTTAAATATACGGAGATTTAAGTCATGAGTGATACTAGGTGCTGTGGTTCTGGAGTTTGTATTATTAATGCAGACGGTATATGTTGGTGTGGTCAAAAGTGGGATGGCACAAAATTGTTGAAGCCTCAATCTACCGAAAATAAACCAAACACTCATAAAGATCTTAAAAACCCTGAAAACACAAATGATTTGCCAGATTAATAGAAAAATAATTACAGATATCAATTAAAACCTTGATTTCACTAGGTATTTCAAGCTCAATTCAAATTTTCTACATTTTTATAATCTTAACTAAACTAGCCTTAGGCTTGCACCCCAAAATTTTTAATTTAGCCTGCTTTTAGAATGACTGAATTAAATAAGCTGTTGCATACACTGTCTGCTAATACTATTTCGAACCAAAAAAAATACCATCACAAGATAAGCCACTATGTTGTAATGAGCCAAAACATTTTTGCAGCTTTCTAAAGCAATCCTTAACAATATTCACTAAAAAAATTTTATGCATTAAAGTGAAATTTACTCTAAATTGCGTTAAGAAAGCCCCCCCCCCGCTAAGCCATATTTAAATTAACGCAATCTAAGTTACTAGATAATTTAGTTTTATTTAACATACGGTCTAATAGTTGAAAAACCTGCATCTAACGACCATACTTGGCCGGTCACTCTGGCAGCCTCATCTGATAGAAGCCATATCATTAAATTAGCTAATTCATCTGCTGTACCTATACTGGCCAGTGGGTATTGTCGCGCAGCAACTTCTCTAGTTAGTGCGCTACTTAATAGCTTTGCAGCAGCGGGTGTATCCATAATGCCAGGTGCAACAGCATTTACACGAATTCCATTTGCTGCATAAGTGGCCGCGGCACCTCTGACTAGACCTTCTACACCACATTTTGCGGCTGAAATCGCTTCATGATTGGGAGTGCCTATGCGTGCTGCGGCGGATGAAACTAATACAGCAGCGCCCACAGATCCCGTTTCTTTGAGTGATCCAATAAAAGCCGCCAGGGTATGAAAAGCACTAAATAAATTAGCTTGCATGCAATCCATGAAATCGACTTCGGACATTCTATGTAGAGCTCCTAACCTGATATTGCCGACACAATGCGCTAACGCTGTTGGTATCTCATCGTGTTGTTTTATGGTATCAAAAATATGTTTAACACCTGCAACAGTTGAGCAGTCTGCTACTATCTGCAAATGTTTTTTACCATAAACATTGGCTAAGTTTTCAGCATTGCGACTTGTAACTATTAATCTCCAGCCTGAAGCTTCTAATTTATTTGCAATGGATAAACCTAACCCACCTGTTGCCCCGGTGATTAATGCAATTTTTGTCATACTCGCCCTTATTTTTATATAAACAACTATTTCATAGAGATGTATATTCGCTAAAACGTTCTGTTGAAATAAAACTCTCTGTAGTTTTAATGCATAAGTCAAAATCAAGCCTAAATCTCATTTGAGTACCATGACCCGGCATGATTAAATGGGTAAGCCACTGCGTCAGAAACTTATTCAAGTCATTCTGCACCCTCACATTTACCTGTCCAGCATCTTGCATTACTGACTACTATGCTCGATGCAATACTAGCTTCTTATGGGGGGGGATTACCTAACCGCCTCATGGTTCGCTGTTGGTGTGAAGCTGATTTATTAGTGAAGTAACTTGACGCCCAATCACGTGCCACGACTTCCATACTGTTAAGCTCTAAACCAATTTTAGAAGCTTTTACAGCCTTCTTCGTCTGGCATGGGTTGGCGTCATTAGCCAATAGTTTACGGGCAGCATCTGTTCTATCTCTTGCATCAGAAAGAGTAACTTCTGGAAAAGCGCCCAATGCAAGCGTCTTTCTTTTTCCACCAAAACGATAATCAAACGTCCAAAGCTTAGTTCCGCTTGATTGAATGAATAAGGACAAACCTTTCTCATCCGCTAACTTGTAAGGCTTATCTTCAGGTTTGGTGTTATTTGTAGCAGTTACTGTTAGCAGTTGACTCCATGTCAAAATGCATTGTGCGATGATGTGAGGCAACAAAAAAGCCACACCCCTTTCAGGATATGGCTTTCAGGTACTTCTTGAAACATTGTGAAACACTTAAATGGTGCTGGGGTCAATCAAACAATATCATAAGACCCTTTATTTACAAGGATAACAATACTTACTCTAATAGAGATGCCCCCAAAGTTGCCCCCATTAAACAAAGGCTAGCAGTTTTCTATTACACATACATTCCAATGTTATTTATTAATTGTTGTTATAGTAAACCAGCTATAGCAATCAACTATACGAACATAACAGTAGAACTTGTGGGGGAGATTTTTCAGTTTCAAACAGTCAAGTCTGCTTACGTATTTGACGAAAAAAATATGATTTCAAGTGTTAATCTTATTTTAGTAACATGTTAAAAAGAGACATATGCGACAGTATGCGCTAAATAAAATAAAGAAGAATGCAGCTTCTATTTATAGCAAGCTAAATCTAGCATAGCGTCATATCCGCTTTGTGGAATAACCGGAGACCAAGACGAGACCATATCATTTTTAAAAACTAACTCTCCGCTTCCCATCTTTCCAGAAAAAAAGTTTGTTGACAATTTTCTAATGTTTTTCTCTGAACAATCAAACCCAACTTTTACCACAATAGAGTTGTATTGCTTGCCTTGCATAGTTTTAGCTATCTTCAAATCGCCTAGTGTCCACATACTAGCTAAAAAGTCTTTTTTTGTTATAGTTGCCAAATCTACATAATTAACTCCAACAGCGCTCTCACCAAGCTCAGTCCACTCAGCCCTTACACTAACACTCACAAATAAAAGTGTTAAAACCAAAATACTCCTGCTCGTAACTCTCATTTATTACTTCCAGTTTTTAGCTAAGCTACTAGCAAGTTCATCGAATACTTTACTTCGTGGTGAGCAAGGTCCAGTTTCGCCTTCTTGCTCAATTACCATTAACACTTCGTTGGTCTTTATATCAGAGACCTCAAGAGTACCGTTGATGAGCATGGTGCTATTGAATAGACATTGCCTTATAGGTGACCATGAAAATGTAAGTCCATATCTTGCTTCGGCCTCATTGTAGATTCGAGCTATCTCCCCTTCCCTTCCTTCTGCTACTACTTGATATTGAGATGAAAAACGCAAGACCTTTAGCCCTTTTTTTAATAGTGCCGAGCGTAATTTTGTATCCCATTGGGTATTACTAAGTAGGACAAATGTTTTTGATTGCGGAGTAAACTCTTGAAGCTTTTCCACATCTGGTGAGGATGCGCAGCTAGTTAATACAAAAGTAAAAATAAGCAGGATTAGTAGTTTATGCATAAGGTACATTATTTTAAATTGACAAAGGGTCTTTAGATTAAGTTTAAGTTAACTCAATAGCAAGCATATGCTTCTTGCTATTACTTACAAAAATATACAATGATCTTTCATTGAGGACTTAATGCAAGCTCTTGCAAACACATTGCTCCGCAATGAGAGATGGTAATTCTAGATAGGTATGCAGCTAGCGCACTAGAGATAGTCTATAAACAGTCACGATTGATGCATCCAGTGCAGCACAATCTTTGTTTTATATCCATTCTTAATGCAGCTAGTGCAGCAAAAATAGAATCGTTGATGCACCTACGGCATTAAGCCCTTTAATTTAACCATGAGTGGCAACGGGTCTTTTAACTTATAGGCCCCACGATGAAAATTTGATGGGGTTATATCTAACTTCCCCTTACAGTCATCAAGTGCAAGCCAAGTTACAGCATACAGACTAGCTTTGTTAGGCCTTGCGCCCTTTCGTGTTTCTTCAATCAGGCCAACTTCCATCAGTTCTTTTTTAGAGTTCAAGAGCGTGTGGGTAGACTTCCAGCCACGGCGTTGCATTAGGCTGTAGGATGCGCAGAAGTCGCCATTGTTATCCCCCTTGTATTGCGCTGCCAAATCAAATAACAGCATCCTTGCGTGCGAGCTTACAGACAGATAGGCTGCACCATTAAGTACAGCATGAGGTATAGCAATAAACTGGCCTCCATCTCGCTTATCGACACCATCCTTATATTTTTTAATCCTAGCCATTAGCTCCCACCGAGAATATTGTGAATTTTAAGATTAAGCACCCAGAATACAAACAGTAGGAGTGAGAGTGTTTCAGAATTTACCATCAGATTTCACCCAATCGGCAAAATTTGGGGCTCATTCTTGAAGATGAAGTTCCAGCTCTAATGTAAGCTCGTTTGATGAGTGCGTGGCTAGATAAAATATCATCCTTCACATCTTCTATTGCGTTTACCATATAAATAAGCCCCGCACCTTCAAAAGTACGTTTGAAGTTAGCTTTACCTACCTCTAAGAGGTACACGCAGCATTTATCTCCACTGATAAACTTTCTTTTTTTCCAGTCAGAATCTAGCGGGCAGATTGGAGCATTACATTGATTAAACTTTGGGCACTTTTCAGGGCCGCGTATTTCTATTGTTTGCATACTTATTCCTCAAAACTTAGGCAAAAAAATACCCGCGAAGTGCGGGCTGTATTTTTAATGCGTGCCTATATCATAGAAAGGTCAATCTTGGATTGTATCCATCTTTGTATAGCTGAGAATTGCCACGCGACCGCCCTAGCGCCTATAAGTAATGGCTTAGGGAATTTATTAGATGCAATATCAGCATAAATTGAGCTTCGTGATTTACCAGTTAAATCTATAACTGTTTTTATACGTATGAGTTTTTCTGACATGTCTTTCCTTTGTACGTTAAGTTCTTACCAGAGACTCTGGAAGCTAATGCTAGAAATATCGCTACATTCTTTAAGAGTTGTGCGAAGTAATCCTATAGCACGCCAGAAAGTTGCGAAGTAATCCTATAGGGTGTGAGGTAAAATTATGCCAGTAAGTACAAAGGCAATCATTAGCGTACCTAATTGTCCTGAGCCGCCTTGATAAAATGATGGGTACGCCTTAATAGCTTTTAATTTCTAACTACCCAGACCTACATGCCAAATACATATGTTATTTCTTAGAGGGGATATATAAGGTGTTACTTGTATAACAGATGACTTACCAACTATGCTAACTTAACTCTTATAGGTATAACTTTTGCGCCATCCTTAAGTTCATCTAAGTAGTCCGCCCACTGCTGCATCATGGTTACACGTTGTTCAATAAACTTGGTACGGTTATATGCCGCTCCTAATGCATCAGGTACTTTGTGCGCTAGTTGATGTTCAATCACATGGGGGTCAATGTTTAATCTCTCATGAAGTATAGTGCGTGCCATTGCCCTGAAACCATGCGCGGTTATATCTTTTTGCGTGTCGTAACCCATGCGTTGCAATGCTGCATTGATAGCCGCAGCGCTCATTGGTTTTTTAGGGTCGTGTCCACCTTGAAAAACAAACTCTCCATGGCCTGATAACGCTTTCATATCAGCAAACAACTTAGCCGCCTGTGTTGATAATGGTACAAGGTGGTCAATCTTTGTTTTGCTTACACGGTAACGCCACTCGTTAGCCTCTAAATCAATATCTGCCCATTTAGCCGTACGTAACTCGCTAGGGCGTGCAAATACTAACGGAGATAACCTAAGTGCTGTTTGAACAGTAAACGAACCTGTAAAGCCGTCTATCGCACGTAACAGTTCGGCAATTTCTTGAGGCTCGGTGAATGAGGCCATGTGCTTAACCACTGTAGCTGGTAACGCACCCTTTAAATCCACACATGGGTCTCGTAACGCCCTGCCCGTTTGTACTGCATGGCGAAAGATTTGGCTAGTGGCCTGCAATGTGCGGTGTGCGGTTTCAAGCTTATTAAGGTTTTCAATACGCTTAACTGTTTCTAATATCTGTGGTGGGGTTATTTCTGATATGGCCTTACTACCTAACCACGGGAAAATATAAAGCTCTAAACGCCTCATGGTGCGTTTTCGGTGTGATTCTGTTTTATAAGTAAAGTAACTTTGCGCCCATTCCTGAGCTACTAACTCAAAACTATTTGCTGTATTTAATTTCTTAGTTGCTTTCTCTTGCTTGCGGTCTGCGCTCGGGTCAGTGCCTTCAGCAAGTAAAGCTCTAGCCGATTTATGCAACTCTCTCACTTTTGCTAGGGATACATCAGGGTAAATGCCAAGGGAGATTCTTTTCTCTTTACCCTCAAAGCGATACTTATAACGCCACCACTTGCCACCACTGGGAGCAACCTCAAGATACAGGCCTCCACTATCAGATAGTTTGTATGACTTATCTTTAGGTTTTGCAGCTTTAATAGCCGTGTCGGTTAATGGCATACTCTCTCACCTCATAGGGGCAACTTTTAAAGCTAATGGCATGTGATGGAAGGTTGCCCCCATTATTGCCCCGTTATTCGCTAGCTCTTACAGGACAATAATGGACTGATAAGGATAAAAAGGCAATAAAAAACCCGCACTGAGGCGGGTTCTTTGTACTATCTTGGATTGCCCAAGACATTATAATGGTGGAGCTGGGGGGAATCGAACCCCCGTCCGCAAATCCTCCACAGACAGTTCTACATACTTAGCCTGGTTGTTTAGTTTAATCTTGCATGCACCAACCGACAAGCGACTGCAAGACGAGTTACCTTAAGGTTAATGGAGTATTAAGTAACCCAATACAACACGTATCCCGTGTATATGACACTGCGTATGGGTTTCCCCAATCCAACCCACGGGAGAGCTGGTGCAGCGTCCAACCGGTCTTAAGCGGCTAGAGAGTAAGTTTCGTCGTTTGCGACTATACTTGTTTCAGCTGTATTTACGAGGTAATCTGAGCCTCGGTATGCCCTGCACTGCTTTGTAACCCACGTCGAAACCTGGTCAGCCCCAAAAACTTGGTCACCAAAAATCTGGTTATAAAATCAGTTTTATTACGACTTATCAAACTAGAACTTAGTTCAATAAGCAAACATAATTATACGCTGATATTAGCCAGCGAGCAGCAAGCTATTTATTATGTGCGCGCATGATGCGGCCTTTTTCACGCTCCCAATCGCGTTCTTTTTCCGTATCGCGCTTATCGTGTTGTTTTTTTCCTTTAGCCAAACCAATTTGCACTTTGACGCGGCCTTTAGAAAAATGCAGATCTAGCGGCACCAAGGTATAGCCGGCACGATCTACCTTAGCGATTAACTTAATGATTTCTTCATTATGCAATAATAACTTGCGCGTTCTAATTGAATCCGGTCGCACATGGGTAGACGCTGCGCCCAGAGGCGTGACATGACAGCCGATTAAATAAATCTCACCGCGCTGGATAATGACATAAGCCTCTTTGATATTGGCACGGCCATCTCTGATCGCTTTAACTTCCCAGCCCTCTAAAACAATGCCCGCCTCATACTTGTCTTCTATAAAGTAATCAAAAAAAGCTTTTTTATTTTGTGCAATGCTCATAAGTCTTAATATTTATTGGCGAATGGCTTAAAATCAACATTTTACTCTACTTCTTCATGACTACGATTTCAACTAAGGCGAAACTAGCAATTGACGCCTAATTGTAAGCAGGATATGTAGACGTAACTTAACAACTTAAAGGTATGCATGGCGCAAGTTCAAAAAACTGTATACGTTAACCATTCAGCAAGTCGCATGTATGCGCTGGTAGATGACGTTAAAAACTACCCCGAATTTTTACCATGGTGCGGGGGCGTGGATTTAATTAAACAAGATGAATTGTCTACGATTGCCACTTTGCACATTGCCTATCACGGCTTGCAGCAAAAATTCACCACTGAGAATCATAAAACCTACCCCAGCGCGATGGATATCAAGCTCAAAGATGGTCCGTTTAAGCATCTTGAGGGCATCTGGCGCTTCATTGAACTTAGCGATGGCGCCTGTAAAGTAGAGTTCATGCTTAATTATGAATTTTCAAATATATTTTTAGAAAAAATTATCGCACCAGTTTTCAGCATGATCGCGAATACTTTTGTCGATGGATTTGTTGCACGTGCTGACGTAGTTTATAAAGAAGTCACAACTAGCAATGGCAGTCGCTAGTCCAGCCTCAAGCCGCGCGGGCGAAATTCTTGTCGAAGTGGCTTATGCATTAGCGCAGCAGCAGTTGATAATAGCGCTTACTGTTAGCATTGGTTCAGTCGCAGAACAGGCAATTAAAGCCTCGGGCATATTAAATAAGTTTCCAGATATTGATTTAAGCATTAACAAAGTCGGCATCTTTGGCAAACTCTGCAAACTAGATACACCTTTACGGCATTTAGATCGCGTTGAGATTTATCGGCCGCTGATTGCCGACCCGAAACAAGTGCGTCAACAGCGCGCTGCCGCCGCGCAATTAATAAAAAAAGACAGCGGAAAATCAGCAGCTAGCACGCCATCATTTGAAACTAGAATCATGGCCAGTCTTGATTAGGCTGGCGCTAGTCGCAGTATTTTTCCACATCCTTTTGCGCGTCAGCTTTACCACGACTAATATCGTCATCGCTTAGATAGCTGCGCTCGCCTTTTTCGGTAGTTCTGACGATTCTACCGCCATTGGTATAAGTGGCTAAATTGATCCTTGCCGCCTTACAGTTAGCAAGCTGCAGCTTTAACTCTGCCTGCTTGGCTTCATCCAGCTTCTTTTGCTGCTCGGCCTCTTGTGCGCGCTTGGCTGCAGCATCGATCTTGCCGTCGGACTTGTCACCGTCTTTAGTCATCGCGGCTTTATCCGCCAGCGCTTTGGCTGTTGCCAACTTATCTCGATTGGCAGACACAGTGGCATCACCTTCAACCTCAGCCAAAGGTTCTAGTCCTTTCGGTTTGATGGTTTTTTTACCGGGCAATGATTCGTACTTTATATTAGAGGGTGGCGGCACATCGCTATAGCGCACCGCACCATTCTTATCTTTCCATTTATAAATTTCTGCATGCGCCAGCGCTGGCAAGATAAGCACGCTACACAATAAAATAACTAATCTCATCATCAGGCCCCTTAACTTCCAAGTCACTATCAACTGCCAACTGCAACAGACAATTGGTGAATCATAGCGCAATTTAACAAATGCATAAATCTATCCAAAGTCGTCGATCAACTTCTGTTAAATTCTAGCAACATTTTTCATCAGCGTATTTAATTACACTGAATATTTCACTGATTTTCAGTATTATTATGCACAGACTCTCGCGCCAACAGCCTTAAATCTGTATAATTTCTTTTTGGGTACAAGGATTTACGCATGCGTTTATTGCAACAAGCTCTCACCTTTGACGATGTTTTATTAGTGCCAGCCTATTCGAATGTGCTGCCACGCGAGGTTTCACTCGCAACTCAACTCACACGAAATATTCAACTTAACATTCCGCTGCTATCAGCGGCAATGGATACCGTGACTGAAGCTCCGCTCGCTATTGCCTTAGCGCAAGAGGGCGGTTTGGGTTTCATCCACAAAAATATGACGGCGATGAAGCAAGCTGCGCATGTGGCCCGCGTCAAGCGCTTTGAATCAGGCGTCGTTAACGACCCAATTACCATTCAGAGTCATATGACGGTGCGTGATGTACTTGAACTCACGCACATGCATAAAATTTCCGGCTTGCCTGTAGTTGATAATGGCAAGGTCGTTGGCATTGTCACAAATCGCGATTTACGTTTTGAAACAAATCTAGATCAGCCGATTAAAAACATCATGACGCCAAGAGATAAGCTCGTGACCGTGCGTGAAGGTGCGGCCAAAGAAGATGTGATTCGTTTATTACATCAATATCGTCTCGAGCGCGTGCTGGTGATCGATGCCTACGATACGCTTAAAGGCTTGATTACTGTTAAAGATATACAAAAATCTACCGATCATCCATTTGCATGCAAAGACAATAAAGGTCGCTTACGTGTAGGCGCGGCCGTTGGTGTGGGCGAAGGTACGGAAGATCGTGTTGCCGCCCTAGCTGAGGCTGGTGTTGACGTTATTGTTGTCGATACTGCACACGGCCACTCACAAGGTGTGCTTGACCGCGTCACCTGGGTCAAGAAAAATTATCCGCATATTGAAGTGATCGGCGGCAATATTGCTACCGCCTCTGCGGCATTAGCTTTGGTGGATGCTGGTGCTGATGGCGTTAAAGTCGGCATAGGTCCTGGCTCTATCTGTACGACGCGCATAGTCGCGGGTGTAGGTGTGCCGCAAATCAGTGCAATTGCCAATGTTGAAAAGGCTTTAGCCGGAACCGGCATTCCATTTATTGCAGATGGTGGCATACGTTTTTCTGGTGACATTTCAAAAGCCATCGCCGCCGGCGCTTACAGCGTTATGCTCGGTGGCATGTTTGCTGGCACTGAAGAAGCGCCAGGAGATATCGAGCTATATCAAGGCCGTTCTTACAAATCTTATCGCGGCATGGGCTCTATCGGCGCGATGGAAAAAGGTTCTAGCGACCGCTATTTCCAGGAGAACAACGGCAATCCAGACAAGCTAGTGCCAGAAGGCATAGAGGGCCGCGTACCTTATAAAGGCAGCGTATTGGCAGTGATCCACCAGTTAATGGGTGGCTTACGCGCTTCTATGGGCTATGTGGGGGCAAGCAGCATTAAAGAAATGCGTGAAAAAGCCGAGTTTGTGCAAATAACCTCAGCGGGAATGCGTGAATCGCACGTCCATGATGTGCAAATCATTAAAGAAGCGCCTAACTACAGGATCGATGCTTAATCCTTAGCTAGACTCAAACTTATTAATCCATCCTTTAAAGTGAGCTGGGTAACGCGATCTGCACCATCGTTCTTGTTACTCAGCTCACTTTTTAATATTTTATTTTTAATACTTATCCAAATTTATGCAAAAAATCCTTATTCTTGATTTCGGCTCTCAATACACCCAGCTGATTGCACGTCGCGTGCGTGAAGCCAATGTTTACTGCGAGTTACACACTTGGGAGGTGAGCAACGAGTTTATTCGCGACTATAACCCGGCAGGAATCATACTGTCTGGCGGTCCAAACTCGGTCTATGACAACGAAACGCCGCGTGCACCTGAAGCGGTATTCGAACTGGGCGTACCGGTGCTAGGGATTTGCTACGGCATGCAGACCATGGCGTCGCAATTGAGCGGCAAAGTTGAAAATGCAGCTAAGCATGAATTTGGCTACGCAGAAATCCGCGCTCACGGTCACTCTGCTCTATTTAAAGACATTCAAGATACGGTTAATGAGCAAGGACATGGCTTATTAGATGTGTGGATGAGCCACGGCGATAAGGTCACAGCGTTGCCGGCGGGCTTTAAGATCATCGCGAGCAACGAGTCGACACCGATTGCCGCGATGGCCGACGAGTCACGCAAGTTTTACGCAGTGCAGTTTCATCCGGAAGTCACTCACACGGTGCAAGGCAAGGCGATTTTAAGCCGTTTTGTCCACGACATCTGCAATTGCGACCGTAGCTGGAATATGCCGGATTATGTAGAAACTGCGGTCAACCATATCCGTAGCCTGGTCGGTAGCGATCAGGTGATCTTAGGCCTGTCAGGTGGTGTTGATTCATCGGTGGCAGCAGCGCTGATCCAGCGTGCAATTGGTGATCAGCTGACCTGCGTCTTTGTCGATAATGGCTTGTTACGCTTAAATGAAGCTGAGCAGGTCATGGATACCTTTGCTAAAAACTTAGGCGTCAAGGTCATTCATGTGGATGCCAGCGCTAAGTTCCTAGGCGACTTGGTCGGCGTGACCGATCCTGAAGCCAAACGGAAAATTATTGGTCGCGAATTTGTTGAGGTGTTTCAGCAGGAATCAGCAAAACTGCCGCAGGCTAAATGGCTAGCCCAAGGCACTATTTACCCCGACGTGATTGAATCGGCCGGGGCTAAAACCAAAAATGCACATAATATTAAAAGCCACCATAATGTCGGCGGCTTGCCTGACACTTTAAAACTAAAGCTACTCGAGCCACTACGTGAGCTGTTTAAAGATGAAGTGCGCGAACTGGGCGTAGCGCTCGGCTTGCCGCATGATATGGTCTACCGCCACCCGTTTCCAGGGCCTGGTCTAGGCGTGCGTATTTTGGGCGAAGTCAAAAAAGAGTTTGCCGATTTATTACGTCGTGCGGATGCTATTTTTATTGAAGAACTGCATTTAAGTGGCTGGTACGCAAAGACCTCACAAGCCTTTACCGTATTTTTACCGGTAAAATCAGTCGGTGTGATGGGCGATGGCCGTACCTATGATTACGTAGTTGCCTTGCGCGCAGTGGTCACCAGTGACTTCATGACCGCACACTGGGCTGAATTGCCATACGATTTACTCGGCAAAGTATCGAATAGAATTATCAATGAAGTGCGTGGTATTAACCGCGTGGTCTATGATATTTCCGGCAAACCGCCGGCTACGATTGAGTGGGAGTAAGAACATTAAGTTAAAATATTGATTTCAAAAACTTAACTACTTTCACAAAAATTACACACTAAAAAAATAGCCATAGTTTTAATTACGCTTTTAATTTACTTTTACACGAATAGCTACACATTTGTGTAGCTACGGAAAATAGTAAAATACGCGAGGCGTAAATGGCACTTAAAAAAGTTACTTTAACGACGGCGAAATTGCAATATATGACGACGCTGTTATATATAAGCGCGGCGAATATTGGCAATTTAGAATGTGGCTTACTAAAGAAGGTAAGTACGCACGATTAAGTCTTAAAACACGTAGCCAAAGTACGGCAGAAGACAAAGCTAAGCAACAATATCATTTGCTAATTGCGCAGCAGATAGAAGGTAAAAAAACATTTTCCGATGACTACCAAAGCGGGCGTTAAATTGTATCTTGCACAGCGTTGGAAAGATGTAGAGGCTGAATTAATTGTTAAAGGTAGATACTCGACAATTAAGATACATTTAGAGCATTGGCTTGAGTTTATTAAGCGCGATACAAAGCTTAAAGAATTAGACCGCACTGATTGCGAAGACTATTACCTCACACGCACAAAAACCAAAAAAACATCTCAGCAAGTCTGTCTACGATAGAAACGAACAAACCCCAATTAACGCATTGTTGAGTTGGTTATACAGGCGAAAAGAAACATACATTGATAGTTTTGACTTTAAGAAACTGAAGCGCATTGACCGAGGTGATGAAGATTTAAGACGCGCGTTATTTGATAATGATGAATATGCTGACATACGAAATCTACTTGAAAAACAAATTACAGACGCACGAAAAGACATTGAAAAAGACGGCAACTTAGCTAATGCTGTTGTTTGTTATTATCTGCTTATTTCAACAATTACTGGCTTTCGCAGAGGTGAGCAACTACAGTTAAGATGGCAAGATATTGAACACATTGAGCACTTAATAGGTGGGGATTACCGACAATCTAAATTGTTAATTTTTAGATTGAAGGTGCTAGAAATGAAACTTGGAATTGTAATTTACACAAACGATACAGAAACTGCATGGAATGCTTTTCGTATTGCAAACTTCGCTTTAAATAAAGGCGATGCTGTAACTGTTTTTTTACTTGGTAAAGGCGTTGAGTGCGAGCAACTAGATAACACGAAGTTTAAACTTAACGAGCAAATGCTAGCATTTGTTAATAACAGCGGGGAAATAATGGCATGCGGCACTTGCTTGAAGATAAGAAATAGCGAAAGTACAGAACTATGCCCCGTGTCTACTATGTCGAATTTATATAATTTAATAGAAGAAAGCGATAAATTATTAACTTTCTAAACAGTTATATTGCTACTTTGCAGTAGCAATAAAGAAATTGCTGTGTTGTATTAAACGGAGTTTGATGCAATTCCGTTGCACTACCAATTAACTCAAAGCGAGTGTCAAACTCACCATGTAACGTATCCGCATCATATCTAACAACATCTAGTCCACTGCATTTTGCTGGCCCATCTTTTGCAAACGTAGCAACGATGACATAGCCGCCAAGTTTTACTGACCGTGCTACTTGTTTAACATACGCTCCTCTCTGCTCACGTTCAGTTAAAAAATGAAATACAGCGCGATCATGCCAAACATCGTATTGTTGTGCTGGTAGTGCAATATTTGTTATGTCGCCTACTAACCAAGCAACTTGGCTAGCTCTATCACCTAAACGTTTTTTTGATGTATCAATTGCAGTTGCAGAAATATCAAGTACGCTAATGTTAGTAAATCCCTCGTCAAGTAAATCATCGACAAGCGTTGCATGACCACCGCCCACATCAATAATTGATGCTGCATTACTACTTACCGACTGCTTTATAAGTTCCAGCGATTTAGCAAGATGCTCGCAATACCAACTCACAGCATCAGATGCTTTAGTCTGATAGACGTTTTCCCAATGTGTATGCTTGTTGTTCATATCGTTTCATCAGTCCTTTTTGCACTTGATAATCTGTATGCTAGTAGTTGCAATGTCTGGTTTTTTTAATTCGATTACAGCAGCTTTTAATACTTTAATAGCTGACATTAAAAATAGAATTGCTAAACCAAGTCCAATTACTATGTCTGGCCAGCCTGCATTAGTTAACCATACAGCACCAGCCGCTATAAACACGGCAATATTCGATGCAATATCATTACGCGAACAATACCAAACAGAACTCATATTAACGTCTTCTTCTTTATGTTTCCATAAAAGCAAAAGACAAGTGCCATTTGCAAGCAGTGCAACAAAACTGATAATGCCCATTATTTTAAATAGTGGCACAACAGGCACAAACAGATGATAGCTAACTTGCAATAATACAAAAATGCCCGCCAACAAAATCAAAGCACCTTTAAAAATGGCTACTTTAGCTTTTGTACGCAGACTGCGAGAAACTGCATATAAACTAAGTGCATAAGTTAATGCATCACCCAAATTATCTAAGCAGTCAGCAAGCAATGCAGTTGAACCAGCTATTAAGCCAGCAACTAACTCAACCACAAACATTACAGCATTAATGCCAAGCACAATCTTTAATGTAGTGCTTTGTCTAACTCTCAGCGCATCAATTGCGCATGCTTTATCTTCACAACAGTCAGCCATGCTTTTACATTATCAATATTAGTAAACAACTTAATATAGCACACGCCTACCGTCATTTAAGTAACACTTATTTTTTAAAGTTGCTTTTTACTGCACCACTCACATTAGCAATTGCAGCATCTAATTCACCAGCTTCAACAGCCTGTTTAATTGTTTCAAGTGTTGCCAACAAGTCAGCTTCACTATTTAATTAAACTGCTGTCATGCCTTTAGCCAGTTCAATTGTTTTAGCACCGTAGTGCACTGCCAAACAAGTCTTTCCACTTTCAGCAACCCAATGCCAAGCACGCACACGCTTTGCCATTTGCATTGTTGTGCGCTCGCCAGTGTCTATATTCTTCACGGTACGTAAACGCATCGGCGCATAAACACTGCCAGTGTCTTTAGCTTTGCATAACTACATTTGTTCCCAAATCATTTTAAAAGGATAACGTAGATGCTTAAATATTATATGAATAATAACTACGTTGTTATTGAGTGGGAATAACAATAAGTCATTAATTTATAAATTCTAAAAAATTTATTCACGCCTAAGCAAATTTTCAATTTTTTTGGCCAAAAGTACATAAAATTAAGCTAGGTATCGCTGGCAGCTGCTTATTAGTCATCGGCGAAAATTGTTTAGGCAATGACTTCCAGCAATCCCTCTAAAGAATTATGTTCATAATTAGGTTGACCGCCAATTTCTTCAAAAGGCAATTTAAAACGGTTTACCCAAAATACATCAAAACCAAACCAGCCAGCGCCGACTACGTCCCAAGCATTACTAGATACAAACAAGATTTCATTTTTGCTATAGGCAAAAGTCTGTAACACCAAATCATAAGTTTGTGGCGCAGTTTTAAATAACTTCACATCTTCTGTCGATAGAATTTTATCTAAGTGTGGTTTCAAACCATTAGCATTGACTTCAGCACTAAGCATGGCTTGATCAGCATTGGACAGAATTGCCGTTGCTATGCCCTTTTTCTTGAGCGATTTCAGCACTTCTTTACACTCTGCATACGCCGGTAAATTATTGTACTGATTGATGATAATCCTCTCATCAGCCTCGTTGAGAACTAGGCGCATACTTTTACAAACATAACGTAATGATCTTAGCGTTATTTCTAAAAAGGACAGATAGTATCGGCTACCCATAGGGCTGGGGTCGCTCATGGTAACGAGTCGCGTGTATTCAACTTGTTTATTGCGCCACATTAAAGAAATTGCTGTACCGTGATTAGGAAAGATACTTTCCAAACAAGCACTTATAAAATAAATATCAAAAAGTGTGCCATAAGCATCAAACACTATTAGTTTATATTTCATCGTTAATTAGCCTTATAAGTGGATTTAATCTAAAAAAGCAGCGCAGTCAACACGCTAGTCTGGAGAATATTGATACTGGCATAGCGACGCCGGCAATACTTAAGCATTGCCGACAATCGTTTGATCCTACACTGATTCAACTGCAGCTTGCTCTAAAGTTAAGCCATGCAAACTGACGATAGCCCTAGGCAATAAAAAAATCAGGCTGACCAATTAATTTATAAGCATGGCCAGTGCTAAAACAGCTATCCATACAAAAATTTTGCACTGCCACAAACCATATTATGGGGGTTTTAATTGTGATAAAGCCAGCAGACTATTAGCTCGCTTTTTTCTTTAACCAAGCTCAAGACTGCTAAGCTAAAAAATGCGATAATAGAGAGCTTTGTTGAAAAATTTATAACAACATGCTGGGTGACACTATCAATATTAAAATATAGATTTTTAACTAATAAAATTCAACAAAAGCGCATAGTCAGTAATTGATCAATTAAGATTATGAATAAAACAAAGACTACACTACTCTTATAACACATTGATATTATTATTAAAAAATTAATAAATTTACTAAGTGGGGATAAAAATTAGTCATGAGTCGCGGTTTTGTTAAAGAAGATGATCTAGAGCTCGCCGGCACTGATTTACCTGAGCGTCCGGTCAGCCTAGCCGCGAATTACGTCACCCCGCAGGGCTTGCAACAACTGCTAACTCAGGCCGAGTCGCTGGGGCGAGAGCATCAAACGCTGCTGCCGCATAAAGAAGAGGCCGCGGCCCAGCAGCGTTTAGGCGTGGTGGAAAGAGATTTACGCTATCTACAAGCGCGTCTGGCTAATACCGAGCTGATCGACCCGGCAACGCAATCTAAAGACTCGGTGTTGTTCGGCGCAGCCGTGACCATTGAAGATGAAGCCGGTCAACCCCATGTATACACGATTGTCGGTGAAGATGAAGCCGATATCAGTGCAGATAAGGTAAGTTGGGTGTCACCGATTGCAAAAGCATTGCTCGGACATAAAGTAGGTGAATCGGTACTGTGGCATCGCCCTGCCGGTGATTTGTATCTGGAAATTTTAGAAATAAACTGAATACTTGCGGCTACGCTCAGGCTCAAGAATAAATAGGAAGAAATAGTCAATGAACGTCAGTACCGCAATCGAAAGCCGTCGCTCTGTTAAGAGCTTCGACATCCACCATAAAATGACAACAGCTGAAATCGATCAATTAATGGCACTGGCGATGCTATCGCCTACCGCGTTTAATATTCAGCACTGGCGCTTTGTTGTCGTGACTGATCCAGTCTTACGGCAACAGATTCGTGCCGTCAGCTGGAATCAGGCGCAAGTTGAAGAAGCGTCAATTTTGGTTGTGATCAGCGCAGATCTTAACGCGTGGGCAAAGCAACCAGAACGTTATTGGAAACATGCTGATCCAGCCGTTGCCAAGATACTGGTGTCGTCGATTGCTAAGTTTTACAATGGCCGCGAGCAAATGCAGCGCGATGAAGTCATGCGCTCATGCGGCATGGCCGCGATGACCATTATGCTCGCTGCCAAAGAAATGGGCTACGATACTTGTCCAATGGATGGTTTTGATTTCGATGCCGTCAGCAAACTGCTTAATTTGCCGGCAGATCACATTCCGACGATGTTTATCACTGTAGGTAAAGCGATTAAACCGGCGGCGCCACGCAGCGGTCAGTTACCCATGAACGAAGTCGTAATTGATAATAAGTTTTAATCAACAGTCAATTTTAAAGCAATAAATCTTAAGGATGTAACCGTGTTAATTAGTAACAATATCACCGTGCAATTTGGCGCTAAGCCACTGTTTGAAAACGTTTCTGTTAAATTTGGCGACAATAACCGTTATGGTCTAATTGGCGCTAATGGCTGCGGAAAGTCGACTTACATGAAAGTCCTGGCCGGTGAACTCGTGCCCAGCGCTGGCAATATTTCCATCGATAGCCATGAACGCATGTCATTCCTGCATCAGGATCAGTTTGCCTACGAAGACCAGCGCGTGCTCGACGTCGTCATGATGGGCCATGAAGAAATGTGGAAAGCCAACGTAGAAAAAAATGCGATCTACGCTAATTTGGAAGCCAGCGAAGACGACTACATGCGCGCCGCTGAACTAGAAGGCGTGTTTGCAGAATACGATGGTTACACCGCAGAATCTCGCGCCGGCGAACTGCTTTTAGGCGTGGGTATCCCAACTGAACAGCACACGGGCTTAATGAGCGCAGTCGCCCCCGGCTGGAAACTGCGCGTATTGCTGGTGCAAGCGCTATTCTCTAACCCGGATATTTTGCTTCTCGATGAGCCAACGAACAACTTGGACATCAATACCATCCGCTGGCTGGAAGACGTGCTCAACAATCGTGACTGCACTATGGTCATCATTTCGCATGATCGCCACTTTTTAAACCAGGTATGTACCCATACCTGTGATATGGACTTTGGCAAGATCGCCATGTACCCGGGTAATTATGACGATTACATGGAAGCGAGCACCGCCGCCCGCGCCCAGGCCACCAAAGACAATGACAAAGCCAAGCTCATGGTGGCCGAGTTGCAAGACTTTGTTCGTCGCTTCTCTGCCAATGCGTCTAAGGCAAAGCAAGCCACCAGCCGTGCCAAGAAAATCGATAAAATCAAAATTGAAGAATTTAAACCATCTTCGCGTCAATATCCGTTTATACGCTTTGACTATGATGAGCGCGATAAGCTCTACCGCAATGCGGTTGAATTGAAAAAACTCAGCCACGGCTTTGATCATTTACTGTTTAATGACATCGACATGATGTTTGAAGCCGGTGAAAAAGTTGCGATTATTGGTGAAAATGGTATCGGTAAAACCACGTTTCTGCGTTGTTTAGCCGGTGATTTACAGCCTAAACACGGTGAAGTGAAATGGGCAGAAAAAGCCAATATCGGTTATTTTGCGCAAGATCACGAATATGAGTTTGATCAAGGTGAAGAGTTATTTGACTGGATGTCACATTATCGTCAACCAGGCGATGACGACCAGGTGGTACGCAGCATGCTCGGCCGGCTACTGTTTGGCGGTGATGACACGAAAAAGTCGGTCAAAGTACTATCTGGTGGTGAAAAAGGCCGTATGCTCTACGGCAAAATGATGCTGGCCAGAACCAATGTCATGCTCATGGATGAGCCGACCAACCACATGGACATGGAATCGATTGAAGCCCTCAATACCGCACTCGACAAATACAAAGGTACCTTATTCTTTGTCAGTCATGACCGCGAGTTTGTAAGCTCGATTGCCACGCGTATTATTGAGATTAAAGCCGACAGAATCATCGACTTTACCGGTAATTATGAAGACTACCTTGTGAGCCAGGGTGTTGCGTAATTAGGCGCTAGCAACTGACAAAAAAGCCGAGCAAACTTGCTCGGCTTTTTTTTTGCGCGCGAGCGCAACTGAACACGCAACTCGCTAACTGTTTTCTAGCTAACTGTTTCCTAGCTTGCTGTTTGCTAGCTAAATAGCGATAACTCATCAGCAATAGCTGGACCAGACCTACCTAGCCAGCATTTGACTTAAGTCAATGCGCATAAATGCTGAACAGCCCATATTGCAACCTTAGGCTGCGCTACTGCGCTTACATCAATATTAGCTAAGGGGCTATCTCATGAAACTATTAACCAACCTGTTATCCACCGACTATGGCTTAGCCAGTTTAGCTGTGATTATGATTGTTTTAGCGATGTCTGCTTGGTTTGCCAGATACTTTGTACGTAAAATGAATGAAGATGCTAAAGCCGCGGGTGAGCAATCTTTGCGTTAATGTTGTGCATCTAGCTTGGTTTAAATTTAGGTTTAAACTCAAGCTTAAATATTAGTTTTTTAGTTTTTATCCGTGCAAATATTCGCTTTAGTCTGACGCAGCATATCTTTAGCTAGCACCACCAGCAAGCTATAGATTAGACATAAATTACCTATAGATAAGCTTTAGCCGAGCGGTGTTCAGCACTGAACTTAATATATCGCTATACTGTCTTCACATAGTGATTTACGTTAAGTTCAACTAAAATATGCCTCAAAAAAACACGCCTCCAACAACCAAGCCACATTATTTAGTATTACTTCTCGGACTGTGTTTATGGCAATCAAGCCTGCTCTATGCCAATGATAGTATTTGGTACAACAGTGACGACCCACTCAAAACAGAAGCGTTTACACCACCTCCTATTCCTGATGGTTATTTGGAATCTAGCGCCTGCAATACAGGCAGCTACGATCACACGCTAACGCTTACCGAAGTAGTCGAAGCCGCCTTATGCAACAATCCGCAGGCACGCGCAGCTTACGCGAGCGCTAAACTGCAAGCGGCGCAGTTAGGTATTGCCAAGTCGGCCTACCTGCCGCTAGTGAATGACAATATTTCAAATAATCTGAATTGGGCGAATCCGGAATTAGCAGCGCGCAATAACCCATACAGTAATTTAAGTAATAACATTGTTGCTTCTTACCTGCTGTATGACTTTGGTAATCGTGATGCCAATCTGGAAAATGCACGGCAGTTACTGCAAGCGGCCAGTGCCTCGCAGAACAGTGCCGTGCAGACCATATTACTCAATGCGATTCAGGCTTATTATCAGGTGCAAGCCAGTATGGCCGCCGTGGCTGCGGCACGTGAGTCGGAACGTGCCAGCGAGGAAAGTTTTAAAGCAGCACAAGCGCGCTACACCGCCGGTGTTTCAACGCCGGCAGATAAATTACAGGCGCAAACGCTATTCGCGCAAAATAGTCTAAGCCGCATTACTGCCGAAGGTTCACTCAACAACGCTTATGGCAGCTTGGCAAATGTTATGGGGATTCCTGCCAATCGAGCACTTAAGTTAACGCCTAGCGTGTTACAGCAGGCACTGCCGAACATAGAGCAGGATATCAATGCGCTGATAGAACAAGCCCGTCTGCGCCGGCCGGATTTAATCGCGAGTGAAGCCCAGCTTAAAGCCGCCGAAGCTTCTATCAATGCTAGCCGTGCCGCAGCCAAGCCTAGCATATCAGTGGCCGCATCCAACAGTTTGATCGATGGCAGTCGTTTATCGACAAGCAATAATACTGCTGTAGGCATTACGCTTTCAATTCCGTTATTTGCCGGCTATGCGCCTACCTATAGAATCCGTTCGGCTGAAGCCAATGCCGAGCTACGCACTGCGCAGCGCGATCAGTTGCGCTTACAAATTTCATTAGAGGTTTGGCGTGCCTATCAAAGCTTGGTAACCGCAAATGAATCGATACGTGCGGTTGCCGTGTTGGTAAGCAGCGCGCAAGAATCATCTCGTGTCGCCTTCGGTCGTTATAAGGCCGGCGTCGGCAATATACTCGATACCTTAAATGCGCAGAGTGCACTCGCCAGCGCACTGCAGCAGCAAATTCAAGCCAATCTGAATTGGAATATCGCGCGCACAACCCTGGCACAATCTATCGGCAGTCTTGACAACGCCATGATCCAGTCATTGCCCACCGGCAACAACCAAGCCAACGCTTTAAATGCACAAACCCCAGAAAGACAACCATGAGCCGTATCATTAAAAAAACTATCAGCATTTTAGTATTACTCGGCATCGTCGCTGCCGCTTATTACTACTACCAACAGAGCAAGATACGCTTGCCGGCAGACATGTATCGCTTGCAGCCAATCACGCAAGGTGATGTCGCACAGAGTGTTTCCGCTAACGGCACGCTAAACCCGGTGACCTTAATCAGCGTCGGTACACAAGTCTCTGGCCGCGTCAGCAAGCTATTTGTCGACTTCAACGACCATGTAGAAAAAGGTCAGGTGTTGCTGACTTTGGATAACTCTCTATTTGCCGCACAGATAGCACAAACTGAAGGTAATGTGCGCAATGTACAGGCTACGCTAGAACTGGCAGTTGCCAACGAAGCTAGAGTTCGCTCACTATTTGCGCAGGAGTACGTTTCCCGGCAGGAACTAGATCAAGCGGTGCAAGTTTTAAAGTCAGCGCGCGCACAGCTGGCAACAGCCCGCGGTCAGCTGCGCCGCGATCAGACTAACCTGGATTTTGCAGTCATTCGTTCACCAGTTTCTGGCGTGGTCGTCGATCGGGTCGTCGATGTCGGTCAGACGGTGGCGGCAAGTTTTCAGACACCGACGTTAATTAAAATTGCACAAGACTTATCCAAAATGCAGATTGATTCGAGCTTTGCTGAAGCCGATATCGGCAATATCAAAGTTGGCCAAAAGGCTAAATTTAGTGTTGATGCGTTTCAAAACCGTACTTTTGAAGGTGTTGTTAAACAGCTAAGACTGAACCCCACGGTCACCTCTAATGTCGTGACCTACAATGTGGTGGTCTCGGTCGACAACCCGGATAAAACCTTGCTGCCCGGCATGACCGCCTACGTCAATATCGTCGTAGCCGAACACGAAAACGTCATGCTGGTGCCGAATGCCGCGCTCAGGTTTAAGCCAAAACAGGATGACAGCGAAGGCGATCAGGCAGCGGATAGCAAACGCAAACATAGTCGTACTAAAGATCATTCCACTAAGCCTGCAGGCCACAAAAAAAATCGTCAAGAAGATGCCGGTAGCGGTAATGTCTATGTCATTAGAGCGGGCAAAGTCATGCCGCTCAAAGTCAATGTCGGGCTTTCAGATGGCCGCGTTAGCGAAATTAGCGGTGCCGATGTTAAGGTTGATGAGTTAGTGATCGTCGGTGAAAACCAGACCGATGCTGATGGTGGTGGAGCTCCCGGCGGCATGCGCTTTAGGATGTTTTAATGGTGTCAAACCTCGTAGTGGTTGAAGACCTGTATAAAGACTATATAAGCGCTGCTGGCACTATCAGCGTGTTAAAGCAGGTGAACTTCGCCATGGCTAGCGGTGATTTTGTCGCCATTATGGGTCCTTCTGGCTCAGGAAAATCGACATTCATGAATATCCTTGGCTGCCTCGATCAGGCCAGTCGCGGGCAATATACGCTCGCCGGACATCAAGTCGCCCATTTAAGTAGCAATGCGCTGGCGCAAATTCGCAATCAGACCATAGGCTTTGTTTTTCAGGGCTTCAATCTGTTGTCGCGCACTAATTTAGTCGATAACGTTGCCCTGCCTTTAGTTTACGCGGGCGTTGAAAAAGCCGAGCGGCAACAAAGAGCTAAAGTACTGTTGGAAAAAGTTGGCTTAAGCCAGCACTTGGCGTCGCTACCAAATCAAATCTCTGGCGGTCAGCAGCAACGTGTGGCCATTGCGCGCGCGCTGGTCAATCGACCTAGCCTGATCCTTGCCGATGAACCCACTGGCAACTTAGACAGTAAAACCAGTGACGATATTATGGCTTTATTTTCAGCACTGAATGCTGATGGCATCAGTATTATTCTGGTCACACACGAGGCTGAGATTGCGGCTTACGCCAGCCGTCAAGTGCATTTCTTAGATGGTCGTATCGTACAAGATGAGCGTAATCAGCCTGTGGCCTTGATTGCACAGGAGATGGCATGATGTTCTCCGCGATGCTAGGTGAAGCCTGGCGCGCCATGGGCGCTAATCGCCTGCGTACCTTCCTCACCATGCTGGGCATGGTCATTGGTGTCGCTTCAGTAGTGCTGATGATGGCGGTGGGCCAGGGCGCGCAGGAAGCGGTCAAACAGTCGATTAATGCCATGGGCAGCAACTTATTTATTGTACTTTCCGGTTCATCCACTTCCAGTGGCGCCAGATCAAGCAGCGGTAGCAATAGCTCGCTGACGGTAGCCGATGCTAACGCCATCAGCGAACTCGATGCGGTAAGCAATGTGGCGCCGATGAGCATGGGTTCGGCACAAGTAGTTTTTGCCAGCAATAACTGGAGTACCAGTATTATTGGCACTACCCCACCCTATTTAGATATCCGTGCCTGGGATCTTGAAGACGGCTACGTTTTTTCTGATTCAGATCTGCGCTCGGCGACGCGTGTAGCCTTGGTTGGCAAGACCGTGGTTGAAAATATATTCGGCGATATCGATCCCATCGGCAAAACCATACGTATCAAGCAAAATCCGTTTGTCGTGATTGGCGTGCTCAAAAGTAAAGGCCAAAGTCTGGACGGGCGCGATCAGGATGACACCATCATCATTCCACTGACTACCGCGCAACGTAAAATTCTGGGCAATCAATTCGCTGGCAGTGTGCGCATGATCATGGTGCAAGCGGGCGCCCCTGAACTGATGCCGATGGTAGAACAAAACATGAATGGCTTGCTGCAGCAACGGCACAATATTCGTGAAGGTGCCGACAATGATTTCTTTATACGTAACCTGACCGCAGTTGCCAATTCTGCTGCGGAAACTACGCGGACCATGTCTTTGCTGCTTGGTGCCATCGCCTCGGTTTCGTTGCTGGTCGGTGGCATCGGCATTATGAATATCATGCTGGTATCAGTGACTGAGCGCACCCGCGAAATTGGCATCCGTATGGCCATTGGCGCGCGCGAACGCGACATACTGCTGCAGTTTCTGCTTGAAGCAATCGTCATTTCAATTATCGGTTGCCTCATCGGTTTAATTTTAGGTATTGGCGGCGCCATGCTGGTCAACAAGCTGGCGCAGGCCACGGTGGTTATTTCGGCTAATTCAATTTTAATTGCGTTTGCGGTAGCCGCCAGCGTTGGTATATTTTTTGGGTTTTACCCAGCGCGTAAAGCCGCACGTCTCAATCCGATTGAGGCCCTGCGTTACCAGTAGAGCCATGCTAACTGCCCGCTATCACCGGGCTTAACAGCACGACGGGCCAAGTATTGCGCATTGTTTATCCAAAAAAATCATCATTAGCCCGAGTCAACTAGGCACAATAAAAAAACCCAGCGCGCGGCTGGGTTTTTTATTGCGCAGCATAAACTGCGCTAGTGGTCAGGTTGCAATGATTAGTCTTTACCGATTTGATAAACTTCATAGCTAGTTTCAACAATTTTACCGGTGGTAGCATCTACTTCCACCTTGATTTCTTCGCCATCGGCTTCTTTAATATCAAACTCATAAGAGGCTTTTCCGTCTGACTCAAGTTCATATTCTGTATCAACAATAGTACCCGGATGTGCAGCTAATGCAGTCGCTTTGGCATCGGCTTCGCTGACTTTAGCTAAGGCTTTAAATTTAGGATGGTCGGCGTTGACTTCCTGCTCAACTTCTGTGATTTTGCCTGACTTAGCACTACACTCGATGTCCCAAGCCGTGCCGTCTGCTGACTCAATATCAAATTCATATACCCCTGATTTTTTTTCAGATTTGAATTCAACTTTAACGATAGTGCCTTCATGAACTGCAAGTGCGGCTTTTACACATTTGCCGAGGCTATCATAAGCCATAGGTTTAATGGTTTCATGGCCGGCAACGGCTGTATTTGCAAAAAATGTTGCTACGATTACGGCAGCGCCGATTGATAAACGAAACATATTGATCTCCAGTGTGAGTAAGGTGCCTAACAAGAAACTGCATGTTTAAAGCAGAAAATTCAATTAAATCTATTTTAGCAAAATAAAACTCTACATTACTGATCAATTTACAGATTATTACAATATGGTTATATATAACCAATAGTTGCATGATTTCCTGCATAAAAAAACCCAGCACTGGGCTGGGTTTTCTCATTACAAGCTATGTTCGTGGTAAAAAACTATTTACCTGAACGTTTACGCTCGTTTTCTGTTAAATAACGTTTACGGATACGGATAGATTTAGGTGTAATTTCAACCAACTCATCATCATCAATAAACTCAACCGCTGACTCCAGTGACAAGGCTATCGGTGTGATCAAACGCACGGCTTCATCAGTACCTGATGAACGCACGTTAGTGAGTTGTTTACCTTTAATCGGGTTAACCACCAAATCGTTATCACGGCTGTGTACACCAATGATCATACCTTCGTACAACTTGTCACCCGGCACTGAGAACATTTTGCCGCGATCTTGCAATTTCCACAGCGCGTAAGCCACAGCTTCGCCGTGTTCAGCTGAAATCAACACGCCGTTACGGCGACCTGGCATATCCGCTTTAACTGGTGCGTACTCATCAAATACATGACCCATTAAGCCGGTACCGCGCGTCATGGTTAAGAACTCACCCTGGAAGCCGATCAAGCCACGTGCCGGAATTCTGTATTCCAAACGCGTACGACCATTACCATCTGATTCCATATTTTGCATTTCACCGCGACGACGACCTAATTCCTCCATCGCAGCGCCTTGATTTTCATCTTCGACATCAACAGTCAGAATTTCGTAAGGCTCACATTTTTGGCCGTTAATTTCACGGTAAACTACTTTAGGCTTACCAACTGCCAATTCAAAACCTTCTCTACGCATATTTTCCAGCAGAATGGTCAGATGCAATTCGCCACGACCTGAAACGCGGAACACATCTGCATCTTCAGTTTCATCAACACGCAACGCCACGTTAACCAGTAACTCTTTAGTTAAACGATCGCGGATTTGACGTGAAGTGACAAACTTGCCTTCTGTACCGGCTAATGGTGAAGTATTCACCATAAAGTCCATGGTTAACGTCGGCTCATCCACACCTAAATGTGGCAAACCAACTGGGTTCTCACGATCACATACGGTAAAACCAATACCGATATCATCTAAACCAGAAATAATTACGATATCACCAGCTTCAGCCTCTTCGACTGGAATACGCTCTAAACCACGGAAACCCAACACTTGGTTGATTTTACCGGTAGCGATTTGCTTGTCTTCATTCATAACGGTAACCGCTTGGCCTGGTTTGATTCTGCCGTTAGTAATACGGCCAATACCAAGGCGACCAGTATAGGTAGAGTAATCTAAAGCTGAAACTTGTAATTGCAATGGCGCATTGCTGTCACCGGCTGGCGGTGCCACATGGCTTAAAATAGTTTCAAACAAAGGACGCATATTGTCTGAAGCAGTCTTCATATCAAGCATGGCATAGCCATTAATCGCTGATGCGTAAACCACTGGAAAATCTAATTGCTCATCGGTTGCGCCTAAGTTAGCGAACAGATCAAAGGTTTGGTTCACTACCCAGTCGGTACGTGCACCTGGACGGTCTACCTTATTAATAACGACGATAGGTTTTAAACCGAGTGCCAGTGCTTTCTTAGTTACAAAGCGCGTTTGTGGCATTGGGCCTTCAACCGCGTCAACTAATAGCACAACACCGTCGACCATACCTAATACGCGCTCTACTTCACCGCCAAAGTCAGCATGGCCTGGAGTATCAACAATGTTGATATGCGTACCTTCATAGTTCAAGGCCGTGTTTTTAGCCAGAATAGTAATGCCACGCTCTTTTTCAATATCACCACTATCCATCACACGTTCAGACACAACCTGATGATGGCCAGCGAATGTGCCGGCTTGATGTAAAAGCTTGTCAACCATAGTAGTCTTACCATGGTCAACGTGGGCGATGATTGCGATATTTCTTAAATTACGTAACATGTTGTTGCTGCCATATCATTGAAAGGTGCGGATTTTAACACAGATAGACCCTATTTAATTTCATAGATTGAATTATTAATTTGACATAATGCTTTAAGTGGCTATAATGCGCACTTCATTCGCGTTACAGGTTTTATTTGTAATGCTTGAATCATTGCCCTGACCCTTCTGTTGCTCGTGAAATTTTGAAGCAACTATCAAGAAATCGAAATATTGATTTTTACTGGTTAGCGGCTGTGCCCGTGCGCTGGTAAAGATTATATTAGCTGGTTTATTTAAAGTTTACTTTTAGTACTGAAAGTCTATATCAAGACTTGCGGTAATTAATTAAACCTATACCCAATATTCTCTGCGTTTATATTGCTTTTGAACCTAAGCTTAACTAACTGCTTATTTTTAAATGATATGTCCGTTTTTACTTAGCGCCCTTTTTGTTATTTTTGAAAGGGACTATCTTGTCTTTTGAATCGTTAAACCTTGACTCTGCCTTACTTCGTGCAATTGAAGAATCTGGCTACACTACCCCTACTGCCATCCAATCACAGGCAATTCCTGTTGTGACTGCTGGCCATGACTTAATGGCTTCTGCCCAAACCGGTACTGGTAAAACTGCAGCCTTTATGTTGCCCGCATTAAACCTGCTCGCTACACCGCATGAATTAAAAAGCCGTGGCCCACGTATTATGGTGTTGGTACCAACACGTGAACTGGCAACACAAGTCAATGAAGCCGCACGTAAGTACGGTAAATTTATTCGCGCACGCACTGTCAGTATCGTCGGTGGCATGCCTTACCCATTACAAAACAAATTACTATCACAACCGCTGGATATTCTAGTCGCGACCCCTGGTCGCTTGCTAGACCATATGGAACGTGGTCGTATTGATCTTTCACGTTTGCAAATGCTGATTTTAGATGAAGCTGACCGTATGTTAGACATGGGCTTTTTGCCTGATGTTGAGCGCATCTGTAGCCAACTGTCTGCTGAACGCCAAACACTATTGTTCTCAGCAACATTAGATGGTGATATTGCGCGTATTGCTAAACAAATTCTTAAAAACCCAAAAACAATTCAAGTTGCGGGCCAAAAAGAAAAACACGTCAACATTGAGCAGCGTCTGCACTATGTAGATGACATGACCCACAAAAACAAATTGCTCGAGCATTTGTTAATTGCACCTGAAGTCAACCAAGTCATTATCTTTACGAGCACGAAGCGTCACGCTGACGTTTTAGCTGAAGACTTATATGCCGCTGGCCATAAAACGGCGGCATTGCATGGCGATATGACTCAAGGCGCGCGTAACCGTACTTTGACTAAATTACGTCAAGGCGAAGTTAAAGTCTTAGTGGCAACCGACGTTGCTGCACGTGGTATTGATGTGCAAGGTATTAGCCACGTCATAAACTATGATTTGCCAAAATTTGCTGAAGACTACGTGCATCGCATTGGCCGTACAGGCCGTGCTGGTAACTCTGGCATTGCGATTTCATTTGCATCAAATATGGACCGTCACATTTTACGTAAAATCGAACAGTTCACTGGCAACCGTATGGAACCTAGTACCGTTGAAGGCTTTGAGCCAAAACGTGCAATGAAAATGGATGGCCCAGGTAATGGTCGTGGTGATCGCGGTGATATTCGCCGTGACGCTCACAAACCAGGTGGTCGCGGTGGTTTTAAACCACGTGATGACCGCGGTAGCTTTAATGACCGTGGACCACGCACTGAAAGCCGTGGCGATACCCGCCCTAGCTTTAGCCGTGATGGCGCTGACAGTCGCGGTAACCGTGAATCTGCTCCACGTGAATCTAACGGCAATGCTGGTGGTTATGCCGGCAGATCTGATAGTAACCGTGCAGAAAGACCGTCTGGCGATCGTCCACGCAGTTTCGGTGACCGTAATGCCGGTGCTGACCGTGGTCGTAGCGACCGTCCAAGTGCTGGTGCACCGAACCGTAGCTTTGGCGACAGCGTAGCTTTTGGCAAAAAACCGTTTCCACGTGATGGCGCTAGCGCTCCACGTAGCGATAGCAACCGTGGCGATAGTAACCGTGGCGACAGCCGTGGTGCGAGCCGTCCAGATGCCAACCGTGGTGATGGCAACCGCGTTTTAGGTGCCCGTTACGAAAGCCGTACCGAAGCGCCACGTGGTGGTGATCGTTCTGCAGCGCCGGCGCGTCGTGATAGCGCAAGACCTGAAGGCAACCGCCCGGCTCGTCCTAGCAGCGACTCACGTAGCTTTGGCAACGCCGGTCCTGCTGGTAGCGGTGCGCCACGCCGTCCACGTAGTTTTGCATAAGGTATAATGCCCTAAAAACAGGCTTGGGGAACCAGTTTCACCCTGAGCCTGTCTATGAAGCAAATAGAATAATTTTGATTTAAAGTTTAATAAAAAATATAAGCGAACAGTACCCAACCAATGACAGAAAACGTAAATTTAGACAGCACCAGTGTCGAAGCGCCAGCAACAATAAGTTTTAATGACTTAGGACTTGCACCTGAACTTCTTAAAGCACTGACTGATTCTGGTTACACCACGCCAACGCCAATTCAAGCGCAAGCCATTCCGGTTGCGCTAGCTGGCGCGGATTTAATGGCAGGAGCCCAAACCGGCACCGGCAAAACTGCGGCATTTGCACTACCTTTGCTGCAAAAGTTACTGCCACTGGCCAACAATGGTGCTTCACCGGCTAAACATCCCGTGCGCGCGTTGATTTTAACGCCGACGCGTGAACTGGCGATACAGGTAGAAGAAAGTGTACGCGCTTATGCAATACATACGCCGCTGCGCTCTCTGGTGGTATACGGCGGCGTTGATATTAAAACGCAGACGCCGCATTTAAAAACCGGCATCGAAGTTTTAGTGGCAACACCTGGTCGTTTGTTGGATCATATTGAACAAAAAACCGTGCAGCTCAATCAAGTACAAATTTTAGTACTGGATGAAGCTGACAGAATGTTGGACATGGGCTTTATGCCTGATTTGAAACGGATTTTGGCGTTGCTACCGAAGCAGCGTCAAAATTTAATGTTTTCTGCGACGTTTTCGAATGACATTAAACGCCTGGCCGATGACTTTTTAACCAAACCACAGCTGATCGAAGTCGCGCGCAGCAATGCGACTAACGACAATGTGACGCAAAAAGTGTATTCAGTTGCGCAAAGCGACAAAGAGGCTTTGTTGATTCAGCTATTAAAAGCCGCATCTGCACAACAGGTGATTATATTCACCAAAACCAAAATTACCGCCAGCCGCTTAAGCCGTAGCTTAGAGCGTGAGGGCATTGCCGCTGACGCCATTCATGGCGACAAAACGCAGCAGGAGCGCATTAAAGCGCTGGATGCGTTTAAAGCCGGCACCTGTACTGCACTAGTGGCGACCGATGTCGCCGCGCGTGGTTTAGATATTACTGAATTGCCGATGGTGATTAACTATGAAATCCCGAGTGCACCGGAAGACTATGTGCATAGAATCGGCCGTACCGGTAGAGCCGGTGCCTCAGGTATTGCGATTTCATTCGTCAGCCCTGAAGAAGAAAAGTACATGCTGGAAATTGAAAAGCTGATCAAGCGCCAGATTCCGAAAGAAGTCATAGCAATTGAAAAAACTAGTAGCAGAGCGCGCCCTGGCGCTAGTGCAAGCACGCATTCAACTGCCAGTGCACGGGCAGCAACGGCTAAGCCCAGTCATAGCAGTGCAGCAAGCAGTCAAGATGCCACTGCCACCAAACGTACACCGGCTAAAAAGAAAAATACGGATCCTTGGTTTGATAAACCATATGAAGCGGTGATTAGTCAGCAGGCGGTAAGTGTGAGGACGGTTGCTAGCAGCAAGACGCCAGTGGCGGCTTTACTCGGTGGCTTACGCCCGAATAAATAGCTGAACTTAATATCGCTTAAACTGCAAAGGGTTAGCGCAAGCTAGCCCTTTTGCTTATTAACATATTGATTGAACGCTATTGATTACGCATAAAGTCAGCGACGCCATACAACTGCTCGGCCAGTTTTTTTAACAGATTGTCTTCAAAACCCAACTGATGCATCGCCCGTATCATGCAATACATCCATTGATCACGCGCTGACTCATCCACCGCAAACGGCATATGCCGCTGACGTAACTTTGGATGACCATAGCGCTCTATATACAATTGCGGACCGCCAGTCCAGCCAGCTAAAAACATAAATAGCTTTTCACGTGCGGAGCTTAAATCCGCCGGATGCATCGCGCGCAGCTCTTTTGCCTTGTCGTCGCTGTCCATAATGTCGTAAAAAGTTTCGACCAAATGCCGTATATTTTCAACGCCATCGGCTTCGCCGCCCAATAGCTCGAAAAATGTACGTTTACTGCTACCAGCTTCTTCAATTTTATTCAGCGTCAATGGTGTGTCCTATTCATTAAGCAATATGCGCTTATATTGAGATCAAGCGGCCAGCGGTTTAACCAGACTGGCGGCGAGCTTGGCACGTGCCCGGGCTTGCACGACGTCTTGTCCGGTAGCGAGCGCCACGCCCATACGCCTTTTGACAAAGGACTCCGGTTTGCCAAACAAGCGTATATCGCTGCCGGCTACCGCTAACGCTGCATCAATCCCGCTAAATACCAGATTGCGGCTTTCATGGCCACCATAGATAACCGCACTGGCAGCGGCTTCGCGTAAACTGACATCAACCGGTAAGCCCAATATAGCACGGGCATGCAGGTCAAATTCACTGAAACGCTGGCTGGCCATGGTTACCATGCCGGTGTCGTGCGGGCGCGGACTGACTTCACTAAACCAGACCTGGTCGCCTTTGATAAAGAGCTCAACGCCAAATAAACCCAAACCGCCCAAACTATCAGTTACGGCCTTGGCGATACGTTTAGATTCAACGAGCGCGGCGCTGTTCATCGCCTGTGGCTGCCAGCTTTCAACATAATCGCCCTGCTGTTGCACATGGCCGATAGGCTCGCAAAAATAGGTGGTAATTTCGCCTGCAGCATTTTTAGCGCGTACCGTCAGCAAGGTGATTTCATAATCAAAGTCAATCTGCCCTTCGACAATCACCACGCCTTGATTAACACGGCCACCGCTGGCAGCATAATCCCAGGCAGTTTTGACTTCAGTAGCATTAGTAATACGCGACTGACCTTTACCGGAAGACGACATGGTCGGTTTGACAAAACACGGATAGCCGATACCGGCATCAATTGCGGCTTGCAGTTCAGCTGCGCTGCGCGCAAATGCGTAGGGCGAAGTCGGCAGCTGCAGATCTTCCGCTGCCAATTTACGAATACCCTCACGGTTCATGGTTAGTTGCACCGCTTTAACCGTAGGAATCACCGTGGCCAAACCAGCGGCTTCAATCGCTGCTAAAGTATCAGTATTGAGCGCCTCGATTTCCGGCACAATTAAATGCGGCTTTTCCAGTGTAATTAAATCACGCAGCGCCTGATCATCGGTCATATCGATGGTGTAAGCACGGTGCGCTACCTGCTGACCCGGTGCATGTTCATAGCGATCAACCGCAATGACTTCAACGCCTAAACGCTGCAGGGCGATGATGACTTCTTTACCGAGCTCACCGCTGCCGAGCAGCATGACGCGAGTAGCACTTGGGCTTAATGGGGTACCGATTTGCATGTTTTTCTTTCTATTTTGGATAAGCGCAATCATACCATGCGGCGATTTTGCCGTCATTTCAGAATAAGCTGGCTAAACTAAATGCCGGCTTCAGTGCTAGAGCAACATTAGCGGCCTAGCAATCTAGCAATCTAGCAATCTAGCAATCTAGCAATCTAGCAATCTAGCACTCGATATTATGCTTAGCCATGCGGTAGCGCATGGTCATGCGCGTAATACCAAGCTTGCGTGACGCCTCGGAAACATTGTTTCTGCAGTCAGCCAAGGCTTGCAGCAAAATAGCGCGCTCAGCGCCGTCTAGCGTGGTTGGTGTGTCTGGCGCTGCATTTAATAGCGTGACCCGCGGCAAAGCCAGATCAAGTGCGGTGATATAACCCTCATTACATAGCAACATGGCGCGGCTAACCTGATGCTTGAGTTCGCGCACATTACCTGGCCATGCATATAGTTGAATCGCATTGATCGCATCGGCAGAAAATGCCGGTTTGGCCAAAGCGTAGCGCTTGCTGGTTTGCTGCGCGAAATACCGCGCCAGCAGCATGACATCGTCTTCACGCTCACGCAGCGGCGGCATGCTTAGGCTCATTACATTTAAGCGGTAATACAAATCCTGACGAAAATGACCGCTGTGTGCCATGGCATACAAATCACGATTGGTCGCAGCAATAAATCGCGCCGGTACCGAACGCTCCTTAGTTGAACCTAGCCGGCGCACCACGCGCCGCTCGAGCACATTGAGTAATTTAGCTTGTAAGGCTAATGGCAACTCACCAACTTCATCTAAAAACAGCGTGCCATCTTCTGCCGCCTCGATTAAACCCGGACGGGCATTGAGTGCACCGGTAAAAGCGCCCTTATCATGACCGAACAATTCACTTTCAATCAGCTCTGCCGGTAGCGAAGCACAGTCGATATGCACAAATGGCTTATCGTTGTATCCATCGCCAATCGAGCTAGACCCATGCAGCAGGCGTGCCGCCACATCTTTACCAGTGCCCGTTTCGCCGCCGATCAACACCGTTGGCGGTGCAGTATCGGCTGCCACCAGCTGCGCAATACGTTTGATCTGCGCTTTTACGCTGATCATGACCAGGCTATCACCCAGCAACTCTACGCCTTCGCTGGCATGCGCAATACGCTGCCGCGAATAATCGAGCCGATTGGTCTGCGTAGCCGCCGCTTCGGCTTTTTGAATAACTAGTAATAGCTCGTCCAGATCTATCGGTTTTTTCAAGTAATCGACGGCACCGTGCTTGATCGCATGCACGGCATCGCTAATTTCGCCATAAGCGGTCATCACGATCACCGCTACATTTTTAGCCACCAGCTCGGCCAATAAGTCGAGACCATTGCCGTCGGGCAAGCGCATATCGAGTAATACGATATCTGCCGCAAACTGCTTGGCGATAGCACGCGCATCATGCAGGCTCTCTACATGCTCGCACTCGTAACCGGTCTTACGCAAACGCTGCATCACTGCGCGCGCAAACAGCACTTCATCTTCTACGATTAATATTTTTGACTGCTGTGTAAACATGGTTGCGGCATTATTTAAGTTAAGGGGCGTAAGTTGCAAAAGAATTCCTGTTAAATAGTCTACATCAAAACCATGGCGCCAGACCCCATCGCAAATCTGCATCCACCAATCATCAAGACCGGGCCTAGCGCCTATATATAAATATTATTACAAAAAAAATGCCGAACTAATCGGCATTTTTATTTAGTGCATGTGCTGACTTAATAGGCTGCAGGTTTCGGTTTATCAAACTCAAAGCGAGCACCAATCCAACCGGCGCGCGGTGCACCTGGCATATAGTAAGCTGCCGGCGATTGATTGCCAGTAAAGCTGCCATTGCTCGGATTTAAGTATGATTCGCCTAACATACCGCCATTACTGTATTTCTGATCAAAAATATTGCTGGCTTTGGCAAATACTGACCAGCCTTTACCCAGGTTATATTTAGTATCCAAGTTCACAACAGTATAACCGGCAATTTTACCGCTGCCTTGGTAAGCACCACCACCAGAATTTTCCGTATGACTGTTATTTTCGTTACCGCGCATAAAACGATCAGAGAACATGGTCACATTACTGCCTACGCTCCAGTTCGACGTCACTTCATATTGCAGGCGCAATTTTAGTTGGTGCTGCGGAATGTTGGCTAGACGATCGCCTTTACGTACAGCAATCACATCATTGCCTGAAGTATTAGTTGTAGAAGCTGAGTTAACTTGATTGAGTAAATCGAACTCACTTTGGTAGGTTGCATCCACAAAGCTGTAACCAGCAGACCAGCTGAAGTTACCGACATTACCAAGTAAACTAGTATCCAAACCAACACGTCTTGTTTTACCGACGTTATTAAAATAGCCGGCATTACTAGTAGAAACGGCAGAAGAAGTTAAGAACTGAATATCATCATGATTTTCGGTACGATAGGTTGCAAATGACCAGCGCAGATTTTCACTCAAATTACCACGCATGCCGGCTTCAAAAGTTTTAGCTACAACTTGTTTTAACGGTGGATCACCCGCCATGGCATTCGGTAATTTACATGGGAATAACGGATTAGCACAACCGAGTTCCATTGATGTCGGTGCGCGCGCGCCTTCATTGTAAGTACCGTAAACCGTTAAATCTTTAGTTGGGGTAAAATTCAAACCCACAGCAGGATTCAAGCGGCTAAAAGTATGCGTACCGGTCAAGGTATCAGGCTCTGTAGCAGCCACCAGCTGATCGCGATTATCGACTTTCACATGGTTATAACGGCCTGAAAAAGTCGCATGCCAAAACTCATTCAACGATAGAGTATTGGTAGCAAACAGACTCATGGTGTCAGTTTTACCGTGAAGCTGTACAGCTGCATCGGGATTAAACTCGTTTAAACCATCCACACTGCGCACAGCATTTAATAAACCGAACTCTGTATTTTGGCTGAATTTAATCTTAGACTGCTCATAACCGGCGCCGACAACAAGCTGGTTTTTCTTCGTTGCGAGGTCTTGATTAAACGCTAACTGCGCGGTCATACCGTAAGATTTCTGTTTAGTATTACTACGATTTAAAGCACCGCTACAATTCTCATCAGATTGGATACCAAGTAAACAGTTAGCATTTGCAGCCGCAACGCCTGCACCGCCATTATCGTAATCATCATTGATATCACCATTCAAGGTTTTACGATTAGATTGGCGATAATAGGCATTCGCACTCAACATGGTGTCATCATTAAGCCAATGACTGCCGTTGAAATTTAAAAACGACATCGTGTTTTTAGTTTGATCCGGGCTGGTATTAATAGCTTTACGACCCAAACTACGCATTAAATCACCTTGAATCAGTCCATTACCGATCATGTCATTATCGGCACCGGTATAGCTTAAATCCATTTTAGTGGTTTCGTTTTGCCAGCCGATTTTACCAAATGCCTGACGCACATCGGTTTCTGACGCATTACGCCAGCCATCTTCACGAAATGAAGTCGCTGAGAAAAAGTAATCTACTGAACCATCTTTAGAAACGCCGCCGTATTCGCCAGAAACCGCTTTACGGCCCCATGAGCCGCCTAGCGCTTCAACCGAACCACCCTGATGACTGCGGCCACTTTTTGTTTGCACCGAGATGGCACCACCTAAAGTATTTAAACCAAATACCGGATTAGAACCGGGAATTAAAGACATACCGGCAATCGCATTGGCCGGAATCAGGTCCCAGTTCACGACATCACCAAACGGTTCATTGACACGCACGCCGTCAACAAACACGGACAAGCCCTGTGGCGTGCCTAATAGCGGCGATGCGGTAAAGCCGCGAAACAGGATATCAGGCTGGAATGGATTGTTTTGGGTGTCGTTCACACTCACGCCAAGCAGGTTCTGCGTCATGAAGTCAGCAATCGTCAGACTTTGTTGATTTTTTAAATCTTCACCTTTCACCAATTGCACGCTCGCCGGAATTTTATCCAGTGTCAGTCCTACGCCTTGCAACGGCGTCGTACTAATTACCTCAATTTTTTTCAATTTAATGCCTGCGGCTTTGTCTTCGGCTAATGCCTGATAGGGCAGCGCATAAACGGCAAGTATGGCGGCGAGGACTATTTTGGTTTGCCTAAGCTTGGCCACCGTGAGTGTTTTTACTAATGTGCGCTTCATCTGTGTCCTTGAATTTTATTTATTACAGCACAGATTAATTAGCAAAAACCATTCCACAATCCCTATGGAAAAATACTGAACTAAATCAATGACTAAAAACAGATCATCGCCGAGTCATTCTAATCATAAATTTATAATGGTTGTATACAGCCACCATTATGGCTGTATACAACCACAATGTAACTCAAATGCTATTAAGTAGTTGCCGCGGCGGGATATTTAAGAAACCACGCAAACCCAGCCAGGCAGCCAGCGGAATCACGCTGGCAGCAATCAGCATGGCGATCAGGGCTAAACTAAAGTTAAACTGGAATGGAATATTCAGAATATAAATACTCATGTAATACGCCAAAGCATTAGCAGCCACCACCGCCACCAGCGCGGCAATCAAGCCGATACAACTAAACTCAGCCAGATAGGCAATCGCCACCTGCCGTCTTGATGCACCAAACACACGCATCAGGGTCGCCTCGGCAATACGCTCTTCGCGCGTTGCGACCAGCGCGGCATATAACACCGCAATGCCGGCGAGCAAACTAAAGGCAAATACATATTCCACCGTACGGCTCATTTTTTGCATAATGCCGCGCACCTGCTGCATCAGCGCAGCGACATCAATCACCGTCAGATTAGGAAAATCACGGATCAGTTGATTTAACGGCGCGTCTGCACGCAGCGGCAAATGAAAGCTACTGATATAGTTGGCCGCATATTGATCGAGCACTCCCGGCGGCGTTACCGCAAAAAAGTTAGCGCGCATCGTGTCCCAGTCGACTTTTCTGAGACTGGTTACAGTCAGGCTAAGCTTATTGCCGGCAATATCGAATTGCAGCTGATCGCCAAGCTTGATGCCCAGTGTCCTGGCTAAATCCTGCTCCAGTGAAATATACGGCTTGCCATGCTCTTCTGGCGTCCACCAGCGGCCAGATACCAGCTGATTATCAGACTGCATCTGCGCGATCCACGATAAATTAAATTCACGCTCGGCAAGTTTACGTGCACGCTCGTCGGCCAAATCAGCTTGTGGTATGGGTTGATCATTTTTATTGATCAAGCGGCCGCGCACCATCGGAAATATGACGGTGTTATCGATGTTTTGCTGCGCAAAAAACGCCTGCACACCATCGATTTGCGCCGGCTGGATATTGATAATAAAGCGATTGGGGGCGTCAAGCGGCAATGAAGCTTGCCAGTTCCGGATTAAATCCCCGCGTACCAAAGCCAGCAGCATCAGCACCATCAAGCCCATGCTAAAGCCTATGGTTTGCACCGCAGATAAGGCAAACCTGCGGCGCAGGCCGAGCACACCGAGCTTGATGGCATTAAGAGTAGTATTGCGTGGCGACAAGTTGAGTACGCCATGACTTGCCGTCACAAACACGTAGGCTAAACCCGCAGTCAGCACACAGAGCACTAGAATAGCGGCGATGGTAGACAGTGCTATTTTTGTATCCTGTGCCTGCCACAAGATCATCAATGCCATGGTAAAGGCTGCCGGTAAAAACTTGGCCTGCGCTGAAATCGGCTGCGCTAAGGTTTCACGGCGCAAAATATTCATTGCACTTAAGTGACGCATTTGCCAGGCGTGTGGCAGCACCACCGCAAACATCATGGCAATGCTGGCGACGATGCCGACTAAAATCGGCAGACTAGATGCTGCTGGTAAAGACTCGACAAACAGGCTGCCGGCTAATTGCGCTAACCCAAGTTGCGCCAGGTAACCCAATGCCACGCCGAGCAATGCACTGAAAAAAGCGATGAATAGCGTTTGCAGCGCCAGTATCTGCAGCACGGTGTTCTGCGCCGCGCCAAAGCAGCGCATCAAGGCAAACGTGTCCAGGCTTTGCTTGATATACGGCAGGCTCGACAGCAACATCGCCACCATCGCCAGAATGACGCTGACCATGGCTGACAGGCCTAAAAACTGCTGCGCTTTATCGAGCGCAAGTTTAATTTCCGGACGCGCATTACGCACATCCTGCATTTTTTCACCGCGCGACAGCTGGTCTTTGGCTTGTGCAACATAACGATTGATTTGCTTAAGCTCGGCCGCCATTAACAGCTGATATTTAACGCGACTGCCCAACTGAATCAGCTTGGTAGACGGCAGATCGGCCGCATTCATCATCAGCCGCGGCGCAAAGCTGAACATGTCGCCGCCGCGTGATGGCTCATGCAGCAAGATAGCGCTGACCCGTAATTTTTGCTCACCGACATTTACGCTGTCACCCACTTTTAAGCTAAGCAGATTAGCCAGCCGCGGTTCCAGCCAGACACTGCCGGCTTCAGGAATGGCTTTGACTACATTGCCGCTATCACTGCTGCTTTGGCCTATGGTCAGGTCGCCGCGTAGCGGAAAACCCTGACTAACGGCTTTAATTTCCGCGAGCTGGCTATTGTCCGCCACCACCACCATGCTTGGAAACTCGTAGGTTTGAACGGTAGTGATGCCCGCGGCCAGCGCCTGCTGCGTAAATTTATCCGCCAGCGCATGATCGGCGATTAACGCTAAATCAGCGCCGAGCAGCAGTCCGCCTTGCTGATTGAGCGCGGTATCGACACGCTGCGTAAAAAAGCTCACCGCAGTAATCGCGGCCACCGCCAGCACCAGCGCAAATACCAGTACGCGCAGTGCGCCGGCGCGCCACAGGCTTAAGGTTTGGTTCCAGGCCAATTTAATCGCTAAGATCATGCTGCCGCCAATTCACTGAGCACGCCATTTTCCAGCCGCAGTTGCCGCTGGCAGCGATTGGCGAGCGCAACATCATGCGTCACTAAAATTAAGGTAGTGCCGGCTTCGGCATTCATCTTAAACAACAAGTCAATGATGATTTGCCCGGTAGCGTTATCGAGATTACCGGTTGGTTCATCAGCAAACAGTATGGCTGGCTGCGTGGCAAACGCACGTGCGATCGCTACGCGCTGCTGCTCGCCGCCAGAGAGCTGCTTTGGATAGTGTTTGAGGCGCTGACTTAAACCAACGGCATTTAATGCCTGCAGGCTCAGAGTCTGGGCATCGGCATTGTTAGTTAACTGCAACGGCAGCATGACATTTTCGAGCGCGGTCAGTGCCGGTAGCAGCTGAAAGGACTGGAACACAAAACTCATGCGCGCGGCGCGCATGGCAGCGCGCCCATCCTCATCCAAACTGCTGAACGCCTGATTATCGACCAGCACGCTGCCAGCGCTGGGCACATCCAGTCCGGCGAGCAAACTCAGTAAAGTCGACTTGCCAGAGCCGGAGCTGCCGACGATGGCTAGTTTCTCGCCGGCGTTAATCGTTAAATTTAAGCCTTGCAGGATACGAATATGGTTATCATGACTGCCTATTTCGTAAAATAAATTGTGTGCTTGAATAATAGGAGTGTGTTGCATTGATGTTGTTCCGCTTAGGTTTAAGGTTTAAAACTGTATGTCTGCGCCTGTGTTTAATTGGGACTGCAGGCTTGGGCTTAGTCGGCTTCAGCCTGCCCGCCGGGTGTGCACCGACGGCTACTGCAAAGCCAACGATTCTAGTGTACGGTGACAGCCTGTCTGCCGCTTACGGCATTGCACAACAACAAGGCTGGGTTGCATTATTACAAGAAAAACTGAGCCGCGACAACTACGCCTATCAGGTCGTCAACGCCAGTGTCAGTGGTGAAACCACGAGTGGCGGCCTGAGCCGACTAAGCCAGGCACTCGCTGCCAACAAGCCAGCGATCGTTATTTTAGAACTAGGCGCAAATGATGGTTTACGTGGGCTGCCAGTGAAAGCGATGCAAACCAATCTCGGCAAAATGATTAAGCTCAGCAAAACTGCGGGCGCTAGCGTATTAATCATTGGCATGCACATTCCGCCTAATTATGGCCCGCAGTATACAAAATCGTTCCATCAGAGCTATGCGCAACTGAGCCAGCAGCATAAAATCGCAGTCGTCGGCTTTATGCTCGACGATATTGCCGCGAAACCCGAGTTAATTCAAGCCGATGGCTTGCACCCCAATGCACTGGCACAGCCTATTGTCTTACAGAATATCTGGCCACAGCTGCGACCCATGCTCAAGAAATAGACCGTATCTAATTTGTCGGGCCGGGCATAGCAAGCGCTGGTTCATGCCAAATAATTTCTACACCAGGCTCGTCTGCTGCCGCCTGAAGTTTATGGGCGATGCCGATACCGGGCACGTAGGCGAGCGTGTCATGCCAATACACCAAGGGCAACTGCAAGCGCAACCACGGCGCAATATTGGCTTCCTGCAGCAAATGCTTGAGCGTGCGCGTGGGCCTTAACACATTTGGCTTAAAGCGTTCGCCGCCATCACGGCTGCTAATTCTAAGCTTGCTCATGCCGAATTTCAGCGCTAGCCCCCTGCCCGTCACCTGCCTGAATTCCAGCCGGCCACCATTGGGCAAGATGATTTCGGCCTCGCCATTCCACACCAGATCAAACGCCAGCTGCGCCTGCTCGCGATATATATAGGCGCGCTGCTGAAAACGCTTCAGGCTTAAGTGCTGCAGGGCAATGCTGATATTGGCATCGGCTGCGGCATTGAGTAGCTGCTGCACAATTTCATTGAGTTGTTCGCTATTGGGCATAGCCAGAGCGTTGCGCGCAAACCAGTAGCGCAGCAAATTTTTAGCGCGCGCCAGCGTTAGCGCACGTAAACCTTGAATACACAGGCTATTGTCTTGCAGCAAGGCGGCGCCATCGATGGCGGCGAGATTATCGAGTAAATCATTCGCCTCAGCTAGATGCGATGCCGTTCTGGCCAGCACCGATTTAACCCCCTGAAAGCGCGCATCAAGCATAGGCAGCAGTTCATGACGCACGTAATTACGTTCAAACTGGGTATTGCTATTGCTTTCATCTTCGCACCAGGACAGCGATTGCTGCTCGGCAAAAGCCTGCAGCGCCTGGCGCGAAATACCGAGCAGCGGCCGCAGTAAGCGCCTGTTGTGATCTATCGCCGCCATGCTCGCCAGACCTTTAACACCAGCGCCGCGCATCAACTGCAGCAACAAGGTTTCTGCCTGATCATCCTGATGATGCGCGCTTACAATAAAATCGGGACGGCGGTCACTTGCAGCATCAAGCTGATAATTAAACAGGGCGGCATAGCGCAGTTGTCTGGCTGCGGCTTCAATGCCAAGCGCAGGATTTTGTTCAAGCGCTATAGGCACAACTTGCAGCGCTATATTGAGCAGATCACATTGCTGCTTGCAGAAATCGGCCCAGCGATCGGCATTGGCGCTTAAGCCATGGTGCACATGCAGTGCCGATAATTCAAATGCGAGGCTGCGTTTGGCGGCAACCAATAAATGCAGCAATACCGTGGAGTCCAGACCGCCACTTAACGCCAGCAGCAGGTGTGGCGGTGCGCTGTCTGGCGTGGATGCAAGCTTTAAGTGGCTATTGAGGAAAGCGTTAACTTGCAGCTGTAATGGTGACGGCAGTAAAGCTTGTGCCGGGGTCTCTGCTGCAGCCTGAGGTGGCTTAGATCTTGCCACCGATCTATTTAACTACGGGGATTAACTACAGGTAGTTTTTCAGCGACTTCTCTGTATTTACCATAGCCCATCAAGCGCTCATAACGGCTAAGCAGCAAGGCTTTGATTGACTTGGTTTTGAGTTTCGCCAACTCTTCTTTTAAGGCGATACGCAGAGTTTCCATGACCACTTCCGGCGCACGATGCGAGCCGCCTAATGGTTCCGGAATAATGCGGTCGATTAAGCCCATTGCCTTCAGTCGGTCGGCAGTAATCGCCAGCGATTCAGCGGCAACTGAGGCCTTATCCGCACTTTTATACAGGATAGAAGCGCAGCCTTCTGGTGAAATCACCGAGTAGGTGCCATATTGCAACATCAGTAACTGGTCAACTACGCCTAAGGCCAAGGCGCCGCCAGAACCGCCTTCGCCGATAATAACGCCAATAATCGGTGTTTTCAGCTCAGCCATGACGTATAAATTGCGTGCAATCGCTTCCGACTGGCCACGTTCTTCGGCACCAATGCCGGGATACGCACCTGGGGTATCGATTAAGGTAATAATAGGAATATTGAATTTTTCGGCAAGGCGGTATAAGCGCAACGCCTTGCGGTAGCCTTCAGGCCGCGGCATACCGAAATTGCGATACTGACGCTCTTTCACATCGCGGCCTTTCTGATGGCCGATGACCATGACCGGCTGACCTTCAAACCGTGCTAAACCGCCGATAATGGCCGGATCATCCGAGTAGCTGCGGTCACCATGCAGTTCTTCAAAGTGGGTAAACATGCCCTGGATATAATCCATGGTGTAAGGCCGCTGTGGATGGCGCGCTAATTGAGAAATCTGCCAGGCGCTGAGGCTGCCATAGATGTCTTCTGACAGTTTTTGATTTTTCTTGACTAAAGCCGACAGCTCTTTAGAAATATCTAAATTGTCATGGTCGTCGTGCGCTGACTGCAAACCTTCAATTTTGCCTTCAAGTTCGGCAATTGGCTGCTCAAAATCTAAATAAGTTATCTTCATGCGTATGTACTTAGTCTCAAAAATCTCAGGTTTAATTATATAGGATTTTTACGTTTTCACGACTTAACCATGCGCTTAAGCCTGCAATCAGCTCATCGTGCAAATCTACGCGCCAAGCCTTGCCCAACATCAATTCCACTTTACTGGTTTTATTATGGTATTCCACTTTGACCGCACAACCACGTTCTTCATCAGAGGCGCTTTTGCAATAGGGTTTTAGCAAGGCTTTTAATTTCAGCGCATCGGCCTGGCCATTACAGGAGATTTTTAAGAAGCTGGCGCGGCTATTGCGGATGCTGGTTAAATCATGCAGCTTACGCGCATTGACCCTGATGCCGCCAGAAAACTCATCATGACTGACGCGGCCTTCGACAATAATCAGCTGATCATCCTTGAGCAGTTGCTGGTATTGATTCAGCAAATCATTCCCCACCACCACTTCAATCCGCGTGGTGCCGTCATCAAGCCCGACAATCGCCATTTTTCCGCGCGCGGTCATGCGATTACGCACGCCGGAGACGATACCGGCTAATAATTGCGGCTGTTCTTTAGGCGCTAGATTCGCCAGCGTCGTGCTCACAAACTGGCTCAGATCTTTTTGATAGGCCCAATACGGATGACCGCTGAAGTAAAAGCCGAGCGCCGTTTTTTCTTCCTGCAAGCGCTGCTGTTCGGTCCACTCTGGTACATTCGGCAACACATGCACCGCGTTGTCGATGGCCTCACCAAACAGGCTGTTCTGGTTACTATTGGCACTATTTTGCTCGGCGGCGGCCATGGCCATGGCAACGCCGGCAAGCAAGGCATTGCGGCTAGGCTGCGCCTTGTCTGTTGCGAGATGATCAAACGCGCCGGCACGGATTAATGATTCGACCACGCGGCGATTAACCTTGCGTAAATCCAGCCGGTTACAGAAATCAAATAGATCCGTAAACGGGCCATCCTGACGCCGCGCCTGCAAAATGACTTCAATCGCCGCCGCACCTGTGCCTTTAACCGCACCTAGGCCATACAGCACCTGGGTTTTATTAATCGGCTTAAATTTAAGTTCGCTGTGGTTAATATCTGGCGGCAAGACCTCGATCTGGTTAGGCGCACAATCCTCGTAAAAAATACGCACACTGTCGGTATTGTTCATATCGGCGGAAAGCGTTGAGGCCAGAAATGCCGCCGGGTAATGCGCTTTTAAATAGGCTGTGTGATACGCCACTAGCGCATAGGCCGCCGCATGCGATTTATTAAAGCCATAGCCGGCAAATTTCTCGAGCAAATCAAACAGCTCGGTGGCTTGGCGCTCGCTCATATTGTTTTTAACCGCGCCCTCGGTAAATATCTTGCGCTGGTCGTCCATCTCTTCTTTTTTCTTCTTACCCATGGCGCGACGTAACAAATCGGCGCCGCCCAAACTATAGCCGGCAACCACCTGCGCAATCTGCATCACCTGCTCTTGATAGACGGCTATACCATAGGTTTCTTTAAGGATAGGCTCGGTCAGCGGATGCGGATATTCGACACGCTGCTTGCCGTGCTTGCGCCGGCAGAAGTCAGGGATCAAATCCATCGGCCCGGGTCGATACAGCGCCACCAGCGCGATAATATCTTCAAAGCAATCCGGCATGGCCTGCTTGAGCATGTCCTTCATGCCGCGCGATTCGAGCTGAAATACCGCCGTCGTATTTGCCGTTTTCAGCAACTGAAATGTAGCTTTATCGTCTAGCGGTATGCTGGCAAAAGTCATTGGCGGCAATGCATTTTCGGCACGCTGCTGATTGGCATTGACTAACGCCAGCTCTAAAATCGTTAGCGTGCGTAAACCCAGAAAGTCGAACTTGACCAGGCCGACGGCTTCCACATCGTCTTTATCATACTGACTGACTAAACTCGCGCCGTCTGCCTGGCAATACACCGGTGAAAAATCAGAGATCTTGCCCGGTGAAATCAGCACACCGCCGGCATGCATACCGACGTTACGCACCAGGCCTTCGAGCCTGAGAGCAAGCTCGAGGAGTTCGCGCAGCTCTTCTTCATTGTCGCGGCGCTCGGCCAGCTGCGGCTCTTTAATCAAGGCGTCAGACAAGGTAATACCGAGCTCTAACGGAATCAGCTTACTGATGCCGTCTACAAAGTGAAACGGCAAATCGAGCACGCGACCAACATCACGAATGACCGCTTTCGCCGCCATCGTACCGAAAGTGGCAATCTGCGATACCGCATCAAGGCCGTATTTTTGCTTGACGTAATCAATCACGCGATCACGGCCTTCCGGACAAAAGTCAATATCGAAGTCGGGCATGGACACGCGGTCTGGATTCAGAAAGCGCTCAAACAGCAGGTTGTATTCGAGCGGATCGAGATCAGTAATACCAAGGCTATAAGCGACGACAGATCCGGCACCGGAACCGCGACCCGGGCCAACCGGCACACCGTTGTGCTTGGCCCAGTTAATAAAGTCAGCCACGATCAGAAAGTAACCAGCAAAACCCATCTGGTTGATGACATTGGTTTCAAAATCAAGCCGCGCATCATAGCTCGCCTGCTTGGCCGCACGCACGGCAGCATCCGGATACAGCACCAGCAGACGCTCGACTAACCCGGCGCGGGCTTCGTCGACCAGATATTCGTTCAAACTTTCGTTATTTGGCGTCGGGAAATTCGGCAGGTAGTTTTTACCCAGGGTCAGCGTCAGATTACAGCGTTTGGCAATCTCCACGCTATTGGCTACGGCTTCCGGCATATCGGCAAACAAGGCGGAGATTTCTGACTGGGTTTTGAAATACTGTTGCGGACTAAAGTTTTTCGGGCGGCGCGTATCGGCAAGCACATAGCCTTCGGCAATGCAGGTACGCGCTTCATGCGCCCTGAAATCATCCGCGGTTGTAAACTGAATCGGATGCGTGGCCACTACCGGCAAACTGAGTTCGCCCGCAATCTGACCTACCAGCTCTATATAAGCTTCTTCGTTCGCGTTCTGCCCGGCATGGGCGACACGCTGCACTTCCAGATAAAAACGCTCAGGAAAAAGCACCTGCCAGTCACGCGCGCGTTGCAGCGCGACTGCAGCATTACCCTGCATGCTGGCTTGGCCAATATCACCAGCCAGCGCACCGGAGAGCATAATCAGGCCATCGGTGCCGCATTCAACAAACCATTCACGTTTAAACTCCGCGCGGCCGCGATATTGATTCGTCAGAAAAGCGCGACTGATAAGCTGACACAGCAGCAGGTAGCCAGCCTGCGACTGGCACAGCAGCAGCAGACGAATGGGTTGATCACGATTGGTGTTGTTTTCGAGCCAGATGTCGCAACCTAAAATCGGCTTAACGCCTTTGCCACGCGCGGCTTTATAAAACTTGATCGCGCCAAACAGATTGCTCAGATCGGTCAGCGCCAGCGCCGGCATGCGGTCGTCGACGGCATGCTTGATATAGTCGTCTATACGGACAATACCATCGACGATAGAGTACTCGCTATGGCAGCGTAAATGGACGAAAGCAGGTGAATTCTGAGGTGTTTGACTTGTTTGCAGCATCAGCTAATTTTACCTTATTGAGGCTAGGTTTAAACATAAAACTTAAGCCGAATAGCCACATTAAATACACAATAATGTGCAGATTAGGGTTGACTTTTACGCCATGGTTTTATTGCACGGCTGGCCTGGGCAATGTAGTTTGCATGGCCGTGAGCATGCAGCTGTGCAGCATAAAACCTTACAAAAACAAGGGTATAGTTAGTGCTTAATTAATGCCAGCCGGGGTGCAAAACGCGCATTTTTGTTTTACTATGGCGGGTCAGCGGCTTAAAATTAAGCTATCGCCATTAAATAAGGATAAAACCATGAGCAACCCCGTCACCCTAAAAGGCAGCCCGATTGAAATCGGCGGCAACTTCCCGGAAAAAGGTCAAACCGTCGCCGATTTTTTATTGGCTGACAAAACCAGAGCCGATGTATCACTGGCAAATTTTGCCGGTAAACGCAAAGTACTGAACATTTTCCCTAGTATCGATACGCCAACCTGTGCAACTTCAGTGCGTACATTTAACCAGCAAGCTGCCGGCCTCAATAACACCGTGGTATTGTGTATTTCAGCCGATTTACCATTTGCACAAAATCGTTTCTGCGCCGCTGAAGGCATCGACAATGTGCAAACATTGTCAAGCTTCCGTAACACCGCCAGCTTTGCACAGGCCTATGGCGTAGCGATTAACTCCGGCAGCCTGGCCGGACTTACCAGCCGCGCGGTGATTGTATTAGATGAAAATAATAATGTACTACATAGCGAATTAGTGGCAGAAATCGGCAGCGAACCTAATTATGACGCCGCATTAGCCGCGCTGAAGTAATGTGTAATTAGTTTAAGCTTGGAAATAAGGGGCGCCTGCAATTGCACGCGCCCTTTTTTTCAGGTCAGACGAGCCGTTTAACAGCCACGCCAATCTAGCCGCTACAAATAATCCGTATATTTATTGTTCTTGCCGCGGGCTTTTTCTACCGGGTATTTAAGCGCATTGAGCGCTATTTTTTGATTGGTGACTGCAATTAAATCAATATCCAGCACCTGGCAAATTCTGAGCAGATAAACAAAGGTATCGGCCAGTTCATGGCCAACCTGTTCGCGCTTAGTGGCGGTCAGATCGCTGCTTTGCGCCTCAGTCGTCCATTGAAAATGCTCTACCAGCTCTGCCGCCTCGACGATCATCGCCATCGCCAGATTCTTCGGTGAATGAAACTGCGCCCAATCACGCGCCTCCACAAACTGCGCCAGCTTGAGTTTTAACTCATCCAATGAGTCGGTGGTAGTGACAGTATTAGTCATAGTCATTTAGCGAGCATTAAGTTAAGTGGCATCCTTGCGGTTACTGCCTGCCACCATTTTTATTTCAAACAGCCGGCATTCCAGCGGTCCGTTATACAACGGCGTGCGTTTGCTCGGTGTCAGGCGCATCAGCTTCGGCATGCGCAAATCATTGGTTAGAAAATAGGTGTTCCAGCCGGCAAACTTGCGCTTGAGCGCTTCGCCAATTTTCGGATAGAGCACCGTCAGTTCTTCGTCATCGCCAATACGCACGCCATACGGCGGGTTAGCAACCAGCACACCGCTATCGGCCGGTGGTAACACGTTAATGATATCCACATGTGACAGCTGCACCGCAGCCAGCAAACCGGCTGACTCAAGATTCTGCTTGCTGATACGCACGGCACGTAAATCCACGTCTGAGCCGTATATCCGCTGAAACGTCACCGCTTTGACTTTGCTTGCTGCCAGATTTTTAAGCTTGCTCCACACATTCGGTTCAAATGTTTTAAGAATCTCAAAACCAAAACTTCTGTTGTAACCGGGCGCCATATCCAGCGCTACCATCGCCGCCTCAAGCAAGAACGTACCGCTGCCACACATCGGGTCAAGCAAAGGCTGACCGACTTGCCAGCCGGACAGTTTTAAAATACCTGCGGCCAGATTCTCGCGCAGCGGCGCTTCGATACTCGCACCGCGATTGCCACGCTGATAAAGCGCGGCGCCGGAGGTATCAAGATAGAACTGATATTCTTCTGCAGCCAGATAAGCATGGATGCGCACCGCCGGTGTTTTGGTATCGATATAGGGCCGGCTGCCTACCGACATTCTGAATTTATCGCACACCGCGTCTTTGATTTTAAGCGTGGCAAATTCCAGACTTTTCAGTGGGCATTTCACGCCGGTGACTTTCACCATAAAGTCGTGCTTGACCTCAAACCATTGCGGCCAGTTGAGTTTATAGGCGGCTTCAAACAGGTCTTCTTCATTCAGATATTTACCACGTGCCACCTGCCATAAAATACGCGTCGCGATACGTGAATGCAAATTGGCGGCATAACACACCGCCCAGTCGCCATCAAAGCTCACGCCGCCATCGGTAGGCTTGATGGATTTAGCGTTAACCTCGGCGAGCTCGTCGGCGAGCAGCTGTTCTAAACCGCGCGGACAAGTTGCAAAATATCGATTTGGTGCCTGATTTTGTGTCATAGACTTAACTATCGCTTTTCATGAAAATTCTGTTATTGGTGCTGGAATTATGTTCTGCGAGCTTTTCTACAAACTGCAAAAACTCTATTTTATGCGTTTTTTCGAGTAGCTTGGCACGTTCACGCAAGCTGGCTATACGCAAATCTGCCGGTTTGCGCTTGAAGCCGAATACGGCAATGTTACCCGGCTTACCTGTCGGCAAGGTTAACACTTGGCCGTCAAAACTCTGTTCTATACGCTGTAAATAGATGTCAAAATTTTTGTCACTGCCCCATAAATTGATCACGAGCATGCCTTCAGCGCTGAGCGTGGTCGCACATTGATCAAAAAAATCCTGACTGCAGAAATTGGGCGGAATACCGTTACTGTCAAACGCGTCTATTATTAATAATTCGGCTGCGTTGGCATGCTCGGCCAGATAAACCAGACCATCAGCCTCGATCACTTCTAGGCGTGCGTCGTTTTCCGGCAGATAAAACTGGCTGCGCGCCAGCTGTATAATTTTCGGGTTGAGTTCAATCACCGTGCTGACTATATCCGGGCAATACGCATGCATGTATTTAGCCAGCGAACCGCCGCCCAAACCAATGCTGAGCACATTTTTAAGCAGCGGGTTAAACAGCAAAAAACACATGATGCCGCGCGTATAAGTCAGCTCGAGTGCAAACGGATCGCGAATACGCATCGCGCTTTGTACCGTGGTCGAGCCTAAATGCAATGCGCGCACACCGTCAAGCTCGCTCACTTCCACCGCCGCTTCTCCGGACAGGCTATTGGCAAGTCCGCGCATCAGGTGTTTAGCCACGCGAAACATCAGCTTGCTGCCTCCGGGGTTGCCATAGCCGGCTCACTAGTCACGTCGCTAACTGTGTCCGCGGCAATTGTGTCCGCGGCCATAGCATCAATGGCGTCCTCGTCTATATCAATTACCGGCACGGCGACTTCATCCTCAAGTACGCTCAGAAACTTAGTGCGCAGCTCAATCAGCAGCGTGTCGACTTCCTGCACCTCGAGGCTGACGCGCGTACCGGGTTTGAACTCAGGCAGACCGTAGACTTTGGTTATATACGGCAAGTTATCAAGACGCACCAGGTTTTCACGCCACACCGTGGCCTTAATCAGCTGTATGTCTTCCTGAATTAAATATTGCAGGCAGCAATAGCGCTCCATGCGCGTTTGAAACTCGCTGTACGCCTGGTAAGTCAGCTCAAAATTACGCATATGCGTGGTCAGCGCATCGCTATTGGGCGCATAGGCCGGCGTTATATTTTGCGCAACGCTGATAATTTGGCGCTGATTAATCAAGTCGACCGCGCGGCGCAGTGGCGATGTGCTCCACGCATATTGCGCCACGCCTAAGCCCTGATGTGGTTCAGCGCGTGTGGTCATATAAACCTTGCCGCCCGACTGCGCGCGGTATAGGCCCGGCACCTCATGCGTCGCTAATAAAGCGCCCCACTGATTATTGGCTTCAATCATGAGTTCTGCCACGAGCTTATCCATCGGCGAGCCGCGGTGGCGGCCAACGATGCTGACTTTGCAGTCAGTCACATAAAAGTTGTAGTCAATTTGTGGCGGTTTAGTTGGATCATATTTACCGCGCAATTTTTCTAGTGACTCGGCCAAATTAAATAAATACAGCAGTTTCTGCCAATAAGGATGGCCGCTATCTGCGGCTAGCGTCGCTTCATTAAAAAATGGCTCCAGGCTATCGTGGCGCAGATTATCGGCAATTTTAATGCGCTCAACCTTGGTATCGCGCTGTGTAATCGTGAGCTCAGCATTTACATGCAGATACAAAGACAACACCGGTTTAATCTGCCCGGCATCTAAACTAAACGGCCGGATAGCGGCTTCGGGCAGCATGGTGATTTTATGGCCGGGAATATATACCGTGGATAAGCGGCGCATGACTTCCTGGTCAAGCGCGCTGCCGGGCGCAATGCCTAAAGCCGGCGCGGCAATGTGAATGCCGACGCGGGTAATACCGTTTTCAAGCTGCTTGATTGAAAACGCATCGTCAATCTCGGTAGTGGTGCTGTCATCAATACTAAACGCCTCGGCATCAGCCAGCGGCAGGTCATCAGCGCTGGCAGTGACGGCATAATCCGCAAAGTCGGTGCCCTTGGCAAAATACTCACGTAAAAACGCGCCGCGGTGATAATCTTCAGCGGACGGTATCGCGCCACAGGCGTGCAGCAATTTGAGATGGCTCACATGCAGCTCACTGGCCGCGGCTTCCAGCGTTTTATATTCCATCGCATTTTTATCAGGCTCATACAGCAGCATATCGAGCTTGGGCATAAGCTCGGCCGGCATGATATGGGCTTTGAGCTGCGCGACATAGCCAGCCATTTTTTCGAGCAATAAGCGCTTTTTCTCGAGGCCGGCAAGTGCGGCTTTTAATATATCCGCCGGTGCCGCTTTGTAGCGGCCTTTACCCTTGCGGTTAAAGTAAACCGGGGCGGCGTGCAGCTTGAGGGCAATAGCCGCAGCTTCGACCGACGTCGGTTTACGGCCGTAGTAGTCCTGGGCAAATTCTTCAAAACCGAACTCGGGCTCGGTGCAGCATTCCCATAAAAAATCTATATCCAGCGTTTCGGCTTCGGCATGCGCTGCATCCATAAAGCCGGCTAAGGCCGCTTCGAAACGCAACAGCACATTGCTGGTTTTGACTTTACTACGCTTACCACTGACAGATTCTATTTGCATAGAACCCTGCGTTTCAGTCATGATAGAGGCAACTTTAAAACTGCCGTCTTCTTCAAAAAATACGTTCATTGTTCGGTTTTAATTTCTTTGATTTAATACTGCGGATGTACACGGTTATCTGGGAAAGCCATAGTCGACCATAAGCGCCGGCGGCAATCAGGCTACATTATAACAGCCGATGTTGCCACTGCTTAGACTAAAGCCAACATATTAAAGCCAGCATATAAGACACTAGCAATTATATCTGCCCTAAATAAAATAAACGTCGGCAGCTGAACTGCTGCTAAGCGGCAATCAGCCGCATGCATACCTCAACTTAATAAAGCATGCACTTAAAATATGGATAAACGCATACCTGTCACTCTGCTCACTGGTTTTTTAGGCAGTGGCAAAACCACCTTACTCAATAAGCTGCTGCATCAGCCGGCGATGCGCGACAGCGCGATCATCATCAATGAACTCGGCGATGCCGGCCTCGATCAAATTTTTGCTAATAGCAATCTCGCGCAAAATATTGAAAGCGAGCATATTGCCGACAACACGGTGCTGTTAAGCTCCGGCTGCCTGTGCTGCAGCTTGCAAAACGAGCTAGCAGATACCATGCGTGATCTTTTTTTCAAACGCGCGCTGCAGGCAATTCCTGAATTTAAACGCCTGGTCATTGAAACCACCGGCATGGCCGACCCCGGGCCTATACTCGCCAACCTCATGAACGAACCAGTGATCGAATCCACCTATCGCCTCGATGCGGTGGTGGTGACTATCGACAGTATTTATGGCTTAGCGCAGCTAAGTGATAATGTCGAAGCCCTGAAGCAGGCGGCTGTTGCTGATGTGTTGCTACTCACCAAAACCGATCTTGCCACGAGTGAACAGATCAGCGCCTTGCAGCAAAAACTAAGCAGCATTAACCCCGGCGCCAGCCAGTACAACATCGCCCACGGCGAGCTTGACCCGGCGCTGGTGATAGATGCCGGCTTGTTTGATCTAAACAGCAAGCAGCCCGCACCGCAACGCTGGCTGCGTGCGCCGCTAAAAAACAAAGCGCCGAAAGCCACGCTGCCAGCAAGCCATAGCGTTCACACTGATGACATTGTCAGTTTTACCGTGACCATGCCCAGCCCGCTGAGCTGGGCACGATTAAAACCGCATTTACTCTGGTTTTGCCAAACCTATGGCAAAAATCTGCTGCGACTTAAAGGTATTATCCATGCCAGCGACCAGTCAGACCCGCTCGCCATTCATGCGGTACATTACACGCCCTACCCGCCGACATTGCTCGAAGGCTGGACTGAAGACAATCCACAATCGCGCATAGTCATTATCGGCAAAGGTTTAGACGAGCTAGAAGTTAGAAAAGCCTTGATGCAGTTTTAAGGGCGGACTTTATATCGCGGCAGTTCAAACTCATGTTTTTGCTGCACAAGTTATCAGCTGCATTGGTTAGAGTAGATCAAGTCCTGCCCGCTTGATATGCAGCATGCGGCTTGGGTTAACGCACGCGAGCAGCTGCATCTCCATAAATAGCAGCTGCTTGTCAGCCTAGTTTAGCTAAACAACTTTGTCTTGAATCAATGGCAGCAGTTAGTCTCAAGCGGTTGCCAATGACCAGTTTCGTAGCGAAACTGCCTGATCGTAACACCACAGAGGCATCCGTGCGCTATCCGGCAATTGCTGTATAGCGCATGCTGACCAATCACAGCTTTTATTGCCATGCGGCGCATCGATAATCACGCTCGGGCGCAACGGCTCAAGTATCCAGCGATGACCGTCGTGCAGTGACTGCCGCGGCAGGCCAATGCGCAAATCTCAGCCATTTATACGAAAATTTGATATTGATTATGTAAAAATTGACAAATCATTTACCATGAGGGGTTTTGGTATTGTCCGAAAGACGGTTGTTAACTTTTTAATATATACAGTCAAATCGCGATGATTCAACAAGAGAAAAAAAGCATTTCAACAATAAATAGTTAAAGTTTTTTTGATCGCCTAATTATTTATTCCTATCCTAAATCGCCTGGCTTTTGCGTAAACACTATCGATATTTATTATAGCGTTGAGATTGTTTTAACTAATTATATGGTGTAGCAATGAATATCTTTGAATCAAATTACAGACAAAATCAGCATCAATTGATATTCATAATACTGACCCTATTATTTTCACTGTTTATTTCTGAGCAGGCTTTTGCTGCTACAGAAATGATTAAATCAGATCAAAAAACAGATATTAAGTCTTCAAACTTGGCGCTTACGCCCATTGAAAAAGCGTGGCTCAAGAAAAACCATAGCATTCGCGTTGCGGTTAAAAGTGGTTGGATGCCAATCGAGTATAAATTAGAAAATGATAAGCACCGAGGGTTGTCCATTGACTACCTAAGCAAGATAGCAACTCTACTAAAATTAGATTTCACTTTAGTTGACTACACCGAAAACTTTGACGCGGAACAAGTCGATATTATTTCTGCGGTTGGTGGGAATAAACTTAAAAATCCCAGTTTTCATACATTAAAACAACCTTTTGCGTCTTTTGCATTTGCGATCTATTTGAATAAGAATATTCATCAAAATGAAAAAATTGTAGCTTTAAGCGACCTTAATGGTCTGAGGGTGGCCGTTTTTAAAAATGGGATATTAAGCCAACAAATAAGTAAAAATTATCCCAATATTAAATTAGTTTTTGTGGATATCGCTGATGAGGCATTTGACGATTTGAAGTCTGGCGCTGTGGATGCGTACATCGGTAATGAGATGATTGTTGATTACCATATTGCTGCCCACCGCTTAAAATTTGTAGAGAAGGTAGGTATTACGCCATTTACATCAACGATATCGATGGCTGTTAATAATAACCAGCCAGAACTTACTTCAATCATGCAAAAAGCAATCTTGGCTGTCGGCGTAAACAATCAAGAGTTGCTGGATAACTGGAAAATTTCCGGCAATCAATATGACCCGGTTCTAAGCATTATATTTGCTGTTATATTCAGCATATTTATATTTCTTTTACTGAAATTTTATCGATTAAAGCAAAATATTAAAAAACAAAATACCGAAACTCAACTCCAAATTTGGCATCAGGCTAATTTTGATCACTTAACAAAATTACCAAATCGTCATTTACTGCAAAATCGTTTGGAGCAGGAGGTGGAGTTGGCGGATCGATCACAACTGTCTATTGGTATCTTATTTATCGATCTGGATAACTTTAAGAAAGTGAATGATCAGTCGGGGCATTCACTGGGTGACAAACTGCTAATTGAGGCCGCTACTCGCATCAGTTTGTGTGTGCGCTCCAGTGATACCACGGCACGATTTGGTGGGGATGAATTTGTCGTGATCATCTCAGATTTAAAAGATATATTTAGCGTAGAAAAAACATGCCAAAAGATATTAACTGAAATCGAGAAGCCGTTCGCCATTGATGGCAATCTGTTTTACATTTCGGCTAGCATTGGTGTGTCTACATATCCCAATGATTGCCACAACTATGAAGACTTGTTAAGTTATGCTGATCAGGCTATGTACGAAGCCAAGAAACTTGGCCGTAATAGGTTTCAGTTTTTTACTGAATCGATACAAGTGACCTCACTGACGCGGTTGTCGATCACCAGTGATATGAGAAAAGCCCTTATAGAACAGCAATTCGTTCTATATTACCAACCTATCATCTGTCTTGAAAATTCACAGATATTAAAAGCAGAAGCATTAATTAGATGGATGCATCCGATTAAAGGCATGATTAACCCCATAGATTTCATTGCCATCGCTGAAGAGTCTGGGCTGATTATTGAACTAGGTGATTGGGTTTTTAATCAAGCCTTACATGATCTACATATTATTCGAGAAAGCCTGGGGACTGAATTTCAGCTAAGTATCAATGTCTCTCCAAATCAGTTTAATCAACCAGAATGCTTATTAAACTGGGTCGAAACTATGAAGGAACTTGATATTCCAGGACGTTGTGTTTGTTTAGAAATCACTGAGGGCATACTGCTAGATCCATCAAATGAAGTGATTAATGTGATATCTGCGCTAAAGAAAACGGGAGTGGCGTTTTCAATTGATGACTTTGGCACGGGTTACTCAGCACTCGCCTATCTAAGAAAATTTGATATTGATTATGTAAAAATTGATAAATCATTTACTCAGAACCTTGAAACTAACAATTATGATGCTGTTCTATGTGAGGCCATCATCAATATGGCGAATAAGCTAGGGATGAAAGTGATCGCTGAAGGCATAGAAACTGATGATCAAAAAAGATTGTTAAAAGATTTTTCTTGCGATTATGGTCAGGGTTACTTATTCGCAAGACCTCAGCCTTTAGAAAAATTTTTGAATTACACTAGTTCTCAATATTCTTCGACTAAAAAGCAGACAGATCACCCTAATCTTGACCGTGTGCAATCGACCAATAGTGACATTTCTCAAGGTGCTATCAGTCTTCATTAATTTTTTAATGAAGGCATTACTGCATTGAATATCGATCAAATATATTTAATATTTTCTCCCCGACCTTGTTTAGAAGCGTCCTGGTAAAGCAGACGAAGCACAGCACCATGCTTTTTAAACAAGCTGCCGCTTAAAGGCATATTCATGCCACAGACCACGAAGACTAGCTCGCCATTCATGCGGTACATTTCACGCGCTATACGCCAACGCTGCTTGCAGGCAATGTTGACGCCATGGTGCATCGCTGCAGCAAGTGCTAATTAGCAATGAGTGGTCATTGAATCCTGATTGATGCTGCCTATCAGATCCAATCATGGATTGCAGTATGCGCAATCCCGAGGCTCTGCAGCCGTGCAATCAGTCCTGACCTGCACCGACTTATGCTTACAATGCAGGCAGGTCCAGACCTCATTTCGATAGATGGAAGTCGGTAGCGCGCAGACCGAACACGGCAGACCTTGCTGTCGCTCGGTCACCCAATAACCGGGGGTTTCGCATAGAGGACAGTTAGACTGAATGCGGCAGAGTAGATCTAGTGCCGCTGCCTTGATATGCTGCATGCGGCTTGGGTTGGCGAATGCTCGCAGGTCGGTCTCGATGAAAACCAGCTGGTTATCAGACTGTTGCAGACACGCCTCAAAACAGGATTTGAGTTGGGTCCAATCGGCAATGCCTTTTTCAATGCGCGGGTCATTCTGGCTTTGCGGACGAAGAACCAGAAGTTGCTGCGGAAAGCCGTGGCGAGCGGCAAAGGCTGCAACCATGTTCCAGTCATTAGTGTTGACATGCGCACTATTTCCGCTGCCTTGCGCCATACCTACCAGTTCAATCCCCAAACTATCATCGATCAATATCAGTAATTCAATGTTCCACGGAAACATGCCGGTGAAAGGGTCGAGGACGAAGCTACCTTCACTGGCAATACCCAAAGCGTGACCTGACAACTCCATGCCTTTTCGTGCTTTGAGACGCAATGCGTCTAACTGCGTTCCAGGCCTTGGCGTTTCCATGGTGAATGTCCCGAGCTGATCGGTATCAAAACCAGTGACATGATCGATCACGCAGCCCAGGCTTGGTTCCAATATCTTGGCGATCACCTGCTCCTTGCCATGCTGGGTGAGCAAGGCGATTTTTTGTCCTGAATAAATTGACATCAGTTGGTTTCCAGCGCCAGCGCTTGCCAATGACCGGCTGCGTAGCGCAGCAATCCTGCCTGCTCGAAGCGCCACAGATGGATCCAGCCGTTATCGAGCAATTGCTGGATAACAGCATGTTTGCCGATCACAGCTTCTATTGCCAGCTGCGGCGCATCGATGATCACGGTCAGTCGCAACGGCTCGTGTATCCAGCGCTTACCGTCGTGCAGTGACTGCCGCGGCAGGCCAATGCGCAGATCGCCACCATTGCCTTCGAACAAGCCGATATTTCCGCCAACGACGTTGTGCAGCAACTTATTGCCACTGCCTAGACGTAATGGTTCGCAGGTCGAGGCATGGTATTGCCAGTTAATCCAATGCGTCACCAGCATCGGCGCAGTCATCAAAAGTTCGAGCACGCTGCCATCAAGGTCTTGGCTGGCATCATAGTCGTGCAGGAAACTACGTCCTTCAAGTTGAGCGCCGCGGCTACGCTGACGTGGCGCAATCAGGAAGGCGGCGTTGCCGGTCAGACCCCACTCCGGCCGCGTTTGGGCGCCATCGTTTGCGCGCCGGCGCAACTGATCAAGCAGGTCAAGCTTAGGGCTGCTCGGGTTTAAGCCCAATCTAGGCGCGCGTTCACGACGCACCTGATCGCCGGCTTCCACCAAGACTTGCTGCAAGCGTTGCCAGCGGGCAAGCGCTGCAGCGGGTAATAGATCAAGATCGAAGCCTTCGATTTCATCGGTAGTGGTATTGTGCAAGGCCGCCACAAACCAGGTTGATTCCGGGATGGCAACGCCCCGCTCTTTTAGCGCCAAGCGTAACGCCGGATCATTGAGTAATTGTGCCAAGCTGCGTGCATTGACCTCGCCAGTTTGTCCGCAGCATGCGCCACAGTCGAGCGTTGCAGCATGAGCGTTGTTCGCAGACTGGCTACCATGTCCGACTAATAGCACTAGCGGTGCTAGATTTTGCTCCAGACCCATGGCGTGGAGTACGCCAGCTGCCAGCGCCACTTTAGCGTCCAGATCAAGACCCATTATCTGCGGCCGGCAAATAGAACGGTAACGGGTGTTGAGGCCAGCCAGATCGTCACGCACTCTAGCCTGCTTGCCAGGCTGCAGCCACTGCCAAAGTTTGCCGATGTAGCCGAATCCCGCCGCTTCCACATATGAAAAAGCAGCGCCAGGCCAGCGGCTTGCTGCCAGCCATTGATTCGTCATAGCAAAACGGCTTAAACGCGAGCTACTCGCAGCTGCCTGCAGGCCAACATCAGGCGCATTAGCCGTTGCTAATGCTGGCAGTATAGAATCGCTTACCTCCATACTTGGCCTAAGTAAGCCAGGTAACTGCGGTCGTCTAGCCGTGGTAGCCAGTGGCGTGTAGGCAACCGGCAGACCGAAAAAACCGGCAAAGCCAATGGTCTGCATCGAAGGCATTACGCTTTCGAGTGCTCGACGCAACGGCTCGCTACGGACATCAATGCAAAAGGCAGCCTGCACTTCAATTACTTGAGGCGCTTGGCTTGGCTGACAAGACTGCTGACCAGACTGCTGACCAGACTGAAGAAATTTTTGTGCTAACTGTCGCTGGAAGCCGATCTCTAGTGCGACTTGCCACACCTCGTCTATCAATAGCACCTGTTCCGCCTGCTGCAGCAGAACCGGCAGCTGACTCCATTCTTGCTGCAACCTGGCGAATGCCACGCTGGCTTCGGCGTCGCCCTTGCCTTCCAGTAAGATCACGCCCCATGCCAGCCGGATGGCTAACAGCTCGCGCAGGTGACTATCCTCCCCACCCTTTAGTTGAGCCTGCCAGCCAAGATAGGCGCACCAGGAGGCCCAGCCGTTTACGGTTAGCAATACGGCCTCCAGGTAATCATCCCATAGCGCTTGCGGCAGTCCTAGTCGCGCCAGTACCCAACGTTCAGCGTCCTGCCTTGAGGGTGGCAGCGTGTCGAGCAGGCGATGCAGATCGGGTAGACCCATAAGCATGCTAATGCCGTGGTCATGTTGCAGTGTTTCACGCCAGAATGCATATAAACCTTGCGAACGTTGCGGTTGCCAATCGGCCTGCTGATTATCAAAATAGGCAGCACAAGTCTGACTGACCTGGTAGGTGATAGCATCACGCCACGACAGTCTGGTGTAGCGCTGTGGATCATTGTCCAAAACATCGATCAGCAGCGGTAACTGCTGCAGCGGCGCGACAGTTTGCAATGCTGCAATGCACTGTGCAGCAGTCAGTCCGACTAACTTGGCAGCAGGTATTTGACTTAAGGCAAGCCCTAGGTCTTGCTGACTTATGCGACCTTCTTCCCAAGCCTGGCGCTGCAGGTCTCGTGATGGGAAGACTTGAATGCTGCCTAGAAGTGCCATTCTGGCAGCCACCTGGCGTAAAGGCATAGCAATGCGCCCCCAGTGCGGGTTCACAGCAATGGCCTGATCCAGAGGCCAGGCAGGCGCAATCGCTTGGCATGCCCGGCTACAGGCAGACTCTATCTGCTCGTTAAAAACTTCATTGTTGATTGAAGTTACTTCGGTTAATACTTCGGCAAAGTCTCCGGCTCGATCTCCGGCTGCCACTGCAGATTGCTCTAAACTATTTAATGTTGCCATTAGGCTATTCTCCTTATTGTTTTCGTTGCTGGGCATCAGTGACGGCTAACGCAAACCTGCACTAGGGCTACTGGTTTTAACTTCTCCAGTGCTCCAACGGCTAGGCCAAAGTCTTAAGGTGATGCGCGTGTAGATCTCGTCCAGATAAAATCCAGCGTAGCTCCAACGACGCAATCCGATTAAGGCTTGCGGCTTTAGCTTGAGGATAACCAGGCTAAGATAAAGCACTGACATACCTATCAGCGCGACCACGCCAAGCGCATGGTTGGGAGAGTCACTAATCCCCAGGGGCAGGGCATGAGCCAGCAATGCCATAGCAGTGAGACCTGAAACCATCAGCAAACCCGACAGCGTATGATGGCATAGCTCACGAATGCTGCCACGCTGGGCAGGCAGCCAAAACATTGGTGCCCAGGCTAGCCCTAGAATCACACTCCACCACCACGGCCACGCCGCCTGGTTTAACAATGAATGCGTTAGCATGACCGTTAATATGGCGATGGCTGGGGCGAGCCAAAAACTGATAGCGATGATTGATGTCTCGCCGCGCATGGATTGCAAACGGGTCTGTCTCACCACCGTTGCCGCCGACAGGAATGCATGGGCTTTGTATAGCGAGTGCCCGATCAGATGCAGCACGGCAAGGGTATAAAGGCCAAGACCACATTCAAGTATCATAAAACCCATTTGCGCCACAGTCGACCAAGCCAGTCGCACCTTGATGCTAATTCGGGTCAGCATCACTAAGCCTGCCATTATTGCGGTTCCTAGTCCGAAAACTACCAGAAGAGTGCGCGCTGGCATCGCCTGTTGCAGCAAAGGATAAAATAGAATCAGTACATAGCCGCCAAGGTTCACCACGCCCGCATGTAGCAGTGCGGAAACGGGTGTTGGCGCTTCCATCACCTGAATAATCCAGCCATGAACCGGCAGCAGCGCTGTACGCAGGATGACTGCCAATACCAGAAATACTGCACTTACCTGCAAGCTGCTGGACATACCATTCTGGTCGATATAGGTCCACAGATCTGACAATGAGCCACTCCCCACTTCCAGCCATGCCAGGGATGCAGCCCCTATCAACATTAGATCAGCAGCCCTATCCGCGATCTGTTTCTTGTGCGCCGCCAATAAAGCAAATGGGCGGTCAGGATAGAAACACAGCAGATGCTGCAGGGCTACACCCACTAAAGCCCAGGCAGTCATCAATACCAGCCAGTGATTAGCCATTAGTAGTAGGTGCACAGCCGTCATCACCGCGGCAAGCGCCGAGATATAACTGCGCTGGCTGGGTTCTCCCTCTAGGTAACGTGCAGAGAATGCCGCGATGACGGTACAAAGTAATTGCACCATCAGCGCCAGCACTTTACCGAATGGGCTTGGGTCTAGCCATGGATGCAATTCGGTAAATTGTTGCCCGGCGCACGCTGTTATAAGCGCAAATGCCAGCGCTAGGCCAGATAGCGCTATGAACACTCGCCACAGCCGCCCGACTGAAACTGCGGGCAGTAAAGATAAAAGCATCCCGACCACCATCAGTATAGTCGGCATCAAACTGCCTATAATTAAAAACCCGTTGTTCATCGCATTTCCTGTTAATTCAAGTTGGTTCAATTATCCCAAACGCCAAATGTTCTGTAAAATATATAAATAATATATTCTTAATACTTAAAACAGAACAATGAATCTAGAGCAACTGAACTTTAAACATCTTTTTTATTTCTGGCATGTTGCTAAGATCGGCCACTTAACAAGGGTTGCTAAGGAGTTACATACATCACAGTCAGCGCTATCGGCGCAGATCCGTCAGCTGGAAGACCGCTTAGGAGAGGACTTGTTTACCCGAGAAGGACGACGCCTGATACTGACCGACACAGGTCAGCTGGTATTAGCCTACGCAGAGGATATTTTTGGTGTAAGTCAGGAAATGCTTGGTCGTTTGCAGGGGCGTAGCGAAGGCGTGACGCGTTTACGCATTGGCAGCGTGGCAACGCTGTCGCGAAATTATCAGGAAAACAGGATTCGGCCATTGCTGTCTGACCCTGGCGTTTTTTTGACGCTCGAATCTGGACTGCTGGACGATCTTCTAACCAGGTTGATCGAACATCAACTTGACGTGGTCCTGGCAAATGAAACCGCACCTTCTGCTGTGAACCGCCCTTTGCACTGCCACTTTCTCGGGAGCCAGCCCATATCGTTTGTTGGCCCAGCAAGAAACTGGGCGCCACTGAGCTTGCGCATACCTGAAGACTTAGATGGACTCGATATCGCGTTGCCGGGACCGCGTAGTGCTGTGCGGGCGCAGTTTGATGCAATGTGCGCTGCAGCCAAGGTGATCCCACGCGTGCGCGTCGAAGTGGATGACATGGCGATGCTGCGTTTGATCGCGCGCGACAGCGGCTGGATCACGGTTCTTCCAGAAGTAGTGGTCCAGGACGAGCTGCAATCCGGCTCTTTGGTTTGCGTTGGCCGCTCCAAGCTGTTGCAAGAGCATTTCTACGCAATCACCACGCCGCACCGTCATCACATTGAACTACTAGAACGACTGCTGACTGGAACAGCAGAGACTGCTGTTTGAGCTATCAGCCTCAGCTCAAGTCGAATTATTAATCACTCAGCAACTTAAACTTGTAACCAAGCTAAGGCTCTTGATAACCAAACTTAAGCCTCTTGATAACCAAACTTAAGTTTCTTGATAACCAAGTTTAAGCTTCTTAGCCTGTAGAAAAATCTGTGTAAGTAATCATTTTGCAGGAAACTGCTATTTTCAGAAATGGATTAAAAATGACCTTACCAAAGCCTTACCCAAAGATTGAATTGATCAATGATTGGCTGATTATAAAAAGCCAGAAGACCTGATTGGTGTGAGCGGTCTTCTCAAACAACTTACTAAAGCACTCGTTGAAGTGCGCTCCGAGCTGAACTGACTGCGCATCTAGGTCATAGCAAACACGAAACTATAACCAACAGCACGGGCAATGCCCGCAACGGTAAAAGCCGCAAAACCCTCAAGGTTGAATGTGGCGAATTGCCGCTTAAAATCCCCGGCGACCGTGATGGCAGCTTTCACACTTTACTTGCCACTGGAGTGGCGGAGTAAATTGTGGAAGACCCTTGCGGTCTTGAGCCACATCTGATTCCCAAGCATCAAACCCGCTGGACTGGTTTCGATGAAAAGATTATCTCTCTGTAGAACTCTGTCATTTTAAGCTTAGTTCATAAGGACTAAGTCTTAGTTAGTATTGTCTGGAATATCCAATAAGAGCACTGTGTTTATTATGTTTTTGATGAAAAAACTAATTTAAACACTTTTGATTTTTACTAATTTACTCTTGGAGATATTAAATGAAAATAATTTCATTTGGAAAATATGATGCCCCTAACTCTGCGCCTATCACAGAAGATTTAGGTGGCTGGAAACCAGTTGAAGGAAATCCCACCATGAAAACTTGGATCGAACACGCGCCTGCTGATGGCAAGTTCCTGACCGGCTTCTGGGAAGCGACTCCTGGCACCTACCAGGTTACCTACAACGCAGATGAAATGGTGCACATGTTTAAGGGAAAAGCCATCCTGACTAATACTGCTGGAGAATCCAATACCTACGTAGGGGGTGACAGCTTTTTTGTTGAAGCTGGATTTACAGGTACTTGGAAAACTTTAGAAACTGTGCAAAAGATTTTTGCCATCAGAATTGGGCAGGATGTTGCCGCCCCATTTGGGGATTAAGTTTCATCGCAAAGCGTCTCAAAGAAATAAGTTATAGAGTGCGCTAGGCTTGATTCAATTCTATGCATTTTCAATAATTTTAATGTTGGAGATTTAGATTATGGCAAGAGATCCAAGATTTGATATTTTATTTACCCCGGTTAAGATAGGTTCCAAAACAATTCGCAACCGCTTCTACCAAGTGCCACACTGTAACGGTGCCGGCACCAATTCGCCAGGGATGAATATGGCCCACCGCGGCATCAAGGCCGAAGGCGGATGGGGCGCAGTGAATACAGAGCAATGCTCGATTCACCCTGAGTGCGATGATACGCTGCGTATTACTGCCAGAATTTGGGACCAAGGAGACATGCGCAACCTGAAAGCAATGGTTGATCATGTACACAGTCATGGTTCGCTTGCCGGCTGCGAACTATTCTATGGCGGCCCACATGCACCAGGATTGGAGTCACGTACTATTTCTCGTGGACCCAGCCAGTATAATTCTGATTTTGCTACCGTTCCGAACTGCCCAGGATTTACCTATAACCATGCGGCAGATATTGACGAGCTTCATCGGCTGCAACAGCAATATGTAGATGCAGCATTGCGCGCTCGTGATACGGGTTTCGACCTCGTCAACATTTATGGCGCACACGCTTACGGGCCTATGCAGTGGCTCAACCCCTATTACAATCGCCGTACCGATGAATATGGCGGTAGCTTTGCCAACCGGGCCCGCTTTTGGATAGAAACATTAGAAAAAATTCGCCGAGCTTGTGGAGACGATGTTGGTCTGGTTACACGTTGTGCAGTGGATACGCTTTATGGTGGTAAAGGCGTGGAAATTGGTGAAGATGGCTTAAAATTCATCGAACTTGCATCCCCTTATCTGGACTTGTGGGATGTCAATATTGGCGACATTACAGAATGGGGTGAAGATGCGGGGCCTTCACGCTTTTACCAAACTGGCCATGAGAATGACTGGATTAGGCACATTAAACAAGCGACCAGCAAACCCGTCGTCGGTGTCGGTCGCTATTATGATCCGGAAAAAATGTTACAAGTCATTAACTCAGGCATTATCGACATTATTGGCGCAGCACGACCGTCAATTGCAGACCCATGGCTACCGCGCAAGATTGATGAAGGTCGCGTGGAAGATATACGCACCTGTATAGGCTGTAACGTCTGTATCTCACGTTGGGAAATGGGCGGCGTACCGTTCATCTGCACACAAAATGCAACTGCTGGTGAAGAATATCGCCGTGGTTGGCATCCTGAAAAGTTCGAACCGGCTAAATCGGAACATGATGTGCTAATTGTGGGCGCAGGCCCTGCTGGTTCTGAATGTGCACGGGTTATGATGGAGCGCGGCTACACCGTTCACTTAGTCGATACAAGGGAAAAGGTGGGTGGCTACGTCAACGATGTTGCGACGCTTCCAGGCTTAGCTGAATGGAGCTATCATCGAGACTATCGCGAAACCCAGCTCAACAAGTTAGTGAAAAAAAACAAGCAATGCCAAGTGGCTTTAGGTGTTAAACCAATGACTGCGGATGACATCCTCGCTTATGGCGCATCCCGTGTCATTATTGCTACCGGGGCTAAATGGAGTACCACCGGCGTAAACCACCGAACTCACGAACCTATTCCTGGTGCAGATGCAAGCCTAGCGCATGTGTTGACACCGGAGCAGGTATTTGCCGGTAATAAGGCCGTAGGCAAGCGTGTGATGATCATCAACTACGATGCCTATTATATGGCTCCAAGCCTAGCAGAGAAGTTTGCACGAGCTGGTCATGAAGTTACAGTAGCCAGCGTGGCTCCATTAGGCGCGTACATGGATTACACCCTCGAAGGTGCGAACATGCAAAGGCTGATTCACGAACTAGGCATCAAAGTGCTAAGCGAAACCGGCTGTTCAAAAGTAGAAAACGGCCGTGTTGAACTCTTTAACATTTGGGGCGAAGGCTACAAACGTGAATACAAAGGTGCAGGCCAGCTGCCACGAAAAGAAAATGATTCACATGAATGGTACGAGTGCGACACTGTGATTTTAGTGACTTCACGCGTGTCGCAAGATGGCCTCTATCGTGAGTTAAAAGCGCGTAAGGATGAGTGGCAGAAAAATGGTATCACCGATGTTTTTGTCATTGGTGATGCTGAAGCACCAAGGCTCATAGCAGACACCACTTTTGATGGGCATCGACTGGCACGTGAAATAGAAGATGCTGATCCTCAGCATCAAAAACCTTACAAGCGTGAACAGCGTGCGTGGGGAACAGCCTACAATCCAGACGAGAACCCAGAGCTCGAATGGCGATTGTAGTTAGTTTTAAATTAACCTAGAAATAGCAAGGTGGCGATGTATACGTCGCCTCTTTGCTATTTTTTTACTTTCATCAGGTTAATTATGGCTTATATCTACGCCATTTTTTAGCACGAACACTGCCACCTGCAATCTACTGCTAAGGTTAAGTTTACGCAGAATCCCTTGAACATGAATCTTAATCGTTGACTCCGCCAAATCCAACTCCTGAGCAATATTTTTGTTGCTGAGACCTCTGGCTAAATAAATAATAACATCACGCTCACGATCCGTAAGTTTATGTAACTTCAGCGAAGGTTGATGATTTGTAGGTAGGTTGCGTACAAAATTAAGGTAACAGCCTAAACAATTGTTACTTGTGGCAGATGAATTTAGAGGTAATTCAGCCATGGCATCAACTAACTCCCATTAAAAAAATTGACTGTATTCACAAAATTTATGTAGATACATTCATAATTTCTCATATTTATCAAAGTGCTAGCATTGTATACTTCTAACCAAGCAGAGCCTTGATCTGCATCAACGTTGTCATCATGAAATAATGTGGCTGTTTTGCGAACGGCCGCTTTCGTTCGGAAGTAACGTTTCGAATAAATAAGAGACCGAGCACAATTAAATGCACGTGGTTAATCTATTGTGGCCGACCACCTTGTTTAAATGATTTGAGGGAAGACAAGCGAATCCGCACCATGCTACTAACTAAATTGAGTGGCCCATCACTACCCGAAGCAACTGCCCTGCTGTCAGCGCCAAAATGGCTGAAACCCAGGCAAATAGAACTTATTCAGCCTCATTACAGCTCACTCAAACTCTTGATATGACCCATCACGCAGCGGCCCAAGGCATGCAGTGCGTAGCCGCCCTCTAGTGCTGAGACGACACGGTCGCCGGCATATTCATTGGCCACTTTTTTCAGGGTTTCGGTGACCCAGAAATAGTCGGCTTCTTGCAGCGCCAGATCGCCCATATCGTCTTCCCAGTGCGCATCAAAACCGGCTGAAATCAGTATCAGCTGCGGCTGAAATCTTGCCAGCGCCGGTAACCAATGCTCGGTAACCGCGCGGCGAAATTCAGCACCGGCTGTGCCTGCCGCCAGCGGTACATTGATGATGTGATCGTTAGCGCTTTCGGCCCCAGAATACGGATAGTAAGGATGGCGAAAGCTGGAGCAGAGCATCACAAGCGGATCATCATGAAAAATATCTTCAGTGCCATTGCCGTGATGCACATCGAAATCGGCGATGGCATTTAATTTTACTCTGACCCTAATTATTCATTCAATTGCTTGGCCTACAAGTAGCCGTTAAATATAGTCGGAAACAACCCACGCGGCAGGGATCCCCGGACTAGGTGATTGTACTTATTGTTCTTAGTCTTTTTACTAAATATAGTTAGCAACGAAACAAATTTTGTTTGTTCAGCATGCATTGTTGTAATTAACGTTTCCCAACCTAGCAATGTCGACGACTCAGGTTTAGCGCATATTAGTGCATGATTTTGAAAGAGGGATGACAGCATGCAATGCTTTGAGACAAAGATAGTGCAAGGAGGGATTAAGTGTGGTCTGTTCCCTGTTATTTTGATTATAAAAGAAGCAGATCGTTAGAGTGTAGGAAAGAACAGCATGATATTTAATTTTACTCTGGCCCCAATTATTAATCTAACTTAAAACCAGGTACCACGATGTTGTAGTTAACTTAATACCACGGTGCATTCACGCAGAGGTGAATATCATGAATAAAAAACATTACCGTTTAGTTTTTAACAAGCTGCGAGGAACGCTGATGGCAGTGGCCGAGCATGTGGCCAGCTCAGGTAAATCCATTCGGGGGAGCCGCTATGTGGGCACACAACCTCTGCAAGCTGATTTTGAACAACATCTAAGCCTTAAACCAATTATATTCGCGCTCATGTGCAGTTTGGGCATGGTCAGTGTAATTGGTTTTAGTCCCATAAATAACACTGCCTTCGCCGACATTATTGCCGACCCGAGCGCAGCACCCGGCCTGCGACCGATCATTCTCAATGCCGCCAATGGCGTACCCTTGGTTAACATTCAAACGCCAAGTGCGGCCGGTGTTTCACGTAATGTTTACAGCCAGTTTGATGTGAATAGCAACGGTGCAATTCTAAATAACAGCCGCAATAATGTGCAAACGCAGCTAGGCGGCTTTGTGCAGGGCAATCCCTATTTGGCGACGGGCGCTGCGCGCGTTATTCTGAATGAGGTCAATTCACAAAACCCAAGCTTACTTAATGGTTATGTTGAAGTCGCCGGCAGCCGCGCGCAAGTGGTGATCGCTAACCCGGCCGGTATCAGTTGCAATGGTTGCGGCTTTATCAATGCGCATCGCGCCACCTTAACCACCGGCACACCACAGCTCAATAACGGCGATTTAATCGGCTACCGAGTGACGACTGGCACGGTTAACATTTTGGGTGCTGGCC
>Ga0209512_1000250_pt1 | contig 103685 bp, 91 predicted proteins | sample frozenSSSSmetaG_FD_184142 | JGI IMG/M metagenome (GOLD analysis project Ga0209512, IMG submission 184142) | Glacier valley bacterial and archeal communities from Borup Fiord, Nunavut, Canada, to study Microbial Dark Matter (Phase II) -... | ecosystem: Environmental > Aquatic > Freshwater > Ice...
TGGATCCCCAGTTTACTTTGTATCTTTTGAGATTGAGGTAGTACTACAAGTACTTGGCAATTGTTGATAGTACTACAAAGAGCTAGACTTGGACACTGGTGGTTGCTTTTTTGCGACAACCTAGAAACACCAGACCTGTCAACAACAACGCTCCTGTAGTTCCGGGTTCGGGAACTTTTTTCTTTGGTGTACTGCCAACTTTAATTTGGTAAGCAAGCTGCGATCTGGCCGGTGCAACACCCGTCCAGCTTAAAGCTGTTTTGCCAGTGATCTTGAAACCAGCCTTGATATCGCTAATTTGCAGATAATCTACATCACTGGTAGCAGTACCTAGAGAAGATAAACTACCAATTGCCTGTCCCAAGCTACTTCCTGATTCATAAATTTTCAGGTCACTCAGTTGGACTGAGTTATTTTTATTAGTAGTGCTATTTGCCAAGGCAAAGGTACGGAAAAAAATGTCAGTCACCGGCCCACTAAAATCGTTACTAGTTAGTTTCTGACCGTCAACGATATAATTTACCTGTTTTCCTGTGTATTCCAGGCTGAAATCAACTAACTTCGCTGCACCTGTACCCCAGACGCGCTGGCCACTGGTGACAGGAGCACCACTTGCAGTGTTGATACCTAATTCTCTTTCACCACCAGAAGCATTATTATTATCACCTGCTCGACCTTCAGCTACAAATAACTCGGAAAACTGCCCCTTCAAAATAGTGTCCTGAAATTGTGTATCAGTAAAACCCGTGCGATTGACAATCGTGGCTGCTTGTGCTGGATTAGAAGTGACAAGTAATCCCATCGCCATTATCCCTAAAGCCATTAGTGACTGGGGTTGACTTCTTGACTTACTGAAAAGGCTCATGCTAGTAGTCCAAATCAATTTTTATTTACTGGGTTTTTACAGCAGTATTTATGCCAAATTAGATACATTGGTAGTAGTTGCAATACTGCTACCAGTGTCCCAATCTGTCCTTTGATATTAAGTTGCCGCTCCGGATGTTTGCAATTAAAAGTATCAGGGTTTACAAAAAATTCAAGAGGCGCTTCACATGTACGTAATAACCCTGAGTAGGTTGCACGACTTAGAAACAATCTTGGGAAACTACTTAGTCATCTCAAAATGACTAGCTTTTTTTTCGCTATCTCTACCTGTGTCTATAGGCAGATTTTGGATAAATTCCGATAAGAAAAGTCATAACAAAGCAAACTTTACTTAAAACCGAGTTATTTCGCTCTTTATTGCGTGGTAAGTCCGGTTTTTTATAGATAACATGGAAATTAGTTACTAATCAGATGCTCACACTGCGATCACGCGTCTATATGTTTTATGGACATTCAGCTAATCAATATCGGTTTTGGCAACATCGTGTCTGCTAACCGAGTCGTTGCCATTGTCAGTCCAGAATCTGCTCCGATTAAACGCATAATTACCGATGCACGCGATCGCGGTCAATTAATTGATGCAACTTACGGTCGTCGGACTCGAGCTGTAATTATTACCGATTCTAGTCATGTTATCCTCTCAGCGATTCAGCCAGAAACGGTAGCAAATCGCTTTGTAGTTCACCGTGAACAGAATGGAGACAGCTAAGTAGGGACAAAAAAAATTCTGTCCCTTACTTGTGCTCACTTGGTGTCGTAGGATGTGAAATAGTTAGATCAGAGTTTTCATTGACAAAGAAAACCCCATGTCATGAGTCACGAGTTGATGGTCAATTGTAACAATCGAGTAACATCCGCACTTAATGTTATAATTATCACTGACAAGTGAGTAGTGATTGATAGCTAATTATTATAGACTAATTCACAAGTTGATCCGCAAAATGCAAGTCTTGCCTGTTTACAGTGGTGCTACAACAAAAAGATCTTCGTCTCCCGGCAAATTAATCGTATTGACGGGTCCAAGTGGGGTTGGCAAGGGCACAATCTTGCGATCGCTGCTGCAACGTCACCCAGAGATACATTACTCTGTGTCGATGACAACCCGCTCTCCTCGTCCGGGAGAGATAGATGGTCAGCATTATGATTTCACCAACCGCAGCCAATTTGAAAAAATGGTGGCGAATGGAGAATTTCTGGAATGGGCAGAATTTGCTGGCAATTATTACGGTACCCCTCGCCAAAGAGTGGAAGACCAGATTCGCCAGGGTAAATTAGTAGTGCTGGAAATCGAGTTAGAAGGCGCACGTCAAATCCACGCTTCTTTCCCCAACGCTTTCCGCATTTTTATCTTGCCCCCTTCCTTAAACGAGTTAGAACAGCGTTTGCGCGGTCGAGGTCAGGATTCTGAGGAAGCCATCACCCGTCGTCTGCAACACGCCCAAGGTGAAATTGATGCTGCTAATGAATTTGATATTCAAATCGTCAATGACGATGTGGAAGAGTCATTAAATAACCTTGAAGCGGCTTTGTTTGCTCCCTGTTAAAAAAATTAGGGTGTAGGGTGTAATAGGAATCTTATTTCCCACACTTCACACCCCACACCCTGTTCTGGGTTACAGCTTTGCTGTACTATTTGCCTAACAAACCTTGAATTATTGGCAGATTAGAAATCAGTAAGTAGGCAACGAATGCACCACCCAAGCCACCAATTAAGAAACCGCTGGTGTAGGTGTTCCAATTTGCTTTTGATTTAAAAGCATCAGGAGGTCTAGGAGTTGTCACTGTGGCAACTGGCTGAGGCGGATTGCTATTGGCATACAAAGATAGGCAGGCAGTCAGGATCGTCACTAAACCTACGGTTGATAGTAGACCTGCTAAGTTAGCAGCATCTGTATCCCGCAACGGACCTAATTTAGCAAAAGGACCAATCAGGAAGTAACCATGAGCCATGCCTACCTCTAGTCCTCTGCGCCAAGGAGTTATTCCCTCACGGTAGGCAGGTAAGTTGTTAATGTACCATTTGACTAGAGGAGAAGCGTTAATTGGCGTTTCTAGATTTCCATCCTGCGGATCGCGTCCAGCGGGAAAGACAACCTCACGATTCCGGGGATCGCGAGGGTTATTTTTTGATGCATTTACTGCTTGCGCCATATTTTTCGTTGGCCTCTAAATAAATCGGGTAGTGGCATTATTTTAGGTGGAGGCTTGTGATTCAATCTGAGTCTGGCGTGTTAAATTTAGAAAAATTAATTTATCGCGCCAGTCACAATTTTCACAAGCCTTGATGGTAATTAACAGCTAATGGTTCTCACCATCAACTCTTAAAAACCAATCATCGTGACCGCGCTCTTTATGGCAGCGGATGGAATAGTAAATCAGGGAAAATGTAGTTGAACACAATCAACAGCACTGCAGTCGCCGATAGCAAAGCAAAAAGCAAAACTGGTGCTAAAGAAAGGTATTGTATAAAATACTTTTGTTGCATGAATCAGTCTCCAGGCTTAGATGGATTATTTTTGGTGCTGAGTAGATGAGCGGATTTTTGGCAAATCTACTCTTTTGGTGGAGTTAGAATCAACTAACTAGCGAGGAGAAACAGTAATTTCGTCGTCGGCGGCGGTTAATTCACCCGAGAGTAGTTCTTTGAGTGCTGCAACAGGCCAGGTAAAGCCTGACAACATGATTGGCAGTGCCAAAGAAACGTCAATCATTACTTCCTTCATTTCGTTACCACTACCAAGCTTTTTGACTGCTTGTAAGTAGGCACGACCAACCCAACCAATCCATCCAGCAATATAAAGGAATATAATGCCAGGAATCAGGAAATCGCCGGCGTGGTCAAGGCTACCATCCACGATTAAGTGAGGTAAACCTTCAGGGCCACACAAAGCTTGAGCATAACGCTTAAATCGCTTTTCCCCAGATTGAGGATCGCTAGTAGTATTAGCAGCGCTTTGAGCACGTTCTTGAAAGGCAGGAGATTCACTACAAGGCACAAGATCTGCCCCTAAAGCGAAGGCTTGAGGGACAAAATTGAACCAAAGACCAACTACAAGAATCAAAGCAAACAATCGACGCATGGATTTTTTTTCCTTTTATTGCAAAAGAAAAAGTTTATTGTACAAAACGAAGCGGCTTGTACAGGCTTTATTTGCAGAACTTGGAAGCTATCATACTCTTGCAGGGATACACCCGTAAAGTTTCGCTAAATAAAAGTTAAAGCTTCGTAAAAACAATCTATATATTGAGAACATTCTGCCATGACAACAGTTTTAGCAATTGAAACCAGCTGTGATGAAACTGCAGTCGCAGTTGTTAGCGATCGCCAAGTTCGTAGTAGCATCGTTGCTTCACAAATCTTAGTACACCAACAATATGGTGGAGTTGTACCGGAAGTAGCATCCAGGCAGCATTTAGAAACAATTAATCAAGCGATAGCCGAAGCGCTGGTGATTGCCAATTTAGACTGGACACAAATTGACGGAATCGCTGCAACCTGTGCTCCAGGACTGGTAGGAGCGTTACTCGTCGGTTTAACTGCTGCCAAAACTTTAGCGATGGTGCATGACAAACCTTTGATCGGCGTACATCATTTAGAGGGGCATATATATGCTACCTATTTAACAGACCCGAGCCTCAAGCCACCATTCTTGAGTTTATTAGTTTCTGGTGGTCACACTAGTTTAATTTATGTAAAGGATTGTGGAGTTTACGAAACATTAGGCGAAACTCGTGATGACGCGGCGGGAGAAGCTTTTGATAAAGTCGCGCGGTTGTTAAAGCTGGGATATCCTGGTGGTCCTGTGATTGACCAACTAGCGAAAAGTGGAAATCCCCAAGCCTTTCCTTTACCAGAAGGTAATGTGGGACGACCAGAAGGCGGTTATCATCCTTATGATTCTAGTTTTAGTGGCTTAAAGACAGCAGTATTGCGATTAGTCCAGCAATTGGAGAAAACTGGGTCATTAAATGTCGCTGATGTCGCTGCTAGTTTTCAAGAAACTGTCGCGCGATCGCTAACTAAACGCGCTCTAGCTTGCGCCGTCAATTATGGTCTTGATACTATTACCGTTGGTGGAGGCGTAGCCGCAAACAGTGGTTTAAGACATCATCTCCAAACAGCCGCACAATCACGGAATTTGCGTGTGCTATTTCCACCGATGAAATACTGTACTGATAATGCCGCGATGATTGGCTGCGCCGCTGCTGACCATCTGCACCGTGGTCACACTTCGCCTCTGACTCTCGGTGTGCAATCCCGGCTAAAAGTAACCGACGTGATGCAGCTTTACCAATAATTAATGCTGGTTGACAATCATCTCAATGCGGTTGGCGACAGCGAGAGGCTGTTCGATCATTGCTAGGTGTCCGCAATGGGGAATTTCAATGACATTTTCCCCACTGCACTGGAATAAAGGGTGGAAACTCGCTAAATGACGGACGTATTTCGGTTCCATGATCTGGTCTTCAGCACCAGCAATAAAATAAACAGGTTGCTGGAGTTGAGCGACTAATTGAGGTAAGCAATTAATTTCTTCTTCAGTAGTTGAGTCTAATAGTGTGCCTAAAGCTACTTTAGCATCGGCGACGACAAAATCAATCAGCCGTTGACGACCCCAATGTGGAGCGATCGCTGTAGATACACTTACCCGCGTCAACATCAAATTAATTAAAGGTGCATAACCCAACCAGCGAGGGCGAAACTTTAACATTTGTTGCCCAACTTTGCGAAATTGTTCAAAAGCTTCTTTGAGATAAATCCCACCACCAGAATTGATACAGATCACTCCCTGGACGCACTCAGGGAACTGCGCCGCCCCCCAAAGGGCAATTGTCCCTCCTAAAGAGTGACCAATCAGCCAAGCGCTTTTAATATTAAGTTTTTCTAAGAGTATTGCTAAATCGTTGGCATAAGCAGAGGCGGTATAAGGAGAATCTACAAGATGATCCACTACCGTACTGAGACGCTCTTTGACTGTAGTTACAGATGTTGTGAGAACCTCCTCTGTGGGTTGAGACTGACCAAAACCCCGCAAATCGTAGGATAAGCATTGAAAAGAGGCTGACAACTGCGAAATTACAGGTTGCCAATATTCCCGGCTTAATAACCAACCGTGAATAAATACGAGAGTTTGGGGGGAGGAGCCAGCCGGTGTTAGCTCGTATGTATGTGACACTCCCATAATGTCGATTCTTGCCATACCTAATATCGTACCGCGCTCTTGCCCTGACTCAATGCCTCCTGCCCAATAACCGCTGTCGCACACACAAGGCAATTTTGTGTCCGAGATATTCGGGAATTAAGCTTTCATTTGGTCCTAACAGATAAAGAATCAAGCGCGTGCGTCCGCGCCAAACCAGTAAATTAGCATTGACGACTAGCAAATCTTCTTGCCACAGAGCGTACATTACTTTATAGAATAATCCAGGTTGGTTATCTGCCTCGACAACTAAAGCTGGTAAGTGGAACACTGGATCGACATAAAATTCAGTTTCTACCTGTTCTAAGCCAGTATCGAGGTTAAATTCTACAGCTAGCATCTCTTCGACCTCAAAGCGCCCTGCTAAAGCCTCGCGGACAGCGCGGCAAACATTTTCGGCGGTTTTGTCGGTTAAGGCTTTACTCCCGCGAGACACGAGTAATTTGCTAAAAACCAGCATTGGCGGTTTAATTTGACCGTAAAGACTGAGACTATGGATAGTTAACCCATAAGCCGCGAGGACACCAAAGATATCGCTGAGGAGAAATGACTGATTGCGGTAAGCAAAATGCAGCGCACTTTTACTGCCTTCAGGTTTGAGTTCGATGACAGCGCGTTTAGTTTTATATAGTCTGTAGGCTAGCCGTAAATTTTGCAGTTGAATTTCACTGCTGACAAATTGCTCGTAAAACTGTGGAAACGCTCGGTTAAAGCGTTTCAGGAGTTCCAGTGTCGAAGATTTTAAACCAGACGCCATCATGCGCTTTCAGACTCACTCTTCATGTCAAAACTAAAGGAAACCAGGCTTTTCGGGCAATTTGCTGTCATCCTCTAACACAAAGAGCATTTTTAGCATCGCTCAAATGTAACACAGACCTCATAAATGTCACGAATGGGGAGGGCGCTTAAAGTCACAACATTAAATAAAAATAGGCAGTTTAGTTGACCTGCCACTACAAAGTGTTAAGGTTGAACCAAGAAAAGTGTTATTATATACGGATGCTAGTCCATATATAGATTAGCCTGAAGCGATGGTGTCACTATTGAGTGTCCTTTGTATTCTGGCAATTTGTTGTGGTTAGGCAAAAGTGAATTGACACTTTGTTGATTTAAAGTAAATTAATTTGTAGTACCTGAACCACGTTCGGCATGGTTTTTTGGAAAAGCTGGTTTAGTGGTTCTGACGCTGCCGGGGCAACCAGAACAACATCATTTGAAGAGTATACTGCCCAATCCCTTGGTAGTGATCGACCGAATGGCGATCGCATAGTTTTTAGCAGCGATCGCGATATTGACTTGTATGAATTAGAAGAACTTTGTGACGCGGTTGGCTGGTCTCGCCGTCCCTTGCGTAAGGTCAAAAAAGCCATTGAGCATAGTTTTCTCGTCTCTACCATGTGGCAGGTGCGAGGAACACAGCGACGTTTAATTGGTTTTGCCCGCGCTACCTCAGATCACGCTTTTAATGCGACGATTTGGGATGTGGTAGTACATCCGGATTATCAAGGCAAAGGGATGGGTAAGGCGCTGATGAAATACATGATCAAAAAGCTCAGGAATGAAGACATTAGTAATGTCACCCTGTTTGCCGATCCTCAAGTTGTGGATTTCTATCGCGGTTTAGGCTTTATCTCCGATCCCGAGGGGATTAAGGGGATGTTTTGGTATCCTCACTAAACAAAAAACCAAAAAAGGTTGAATATAGTTTTACAGTAATTTAAAACTATGTTATGCTGATTTAGCTACGGGATGTAGCGCAGCTTGGTAGCGCGCCTGCTTTGGGAGCAGGATGTCGCAGGTTCAAATCCTGTCATCCCGATGTCAATAGAAACCCCGAGACCTTAAAAAATAAATGGTTTTGGGGTTTTTATTTTGAGCTACATAGGATAGTCAAACTTCTATCTAAAGACAAATAGACAATATCCGGCGATTAGTGCAATTAGGAACGATCTATTATAGAGTGGCGTCAAGTACGGAAGCGTGAAGATAAAACAGTACAGTCATGCCAAGATATGGGCGTGTGTAAAAATCATTTATCTTACCTGATTTAACTATTGATGCAAGGAGAAATCATGAAATCATTGGTTCGCTGGGGCACAACACTGGGTTTAGTCGGGACTACTCTTTTGGGGACAGTCTTGGGTGTAAATAAAAGCGCACTTGCTTTACCTGAGGCGCAAATCGTCAAAACGCTGGATTCAGTCCCAGTGTTTGTTGTGACCAACCCGCAAGGTTTGCCATTAAGCCGTCCGCTACCAGAAACACAAGGAAAAAAAGCCGGTTCCGTGACAGGCGTCTTTATGAGTCGTCAAGAAGCTCAAGCTTTTATTACTCAACTGCAAAACGTCAAAGACAAAGACCCAAAAATGCAGGAGTTGATCAAAAGCCTACAAGTGACGCCAGTACCTTTAGGAGTGATTTATAAGCAAGTTAACCAAAATGCGAATCAGGCAAACCACCTGATATTTGCTTTCAAACCCGTACAGCAGGAAGTTGACCAAGCAATGGCACTACTGCGTCAAAGCGGACAAAAAGTAGAACAGTTTAATGGTGTGCCGACATTTATTGTCAGATTTGGTCCAGATAAAGGATATGTGCCAATTCAACTATCACAAGACCAAAAGCAATATGTCCCTGTCTTCTTGAGTAAGCAAGATGCAGAAGGCTTGTTGAAGCAAGTCAAAGGAAAATATCCCACAGCCGACATTCAAGTAGCCGATATCGACGGCATTATTGGCACCATGAAAGAGAAAAACGATCCTTGGTTGAACCAAGTGGTCATCGTTCCTTCTGCTGAGGCAAGAGAGTATATCAAAACTCTACCTAGAAATGGTCAAAATCAACCAGCGAAAAAGCCTTAGTCTGAATTACGACACCTAAAAATGGTGGAACAAACACTCGTTTCTGGTTTAGAACTTTGGCAGTGGCAGCAGCAAGCATTAAAAGCGGCTAAAACTGCTGATGTTTCACCAGATGAACTAGATTGGCTGCTGCTTGAGGTAGCTAATCTAGACCGTTTGGCATTGCGTTTAGAGTCTTTTAAAGACTGGAAACAAATTAGGATATCGCTACCGCTTGCCGATTTAGAACGTTTCTGGCAACGGCGACTTCATGAGCGACTGCCAGTACAATATATTACTGGCATTACACCTTGGCGACAATTCCGCATCGCCGTCACTAGCGACGTTTTAATTCCACGTCCGGAAACAGAACAAATTATTGATTTAGCTGCTGCTGCTACTAAAAATAGTCCGGAATTACAGCAAGGATCTTGGATTGATTTGGGAACTGGTAGTGGCGCTTTAGCCTTAGGATTAGCAGCGACTTTCACTGCCGCCACAATTTACGCTGTAGATTATAGTCCGGCGGCGCTAGCGGTAGCGGCACAAAATGCGCGTAACTGCGGTTTTGCCGACCGGATTCGGTTTGGTCAAGGTTCTTGGTGGGAAGCACTATCTGTTAGAGGATTTAGCGGTATGGTATCTAACCCACCGTATATTCCTACTGGTGATTTACCAGGACTACAACCAGAGGTTCTCAACCACGAACCGCATCTAGCTCTTGATGGAGGGGCTGATGGCTTAGATTGCATCCGCCATTTGGTAGAAACATCTCCGAACTATCTGCGATCAGGCGGAATTTGGCTAATTGAAATGATGTTGGGACAGGCGGAAACTGTCACTCAGTTGCTCCAAAATCAAGGTAGTTATCGCGACATTCAAATTTACCCGGATTTTGCCGGTATTGACCGCTTTGCTCTTGCTTATAGAATTTAGGAATGTGTATTACCGTACCTTTACTATATTTTATAACTGCAACCTATGACCCAAGTTTCCTTGAGCGAACTGATAGCAGGTGCGAATTCGGGGTATCTCGTCAGCTTTCCCACAGATACCGTGCCAGCACTATCCGTATTACCAGAAAAATCAGAGTTGATTTTTGCTGCCAAGCAGCGCAGTCAGGATAAACCGTTAATTTTAATGGCAGCACAGGCAGCGGATCTGTGGCAGTTTGTGACTAAAGATGGTGATGTACCTAGTCAATGGCAAGAAGTTGCCGCTGCTTACTGGCCAGGAGCTTTAACATTGGTTTTACCCGCAAACGATCGCGTTCCTCGGCAACTTAACCCAACTGATCCGACTACAATTGGTTTGCGAGTGCCTAACTGTGCTTTGGCGCAAGAAATTTTGGCGCAAACAGGTCCGCTTGCTACTACTAGTGCAAATTTTTCTGGTCAGCCGCCTTTAAAAACGATGAATGAAATTGACGCTCAGTTTCCGGGAGTACTGACACTCGCGCCATCGGAATTAGCCACCGTCACCGCAGCGATTGGCTTGCCTTCCACTGTGGTCAAATGGATGGGTAATCACTGGAAAATACTGCGCTCTGGTGCTGTAAAGTTTGATGAAGATTCTCAACGATTAATATCTGATGAACTTGATTGACTGGATATATTTAGGCATAGGAATAGGACTAGGAGTAGGCGGTTATTGGTTAGTTGTCCGCCGAGACGCAAACGCGACCACACCCGCAGAATTAAAACTCCAGCAAGAACTCCAGCAGATGCAACTAGCGTGTAGCATGGCGCAGGAGATGAGCCAGTTTAAAGCCGGTTTTTTGGCGCGAACCACCCATGAGTTGCGATCGCCTCTCAACGGTTTACTGGGATTACATCAATTAATTTTGTCAGACCTGTGTGAAAATCCCGCAGAAGAGCGCGAATTTGTGGCTCACGCCCATGAGCGATCGCTCAAGTTACTCGGGTTGATTGATGAAATTCTCAACGTTTCCAGAGTCGAACACGGTACGAATCAACTCGAAATTCAGCCTCTCCAACTATCACATGTGTTGACAGAAGTATCCGAAATCACACGGATGCTAGCAGCAAATCGAAATTTCCCAGTTTTAATTTCTGAGCCAGATCCGGAAATTTATGTATTGGCAGATCCTCGCTGGTTTAGACAAGTATTATTAAACTTAGTCGATTTAGCACTTTACCAAATCGAATCAGGTAGTATTCGGATTTCGACTCAGCCCGAATCATCGACTAATATTTATACTTGGATAGACGTGCCGACTTACACCATTGATTTTGATGAGCCAATAGATTTAATGACCCAAAAAACTGAGACGCAGGACAAAATTCTGCCTTCAAAGGGAACGAAACTATGGCTCACTCAAACACTGTTAGAAGTCATGCAAGGAAAATTAGAAATTGTCAACTCGCCTTTCAGCGAAGAATTAGGCGAGCATTACACGAGAGTGCAAATTTCTATCCCTTTACTGAGTTCGGAGTATTAAGTGAGAAGCAAGCAGTATTTTGCCGATTGTCTAGTACCATTGTCGTTGTGGAATTAGCCTGGAAACCGATTTTTTCGTAGAAATGCTGCTGGTGAGTGGTCGTCAAATAAATCCGTTCTACTCGTTGTAAACGCGGATGACTCAAAACCGTTTCGACTAACTTACTTCCCAACCCAGCACCACGATAGTCTGGATGAATCACAACATCCCAGATTGTGGCGCGGTAAATTCCATCAGAAGTTGCTCTAGCAAAACCAATCAGTCGCGACTTATCCCAAACACTCACCACCGGCTCACTATTAGCGATCGCGATACTTAAGTCCTGAATGTCGCGATCTTTTGCCCAAAATGCGGTGATATTAAATAACTCTTGGAGTTGCTCTAGATCAACTGTGGAATTAACGCAAAACTGAATCTGACGAGAATCCTTCATTTTCTATTTATAGCAAGACGTTTCCTAGCAACAGTAGCAATTTATTTTCTCGCCGCACAGAGTCAATCTTTCTGCTGATGCGTAATCTACACTCCTGCATTCCCAAATAGCATCAACTGGTTAACTTTGGCAAACCCACCTCCACAAAGGATGACTTGAACCCTGCTGACGAATCAGACAAACTTGTTTTTCCAAACGTTCCTGTTGCGTTTTGGGTAATCCGAATAAAATATTTCGACTTTGCCAAATCAAAACAGCAGCAGTCATACCAATACAAAAAGCCAGCCCCAAAGCCGCTAGGGGGTGAGCCAAAAGCCCGTATTTTACTGCTACCCAGGTAAAATATTGCTGCAACATAGCAATTTCTAAGCGCATTACCCATAAACTCCAAGGTGCAACAGTAAGCCACAAACAGGCGACAAACAACCATCGAAAGTAAACTGTCAGTTGATGTAATCTTTGTACTTGTTGCCGAAAAGACGGGTCTTGAGCGTTGTCTTCCGATATTGGTAGTTCGTCCGATTGAGGCATAAAGAAGGAGTCAAAAGTCAGAAGTCAGAATGTAATCAATTATTCATTTGCCAATCGTCAGAATTTATACTTAATTCCGACAACTGACGAATGAATTTTTTATTATTAAACCGCAGCATCAACTGAACGTGATTGTCTTTGTTCTCGCCACCAACAAAGTAGAGTACTGGCGATGAAAATACTGGAGTAAGCACCCATCGTGAAGCCGATAATCAAGGCCAAAGAAAAGTTTCTCAGAGTTTCGCCACCAAAGAGGAACAGCGAAACCAATGTTAGTAATACCGTTATCGTCGTGTTAATCGACCGAGTTAAAGTCTGATTCACAGCATCATCCACAATTTGCTGGATCGGCAGATCCGGATGTAAATGTAAGATTTCTCGAATCCGGTCGTAGATGACTACGGTATCAGTCACGGAAAACCCGGTGATTGTCAAAATCGCCACCACGAACAGACTATCTACCTCAATTCCTAGGACTAACCCCAATACTGAGAAAATCCCCAGAGTGATTAACACATCATGAAACAAGGCAATAATCGCAATCACTGCGTAATCTGACTGAAAGCGGAAGCTGAGGTAAACGACAATACCAGCAAAAGAGACAAGTAGCGCCAACAATCCTGAAGACAAAAGCTGTTTCCCAACTGTCGGACCCACAGTGTCAATCTGAGTTTTTTTCGGGTCGAAACTGCCAATTTTTTGGGTTAAGGCTGTTTGCAACTTAGTACGTTGATCAACATCTAATGTTTTTGTCCGGATCGAGAGTCCTTCTTTGCCGACAATTTGAATGCTGTTGTTGGTTAAGCCTTGTCCGTCAACTGCTTCTCTAACAGCATTCAGGTTAATCGGAGCAGCGCAGTTAGTGGCGACAGAACAATCTCGTTCTAATTGCAGCCTAGTCCCACCAACAAAATCTAAGCTAGGGCGTAATGGCGCTCCTAATTGCTGCCAAGAAATCGCCATTGAAATCAAGCCGCCGAGAATAATGGCAAAAGATATCGACCACCAAATACGGCGCTGTTTAATTACACTAAATGTCATAATTGCGCCTCCGTTTGAGACTTGGTGATTGTTGGTAAATTCGGACAAAAAAGTTGGGGTTTGCGGAAGCTCGGGAATTGCAATGCCAACAACAGCAGCGTCCGACTGCAAACGATCGCTGTAAATAAATTTACAAATAAACCGAGAGCCAGAGTGTAAGCAAAACCGCGCACCAGTCCGGCTCCTAACCAAAACAATGCCGCGCAGGCGATTAAGGTGGTGACGTGACTATCGACAATACTCGACCAAGCACGTTGGAAACCGGCTTCGACCGAACGATACAAAGTTTTCCCACTCCGCAATTCTTCCCGCGTCCGCTCGAAAATCAGGACGTTGGAATCAACCGCCATCCCGATACTGAGAATAAATCCCGCAATCCCTGGCAGAGTTAATGTGACGCCGAATAACGCAAAAGTGGCGTAGGTGAGGATGGCATAGATCAAAAGGGCAACATCCGCGATCGCACCCGGTAATCGGTAGTAACCCACCATAAAAATTAACACTAAGACAATCCCGCCGACACCAGCATAGATACTACGTTGGATACTATCTTTACCCAAAGTTGCGCCGACAGTGCGGATTTCACCGATGGACACAGGTACAGGCAAAGAACCACCGCGTAACTGTACGCTTAAGTCATTAGCTGTTTGCAGAGTAAAGTTACCACTAATTTGCGCTTGTCCTCCAGCAATCCCTGTCGTCGCATATTGCGCCGCGACACTAGGAGAACTAATCAGTTCACTATCCAGAAAAATCCCAATTCCGCGCCCAGTCCCGGCAATTTTCTTGGTCAAGTCGGCAAATAGGTCGCCACCTTGTTGATCAAATTTAATGCCAACACTCCAACTTGGACCTGCCTGAGGCGGTTCAGCATTGGCATCTTTGAGGTATCTACCAGTTAATGGTGGGTTGGTTCTTTCAAATAATTCGGCTATAGCGGCATTATTGTTTTGCAACGCTGCCTGGTTTTTAGCGATTTCTGCCTGATCTCCGCCTTTTCGCAACTCGTCTTGCTTCGCTCTTTGTTCAGATCGCGATGATTGGAGAGCGAAAAGCTGAGCTTCCGTATTGGGTTTCTGTGTCTTAAACTCCAACTGTGCTGTACCACCGAGGACGCGTTCTGCAGCTTGAGGGTCGCTGACTCCAGGTAATTGAACGAGAATTTGGTCTTTCCCGACAGTCTGAACTAATGCTTCAGAAACACCCAAACCGTTGACTCGACCTTCAACTACTTTTTTCACCGCTTCTAATTCCCGCTCCGTGATTTGCGGTACTTCCGGTGTCGGTTTCACCTGAATTGTCAGTTGCGATCCTCCTTGTAAGTCCAGTCCTAGAGGAATCGGAATCGTGGTAATCACCGTAATTGCGGCAATTAGTAGGACTATAATTAAAGCCAATAGCGGTCGCTGTCTTTGCATTTTAACTAGTGCTTCTTTTCCTTGTATTTGTTAGATTAAATTGATATTTAAAGTTTTGGCGCATCCCAAAACCCAGCATACAGACAAATGCTATAATAGCGCTCTTTTATCCAGTTAGGAGTTTTCACTCCACTCTCTTCGTACCTTTATCGGAATTATCTGAATATTTAGTAACAGCCTATACCAGTATAATCCGAATTTAATTACGACTCAATCAGAGACGCGAAATTTCACGTCTCCAAGAGGATTTACACTCGCAGGGCAACCATTTTTTCCACTGCTTCCACAATTTGTTCTGGTTGCACGATTGTTAAGCGTTCCAGATTGCCATTGTAAGGAGTGGGGATATCCTGGGAAGACAGTCTGAGTACCGGCGCATCTAATTCGTCAAACAAGCGATCGTTAATTGAGGCAGTTAATTCCGCGCCAATTCCGCCTGTCCGCATGCACTCTTCGACAATAATCACACGATGAGTTTTGCGAATCGAAGCCCCAATCGTCTCAAAATCTAACGGCTTGAGAGAAATCAAGTCAATGACTTCTGGGTCATAACCTGCTTTTTCCAAGGTTTTCACCGCTTGTAATACGTGGTAGCGCATCCGCGAATAGGTCAAAATAGTTACATCTTTACCTTGGCGGACAACTTCTGCCTGATCCAGCGGCTGTAAATATTCGGTTTCTGGTAAGTCTTCTTTCAAGTTATAGAGCAAGACATGCTCAAAAAACAAAACGGGGTTGTTATCCCGAATAGCTGATTTTAGTAGACCCTTGGCATTGCGCGGTGTGGAACAAGCGACAATTTTTAGTCCGGGAACTGCCTGAAAATAAGCTTCTAGTCTTTGGGAGTGTTCAGCACCCAATTGTTTACCAACACCACCAGGACCACGAATTACCAGCGGAATTTTGAAGTTACCACCGGAGGTATAGCGCAGCATCCCGGCATTGTTAGAAATTTGATTGAATGCCAAAAGCAGAAAGCCCATGTTCATCCCTTCGATGATCGGTCGCAGTCCGCACATTGCCGCACCTATTGCCATTCCTGTAAAGCTATTTTCGGCGATTGGGGTATCCAGCACCCGCCATTCACCATATTTCTGGTATAGGTCTTTAGTCACTTTGTAGGAACCGCCGTAATGCCCAACGTCTTCGCCCATCACGAATACAGTCGAGTCACGCGCCATTTCTTCATCAATGGCTTCTCTCAGGGCGTTGAAAAATAATGTTTCTGCCATCGGACGTTAACAATAAGTGTGCTGTTTTGCCAAATTCTCATCTTATCGTCTCGTGTCTCGACATGCGGTAGGCAATCCTACTTTAAATAAGTCTCTGGCATGCATAAATATTTTTTCTCACGCATTCGCGCTAATCGTCAGCCGTTAGCGCTCTTGGTTGCAAAGCCGTTAGGCGTTAGCCGCAAAGAAAGGCGTAAATAACACGATTGGAAGTTTAGGCAAACTTAATCAACTACAGAATTATACTTTTGGGGACAATTGTTGCAGTTGATTGAGTTTGCCCATGTAGCCAAGTACGGCTAACCTAACCAGCGGGCGGCGTCTTTAGCGTGATAGGTGAGAATCAAATCAGCACCAGCGCGTTTGAAACCTGTGAGAGTTTCCATGACGATGCGTTCTTCGTCTACCCAACCGTTGAGTGCAGCGGCTTTGACCATCGCATACTCGCCGGAAACGTTATAAGCAGCCACAGGTAAATTAGTTACTTCTTTGACACGATGGATAATGTCCATGTATGCCAAAGCTGGCTTCACCATTAGCATGTCAGCGCCTTCAGCGATGTCGAGTTCAACTTCTTTAATCGCTTCTTTGGCGTTAGCGGGGTCCATTTGGTAAGTGCGGCGATCGCCAAATTGTGGAGCAGAATCAGCGGCATCTCGAAATGGGCCATAATAAGCTGAAGCATATTTAGCCGCATAAGACATAATTGGCGTGTCAAAATATCCGGCTTCGTCTAAACCTTGACGAATCGCGTGGACAAAACCATCCATCATCCCGGAAGGCGCAATAATATCCGCACCAGCTTTGACTTGAGAAACTGCGGTTTTCTTTAATAACTCTAATGTCGGGTCATTTAACACTCTTCCGGTCAAATCACCAGTTTGCAGATAACCGCAGTGACCGTGACTGGTATATTCACACAAACATGTATCAGCAATCACAATTAAGTCTGGTACTGTTTCTTTAACAGCAGTAGCCGCTTGTTGCACCATACCGCATTCGTGCCATGCACCAGTAGCGTCGGTATCTTTATCAGCGGGAATGCCAAACAAGATAATGGCGGGGATACCTAGGTCATAAACAGCTTTGGCTTCTTCGACAATTTTATCGATTGAAAGCTGATATACTCCCGGCATCGATTTCACTTCGTGAGCAATTCCTTGACCAGGAACCGCAAACAATGGGTAAATTAAATCACTAGTAGTCAGCACATTTTCACGTACCATCCGTCGGAGTTGAGAGCTAGTACGCAGACGGCGCGGGCGATGAAGTGGAAACATAAATTTATGTAATGATTGAAGACGCAAAAATGGACACAAGTGAAAGCGTCACAAACATGCACCCATGAAGTGCTACTGTCCGAGACACTACAGAAAGCGCTTAACTGTCTTCTGCCCTACATCAGTATTTGGTGTAGGGCAATTTTGTATCTTACCGCCTTAGCCGCCATCTCAATTCCGGTAGTAAAGAAACGTTATAGGTACACTGGCTGCTTTACAAAAGCCGGAAAATTACCGGATAACGAAAAGGCTGATCGGGATTGCCTAAAACTTGCACAAGTGCCAAAATTGTTAGCCCCCAGTGAATTAAAAGATATATCGGTCCGAGAATAAATCCCAACAGACCTAAAGTAAAGAATGATAGCACTGCCAGAATCCCACCGTAGAGCCAAACGTTAAAATGGAAGTTGATGGATTCTTTGGCGTTATCTTTGACAACGGGATCGTCAGATACAATCAAAATGCTAATCGGGATAGCGACAGAAATGACTAGAGAGCTAAAAAAGATTGCGCCATGACAGAGTGCTGATAATAGTTTGCGCTTGTCTGGGTCGTACATGGGTGTGTCGTACATCGGTTGATCCTTTTAATCGTGCGAAGTGATTCATTACCACGACGCTAGCATGAGCATCATTACATTTGTATACGTATTTTGGTGCAATTTAGCCCGAATTCAGTAAGTTAGTTACATATCCCTAAAAAATACATTATGTCAATTGAACTTCAGTCAGAATTAGAAATAGCTGTAGATCGGCGGCGCAATTTTGCGATTATTTCCCACCCCGATGCTGGTAAAACGACATTGACCGAAAAGCTACTACTGTACGGGGGTGCAATTCACGAAGCAGGAGCCGTGAAGGCGCGACGAGCACAGCGTAAGGCGACCTCGGACTGGATGGCAATGGAACAACAGCGGGGTATTTCCATTACCTCCACGGTGTTACAGTTTGAGTATCAAAATTGTCAAATCAATCTTTTAGATACTCCTGGACACCAAGATTTCAGTGAAGATACTTATCGCACTTTGGCAGCAGCAGATAATGCGGTGATGTTAATTGATGCGGCGAAAGGTTTAGAACCGCAAACGCGGAAGCTATTTGAAGTGTGTAAGCTGCGAGGTTTGCCCATCTTTACCTTTATTAATAAACTTGATCGCCCTGGACGTGAACCTTTAGAACTCTTAGACGAAATTGAGAAAGAGTTGGGTTTACAAACTTATGCTGTCAATTGGCCGATTGGCACAGGCGATCGCTTTAAAGGTATTTATGACCGTCAACAAGAAAAAATTCACCTTTTTGAACGCAGCGCTCACGGTAGCCGCGAAGCAATTGATACGATGATCGAGTTGGGCGATCCGCGCATCGAACAACTGCTAGAACAAGACCTGTATTTTCAACTCAAAAACGATATCGAGCTTCTAGAAGGACTTGGACCTGAACTAGATCAAGAATTGGTTCACCAAGGAAAAATGACACCTGTGTTCTTTGGTAGCGCCATGACCAACTTTGGTGTGGAACTATTCCTCGATTCCTTCCTCGACTTCGCCCTTAAATCTAGTCCCCGTAATAGCACTTTAGGCGCAATTCCGCCGACATATCCCGAATTCTCCGGCTTTGTGTTCAAACTACAAGCGAATATGGACCCGAAACATCGCGATCGCGTTGCCTTTGTCCGTGTCTGCAGTGGTAAGTTTGAAAAAGACATGATTGTAACTCATGCCCGTACTGGTAAAACTGTCCGCTTGTCTCGTCCCCAAAAACTCTTTGCTCAAGATCGTGAATCAATTGATGTCGCTTTTCCTGGCGATGTCATCGGTTTAAACAATCCTGGCGTGTTTGCGATCGGCGATACCATCTACATCGGACCGAAACTAGAATATGAAGGGATTCCCTGCTTCTCTCCCGAACTATTCGCTTCCCTGCGAAATCCTAATCCTTCAAAGTTCAAGCAATTTCAAAAGGGTGTGACTGAGTTACAAGAGGAAGGCGCAGTCCAAATTATGTACTCTGTTGATGAAGCCAAGCGCGACCCAATTCTCGCCGCCGTCGGTCAATTGCAATTTGAAGTAGTTCAGTTTCGTCTCCAAAATGAGTATGGCGTCGAGACGATGTTAGATGTATTGCCCTACAGCGTCGCTCGTTGGGTTGATGGCGGTTGGGATGCTTTAAATAAGCTAGGTCGTTTATTTAATACAGTCACGGTTAAAGACATCTGGGGACGACCTGTGTTGTTGTTCCGTAATGAATGGAATTGCAACCAGTTGCAAGAAGACCATCCTGAGTTGAAATTAAGTCGGATCGCTCCTGTGACTATTGGTCAACAACAGAGTGAGTGAGGAGTGTTCCCGAGTGTTCCCGAGTGTTCCCGAGTGAGGTATCTTAAGTTTTGGGGGTGATGATAGTTAAGCTCTTTAGCTTGGGTATCTTGAGAATAACCGTTGTCATGTGGATTTATGGCTTCTGTTTCTTCTTCTCTGGATGCTGGTTTAATTGCTCTTTCTATGGGTGACTATAAAAGCGCGATCGCTCATCTTAATGCTGTTTCTGGTAGCGTGGATTTATCAGACTTTTTCCGCGCCCAGCAGGGATTGGTGCTGGCTTATGAGCGTAGTGGCGAAATTTTGAGTGCGATCGCTATTTGTGAAACTCTCAGTCAGAGCGATGAGGAGCAAGTTAGAGAATGGGCACTTACTACTCAAGCAAACTTGAGTGCTCAAGGCGAAATTCCGACTTCTACGAATGATGTTACTGGTTTTGTCCCCTTAGAAACGTCAGCCCCTGCTCGTCCTCCATTTAAACAGCAGCCAAGAAAACCAGAAAACAAGGAAACAAAAACCCTCGAAGTAACCACTAAACAACTTCCACTCCCCCCCGGACCCACTCCCCCACTCCCCACGAACTCCTGGCGTCAAGCAGGACGAGCGAAAACCTGGAAAGATCTGGCTTCTGTTAATCTCGCCCCTTTTTGGTTATTACAAGCAGCAACAGCGATCGCTTTGTTTTGGGTAATCCGATTTCTGCTGAGATTCGTTATGGGATTAACCAACGATCTTTTAGTTTTCCTCCCGTTTTCTGACCCAGTGCAGTTTTTGTACACCGATCCTACCCAGTTGCTGCTGTGGACTTGTGTTTTCTTCATTGGCGTTTCGCCTTGGTTGTTAGATGGACTTTTAAGTTACTTTTATGGTCGGCAAAACCTGACACCTGAAGCTTTAACAATTTATAGCCCAGAGACTGTTCGGGTATTGCAACGTCACAGCCGACAGCGAGGTTGTCTAATGCCAAAACTGGGAATTTTGCCTCTAAAAGCACCATTAATTCTTACCTATGGCAATTTACCTCGGACTGCGCGAATTGTCGTCAGTCAGGGATTGTTAGACCAATTGGCAGATGATGAAATTGCCACCATTTATGCCAGTCAACTCGCTCAGATTAAACAATGGGATTTTGTTGTCATGTCTCAGGTATTGCTGTGGTCGATGTTGCCATATTTGGTTTACCAACAATTATCTGAGTGGGGAAATGCTGTAGATGTTAAAAGGCAAGCTGCTGTTGGGACGAAAAACTTTTATTCTTTGACTTTGCTCTTTTTTTGTACTGCAGCTATAGCTAGCATTGCTTATCTGGTTTGGTGTCTGCTAACTGGTACGGCTTTATGGTTATCACAGTTGCGGCTTTATTTGAGCGATCGCATGGCGATGGAAATGACTGGCAATCCGAATGCTCTTACCCGTGCTTTACTCAAAATGGCGATCGGGATTGCGCGTGATATCGAGAAACAAGGACAAACTAGTTGGCAATTAGAAAGTCTGAATCTACTCAATCTTGTTGGGTATCAACAAGCTATGAGTATTGGCAGTTTGTCGGGTGAGCATGCTTGGGAATCCTTGTTAGCGTGGGATTATTTAAATCCTGGGCGATATTTATTTGTAATTAATAATACTCATGCTTTCATGGGCGATCGCTTACAAATCCTGAGTCAAGTCGCCCGCAAATGGCATTTGGATACTGAACTAAATCTAGTCAGTCTATCAAAAACGAAGAATAAGAACAATCGGACACTCTCAGCTTTTTATTCAGCACTCTTGGACAGAAGTGTTGACAAACCACTCTGGTTACAAATCGCGCCTTTTTTAGGTATACCCTTAGGTTTGGCACTAGCTGCAGCGTTGTGGCTGATTTGGCAATTTGCTTTTGCCATGCAGTGGCTGAATTTGAGATGGATTTACGATAACTGGTCTTTTAGCGAAGGTTGTTTATTAATTGGTTTTAGTATCGGTACTTTTATCCGAATTAATGCCATGTTTCCTGATATAAAAAATGCCACAGTCCAGAGTGAGCTTGGGTTAGGAAAAATTCTTAGTGATTCAACCGCTTTACCAATTAATAGCTATCCGGTTCGTCTCCAAGGTAAGTTGTTAGGTCGTCGCGGTGTCTTCAACTGGTTGGGTCAGGACTTAATATGGCAGTCGCCGCAAGGTTTGGTAAAATTACATCATCTTGCCATACCTTTTGGAGCGCTATCGCCTCGCGACTGGATTGAGCGACGAGTTATCCTAACTGGCTGGCTGCGACGTGGTGCTACAGCTTGGATAGATCTCGAAAGTTTGCAGATTTCTGGTAAAACCATTCACAGTGCTCATCCGATTTTGTCCACTGTTTTAGCAGGTGCAGCCGCAGCTTGGGGAAGCTACATCTTGTTCAAGAGTAATTGAAGAAGGAGTCAGGAGTCAGGAGTCAGGAGTTGGGGGTTGGGAGTTAGGAGTTAGGAGTTAGGAGTTATCCGTTAGAGTGTAATTAGCAAAATGTAAAGAATAGTTGCAATTTTGCTGTTACTCTGTTACATTTATTTACACAAGGTGAAAGCTACAGCACCTAAAAGCATTATTTGCCTGCTTCCAGTCTTTAGTTTTCCTCCTTCCAACACAGTAACAAGTCAACCAGCTTCCCGGCTGGTTTTTACTTTTTAGTTATTTGCCACTTATTTGCAGAGATATATTTGGTTACTCAGTAAATATCTTGCTAAAGACGGAAATGTCGCCGATTAACTAGCTACCTACAGCCAGAGCATGGTAATGTGAAGATTGGTGTCAAGGTATCTATCGAGCAGCATCTTTAGCTTAACTCGTGCCAAGGCATCTATCAACTGGTAAAATATATAGTTCTTAAAAGTAAGGTGTTAAAAAAGCACCATCACGCGTGCTTTGTTATTAAACAGCTTTGAAGTAGGCGGAGAACTATATTGTATAGGTTGGCTGCTAGGAGTAAAAAGATTGATTTGTTGCTAGGGACTGTAAATCGTATTAATTCTCCGCCAACCCCAAGTGATTGGTTTTTTTGCCAGTTTATTCTCATAAAAGTCTGGAGGTATTAGCCATGTCTGTTCGCCTATATATCGGTAATCTGCCCAAAGAAGAAGTAGATCGTCTTGAACTACAAGCGGTTTTTGCGGAAGAAGGTGATTCTGTAACGACCAAAGTTATCAAGGACAGGAAAACTGGCAAATGTCGGGGTTTCGGTTTTGTCACAGTTAATGACGATGAACAAGCCGATTTAATTATCGAAAAGTACAACGGTCAAATGTTCAAAGAGACTCCTCTGAAAATTGAGAAGGCTTTGCCAAGAACTAAGGGTGAGGAAGGTGATGAACCGCAAAGTACTGTCCCTCGTCCAGTGATTAACAATGCTGGTACTGAGACGGCAAGTTCAACTGGTGAGAGAACTCCTCGTCGCAGCAGTAGTGGTAAAAAGCCACGCCGGAATGAGAAAGTCACTAGTACTAGTAGCGCTTCTACATCTGCTGATGCTGATGGTGTGCGTCCAGACCCCCGCTGGGCTTCGGAACTTGAGAAGCTCAAGCAGATGTTAGCTGCACAAGCTACTAACTAAAAAAATGCGATTTTAGATTTTGGATTAATGTGTGATTTTTAATCATCCCAAATCCAAAATCGAAAATTTCGCCTTTGTTTATTTTCGGTTCGGTACCACCCATCTCTAATGGGCGATAGCTATTGGGTAAATTTTCCCAATGGTTAATTTTTGTGTGTGAATCGCTTGATATTCATTTGATACTCAATTGTAGTCATAGACCAATAGCAATATCATCTTGCCATCAGTGATCAATCTAAAAATCAAATGGCATAATTTATAATTATTTATGCTAGTGTAATGAGGGGCTTAACCCCACATTTAATTGCTTGCCGAAAAATCAATTTCTCCTCAACGGCATCAAAGAATTATTTACATTTCTTCATAAAGATGGCAAGCCCTGACATTTAAATGTTTGTCTTGTTTGAGATATATGTATTTTTTAACACAAATATTTATTTGCTTAATTCAGCTACTAGCTTTAGTTCAAATAGATTGATAAAGCGTGACTTTGACGAGCATAAAATGTACTTATGCGGGAATTGTCAATGATTCGGCGCTTGAAAATAAATGTATTATTTTTGTCTTACTAACCCTGGTAATTGCGTAGATGGTAATTGCCGGCGTATTGATGAATTATTGGCAATAATTGATAAATTTATCTATAAAAGGACAAAAATCTACATATAATACTTTTGGTTAACAGTCCTAATGCGTGGGGTAGAAGTGAAACGAGAATTAATTCCTTCTCCAAGCTGATGTCACTAGAAGCTGAGACCAAGTAAATTACTACTCAACGGATCAAATAGATTCCTGGGTTAGTTGTACTAGTACCTTGGCGATCTGGAGCCATTGCAATATAACGTTAATTTCAGAGACCAAGAAAAAAGATGAAATTTGCACCAGAAAAACGTATCGCCTTGATTTCAGTCCACGGCGATCCCGCTATTGAAATCGGGAAAGAAGAGGCTGGAGGACAAAACGTTTACGTGCGCCATGTGGGTGAGGCACTAGCGCAACTAGGATGGCAAGTAGATATGTTTACCCGCAAAATCAGTGCGGAGCAAGACACAATCGTGCAACACAGCAAGAATTGCCGAACAATTCGTCTAATAGCTGGCGAGCAAGAATTTGTGCCTCGGGACAATCTTTTTGTATATCTACCAGAATTTATTGAGAAGTTTTGTAAGTTTCAAGAGGACAATGGCTTTGTCTATCCTCTGATTCACACCAATTACTGGCATTCCTCCTGGGTAGGAATGCAGTTGAAGAAAATTCAAGGCTGCAAGCAAGTTCATACTTACCACTCATTAGGAGCGGTAAAATATAACACAGTGGGAACGAGACCAATGATCGCCACAACGCGCTTAGCAGTAGAAAAAATGTTGCTAGAGACAGCCGAACGAGTGGTGGCGACAAGTCCACAAGAACAAGACCACATGCGATCGCTAGTATCGGAGCAGGGCAATATAGATATTATTCCCTGCGGTACAGACATTCACCGCTTTGGGTTCATTGATCGCGCTAGCGCCAGAGCTGAACTCGGTATTCCTAGCGAAGCTAAAGTGGTATTTTATGTTGGTAGATTTGACCCTCGCAAAGGAATTGAGACATTAGTCCGCGCCATCGCCCAATCTGCATTCCGAGGAGATCCAAACTTACGGTTAATTATTGGTGGTGGTAGCCGTCCCGGTCAAAGTGATGGGATAGAACGCGATCGCATCGAAAGTATTGTGGCTGAATTAGGGATAGCAGATATTACTACCTTCCCTGGTCGCCTAGGAGATGAAATTCTGCCAACATACTACGCCGCAGCAGATGTCTGTGTAGTCCCCAGTCATTACGAACCCTTTGGACTGGTAGCTGTTGAAGCAATGGCAAGTCGCACTCCGGTGGTAGCTAGCGATGTTGGCGGTTTGCAATTTACCGTAGTTGATGAAGAAACTGGTTTATTGGCAACACCTCAAGACTCTTCTGCCTTTATTACCGCAATAGACCGGATTTTACGCGATCCACAGTGGCGAGATCAATTAGGCTTAGCTGGTAGAAAGCGGGTGGAAGATAAGTTCAGTTGGGATGGTGTTGCACATCAACTGGGTGAACTTTACACTGAGCTACTGCAGCCAGTCAAGCAACTAAACAAAGTCAGCGTTTAAAGAATACATCCGTCATTCGTCGGAATGTAAGTAGGTCGGCGTCATAAATTTTCAATGGTTCGTAGTTGCGCTTTAGCGCTGTTCGTGCAGCGTGCTGTCAGGCATAGCGCAACTACAAGCCGATGCCAATTTTACATTTCGTTACACAGTAGGATTTTATAAGCGCTTATCTACTTAATTGCTACTTATACAGAGTAAATTCTGACTGTTAACTTTTTCAATCTGCGCGGAATTTAAAGCGCTCAAGGTGCATAAACCGAGGCGACCACCAATTCCAGTGACCGAGTAAATGCATAGTAGCTGGAACTAGAATAGTTCGGATTAACGTGGCGTCAATTAGCACTCCAATCGCTACTCCTAAACCTAAAGCTTTCACAAAAATGATACTAGTCAAGGCAAATGCACCTGTGACGATCATTAATAATAAAGCTGCACTAGTAATAATGCGCCCTGTGCGAGCAACACCTTCAATTACACTCAGACGATTGTTATAAGTGCGATCATAAGCTTCTTTAATCCGACAGAGGAGAAACACCTCGTAATCCATACTCAAACCGAACAGCACGCAAAACAGAACTACCGCAATTAAGATATCAAGATATCCCAAAGGCTGAAAATCAAGCCAATGCTGAAAATGTCCTTCTTGAAAAATGAAAACTAAAGCGCCAAAAGAAGCCCCCATCGACAGCAAATTCATCAGAATCGCTTTAATAGGTAAAACCACTGAGCCGAGAAGAATACATAATACAGCGAAAGTAACGAGCAGAATCCCCGCCAACACAAATGGAAAACGCTCTTGAACCGCTTGAATAATGTCTAATTGATCAGCGGTTTGTCCACCAACTTGTAAGCGCAATCCATCTAGAGACAGAGTTTTTAATTTTTGTACTAAATTGCGAGACGCCTCGCTGTTACTATCTGTATAGCTTTTCAACACAACTAGTGTAGTTGCACGGCTACTTAAGCGCCCAACCGCATCTTTAAGTAATCCTGGTGGCAATAATTCAGGATGGCTATATAACTGTTGATAATTAGAAATACTGAATTGAGAAGAGAGATTGACTAAACTAGTAACATTTTGGATGCGCGAGTCACTTTGTAATTGTTTAACAAAGCGATCTAAAGTCAACAAGTGAGACGCTTCCAGAATGCGATCGCCAGGAGTTAGAGTACTGATTGCCAGTAAAATAGGTGAAGTTGCGCCACGACCAAAACTTTGCTGCAAAACTTCAATTCCTTGACGCGATCGCACACCTTTTGGCAAGACACTAGCATCACCCAATCCAAAACGCGCTTGAAAGAAAGGTGAAGTCAGGACAAACACAACGGTCAAAACAAAAGCCACCGCCGCCGGACTGTGTTGCATAATAGTCTGAGCGATCGCCCCCCAAGCACCATCAGCACTAGTATTTTTACGGAATATCCGTCCGCGATTGATACTAGATCCCAGCACTCCTAACAAAGCCGGAACCAAAGTCAAAGCCGCCGCCACAGAGAGTAAAACCACCAGCGAACCAGCTATTCCCAAAGACCGCAACAATAAGATGGGAAAACTCAGCAGACTCAGCAAACCAATCCCCACAGTCAAACCAGAAAAGAAAACTGCGCGTCCTGCAGTATCCACCGTGCGAATTACCGCCACATCAACCGAAGAAACCGAAATTTCCTCCCGAAACCGATTGACAATTAACAGAGAATAATCAATACCCAACCCCAACCCCAACATAGTAGTCAGATTGAGAGCAAAAACCGAGAGATCGACATTCACCGCCAGCAAACTCAAAGCGCCATAGGTAACGACAACAGCCATAATTCCCATGACAATCGGCACACTAGCCGCAACCACCGAACCAAACACAAACAATAAAGCCAGTAAAATTAGAGGTAAAGCCAACAACTCCACACGACGCAAATCAGTCTGACTAATCCGCTGTCCATCCCGGTCAATCAAAGGCTTACCTGTCAAATAAGTCTGTAAACCCGAAGAACTTGCAAGTAACCCTTCAATGCGATCGCTCACACCAAAAGCCTGAGAATCCTTCACCTTCAAACTCACCAAACAATACTCAGTCCGCCCATCAGCACTGCGATACTTAGTCCTACCATCAGCACAAACAACAGACTTAACCTCAGCCAAAGACCGAATATCAGCCGTAACCCGGTCAATCTGCGGTCTAAACCGACTCAAATCACCTTCACTACTTTGAAAAACCGCCGTCAAAACATCAGCATCAAAACCAACCTCCTGACTCAACAACCGTTCAGTCCGAATCGCCTCCCCTTGCTCATAAACAGCCCCAATACCCTTAAGCACAGTATCCAGGCGAGGAATCAAAACAAAACTCACCACCAAAAGCAAACCCCAAACAGCAATCACCACCCGACGATAGCGAAAAGCAAAAAACCCCAACCGAGCAAAAACAGACAATCTCAAAGCCGGATCAAAGAAAATCTCTTCCATACCCACCGCCTTGAAAACTTTATGTATATATATATCCGCCGCCAAACACCGAATATCTGTTTAATTTAAATCAAATCCACCCAAAGAAATATATTTCTCTCCTCCCCCCTCCTCCTCCCCCCTCCTCCGCGCTCCTCCGCGCCCCCTCAGCGCCCTCCGCGTTTCACCCCACCCCACTCTCTCCGCAACTCCCCCAAATTAGGCACCTCACCCCCATACCGCCACCCCACATAAGCCCGAGTAATCCGCTCAATCACCGCACCCGTAGCCGGAGAATAATACTCAAAAGCCAATCGAGCATACTCCAAAGGCGTCTGCGCCGGATGTTTCCCAAACCCTTGCTTTGCAGTCATCAACAGCATTTGTTGATAAAGACATTCCATTGGCGGTAGCCGACGCAACCGTCTTCGCGATAACCACTCCCGCCATTGTCGCCAACCCAAATAGCCACCAAAACTCAAAAAGGCTGATATGATTAACCCCGTTAATATCCCCAGCCAACCTTGAAAAAACAATCCAAAAAACCGCACTACTAGTTGGATCAACTGTCCAATCATTGCCAATAGACTATTCAGTAAACCCGTCACAGGACTTGGCAACCAACCCGCTACCCAGTGCCAAAACGAACGTAAGACACTAAAGGTTTGAGTATCTTCCACAGAATCAGGAATCAAAGGATGCTGAGGAATTGGGTCAAAGGCGAACCAGCCATAGTTCGGAAAATACACCTCTGTCATGGCGTAGGCGTCGGTATTGCGGACAATATACAACCCTGTAAATGGGTTAAAATCACCTGTGCTGAAACCCGCGACCAATCGGGAGGGAATGCCAATCGATCGCAGCATTACCGTCAGCACTGTGGAGAAGTGATCGGGATAGCCGCCAAGAGATTTAAATAAGAAGCTTTCTACCAAGTCATCATTTTTACCTAACTCCGGTAACTCTTGGCGAGGAATGGTGTAGTGCTGCTTCAGGTATTGTGCTAGGTAGAGAGATTGCTCGTAAGGTGAAGTTAAGGCTTTTTGTGACTTGCCAATTCGTTCGCGGTTGTAATTTTCTAAAATTCTTTGGGTAAGTAGCTTGACTTTTTCAGCTATTTGTGGTGGTACTTGTAAATAATAATTTTGAATGCTGGGTGGATAATTGGTGGGTGCGGTTTGCAACAAACTGCGACGACGATAGGGGACTTCGGAAATTACTGTGTAGGTGAGGTCTTCAGTTAAGCCGACAGGCGATCGCAAGCCACCTTCTGGGTCAATAGCGATTTGCGGTGTGGGAAAATAAATTTCTTTCGGACTCGCCAGCGCCGGAATCAGGTTAGGTAAATCGGATACTATCGAGTATGTTTGCACTACCTCTTTAGTAGCGGCGGCGGGCGGAGGGTTGATAAAAATTTGGTAAGACCAAGCTGGTCTTTTTAAAGTTTGAACTTTTTCGCTGCGGGAAATCTTCCAACCTTGACCTGTATATTGGTCAAAGGCGAGTACTCGCCAAAAACCAGGAGATTGCGATCGCACCCGCATCACCACGAGTGGTATCATTTGACCACGTAGGTTTTGATTAATTTCGCTATTAAAACCGTAATAAAAATTATTATCTACTTGCTTACCAGTGCGGCGTTGACCAGGGCTACTAGTCGCCGGATTTGGGTTCCCAGCGTGGACATAACCGGGATTAACAATCTTCTGTCCAGTAAAAGTGCCTTTCACCTGAATCGGCGAACTCACAGGAAAAGTTCGTAGCTGATAACCTGGAAACCGGGGTAGGAAGACAAAAAAGGTCATCCCTAATGCTAAAACCGCAGTAAAAAGTAAAAAGTAAAAAGGTATCAGCGCCGAAAGTTTTGGCGCAGTCAACAGCTTTTTACCTTTTACTCCTAATCCCAAGCGCGATCGGTAATCTAAGACTAAAGTGGGTAGAGCCAGAGCCAGAAATAGCACCAATACAGGTGCAAAGGCTAATGTTTGACTGAGGGTTGCAGCAACGCCCAGCAAAATTAGCCCAATCACAATCGAGTATCCCAAGTCTTTGCGTCTTGGCATGTCAAAGCTGTGCAGTACCTGAAGTTGAATTAACAACTCTGCCAAAACCAGCCGTGTATCATTTAACTCTCCCACCAGCCGTCCAAAGAAGGCGAAGAGTGCTAACAACATCCCGATAGCGATGCAAAACTTAACCGAAATGTTGCGCTGGCTGCGACGATAACAACTCCAAATTGCACCCACGAGACTCAGTGGCACGCCCCAAAAACTGAATTGTGTCTGTGCGGCCACATCTGTCGCGATAATTCCGACAATTACTAGCGCACCTACCAGCACCCTAAAGACAATCGAGTTTTCCACTTCGACAGTCGGCACCGCTGCCATTTCTCGTTGCCAGTAATTCCATCTGGGTACTGGGCGTGTTGATTGCATCCCTTTTCGTGGCTCTACATTGGACAAATCGCAAAAACTAAATCTTGGAGGTCTAATTCAGGAAACTGCACTAGCAGCGGATAAACCTGATGAGGTTGCACTCCACATAACTCTACGCTCAAATGACTAGGGGTCGAACATTCTGCTGTTGTTTGAACTCCATCACCTTGTAGCTTGAGAATGCCTGAGCAAGGGAAATCACACTGAATTTGTAGCCGCTTCATTTTGCTATCGACATTATATTCAACCTGTAGATGAAAATAACCGGCTGTAGTCAGCCATTGCCGCTCGGCAAAACGGTTTGTCGCCGAAATTGACAAAGTTAGAGCATCTAACATTTGCTTGGCGGCAAGTAAGGAAAATACCATTTGTTGAGACGGCTGTAACTCCGAGTAGTTAGTCTGGGAGTTAAAAGTTTTGTCTACAACAGCATTGCCATTCACACTTCGACCGGGTGCAGTTGACATCAACACCACAGCGGCTAAGTCGTTAAGTGTTTGGGACTCGTTGGGAAAAAGGCTCTCAACAGCCCGAATTAACTTTCTACCTGGAGGTAGTGACGATTTGACCACTGTTTGACAGCGAAAAAGCAATTCCCGGAAAATGTTTTCCGGGAGAGTGGTTGGCAAAGACAAGTGTTTTTGCACTTGTATCCAGAATTGTGCAGGAACCAACTCTAAGTAAGAATTGTCTAAATAATCAGGATACTCCGACACCTCTGATTCCCAAGGGAATAAAGGCGGGTGTTTCTGAACTTCAATTTGCAAGCGGCGCTTAAGTACGGCTTGAAAACGGTCTTCCACGGCAGGAATTTCTCCCAGATTAAAAGTTTGGGGTGTCCATTCTAACCCTTCAGCGCTGCCATTGGATATAGCATTTGCTTCTAGGTGGCTGTTTACCCCGTCAATCCGCTCACTATCCCCCAACGGATGTGAGGCGGTTGCAGTGGTATCTTCTGACGACAACCAAGTGAATAAATGGCTGAAGAAAGCTTCTGAATCACTATTCATGAGTAGATGCACTAGATCCGGATACTAAAGAGTTGCGAATTTCCCAGGCTTGTTCGAGCATTTTAAACCACCGCTTTTGCAGTTGCGCCGTTGTCATCCCTAAGGTTTTGACAATGCTGTCGTCCTTCACTCCCTGTTGCTTCAACTCCAGTAAGGAAAGATCCTTAGGAGAGAGAACTGCCATGAATTCTTGCCACTGCTGTGGTGTCAGACCTAAATTGGTTGTTAAATCGGCTTCTAACCATTCATGAACCAGTTCCCACTTATGTAATAAGGCAAACCGAATCAGATGGTATTTGAAGCGCTGCTGCAAGTAATCTCGTGCTCGCGGTGTTATTTTTAAAATCGTTTCAATTTCTTGAGCTGATAAATCTTGCAAGCGCAGGGCAAAATAATCAGCGCAGTCAGTCTGTTCTCGTTGTTGAAGATAATTCATCAATTCCGAAATTACCACAGCCCGCAGCGTTTCTTCTGAGCTTTCCGGTTCCGCTTGCGTCACCATCAACTCTCGGACTTGCTGCACGGCGGAGTCTTCCCAGGAGCCATCATTGTCACCGCCACCACCTTCACTCGCCTGCTCGATGTCGATGCAAGTTTCTGGAGGGTATTGTTGGGAAAATGTTTGCGCCCGCAAGATAATCAGCTGCATCTGTCGTCCTGGTAAAGGAATCCGGCGTTTACCATAGCGCTCGGTGAAGGACATGTACTCGGCTAGTTCCAAGAGAGTTCGAGGGCGATAAGTCGTTGGTAGCTGATTCTCTCTTCGGAAAGCGTTCAATGATTCCAGATAAAAATTCTGAAGAAAATCTTCAATTATAGTCAGCCGCCCTTGATAGCCCAATTGCCCTTTCGCTGGGTTGATGTAGCGATAGACGATCGCGCTAAGAGTGCTGTGTAGTTCTACTCTTCCCCGACTTGAACCTAAATGGTAATATTTAAAACATTGCTGTAATCTGTGTCGGGCAATGTTTGTAGCCCAGCTTTCGACATCACCAGAAGCTTGGATGCGCCGACTCTCGTTACAGATGCGATTGACTTCTCCGGCAATGCGCCAACTCACATCGCGGCAATTCTGCTCCGAAGCTTTAGTTGACTGCTGGAGTTCCGGAAACAGGAGTTGAAAGATCTCCTCCACGCCGATAGAGTTCTCCCCCTGGATAGTTGTAATTGCGGCTGAATTCATAGTCTCGTTCTTTTAAAGACCCTAACATACTTAGATACAACCAGTCTGGCGGAGGGTGTTAGATCTACACTGCATGCATGAAAATGCTGCTGACTGATACTTTCCGAGTTTATTATTCCCACATATTGTTTGACTGTTCACAAATCACATAGTTTTTTTTGAAAGATTTAAAGGTTGATTCACAAATCATGATGAATTTAAAGGCACAAATTCAGTTACTCATTGACAATGCACCCCAAGATGGGGTAACGCCACAATTAGTAGCTAAAATTGCTCCGGTCTTCAGCGAGATTGCCCAACAGTTACACCACTCTCAGTATTATATTTTGCAAGACTTAGAGCAAAGCTGGATCTTGACAACACTCTCCCATCGCGATCGCCCTGAGGTCGAAAAGCATGTAATTTACGCTTTCCCTACCTTACAAGATGCGATATCCCGATCAGATGCTGGGCTTGACCCTCAGGTAATGGCATCGCCGATTCCCGTCACCCATATCTTGTTTCAATTGACGGCACTTGAACCTGTGGATAGTATAGTGTTTTTTGAGACTTCTGGCGATGCAAGCAGTGGGATCGAAATTCAGCGCAAATACTTACAAAGTTTAATTTCCAAACAGCTATCCAAATCTCCCAAAAACATGGTGCCTCCTAATATCGCCTAGGAGTGTTCCCGAGTGGGGGAAGGGGAGAGTGGGGGAAGGTAGAAATTATGAGAGAGCAATTATAACATTCTCCCACTCGGGAACACTCCCCTACTGCTAGTACAACCGGCTCAACACGTACTTTGTCATGTTGATTAAGGCTTCTCGGCATTCCGAAGGCGGTAGATCTGCTAGATGTTCCACGGCTAGGTGGGCGTGGTGAGCCGCAAGAGAACGCGATCGCTCGATTCCTTGACTTGCCTGAACTAGGGCAATCGCTTCGTCTGCTTCTCCGGCGTTGACAAATTTGCGTTGAATTAAAACTCCTAAGTGGGGTTTTTCCTCCATCGCATATAACGTTGGCGCGGTTAAGTTACCGGAGATTAAATCGGCGGCGGCGGGTTTACCTAAGGTGTCGGCGCTACCTGTGAAGTCTAAAATATCATCCACAATCTGGAAAGCTAAACCTAGATGACGCCCGTAGCCATACAAATTATCGGCTGTTTGCCGACTGACATCACTCAGTAAACCTGCTGCCATCCCGCTATTGGCAATTAAAGATGCTGTTTTGTAGTAACTCTTTTCTAGATAAGTCTCGATAGTTGTCTTTGTATCAAAGCGATTGAGTCCTTGCAGAATCTCCCCAGTCGCTAGATCCATAATTACTTTTGATAGTAGTTTCACAACTTCCAGGTTGTCTAGATTTGCTAAATACCAGGAAGATTGGGCAAACAAGAAGTCACCGGCTAAGACTGCAATCCGGTTGCCAAACTTGCTATGAACTGTGGCAATGCCTCGTCGTGTATCAGATTCATCCACTACGTCGTCGTGTACTAAGCTTGCCGTGTGAATCATTTCGGTGATTTCGGCTAAGCGGCGGTGACGAGGTGTAATGTCTTGGTCTGTCATTGTCGCCCGCGATATCAATAAGACAATTGCTGGTCTGAGTCGCTTCCCTCCTGCTCCAAAAAGGTGTTCTGCCGCTGCAAAAAGGATAGGGTGGCGATTTCCGACCAGCTGTTTCAGGTTGTCTGAAAGTATTCGCAGGTCTGTTTCAACTGGAGAAAAGAGGAAGGTGGCTGAGGTCATGGATGGGCCGACTCAGGCTTTATTTACGAAAGTTTACATATCCATTACTTATTTTAAGCTGAAGCCTTGACAAGCGCAAAGTTTCATTTAAGACAATTTTTATTTTTGATGTGTAAAGTCTACCACTCGGCTCACAATACCTGCGGTAGCCTGCGCCCGCTGATATTAGCGCTCTCTGATTCCACTTGTATGTAAATCTACTTAGATTTTTAACATTTGAGTTAGTTATGTTCAATTGCTCAATCAGCATATTTTCTGCTGCTCCGGGTAGGTGTTTCTTGTGGCTCAAAATATTTTTTAATTATGCCTAAAGATTTACTCTAAAAGTCTAGATTCTTGTGCTAGCCTAGTTTATAGGAATTAAAGTAATTTCATAATGTCCGCGCTCAGATGGCAAGTCACCGATAGGTAATTGTACCATGTTGAACGGGTAGTCAAGAGTTCGTCGAAGTCTGAGCCGAGAAAGTAATTCCTCTGCTTAAGAGGACAAGCTGTAGCCGCAGGTCGGATAGATTTCTGAATCACTTTGGTGTCGAGTTGCTTTTAGATGACTTTACATTTTTAGTTGATTGTGACCTGTTAAGAAACATCTGCCAAAAAAACGACAGAGAAAATTAATATTTTCTTTGCCCAGGTTAAGCGCGTCTAAAAAACCGTCAGGAATTGAATTCTGGGACGGTGGCTGTATTACATCTATTTAACTTCATATTCATCCAAGCTTACACCGGGCGGTATCATGACTTACGGTAACATACCTTTGATTATTCCGATCTTAGCGACTGGTTATTTGTTAACTGTCTATCTATTGTTAGCACTAGCAGAGCGAACTGTCAAAGACAAGAGTTCAACGCGGGGTGCCAGCACGAATAAAGTTAATAAGCCTGAAGCGGCACCAAAAGTGACGGCTGAAAGCTAAGAGTAATTTACAATTCTTAACTTTTGCTGCCAAAAATGATGTACAAAAGAATGTTAGGGGCATTGCCTTGCCGTACCCCTAACATTGGTTTTAACTTCTGACTTCCTCGGTGAAGTATACTTGTTCCACAATCGGGTTACATCCCAACCACTGGACTGTGGATTGGGCAAATTGTTTTGGACAACCACTAACGGCAAAGCGAGTGGGTAGGGAAGGGTAGGCACTTTTTAAGCCTAACAATTCCAACTCTTGCGCCGCTCCCTCAACTAGATAATAAGCTGGATCGATTACCTTGACAGAGGGGGGTATGAGCGATCGCACGACTGGTGCGAGATGCGGATAATGAGTACAGCCATATATTAACGTGTCAATTTGCTGCTGTAACAAAGGCTCCAAATAATATCGTGCTATTTCAGTAGTGTATGGGTCGTTGATTCGGTTTTGCTCAATTAGCGGGACAAACTCGGGACAGCCAACTTGCCAAACTTGAGCTTGCGGATCAAGTTCTAAAATTGCTTGACGATAGGCATTACTAGCTGCAGTGAGTGGAGTAGCAATCACACCAATCCGTTTTCCCTGCTGCACAGCTGCTTTTGCTCCTGGCAAAATCGTCCCTAAAATAGGGATAGAGATTTCCGACCTAACCACATCAAGAGCTAAAGCCGAACTAGTATTACATGCCATAATAATCATCTTCACGCCCTGCTGTTGCAGCCACTCCAGGATGTCGCGCACAAAATGGATAATTTCCGCTTGTGAACGACTACCATAAGGAAGTCTGGCTGTATCCCCAAAATAAATAATCGATTCATTTGGGAGTTGGCGGTAGAGTTCGCGTAATACAGTAATACCACCGACACCACTATCAAAGATGCCGATGGGAGTACGCTGTGGTTCTATGAGAGAAAAAGAGCTTGAGCTATTCGTTTGAAACACAAATGGATGGGGTTAAGAATAAAGTCATAGAGATTTTATTACCTTTGTTGCAAGTATTGCAGTACACCGCGAGCGATGGCTGCTGCCATGCGACTTTGATACTCGCTGGTTGCGAGTCGAGGATTATCTTCTCTCCCTGTCATGTAACCTGTTTCCACCAAAATGGAAGGCATCGAACTCTTGCGGAGAACATAAAATCTAGCTTTGCGGACGCCTCTGTCTTTAATGGTACTGATGCTATCGAGAACGCTACGGTGGACAACTTGCGCTAGCCGCAGACCGCTATCGAAATAATAAGTTTCTAGACCATTTACATCCGGGCGATCGTCAACAGAGTTAGCATGAATGCTGACAAATAAATCCGCGTGAACTCGATCTGCCATTTCGACGCGAGGTGCCAAGTCCACAAAATAATCAGCATTCCGAGTCATATAGACTTGAATACCATTTTGTTGGAGAATCGACGCCAGCTTTTCACCTAGAGGTAACACCACATCCTTTTCGAGTATTCCCCGTAGACCAGGTGCGCCAGAATCTTTACCACCATGTCCGGGGTCAATAATCACCACAATTCGTCCGTGGGGAACTGGTTGATTAGGATATGGAGATGGCGAGGGTGATGGGTAGGGTGAGTTAGGGTTAGATGGTGAAGGATTAGAACCAATCGGCGGATAGTTGACACGACTCGGCTGTAACTCTAAAGCTAAAAGTTGAGAACTAAGTTGATTGAGTTCACCAATTTGGGTTGTCAATGAAGGTGTAATCAGAATCACAACAGTGCGAGCATCTGGTCGTTGTAAGCGAACACGTAGCACGGGACTGTTGGCATTGAGATTTGGTCCTTTAAAGGCACTAGAAATCTGGGCATTGTTAATCGTAATCCGGTACTGCCTTGATGCGCGATCCCAACCATTAGTAAAATTTAAAGGTTGGTTAGCTCTAATCACCAGTTGTCTGCCACCATTACCGAGTTCTAAAGCCTGGATGATCGCCGGTGTTGTATTTCCCCCAGAATTACTAATCGGCGGAATTGGTCTTGGTGTATTACTGTTTGTCGGAGTAGGATTACTATTACTATTTGGGATAGTTGCAACTCCGCCTTGAGGCAAGACCACCACACCACCAAAACTGCTCAATGTAGCATTCCAGTCAGGACTGGTTTTGTCAACCCGTAAGGTCATGCGAGCTACAGGTGGTGAAGCTTGTACTTGGGTTAGTTGCAAGCGTTTGACACCATAACGACCGATAATCAAATCTCGTTCAACAAGATTTGGTGATAAACTGGCTCCTTTAAATTCGATATTAATCGTTTGTCGATCATCGCTACGATTGACCGAAATTTGAGCTTTTTCTCCGCCGCTAGTGCGAACAAAAAAGCCGCCATTTGTCACCTGGACGCTTTCAATCAGCGCGGGGCCACTCGTCGCTTGAGCGACTCTGCTCGTAATAGCAGTATTATTACTTGAATTACTGGTAGCGTTAACTACACTATAAGTTGGTTTAGAAGACGAAGCAGCGGCTAATTCCGGACGAGGTAATTGTACTGTCCAACGACCGCCCGCATCGGGACGGACTTTTACCTGCTGCGGGTCTAAGGTATAACCTGGACTAACATCGATAACGATCCGTGTGACGTTTTCCTCAACTTGACCAATGCGAAGCCCGCGAATCGCCCCATTAAAAGACTCAGTTACATTTGGACGCTCCAAATAAGTTCCTGGTAAATCTATGACTAAGCGAGTCGGGTTAAAAATTAACTGCGCTTTGGGTTGAACCGTCTCATCTGTATCAAACTGTAATTGATTTTGACTTTCATCAAAATGCCAATACTTCAGTCTTGCCGCACTCGCGGTAGACGAAAGCATTAAAATACCTAACAAAGTACTGGGTAGTATCCAGTGTAATCTCACAGTGGTTTCTCCTGATTCGCATTTATGCTTGCGCGTCAATCTGCCCTTGTGCTGGCTTTATCCTCACACCGTCACCCGCCCAAAGATGGCTTTAACACATCACTCAAATCTACCTTAGTATAATTACGTAGCTTTTAAAGCACTATAATTTACAAAAGAATAAATATTATTCGCGGTCATCAAAGCATTTTTGTTCAGTCTCAAAAGTGTCACATTACACCACTTGCCAAAAAGAAGCAACTATTAAATAGTGACGACAAGCACCAAGGACGCAGATTTGCTGGCTGAAGTTTCCGAATAAACAGTTATGAGTCTGGAATCTCAGCAACATCTACAGATGGTTGCGGAAATACTAAGCGTAATAAAGGTGGTGCTAAAAAAGTTGTGAGAATGACCATCATGATAATTGCTGCTTCTAATGGTTTCGAGAGAATCCCAATTTTTGAGCCAATACCCACAAAAACTAATCCCACCTCACCACGAGGAATCATCCCGACACCAACCGCCATCCGGTTGATTTGCTTGTTGCCAAAAATCGCTAATGCGGTACTTAATTTTCCCAAAATGGCGACAGCAATCAAAAAAACTGCCATAATCAGACCAGCACGATTACTGGGAATAGCTGGATTCAATACTCCCAAATCAGTTTTTGCACCGACTGTCACAAAGAAAATCGGTACTAGCATATCCGCAATGGGAATCACCCGCTTTTGTAATTCTTTGCGTTGATCTGTTTCTTCTAAAACTAACCCAGCCGCAAAAGCGCCTAAAATCGTTTCTAAGTGGATCGCAGCAGCAAAGTAAGCCATCAAAAAAGCAAAGATAAATGCGGGTATAACTAACTCACCACGGGTTTTGAGTTTATCAACGATCACTACAAAAGATTTATTAAAAATATTTCCCAGCAAGACCGCCCCTAACAAAAAGCCACTAGCACTCAAAATCAGATAAACAATATTACTGACATCAACTGCACCAGTTTTGGCAAGGCTAGCGACCACAGCTAAGACAATAATTCCCAAAACGTCATCAATCACCGCCGCACCCAGAATAATCTGACCTTCCGGCGAATTTAGCCGACCTAATTCTGATAGCACTCGCGAAGTAATCCCAATACTCGTCGCCGTCAGCGCCGCCCCAGCAAAAACCGCCGGGATCGGAGGGATACCAAACAAAGTGATCAATCCCACCGTCCCCGCCGCAAAAGGGACGACAACTCCGACCACAGCGACAACTGCAGCTTGAAAGCCAACAGCCAGTAGTTCTTTTAAGTTAGACTCTAATCCAATTTCAAATAACAGGACGATCGCGCCCAGTTCAGCCATGACACCCAGCACCTCAGACTGGGTTTCCCACGCATCGGCTGCGGCTTGCGGACTTAAACCAACAGTTGATTGTAAAAAAGAGGTGATGACAGAACTAGTACTAGGAGCAACCTCGGGAAATACCAGCAAATGTAAACACGAAACGCCGACTACCACACCACCGACTAATTCACCCAAAACAGGCGGTAAGCCGACCCAGTTAGATAACTCACTGCCTAATTTACTCGCGAGGTAGATGACGACTAAACTCAGCAGTACCCCTGCTAAAACGATAGAACTATCATCTGTGTCTGTTGCGGTAGCCAAGAGAGGGAACAAAAAGGTCATGAAACACTTACTCGTTTTCTAGAAGAATACGCTCTTTAAAATTTACAGCTTTATTTGAAATTCACCTAAAAGTAGTAAGTATTGCCAGTGAGATTCCGAGACTGGGACCACAGAAAGCCGTTAGAAGCCAATATGCCATAAGTCATGAGTTGCCAAAAGTGTAACCAAGTGCTAATTGTGACTGATGAGATGCCAAAGTAGAACATGCCGACAAAGGGCAGATGTTTTTTGGTGATTTAGGAGTAACAAGATGATGCAAGTGGTATCCGGTAAACGGTTAAATATATTCAGTAAATGGCAAATACCTTTGGCTATGTTGATGTGCTTGAGTTTTACTCTTCCGGTTTGGGGTCAAACAACACCACAGAAATTTCGGGCGATTACCGTTACGGGTCGCGGTGTGGAGTCGATTCCCACAACTTTGACACAAGTCCAACTTGGAGTTGAGGTTCAAGGTAAAACAGCACAGGAAGTGCAGCAAGATGCAGCTAAACGCTCATCGTCAGTGGTGACTTTATTAAAGTCGCGAAATGTGGAAAAGTTACAAACCACTGGTATTAGTCTTAACCCAACTTATAGTTATACCAATAACGTTCAGCGTCTGACAGGTTACACTGCTACTAACAGTGTTAGTTTTCGCGTTAGTACCGAACGCTCAGGTAATATCTTGGATGAAGCGGTGAACGCGGGCGCAACACGAATTGATAGTGTCAGTTTTGTGGCTAGTGATGAGGCGCTTTCAATGGCTTTACAACAGGCTTTAAAAAAAGCTACCCAAGACGCACAAAAACAAGCAGATACAGTTTTGAGTACTCTAGGATTGAAAGCACAGCAAGTACTGAGTATCCAAGTTAATAACGCCAGTGCGCCACCACCGCGTATTTATCAGAGTAATTTTGCTAAACTAGATAGAAGCGCCGCATCTGCTCCTACCCCAGTTGTGGGTGGTGAGCAACAGGTAGATGCGGCGGTGACTTTAGAAATCGGCTACTAAGTGGGCGTTATGGAGTCTCCGGGGCAAAATCTCCAGCACCGTCTTGATCGCGCTTTGAACCTAGTAAATCAAGTTGATCGACTCGGATGATTGGTCGGGAACGTTTGTCGCCATTGCGATCGCTCCAAGTATCAAATTTCAAGGCACCTTTGACACCGATTTGGCTACCCTTCCGCACATAATTTGCCGCAATTTCGGCTGTTTTGTCCCACAACTCCAAAGTGAACCAGTCAGGTTCGTCGCTATTGCGCTTGACCCTTCTGACTGCCAAAGTCAGCTGGCACTTGACGCTTCCAGACTCGAAATACTTCATATCAGGGTCGCTACCAACACGACCAATTAAGGTGACAACATTTATACTCATACGGTTCCAGCTACAGTACAGGTGTACTTATCAGTTCTGACTAAAATCATAACCAATAAGAGCATACTTTTAACTTATGTCTCGGAGCGAAAAATCGTATAGTAATTAAAAAATACGCTCTAGCAATTGTCGCAAATCTTGCAAAAACTTACGGATTTCCCAAAGAAGTCAGAGAATATCCAGTAATAGATACTTAGAGAACAGTAATTATCCAGGATTCGGTTTATAAAAACATCATCCGTTTAACTAGACTCAAGATAAAAAACGTAATAGAATCCAGCACAATTGTACTGTTACGGTCATATAAACAACTTATTGCAAATGGGGGCGTAGAGGAGAGTGGGTCTTTTCAGTAGGTTTAACTTATCTCGGGACATGGGTATCGATCTCGGTACCGCCAATACGCTGGTATATGTATCAGGTCAAGGTATTGTCCTTCAAGAGCCTTCAGTGGTTGCCGTCGATCAAAATGACAAAGGCGGGGCATTAGCAGTCGGAGAAGAAGCCAAAAAAATGCTCGGTCGGACACCCGGAAATGTAATCGCCGTGCGCCCTTTGCGCGATGGGGTGATTGCAGATTTCGACATGGCCGAACTGATGCTGAAGCACTTTATCCGCCGCGTGCATGAAGGCAGATCTCTGGTTTCACCTCGGATTGTGATTGGTATCCCTAGCGGCGTCACCGGAGTAGAACGGCGGGCGGTGATGGATGCGGCGTCTCAAGCAGGTGCGCGAGAAGTTTTCTTAATCGATGAACCAGTTGCAGCCGCAATTGGGGCAGGTTTACCCGTTGCTGAACCCACGGGGAACATGATTATTGATATTGGTGGTGGTACAACAGAAGTTGCTGTACTGAGTCTTCAAGGTACTGTACTGAGTGAATCAGTCCGGATTGCTGGGGATGAACTAAGTGAATCGATCATGCATTACATGAAAAAAGTGCATAACCTGGTGATTGGAGAACGCACGGCTGAGGATATCAAGATTAGAATTGGTTCAGCCTACCCGACTCATGATAATGACGAAGCCATGATGGAAGTTCGTGGCTTGCACTTGCTGTCTGGTCTACCCCGCACAGTCACAATCAAAAGCCCGGAAATTCGGGAAAGCATGTCCGAACCGCTTTCGGTAATCATCGAAGCTGTGAAACGGACACTAGAACGCACACCTCCTGAATTGGCGGCAGATATTATTGACCGAGGCATTATGCTAGCCGGTGGTGGTGCTCTACTTAAAGGTTTAGATACACTAATTAGTCACGAGACAGGTATTGTTACACACGTCGCTGCTGACCCGTTAAGCTGTGTAGTTTTAGGAACTGGTCGGGTTCTGGAAAACTTTAAACAGTTAGAGCGAGTTTTTAGCGGACATTCACGTAATATGTAGTTAGTTTGCCTATGAGTAGATTTTAGATACATTCTGAAATCTGCTCATCACACTTAACTCCTCAACATGAGAGGCATAAATGTTTACAGTAAATCGGTGGTGGGAACGGTACGGTATCCAAATGTCGTTGGTACTGCTAGCTGTCGGTGGCGCTTGGACACTACGACAAACTCAAGGCGCGGCTCTAACTGAGGTATATCAGGTAATTAGCCGTCCTTTTCAGGTAGGTCCTGTGAAACCTGAACGTCTTGGTGATGCGCGGACAGTAGAATTACAAACACGTTTACAAGAAGTTGAAAGTCAAAATATCAAATTAAAAGAATTATTAGGTTATGTAGGACAAGCGAAGGTAAAAGGCGCAGTAGTCGCCCCGATTATTGGTCGGAGTGCTGACCAGTGGTGGCAACAGTTCACCTTAGGTCGTGGCAGTGCTCAAGGTATAAAAGAAGGCGACATTGTTAATGCTCCTGGCGGTTTAGTTGGGCGGATTGTTAGTGTTTCAAATAATACTAGTCGCGTATTGTTAGTCAGTGATCCTTCCAGCCAATTGGGTGTGACAATTAGCCGCAGTCGCAATATGGGCTTTTTGCGGGGTGATTCTCGCAGCCGTGCTGTAGTGCAGTTTTTTGACAAAGTTCCCGATGTCAAACCTGGAGATGTAATTGCCACATCCCCTTACAGCCAGATGTTTCCTGCTGGTTTACCAGTCGGACGCGTCGAGTCGGTGGATATGAAGAAAACACCTGCGCCTGTAGCAGTAATTGAGCTTTCAGCACCAATGGATTATTTGGAGTGGGTCGTTGTATCTCCTAAAACTGAAAACCCTAAGTAGATTTTTCCGCAGACCGCGATCTACAAATCAAATGAATAGCGTTTCTCGTTGGCATCCACGAACCCGTCAATTAGTAAATTGGACAGTGACGATTGGTTCTGTCCTCCTATGTTTACTGGTTTCGCCAACACGCTTTCCGGGGATGGAATTGTTGGGAATTGGTCCGAACTGGTTGTTAATTTGGGTAGTGGCTTGGAGTGTCAAGCGTCCCGCTTTTCAAGGTGCTGTTGCGGGTTTGGTCGTCGGACTGCTTCAAGATGCGGTGACATCTCCCGAACCTACTCATGCTTTAAGTTTAGCTGTCGTAGGTTTGGTGACTGCTCGTATTCAAAAGCAGCGGTACATCCAGGAAGATTTTATTTCTGTCGCCTTGATTGTTTTTGGCATGTCAGTTTTGGCTGAGACAATCGCCATAGTGCAGTTTAGTTTTACGGGTCATCAGAATTTACCGGATATTTGGATCTACCATCAACGTATTGCTCTGGCTTCGGCGATTTTGTCCAGTCTTTGGGCACCAGTGATTTATTATCCCCTAAATCGTTGGTGGCAGCAGATTAAAGCCGCAGAGCAGTCTTAGATTTACATAGATTGCTGTGTGTCATCAGTCGTTAGTATGTACAACTAACTAAGGACTTGTTGACAGATAAACAAATGACAGACAAATTTGACCAAACCGTCATGCAGCGGTGTTTAGAACTCGCCCGCTCTGCCGTGGGTAAGACATCGCCAAATCCACTAGTTGGTTCGGTAGTCGTCCAAGATGGGCAGATTGTTGGCGAAGGATTTCATCCAGGTGCAGGGAGGCCGCATGCTGAAGTTTTTGCTCTGAAACAGGCAGGCTCAAGCGCTCGCGGTGCGACAATCTATGTGAATTTAGAACCTTGCAATCATTACGGACGGACTCCACCTTGTTCCGAAGCTTTAATCGCGGCTGGGGTGGCGAAGGTAGTTGTGGGCATGGTTGACCCTGATCCGCGTGTGTCGGGTGGTGGGATTGCTAGATTACGTGCAGCCGGAATCGAGGTTGTGGTTGGGGTGGAAGAAGAGGATTGCTTGCAACTGAATGAAGCTTTTATCCATCGGGTTCTTTACCACCGACCTTTAGGAATTCTTAAATATGCCATGACTTTGGATGGAAAAATTGCTACCACCACAGGTCATAGTGCTTGGGTGACAAATCCCCAGGCTCGCACTGAAGTACATCAACTGCGAGCCGCTTGTGATGCAGTTGTTGTCGGTGGAAATACTGTTAGGCAAGATAATCCGCAATTAACCAGCCACCAGAGTGGACTGCATAATCCTTTGCGAGTGGTAATGAGTCGAAATCTTAATTTGCCAGAAGTAGCACATCTGTGGGAAATTGCCCAAGCCCCGACTTTGGTGTTAACAGCAGCCGGTGCTAATCCAGATTTTCAAGTATTATTACGTAAAAAAGGCGTAGAGGTGGTGGAATTGGCACCTCTGACACCGAGCAGGGTAATGGCGTATTTATATGAGCGGGGTTTTTCTAGTATTTTATGGGAATGTGGTGGCATCCTCTCCGCCGCCGCGATCGCTGAAGGTGCTGTGCAAAAAATCTGCGCTTTTATTGCGCCAAAAGTTATTGGTGGTAGTAATGCGCCAACGCCGGTTGGTGATTTGGGTTTTACTAATATGACTGAAGCACTAACCTTAGAACGGGTGAAAGTGCGCGTAGTTGGTTCTGACTGCTTAATCGAAGGTTATTTACCGGAAAAAATTTAATCCAGAATACATTCGTCAGAATTCAGTATGGCTGGCGGCTCAAACCGGACTCTGATTCTGACGACTGACTCCTGTATTCTTCATCCCATAACTCGTTCTTGTGCTAAATCCCGAATCAGAGGTAGTCGTGATTGGATATAGTTTTTGAGAATGTGGGTTTGGGTCTGATCAAGTGTGGCTTCGATTGTGGTTTGATTGAGTAACCAAGCCACTAAGCCAGCATCATCTAGTTTTAATAGAGTATTCGCGTGGGTTGTTTCAACTACAGACCACAGGCGGCGCATGATGGTAGGAGTCATAACACCTCGATTTAATATTTTCTTTAGCCTTCCTACAATACTCAATTCCCACCCGATCTGTGGGCATGAGTAAACAAGATGATACAACTGTTACCACTAGCTTAATAAAGCGATGAATAACTTGATAATGGAAATGTAAATCACATTACACGTATAAATTTATGATGGAGAATAGGGGATTCGAACCCCTGACCTCTGCGGTGCGATCGCAGCACTCTACCAACTGAGCTAATTCCCCGTTTTTCTATGAGCATCAATAAGATTTTTTATGAGAATTTAAGTCTCAAATCTTAATGTTAGTAGCTCTCGATTATAGCATTAACTGGCTTTAACTTGATCGAGTTGGGTGAAAAATTCCTGGACTCGTTCCCATTCTAAATCGCAAAGGTAGTCTACAGTCCAATTTGCCAGTCGCTGGATCATATGAAAAGGGTAAGTATTAGCAACGCCCAATACCTGCATATTGGCGCGTTTGGCTGCTTGTATCCCCAATGGCGTATCTTCAACCGCTAAGCATTGACGCGCTGTGAGATTGAGTTCGGGATATTCTTGATTCAGACGTTGGACGGCGAAGCGATAACCATCTGGTTCGGGTTTACTTGTGGTGATGTCATCCCCGGCGATCACAACTTTGAAGTATTGGGCTAAATCGGCTTTCTGGAGGACTAATTCAATTTCTTCCCTGATCGCACCACTGACTATTGCTAATTTTAGATCCCGCGATCGCGCCTGAAATATCAGGTCATCTAATCCTGGATACAAAGGCAATTTTTCGAGTTTTGCCAGTGTTTCGGCATAAAAAAGGGCTTTACGGTTAAGTAACTGCGTTAAGTACGTATCAGTGACTACACGACCACGACTGACCAGGATTTCCTGTAGACAGTCGCGGTCACTACGTCCTAAATAAATTCGACTTAACTCACTAGGTTTAATTACCAAATTCTCTGCGAGGAGAATTTCTGTTAACAATTGGTGGTGAATTGCTTCATCTTTGATGATGACGCCATTAAAATCTAAAAGAATTGCCTTCAAACTCATGCAGTTACGCCAACGGGAGACCCTAAGCCCTGCAAATCATTATCTACCAAGTTAGGTGCATATTTCTGGATATTTTGGATTCGCGTTGCTTCTGCCACAGGAATTGGTTTGAAACCACTAGTGACTTGGTGGATCAAGTAAAAGTCCTGAGTGTTCACCAACTCAAAGCCTACCTTACTCATACTCGCATCCAGACTGCCAGCAGCATAGGAGCGAATATACGGTTCTTCAAAGACATTATTCAACCATTCTAATTGCCGGATAGTATTTTGATTACCATCCAAAATTAGCACTTGCCCACCTGGCTGTAGCAGGCGGAAGCTTTCCTCTAGAATTGCTTGAGCTACATTCACAGGTGTTTCGTGAAATAATAAACTTGCTGTCACCAGGTCAAAAGAATTACTTTCAAAAACAGTATTTTCCGCATTGCCCTGTTGCCATGTAATATTTAAATTCGCTTCAGTCGCTTTGTGCTTGGCCCTGACCAGCATATAAGGTGATAAATCTAAGCCAATAACTTGGGCTTGGCTAAAAGCCTGCTTCAACATCAGTGTCGTCGAACCAGTTCCGCAGCCTAAATCCAGAATCCGACGCGGTTGTCCTTTGATGTTATCGACCAACGCCTGACGTACCCAGGTCTCGTTTGGAAGAAGCACATACTGGGTGATGGGGTCGTAGGATACTGCTGCACCATAATTGAGATAGCCACCTTTGATGCCGTGGAAGTTTTGGCTACTGTAGTATGTGGGGATGTTGACCTCTGCTTGACGATAGAATTCGCTTTCTTTTTCCCAGTCAACACTTTCTGCATAACGTCGTAATTCTGGCTCATTGATAAAAAGGCGTACTACAGGCGATAAAAACCGATCCCAAATTTTCTGTTGAGGTGCCATAGGATGATGCTGTGATTTCTGTATTCTTATATTGTTACAAATATTAATGTCGGCGACTAGTAATTTTCACCTCTCACCAATGAACTTGCCACTTTGTATTTTAAATATTACAATTGTAATACATAAGTAACCTGCTCATAATCGTGAGCATTCTTACAGTCTATTTTTTGTTGCACACGTTTATGCCCTACGAAAAGTTAGAAATTTCCACACCTACACCAGTGTTATCTTGGGCAAATCACGCCCTGGGGTTAGAAGAAACCAAGATGGCAACCAATGTTGCTTCCTTGCCATTTGTTTTCAAGCACGTTGCCCTCATGCCTGACGTACACTTAGGTAAAGGCGCATTAGTCGGCTCAGTAGTTGCCACCAAAGACGCGATTATCCCTGCGGCTGTCGGTGTTGATATTGGTTGCGGTGTCATGGCGATTAAAACCCCATTTACTGGCGACCAACTAGAAGGTAAGCTGAAGCAAATTCGCTTAGATATTGAAGCTGCAATCCCAGTCGGATTCAATGAAAACAAAGAAGTTGAAAAAAGTGTTACCAACTGGCAAGGCTGGCACAATTTTAAAGATTTGCATCGCGGGGTGCAAAAACTAGAAAGCAAAGCGATGAAACAAATGGGTTCTCTCGGTGGAGGGAATCACTTTTTAGAAGTTTGCCTTGATACAGAGAACTTTGTTTGGCTGATGTTACATTCTGGTTCGCGTAATATCGGCAATATGCTGGCCCAAAATCATATTGGTACTGCCAAGAATTTGGCAAAATTAGCAGATGTTCGTTTACCTGATCAAGACTTAGCTTATTTTGTCGCTGGTACATCAGAATTTGCCGATTACTGGCGCGATTTGCAATGGGCGCAAGACTACGCGCGATTTAATCGCGATGTCATGATGGCGCGTTTCAAGCGAATTATCGAAAAGCACTTAGCTGGCGGTAAACCGATAAAGCCTTTATTATCGGTGAATTGCCATCACAATTATGCTGAAAAAGAAATGCATTTTGGTGAGGATGTGTACGTCACTCGCAAGGGCGCAGTTAGGGCGCGGGAAGAAGATTACGGAATTATTCCTGGTTCAATGGGGGCAAAATCCTTTATTGTCAAGGGTAAAGGTAATCATGAAAGTTACTGTTCTTGTTCCCACGGTGCTGGGCGTTTGATGTCGCGAAATAAGGCAAAGAATGTTTACACTCTTGACGATTTGCTTGAGCAAACTAAGGGTGTAGAGTGTCGCAAAGATGAGGGAATTTTGGATGAAATTCCCGGTGCTTATAAGCCAATAGAACAGGTTATGAATAACCAATCTGACCTTGTAGAAATTGTGGCAACCCTCAAGCAAGTCGTATGTGTGAAGGGATAAACTAAGGTTGGGCTATGCCCAACTTTATTATTGCCTTTTATATTTGTATAGGAAGGGCGATGCCTAATTTTGTTAGATTGAAGTAACTTTTGATTAAACTGAAGTGATAAGGAGGCTTCGCACATGGTTCAAGCACCAGAAAAAATATTTACTCTCGAAGAGTTTCTCAAACTGCCAGAAACCAAACCTGCCAGTGAATACATCAACGGTCAAATTATTCAAAAACCTATGCCACAAGGGAAGCACAGCACGTTACAGGGCGAACTAGTCATCGCTATTAATGCGGTAGTTAAGAATCAGCGAATTGCCTGGGCTTTCCCAGAATTGCGGTGTACCTTTGGTGGACGGTCAATTGTGCCAGATGTAGCGGTGTTTGCCTGGGAGAGAATACCTGTTGATGAGAATGGAGATATCGCCAACGTATTCCCAGTTGCACCCGACTGGACAATTGAAATTCTCTCTCCAGATCAAAATCAAACCAAAGTAACTAAGAATATTTTGCACTGTCTCAATCACGGTACCCGATTAGGTTTGCTGATTGATCCAGAAGAACGATGCGTGCTAGTTTTTCCACTAGGAGAACAACCGAGACTATTAGAAAAAGAAGAGGATGTGCTACCTGTTCTGGACTTAGTAGCATTGCCACTAACTTTGGGTGATTTGTTTGGTTGGTTGAAGCTGAACAAGGTTTAATTTTACACCAAAGCACCACCACAGCTAGAACCACTTCCCGCAGTACATCCATAGCAATAAGTTGCTGTTTTGATTTCGTGAATCAAGTCTAAATTTCCAGATGCTAACAACTTAGCAACTGTGAGGTTTTCGCCTGATGGTGCTAACGCTGGCAAAAGCATCATTTGATTAAAGTCGCAATCATACACATTGCCGAGATAATCAACTGAAAGTTCATTCCGACACATTAAGTGTTCTACTGTACCTGGATTAAAATGCGACTCTAAAAATCGTAAGTAAGGAGTGTGTAACTGCTTACGTTCTAGATGCATTTTTGTCCTACCTACTGGTAAGTTAGTAATAGTGAACAGGTTGTTAAACTCAATTCCGAAATGTTCCGCTAAGAACATTTTATAATCTTGTTGTAGCTGAAGCTGCTCTGGAGCGAGGGAGAATTTTTCATTAGTTGGTAGTGGCGGATTGTATACCAAATCGATAATTAAATTTGGCTCTCTACCGTAACCCAATTTATTTAACCATTGCAGAGCACGGATCGATTCATCAAAAACACCAATGCCGCGCATCTTATCCACATTATCAGCTAAATAGCACGGTAGTGAGGCAACAACTCTAATTTGATTTTTAGCAAAGTATTCTGGTAAATAGCCAAATCCATCGACAAAATAAATCGTCAGGTTAGACCGGACAATTACCTGTTTACCAGTTTCCCGCGCTGCTTCTACAATTGGATTGAAACCGTAATTCATTTCTGGCGCACCACCAGTTAAATCCACAGTCTGAATCTGAGGAAATTTGTGAATTACTTGAATTAACTGTTCGCAAACTTCTACAGAAAGTTCTTCTGTTCGTTTTGGTCCTGCTTCTACGTGACAATGACTACAAGCCAGGTTGCAACGCTTACCTAAATTAATTTGCAAAACAGTAATTTTCTGCTTGGTGAAAGAATGACCAAGTTTGTCTTTAAAGGGTGTGATGCTTGGATTGGTTACTTGTAACTGAGTCATTTTTTTTGCGCTTAACTCCACACCTACTATGCTAACGGTTAGTAGGTAGGTATAAGGTTCGTAGTAGCCCTTCAACGCACTTTAGATGAAGGAGCGCACTCATCGACACTACGAACCAATACACATTAGTTTAGATAGTTTTATGTTTTGACGCCTGCCTAATTACTAGGGATTCGGTTCAGGTCTAGAATACAACCTTTTCCTAGCATCCCCAAGCTAGAGCACTCTCTTTCTGATAGCAAAGAAATTAGCAGCAACCACCACCGTCATAATGCCAAGTTGAATCTGTGACTATTACACCCGCATGTGCCTCAAGGTTAGCAGCGGTTTTATCACATATAGCGACAGGGATACCTTTTTGGAGAATATGACCGGCTAAATCATCAAAATACGGTTCTGCACCAGCGTAAATAGCTGTCTTACCAGTAAAAATACAAGCACCATCTTCGGGAATTGGGACTTTAAAAGCTACTGAATCAAGACTTTCTAACAACAAATGTTCGGCAATGTTGTAAGTCTGAGAATCTAACAGCCGATAAGGACGACGAACCCGAATTTCCACTTGACCAAAGCCAGCATCAACAATCCGCTGAGTATACTCTTCATAAGTGAGTGCGCCGGATAGACACATGGCGCGTAAGCGGTCATCTTGTTGTAGATGTAAGGGAACAGGACGAGTGGCTATAGGATCGCTCATTTGTAAGCGTCCGCCCGGTTTTAAAACTCGATATGCTTCTTTTAAAGCCCGAGTTAAATCTTCTCTTTCAAAGATATTAAACAGACAATTTTGGGCGACGACATCAATAGAAGCATCAGGGACGGGTAAGTTAAAAGCGTCACCTTCGCGAATCTCTACAAAGCTGGTATCAAACCAGGTATTGTCTTTAGCCGCCATTTCCAGGTTACGTGTAGCCGCATCTCGCATCGCTGCAACCGGATCGACGGCAATTACACCACTAGGACGACGGGAAAAATAAGCAAATTGTAAGGCTTCTAAACCACCACCAACACCAACATATAACACGCTAGGCTGGTTAATTAGTTCGCTGGGGTGGACAGTAGTACCACAGCCATAGTTCATTTCCTTCATTAGCAACGGGATCTGAAGTCCTGGCATTTGTAAAGGGGTGCTTTGGACGCAACACAGCCCCACTTCTGGAGTTTGGGCAACTTCACTGTAAAATTGCGCTGCAGCTTCGAGATAAGTCATTGTACTTGTTGATTCGTCTGTGTATTTTAAGTCAGTCGCGCGATATCCGTATAGGATGAAGCATTTTGCGCTATCGCGATTCCTGTCTCTAGTTTGCCTTGTCGGCGTGGCTATACTGTACTACACCAGACTTAATTTTATAATTAGCTTCAGCAATAGGCTGTGATGTCTTCGCCACATTCATCGGCAAGATAGCATAAAGCCTTGAAGCGCAGACTGACTACTTCTTCGTAGAGGGGATTTAATTTACACAGGGGTGGAATATTGAGGATAGTTTTACCAAAGAATTTGATTTCTCGGGCAAAAGGACAGCGAGACGGAATCATGTGGCACAAGAAATGAGCTAATTTGGAATCGCGGATTTCTCTGGTTTCTAACCACTGACGGAGTGGATAGAGTATGTCATTTTTGCTTTGGTTCTGAGTTAAGCATGTCATGTGATTTACCTGATGATTGTGGTAGATGAGCTACTTTACTTGGGTTTTCACCCTTGAATACTATTTAATAGGATTGCTTGTTTGCGCTTATGCAGTTTTGATATCAATAATGTACTCATTCACCTTGCGATCGCACCTCATCCTCCTAACTCACCCGATTGGATGATTTTGACGTTTTTCGGGTTTTTACTGTCTTTAAGTGAATACCAAGGAGCAAATGTAACCATTTACTGACCTGTCCGATTCAACTGGAGTATCAGAGGGGGAAGCTTTGTTAATAATTGATACAAAGTGATGAGCACTTTCTCAGGAAATCAAACTCAACTGAGTTAAAAAAAGTAAAGTAATTTGGCACTTATGTCAAGTCCAATCCACATATTGTCCTTAAGAAGTCAGATTTACGTAATTTCACCGCCTTAAGCGCATAAAATAAATGAAAGTTGTCCCAAGATACAAAGTATTTTTGAGTAAACTAAATACAATAAGCTGTGATAAATTTCTCAGTATCTTGCACACATCCCCTCAATGTATAGTATTGAGTAGATGAGCATGATAACTTGTTGAAGCTAAAAGAATTAGGAGTTTTCATGACGGAGCCACAGTCAGCTGCCACCCCGATGAATGCCGCGTCTATTCCAATGAATAGCATCAGATCGGCGTCAACTCCGATGAATAATAAGACATCCGCTACTCTAACAAAGTCGATTCTCAGTGTTGACTTGGGTCGTACATCCACTAAAACCTGTGTATCGCGCGAACCCAACAATGTGGTTTTCATTCCTGCCAACGTGAAGCAAATGTCAATGGAACAGGCTCGCGGTGGTGTTTTTGAATCTCGCACCACTGATACATTGTTAGATTTGTGGTTGGAATATCAAGGAAAAGGATACGCCGTTGGTCAGCTTGCTGCAGATTTTGGGGCGAATCTCGGAGTTGGTCAATCTAAAGTCGAAGATGCACTAGCAAAAGTTTTATCTTGTGCTGGGTATTTCAAACTCAAAGATGATATCTCGATCGTTTTGGGTTTGCCTTACCATTCTCACGAGCAGTTTGAGCGCGAAAAAGCCCAGATGACTGGTCTTTTAACTGGACCTCACATTATGAGTTTCCGGGGTGAGTCAACATCTCTGAACATCACCAAAGTTTGGGTAATGCCTGAAGGCTATGGCAGCCTAATGTGGTCTGAATCCCAACCCAAGAAGCCACAAACTCCAGACTTTACCAAAGTATCCGTCGGGATTGTGGACATTGGACATCAAACCACAGACTTTTTGATGATTGATGGTTTCCGGTTCGCACGCGCAGCTTCTCAAAGTGAAGCCTTTGCGATGAGCCAGTTTTACGAATTAGTAGCGTCGGAAATTCCTGGGTCTGATAGTCAATCGCTGTCGCTAATTACTGCAGTTAACAAACCTAAAGGCGATCGCTTCTATCGTCCAAAAGGTGCGATGAAGCCGACCAATTTAGACGATTTTCTGCCTAACCTCAAAGAACAGTTCTCTCGGGAAATTTGCAGCCGCGTCCTCGCCTGGTTGCCAGAACGAGTCACTGATGTACTGATCACTGGTGGTGGCGGTGAGTTTTTCTGGGAAGATATCGAGCGTTTGCTCAAAGATGCCAAGATCAACGCTCACTTAGCTGCACCATCTCGGCAAGCTAATGCCTTAGGACAGTATATTTATGGAGAAGCACAATTAGCTGCCAGCCGCTCCTCTAGACCTTAAAACCAATGTTGCCCTGGTCGAAAAAGTTAACAAAATCGGTCACTTTTAATCCAGAGGTTGCTGATGAAAGTCTGTTGGCGGTTGTGGAAACCGAGTTGGCGAAACAACCGCAAACAACTTTTAGCGATCTTTGTAAGCAAGCTCTATGGCAGTATTTGTGCATCCCTGAGTCTGTAAGACCTAACCCTAACAAGGCGCAGAATCAACAGCTAGTAACTGAATTACAGGGTAAATTAGCTGAGTTTGAGGAACGTTTACTCGCCAGGGAACAAGCAAGGTTGGAGGCGATGGAATTTAAATTAAATCAGCTGACTCAACAAATTGGGCAGTTGAATTTGACTATCAGTCAGCAATCTTATTCTCTACACTCAGTGCAGCAAGCACCGGAGGTAGAAGAAGTGCTTTACCCCCCACAAGAAGTAGACCCCTTGCTCTCGCGCCTAAGCGCATTTTTAGATGACTTTTAGGGCAAAATTATTCCTGGCTTACCAAGCGTCAGTTAAGTGGTTATCGAGGAGCGATAATTCTTTGCCTTGTAAGGAGAATTTGGGAGCGATCGCTTTCATATTTGGTTGCAAGGTGAATTTGGGAGCGATCGCTTTTATATTTGGTTGCAAGGAGAATTTGGGAGCGATCGCTTTTATATTTGGTTGCAAGGTGAATTTGGGAGCGATCGCTTTTAGATTATTCTGTCAATTGCGGTAATTATGAAGATAATTGAAGAGTCTTTAGTAGTACTGTCTCAATACCATCAATCATTTTCTGACAGCTAAAGTTGTCCACAATATGCTGTCTACAACGTTGACTAAGTTGAGGATCTTGAGATCTCCAATTTTGGAGTTGAGTAATTTTACTTAAGAGTTCCCTTTCATTACCAGGTTCAAAAAGCCAATCAAAAGACATCATAACTTCTGGAATCCCGCCGATTCTACTGGCGATAACAGGTGTTCCACAAGCCATTGACTCGATAATTACTCGTCCGAAAGGTTCATCCCAGACACTAGGAACTACAGTGATGTCGCTGGCGCGATACAAATTCACAGTGTTAGTTACATGTCCTAAAAAGCTAACGTGCCTTTCTAAGCTTAAATCAGCGACTATTTGTTGCAAATATTGGCGATATTTATCTCTAGCTTGAGGAGAATCTTCTTGAGGTAACTGCACACTTCCTGCCACAAGTAAATGAGCATTTATACCACTTTCTACAGCTAAGCCCATACTTCTCAGCAGTACTTCTATCCCTTTATTTTGATTTAGCCGTCCAACATATAAAATGACTGTTTGATTTGGCTTAAAACCTAACTTTGTACGTTCCTGTAAAAAACTTTCAGACGGCGAATATTTTTCTGTATCAATACCGTTGTATACAACATTAACTTTGCTGGCTGGAATTCCTACATTAACCCAGCTAAGTTTCGTCTGATTTGAAACGGCAATAAATTGCTTCACACCTGACAAACCAGGACGCCATTGGAACTTAAATGGATATGCAGGTAATTGCATATAGTGTATTAAAGGCACACCCTTAATACTCGACAAAATATAGCCAAAAAAGACTGAAGAAAAATCATTACAAAAGATTACTGAATGTGGACCAACAGGAATCCGCCGAATATCGCCAACAACAGATCCCATAAACCGCAACATTTCCCAGAATCTTTTTCGCTTGGGCGTATATTGGCTGACCTTAATTAAGCAATTGCAAAACTCAGTATACTGAGCCAGTAAATTTCCTTCTTTGGTATAAACTAAATTAATTTCATGACCACGCTGAGCAAGACTGCTACAAATTTCCACTAAGTTAAGTTCTTGACCACCTAGTAAAGAAGAAATCTCATTTTCTAAAGCAATAATTTGCATGATTGTGGCATTGATCAATTCCGATTATTATTAGTGTAATGAATTCTCGCCCCTGCCCACTGTAGCTTCTCCCGCAGGGTCTGAAAATAAGAATAATTTTCGCGCAACAAAATAAACTTCGCCCAACAATCTGCCATCCGGATATCGACGCGCGATCCTGGCCAAATCGAAGTACCTAAAACACCATCAGTCCATAACTTCGTCGTCAATTCGTAATCTCCCAGAGGCCAAACACTAACCACAGCACCAGGAGGTAAGACCAGCGGACGACTTGAAAGACTCATCGGACAAATAGGAGTGACGATCATCGCCTCCATCCCATCGTGGAGAATCGGACCGTTAGCGGAAACGGTATAACCTGTGGAACCTGTCGGCGTCGAAATAATCAATCCATCACCCTGGTATTGATCAACAACTTCACCGTCAATTTCCATTTCTAAAATTGAGGTAATCATCCGGTCAGCAGAAGCCGGTTTGATACACATTTCATTCAACGCTAGATAGGTATCGCTAGCTGGTTCCAAATTTGTGCGATGTCCTTCAAACAAAGCCGCTTGCAACATCATTCGCCGCTGGATAGCATAGCGGTCTTCAATTAGCCGATCCCAAACTAGTTCGGAATCTTGGAACTCTTCGGCAGATTCAGTCAAAAACCCCAGATGACCACCCACATTTGCTGCCAAAATAGGGATGCCAGCTGGGGCTAAATGTCTGGCGGCGGTTAAAGCCGTACCATCACCGCCCAAAACGATCGCTAAATCAATTGGTTGGACAGACGAAGCTAGAAATACCGGAAATGGGTTGTCTTTGGGTCCACTCGGCCCCATCAAGACGTGGCAATGGCGTTTTTCTAGTTGTTTGGCAAAATCTTCTGCCCAACGTTTACTATCGCGATCGCGGGCTTTATAAGCGATGATCACCTGCTTTAATTGCACGACTTTACCACTTCAGGAGGTTAAACTGCTCCATATCCACCGTGTCGCGGTTGCGATAAATCGCTAGAACGATCGCTAAACCGACAGCCGCTTCAGCCGCCGCTACGGTAATGATAAAGACGGTAAACACTTGACCTTTGATCAAAGTTGAGTCCAAAAAATTGGAAAAAGCCATTAAATTCAAATTCACGGCATTCAACAGTAATTCAATCGACATGAGTACTCGCACGGCGTTACGGCTATTAATTAAGCCATAGATGCCAATACAAAACAGGGCGGCTGATAGTAACAAAAAGTACTGAAGTTGCATTGTTATTCTGGGTTTTTACTGTAAGTAACCGAAGGCAATCATTCGCGCCGCGAGTCACCGCGACTAGTCTTTATTTCGCTGGTGCTATCGCTACCGATGGCGATAAGTTCTCTAGGTCGTTCTGCTAAAGTCAGAGTCGGTTGTTGTTGTGGAGACAAGACTTGATCTGGCAGGTACTCGCGACGCGCCAGAATAATCGCTCCTACCATCGCGATTAACAACAAAATCGAAGCTAACTCAAAAGGTAGCAAAAAGTCAGAGAAGAAGTGCTCAGCGATGACAATAATCGAATCATCACTCTTCCCAATCCCCACAGAAGGCACCCAAGGTGTTGATAACACCATTGCACTTAATAGCCCAAACAATCCCAAGCACACAACTGCCGTCAAGGCTGGTCGTACCCAAGAATTGCTGAGGGGAGTAAAATCTTCGCGCTTGTTTACTAACATAATGGCAAACAAGATTAGAACGTTAACAGCACCGACGTAAATCAGTACCTGGGCGAAAGCCACAAAGTCAGCATTCAGTAACAGATACAAACCAGAAATGCTGATAAACACACCACCCAGCATAAAGGCAGAGTAAACAATATTCGCCAACAACACTACACTCAGTGCTGCCCCGATCATCATTACTGCCAAGATGCCAAATGAAATAATTTGTACTCCTTGCGCTAAATCCACAGCTTTCTTCCTTTGTCAATACGATTTTTTACTGAGAAGTCAGGAGTCAGGAGACACGCGTCAGTCGTCAGGTCTCAGGAGTCAGCATAAATTCTATACCACTCACTTACCGAATTCTGACGGATGTCTCCTTTTTCATTATTCTTCTGGTTGTGCTGCTTCCGCAGTCAACATGCCAACACGCTGGGCGTTGGCTGGTAAGTCATGGGGTTCCATCACGCCTTTCGGGAGATAAACCAATTCGCGCAATGGCGTCACCATTGGGTCATCAGTGACTTTATAAGGTAGACGACCCAGCGCCACACTGTCATAGTTCAACTGGTGGCGATCATAAGTAGAAAGCTCGTATTCTTCTGTCATCGATAGACAGTTAGTTGGGCAATATTCTACACAATTGCCACAAAAGATACAAACCCCAAAATCGATGCTGTAATGGTCGAGCTTTTTCTTTTTACTCGCCTTGTCATATTCCCAATCGACTACAGGTAAGTTGATTGGGCAAACCCGCACGCAAACTTCGCAGGCAATACACTTATCAAATTCAAAGTGAATTCTGCCACGAAACCGTTCGCTGGGAATGAGTTTTTCGTAAGGATATTGAACCGTGATCGGTCGTCGCCGCATGTGATCAAAGGTTACAGAAAGCCCCTGACCGATGTTACGGGCGGCTTGCACAGTTTCTTTGGCGTAATCACCAACTTGCTTGAGGAACTTCAGCATATTGTGTCTCTCAATCTATATATTTTACCCACCAAATGCTACGGGGAAGGTTAGTTTCAGGGCTGCGGTTAATAGCAGGTTAACTAAACCGATGGGTAGCAGGAACTTCCAACCTAAATCTAACAGCTGGTCGATGCGAACGCGGGGAACTGTCCAGCGCAGCAAAATTGCCAGGAAAATCAAAAAGTAGGCTTTGAGGATGGTCATGGTGATTCCCAGAGAGGCATCAATCACCTGCAAAATTGGGTTAGCATCACTGACACCAAACCAGCTAGCTACCAAGCTGAGGGGAACCGGGAAATCCCAGCCACCGAGATACAAAACTGCTACCAACAACGAAGAAAGTACCAAGTTAACGTAGGAACCGAGGTAAAACAGACCGAATTTCATCCCTGAATACTCAGTTTGATAACCGGCTACCAATTCTTCTTCCGCTTCTGGTAAGTCAAAAGGCAAACGTTCGCATTCTGCTAAAGCTGCAATCCAGAAGATCAAAAAACCAATTGGTTGACGCCAGATATTCCAGCCGAGAATGCCGTATCCTGATTGCTGATTCACAATGTCGATGGTGCTGAGACCATTAGACATCATCGCGATCGCAAGTACTGCCAACGCCAAAGGAATTTCATAACTAATTGACTGGGCGGCGGCTCGCAATCCACCCAATAAGGAATACTTATTATTGGATGCATAACCAGCCATCAGCAAGCCAATCGGCTGAATGCTGGATAAGGCAATCCACACAAAGACTCCCATCCCGACATTGCTAATAATTAAATGCTGTCCAAAAGGCACAATCAGAAATGACAGAAATACGGGGATGACGACAATGATTGGGCCGAGGGTAAACAGCCAACGGTCGGCTTTGGCGGGGACGATGTCTTCTTTGAATACCAGCTTGAGACCATCGGCGACGGGAGCTAGTAAACCAAAAGGACCCATAAAGTCAGGGCCAATTCGCTGTTGGGCGGAGGCAGAAATCTTCCTTTCTAGCCATGTGGTCACAAGTACTCCGACTGTTGCCCCAATCAGCATCAGCACCATTGGCAAAGGCATCCAGACGGCTTTAGCTGTCCCGGCGGGCAGTCCTAAATCGATCAGTGAGCGAATAAAAGTTCCTTGGAGATCTATTCCTGTATCCATGTTTTGTGAAGATTGAAGTGAGCGAATCTACTGGCTATTGACAAAGAACTTGCCTGACCTATCTATATTCACAGAAAACATTACTTTTAAGATTAATTCCCTTCCAATGCTTAGTATATCGCTCAGGCGCTTTGTGGGGGAGTGGGGAATGGGGGGAGTGGGGGATAGGGGGAGTTGGAAGTTGCAAGTTTGGAGTTGGAAGTTGCAAGTTTGGAGTTGGAAGTTGCAAGTTGGAAGTTAAAAGTGTTTTCCCACTCGGGAACACTCGGGAACACTCCCCCTATCCCCCACTCGGGAACACTCGGGAAAACTCCCTTTAACGATCGCTCATCGCTGTGTATGAGACGGCATGATCGCCGCTGTAAACCTGCGTAGGACGGAAGATGCGGTTTTCGGCGATTTGTTCTTTCCAGTGTGCTAGCCAACCCGCAACCCGCGCGATCGCAAACACTGGCGTAAACAAGTCTGTAGGAATTCCCATCTTCCTATACACTAAACCCGAGTAAAAGTCAACGTTCGGAAAAATTCCTTTGTGACCGAGTTTTTCCTCAACTATTCGTTCCATCTCGACCGCGATGTCATAATATTTGTCGTGGCCAAATTTCTCGAACAGTTGTTCCGCCAAGTTTTGCAAAATTATGGCTCGCGGATCTTTGACTTTGTAAACCCGATGTCCAAAGCCCATAATTTTGACTTTGTTTTGGAAGCGTTCCTCAAGATAAGGACGCACATTTTCCACAGAGTCAATTTCTTCCAGCATTGTCACCACTTCTTCATTGGCCCCACCGTGTAATGGACCGCCGAGAGTACCGACAGCGGAAGCAACTACCGCGTAAGGATCGGTGAGAGTGCTCGCCGTCACCCGAGCGCTGAATGTTGAGGCATTCATGGTATGTTCGGCGTGCAAAATCAAGGAAACATCCAGAATTTTGGCTAATAAGGGATCTGGTGTTTTCTCATTTAACATGTATAAGAAATTGCCAGCGTAATCCAAATCATCCCGAGGACGCACAGGATCGTTGCCTTTTCGCATTAACTGGAATGCGGCGATCATCGTCGGAATTGTCGCTAGCAACCGCACGACGGCATCGCGAATGTAAATTGGATTATCCAGATCGCGACGGGCATAAAATAAGCCTAAGGCGGCGGCGGAAGCTTGCAAGGCGTCCATCGGATGACCACTTTCGGGAAAGGATTTCATCATGTCCCGAATGCGGTATTTTATTCTCCGATGAGAGTAAATTTCCTCTTCAAATTCTCTCAAGACTTCAGGACTGGGTAAAGTACCCCAAATCAAAAGATAGGCGGTTTCGAGAAAGTTACTTTTTTCGGCTAACTCTTCAATCCGAATCCCACGATATTCGAGTAATCCTTGTTGACCGTCAACATAGCTGATGCTGGACTGAGCAGCAGGAATGCCTTCTAAACCAGGTTTGTATTCGCAGACCGACATGGTTACACCATCTGCTTTATAATTGATTTCTTCAAGCTAAACTTACCAGAAACTACAAAAGTAATTGCGGTTTCACTCATCAAGAATATTTGACAATCCTTAATTTTTGAGGAAAAACTTCGGCGATGTGAGCCAAAATATCTGGCTGTGACCTATTTTTGAGCCGGTTTCAGGCAGTGTTAAACCAATAATACCCGCTTTTCTCAAAACTATCCCTCCCTTGACGAATCCCCACACCAGCATATCTGCCCAGTTGCTCAAATTCGGTTCATGACCGACAATTGCTATTTTGGTTTCATTTGTGAATTGTCTCGGCTCTAACCAGTTGGTCAGCCAATCTTGAATATCCCCACTAGGTGCAAGATGGTGCGATTCCTCTAATTGAGAACTCAATTTTTGGGCAAGTAAAATTTCCGCAGTTTGGCGTGCTCTCACTAGTGGACTCGTGACCATCAGTGAGAAGCTTACTCCCAAATCATCTAGCCGTTTGGCTACTTTCTGCGTTTTTTGCCGACCTTCTGGGGTTAGCATCCGCTCATGCTCCGGAATTTCTTCTGAACGGTCAACGGCGATGCCATGACGAATTAGGTACAATTCCATTTGTGTACTGAGTATCTCCTGAATTTTCTACTTCCGTAGAGACGCGCCTTCCTTAACGCATCTCTATAAATTACTCTGACTGAATTGGGTTGTCTCTGGGATTAACTAACCGTAGTAGCTTCTGTTTAATTTGAGCATCGAAAACTTCCCATTTGATCTTGGCATAGGCTGAGTTTTCGTTACCGCCAGATAAAAAACCCATGGGAATTTCAAAGCCGCCTGCTAAAAAGCGTCCACCGCCAAAAAAACGTCCTTGATTGTCTTGTCCAAATGCTTCTTTAATAAACTCATCTGGGTCCAAAGTGAGTTTGCTGGTTCTTAATGAGCCAATAATCACTTCCAGTTCTTCGTCTTCATCGTGAACAATGCCATAGACAACAGCCGTATGGACATTTTCTTCTGTTACCAAAAAATCAGCCGCTTGCGGGATCGCGTCGCGATCGTCGTAGCGTAGATAACCAACACCAGCGATGGAAAAATTATTCTGGACAGTGCGATTTTTGAGCGATCGCTCGATCACATCCATCCCTCTCTTCGACCGATTTGCCTGCAGAACAGCGTTTAGCAGTTGGACGTCATAAAATCGACTCAGATAGGCAGCAGCCATAAAATCGTCTTCTTGTGCTTGCATCAGCCGATTTGTATCAGATCTCAAGCCATGCATCAAGGCAGTAGCACACTTTACATGCTCACTGACACTGCTATCCAACATCAGTAATCCAGATTGCAAATACTGTGTAAAAATTGTGGCTGTGGCTCTGACAAAAGGACGGATGTCGGTAAACTCTGACTTTAAATCTCCTTGGGAACTATGATGGTCAATTACCGCTGTAATCGGAATTCCTGCCTGCTGTACAAACGACAGTAACCCAGAAGTAGTTCCTTGATTGTCAATCAGCACGCAGCCTTTAAACTGTGATAAATCTTTACTTTTTAGAGTTTGTAATGCCCAGCGTTGTGCTGGTAAGCCAGTCAGTTTAACTAGAGCAATATTTTCTTGGTGTGAAAGTGTTCCCGCATAAACAATGTCACATTTTATATTATATTGCTGAGCAATTAGCTGGTATGCCCAGGCACATGAGAGCGCATCCGGATCGGGAAAATCTTGGAGGATTACTAGTTGGCGTTCGTGCTGGTGCGCTAACAAAGTTTGTCGTAGCGCTTCCGACTTCTGTATAGGTGATGAGTTCACAGCCCGTAACGGATTTATACCTTCACTGATAAAAGGTACAGAAGTTGGGGACACCATTTCTAGTGGTGGTATTTCTGAATCGTCTATTGTTTCTGTGATCTGTGACAAACTCTCAAGCTGACTAAGAGGAGAATCTAATTGCATATTCGGGAACAAGGTTTTGATAAGTATGAGTCGGAATTTTGACTGATTCTGCCCACACTACGATACTCGCAAAAATTTAGCGGTATGACATCACCCCTTTCCGCGCCCCATGAACCCTTAATGATCCCAATACCTACAGACCAATGATATATTTTTGCCACTCTTGATGCCGCCCTGTCAACACATGTTTGCTGACTTCAAAATATAAACTGCTATAAGGCTTATTCGGTGGATGATGCAGCAGCATGTGCGCCTCCTGGGGAGTGCGATTACCTTTTTTGACATTACATCGCACGCAAGCTGTGACCATATTTTCCCAAGTGTCACCACCACCGCGAGAGCGCGGAAAGACGTGATCTAATGTCAAATCATCTCCTCCGTAACCACAGTATTGGCACGTATGGCTGTCTCGATGAAGAATATTGCGGCGGGTGAGAGGAATTTCTTTGTATGGAACACGCACATAGTGGCGCAACCGGATCACCGTTGGCACCGGAAATTCCGCGTAAATAATTTTACCGTTGTGTTCGACCCGCTCGGCTTTGCCTTTAATCAATAAAACTACTGCTCGCCGCCAGCTGGTGATATTAAGCGGCTCATACGAAGCGTTCAAGACTAAAACCTTACCCATTGGATTGTAAGTCAAAGCAAGTCTTTCTTTAAATCCTAACACAACTGTGAGAAGATGAAAACACTTGTATCATCTCTCAGTCAACGTTACACTTCCTCTTCAAGTGTGAGATGTAATTTACATGTTGACTCAACCAACTTATTTGACGGATACGAATGCCTACGAAGATTACACCTGGCTATCGCAGCGGGCTTGGGTGGAAATTGATCAAAATGCTTTGTCACATAATGTGAAACAAATCTTAACTTTATTAGCGCCGCGTACACAATTGATGGCGATCGTCAAAGCTGACGCTTATGGGCATGGCGCTGCGTGTGTTGCTCAAACGGTCTGCGACGCAGGCGCTAGTTGGTTGGGAGTGGCGACGGTACCAGAAGGCATTGAATTGCGAAAAGCGGGCATTAGAACACCAATTCTAATTTTAGGGGCGACCCAGACAGTCGAGCAAATTCGAGCTATAGCCAGTTGGCAATTACAACCAACCCTTTCTCACCCCAACCAAGCCTTAATATTTTCGGAAACACTCTTAGCAATGGCAGAACAGCTGCCAGTACATATTAAATTTGATACAGGTATGTCTCGTCTTGGTCCACTGTGGCAAGAAGCAGCAGAGTTTGTACAGCTAGTGCAGCGGTTGCCAAATCTTCAAATTGCCAGTATTTATTCTCATCTAGCTACAGCCGAAGATTCTGACCAAACGGTACTAAGGCAACAGCAACAACGGTTCGAGGCGACTATCACTCAAATCAGAAATTGCGGAATTGAGTCACCTTGCTTACATTTAGCCAACTCCGCTGCTACTCTAACCGATCCAGGATTACATTACGATCTAGTCCGAGTCGGTTTAGCTATCTACGGCATATACCCCAGCCATCAATTTCGCACTCTTGTAAACCTTCTGCCGGTACTTCAAGTCAAAGCCCGAGTCACTCAGGTCAAAACTATCAAACCTGGAACTGGCGTCAGCTATGGTCATAAATTTGTTAGCCAGAGTGATCTCCGCATTGCTGTTGTCGGGATTGGTTATGCCGATGGAGTTCCGCGTCATCTCAGTGGGCAAATGACGGTCTTAATTCAAGGTCAACGAGTCCCGCAAATCGGCGCAATTACGATGGATCAGTTGATGGTCGATGTGAGTGCTATTCCTGATTTACAGGAAGGAGAAGTCGTCACTTTGCTTGGGCGACAAGGTGAAGAGCAAATTTCTGTTGATGATTGGGCAGAAAAATTAAAGACAATTTCTTGGGAAATCCTCTGTGGCTTCAAGCATCGTTTGCCGAGGGTCGCGATTAATTAACTTTTTGGCAACTACTTCACAACTCACTAGTTGTTATGCTATTGTAGGAAGCTGATGCGGATGTGGCGGAATTGGCAGACGCGCTAGATTTAGGTTCTAGTACCGCAAGGTGTGAAGGTTCAAGTCCTTTCATCCGCACTTTACTATCATGATCGAAAGAAGTCTATCCGTAACCGTTCCCTTAAATAGGGAGGGCTGCTGATAGACTTTTTTTAATTTAAAATTAACTTAACTACGTTATTGTACTTAAGTATATGTATTTACGTAACTACTGTTCAGGCTATTACCAGTATAATTATTGAGTTTTTTTAGTGACGCTAGTGTAAAATAATGCACTTTACATCAAAGCGTAGATTTACTGATTAAATTTACATCAACTTTACTTATTTTTACTAGTTTTCACTCAGTCTTTACTTATATAATACTTATAACTTTCAGATCTCTGGTAACTTGAGTATAAGTAAGGAGTCAGTATTTAAGCATCACAAGAAAGATTTTTTCTTTCAGGAAACACTACTGCTGTTGAGTTTCGCTACAAAATCTCAAATGCAGACTTTTGTATTGCTGGATACAAAAAGTTTAATAGATGCATTTGAATGCTTGAAACAATATTTACACTCTATTAATTGAAGTAAACCCAAACCCAAATGAATACACTTCCAACAAGTAGTTATAAATACTACCAAAAATTACATCCGTTGTCTTTATTGGCCCAATTAACTAGTCGGCGTGTAAATGGTTGTTTACAAGTATTCAATGGCTCAGCTTCCTGGTCTATATACTTAGAGGACGGTAAACTGATTTATGCGTCCTACTCAGTTGATCCTCAAGAAAGGCTAACTCGTCATTGGCACGCTTTGAACCTACACCAAGATATCGCGAGTGTACAAGCATTATTTATGGGCGGTGGTAATCAACCAAACATTGCTGACTACCAGGCTATTTGCGCTTTGGTCAATCAAGGACAAATTGATGGGGATCAAGCCGCAAAACTGATTGAGGAAATGGCGAAAGAAGTGCTACAGGCGTTTCTACAATTAAAAGAAGGCAGCTATGAATTTAGTCAGGCGCAGACGCTGTCTGAATTACCCAAGTTCTGCCATTTAGATTTGCGATCGCTTGTGGAACATTGTCAAAAGCAACAGAGTGCAAACCGTCGAGAGTCAGCCACTCAGATTGCGAATCCTATATCTGAGGAGATTTCGCAAAATAAATCACAAGAAGCAACAATAAAAGTAGCGCTACAATCAGAAACAACTGCTAATATTAGTTCTACTGATAACTCTCACATTCCAGTTAAAGATTCCCAATCGCGCACTAGTAAGAATTTATACACCATAGTTTGTATTGACGACAGTCCGACAGTACTCAAATCTATAAAATCTTTTCTAGATGATAAAACATTTTCGGTGATTATGATTAGCGATCCAGTAAAAGCCTTAATGCAAATTCTCCGTTGCAAACCGGACTTGATTTTACTGGACGTAGAAATGCCTAACTTAGATGGGTATGAATTATGTTCTTTATTACGGAGGCATTCAGCTTTTAAAAATATTCCGATTGTCATGGTAACGGGGAGGTCTGGTTTTGTCGATCGCGCTAAAGCCAAATTGGTAAGGTCTTCAGGATACTTGACCAAGCCTTTTACCCAATCAGATTTATTGAAAATTGTGTTTAAAAATATAAATTGAGCTTTTGAGGCACTTTAGGCGTGGTTACTGTTATGGATACAATTCTCATCGTCGAAGATTCTCCTAGCGAGATGGCGTTAATTAGCTATTATCTCCAGGAAAGCGGTTATAACGTAATTAAGGCTACAGGTGCCAAAGAAGGTTTAGAAAAAGCCTTAGCACAGAAGCCAGATGTAATTGTTACCGATGTAGTCATGCCGGGAATGAGCGGTTTTGAATTATGTCGCCACCTGAAAAAAAATCCCGAAACTGAAAAAGTCCCAATTGTGATTTGCAGTTCTAAGAACCAGGAAATAGACCGGCTTTGGGGGATGAGACAGGGTGCAGATGCTTACGTAACCAAGCCTTTTACCCGCGAACAATTGCTGCGGGCAATTAAATCAGTGGCTGTGTGAATCAATGAAGAATTCAATATTAGTACATTCTGCTAACCAAGCAAACCAGAATGCGGATACTTACCTTAAGTTTCAAATGAATCGCCAGACATCTGGGCTGATACACGTTAAACATACCCAAGAAGCTGTAATCATTCCTGTCGCCTCTGTGACACCAATGCCCAGTATGGCTGATTGTATCTTAGGATTGATAAATTGGCGCAGTCGCATTTGCTGGGCAATAGATTTACCTAAAATCCTGGATTTAGAGCCGCTAAAGTCAAACGAACGAGAGTACAACGTGGTAATAGTCCGCGTTGAATCAGCACTCATGGGATTAGTTGTGCAATCTATCAAAGGGACAACAAAAATATCTGCTGATACAGTGCGTTCTCCTGTAGGACAACTGGCTTCGAGCCTGATTCCTTATTTACGCGGATGTGTGTGGCAAGAGGAAGAACTCTCAATGGTATTGGATGCGGAAGCAATCGTGCAATCGTCTTTGTTGAGAGATTAATAATGCAGTAATAAAAAATACAAGCGTTTACATCACTAAAAAATAATGGTTGGATGAACGAGTACCTTTACAAAAGTTTGTTGATATGATCGCTCTTGTAGATCATCAAATGAAAAGTACGTAACCGATCATCTCGTTGAAAACCATTAATGTTGATCTACGCCCACCTGCAATAGATAAGTGTGTGATTTGTTGTTCCTGACTCACTATGGAAGGGGGATTTCTGAGTAATGGTTAATAAAACTGATACAGCTAAGAATAGTAACGGTAAAAGCACTTCTTTGGCTTCACCGGAGAAAAATAATTTAGATAATATGCCGGTGTCGAGTCAGACGGCGACTAGTGCAACTAGGAAAAATCAAGCCGAAAATGGCGTATTTGCAGCTTTTAAGCGCCTAGGATTAAGTACTAAAGCTACCCTGCTGGCGATCGCTATTGGTACACTACCCGTATTGGGAATAGGCATCTTAGCTTATACAGTTGCCAATGGGACGATCACTAAACAGATTTCCGATAATCAACAAGCTGACGGTTTGGGCTTATTAGACAAAATAAACCGTTTCATAGTGGAACGGTATGGCGATATTCAGGTATTGTCAAATCTGCCAGTATTGGCAAATCCCCGCGTCAGAGAAGTTACAGGTCTAAAAGAAAAACAAGCAGTGCTGGACAGCTATGTAGCCGCTTATAAGGTTTACGACAGCATAGCCGTATTCGATCTTGACGGCAAGCTGCTTTATCAATCTGCTAGCGAACCCCTCGCCAACCAAAAAAGCCGGGAATATTTTCAAGAAGTTCTCCGGAATAATGTACCTTTCATTAGTCAGCCGACACTTTCTAAAGATTCGGGTAAGGTCAGTATTATTACTGCTGCCCCAGTCAAAGATATATCCACAGGTAAAACTATTGCAATTGTTCGCGGACGCATTCCTGTAAAATCTTTAGAACCAATTCTCCAAAACTATAAAGACAGCGGTGAGAATTACAATTTAATTGATGCTTCAGGTAAAGTATTTCTCTCTGCCGAACCATATGACATTGGTAGAGATGCTTTCGGAGATTTCCCCGGACTCGCAGAACTGAGAACAGCAAAAAAGGCAGCTAGTATAGTCGCTGTGAAAAAAAGCGACAGTAAACAACAACTTGTTAGTTACATCCCACCGACAACAGTTACTGGTTTGCCACCACTGAAATGGGAAGCAGTTGTAGCTACTGATACAGCAACTTCTTTTGCTACTCAAAAAGAATTACTGCTGACCATCGCTATTGGTACAGGGTTGACAGCCTTAATTGTAGGTGCGATCGCCGCTTGGTTAGCTAAGCGAGCAACGACACCAATTTTAAATGCCACCGAGGCAGTCGAACAACTCGGACGCGGCAAACTTAATACCCGACTGAATATTCAAGGTGAAGACGAACTAGCAGTACTCGGAACCAACATCAACCTGATGGCGACGCGCTTGGAAACTCTAGTTAAAGGACAAGAATTAGACACCGAACGAGCACGCTCATTTGCCAGTTTAACATTGCGGATTCGCGGTTCCCTGAAAAGAGAAGATGTTTTAAACACATCAGTCCGAGAAGTCAGACAAGTTCTCAACACCGACCGGGTAGTGATCTACGCCTTCGAGGATGAAATTGAATGGCATGGAAATGTATTAGCTGAGTCGGTAGCAGGATTCTGGCCAAAAATGACAGGAGTCAAAATCGACGATCCTTGTTTTCGGGAACGTCAAGCAGCAGCATACAAAAATGGTCATGTGCGTGCTATCTCCAACATTTATGAAGAACCAGAACTCAAAGGTAAGGCAAATTGCTACATCAAAATGCTAGAGCAATTTGGTGTCCAAGCCAGTTTAATCGCCCCGATTCTGACAGAGAAAAAACTTATCGGCTTGTTGATCGCTCACCAGTGCGAACATCCCCGTATTTGGGAGCAACATGAAATTGATTTGTATACCCAAGTAGCCTTGCAAATTGGCTTTGCCTTAGACCAAGCCAGTCTCTTAAGTGAAGTCGAACAAGCGCGTCAAGTTGCCGAAAAACTCTCCGAAGAACGCCGCGAACAAAAAGAAGGACTGCAAATGCAGTTACTAGAACTATTAACAGAAGTCGAAGGCGCGTCTCAAGGCGATTTGACAGTGCGAGCTGACGTAACCGCTGGCGAAATTGGCACTGTTGCTGACTTCTTCAACTCGATTGTGGAAAGCCTGCGATCGATTGTGACGAAAGTTAAAGATTCGGCAAGTCAGGTAAGTGTGGCGATCGGTTCTAACGAAGGCGACATCCGCGCCCTCGCTTCGGAAGCACTGCAACAAGCTCAAGAAATCAATCGGACTCTTGAATCTGTTGACAAAATGACTTTGTCAATTCAAGCCGTAGCCGATAGCGCTCATCAAGCCGCATCTGTCGCTCGCACCGCTTCCCAAACTGCCGAAGCTGGCGGAGTCGCAATGGATCTCACCGTGCAAAACATCTTGCGTCTGCGAGAAACTGTGGGGGAAACTGCGAAAAAAGTCAAGCGTTTGGGAGAATCTTCTCAACAAATTTCCCGCGTAGTTGCTTTAATCAATCAGATTGCGATGCAAACTAACTTGCTGGCAATCAACGCGGGGATTGAAGCCGCTCGCGCCGGGGAAGATGGGCAGGGTTTCGCGGTAGTAGCGGAAGAAGTTGGTGAATTAGCTGCACGTTCTGCAGCGGCGACTCAAGAAATTGAGCAAATTGTCGAAAATATTCAAAGAGAAACCAGCGAAGTCGTCAAAGCAATGGAAGTGGGAACCACCCAAGTAGTGGAAGGCACTCACATTGTTGAAGATGCCAAGCTATCCTTGAGTCAAATCTTGGATGTATCGCGGCAAATTGACACTTTAGTCCAGTCGATTTCTGACGCGACAGTTTCCCAGGTGGAAACTTCTCAAGCAGTTAGCAGCTTGATGAAGGAAATCGCCAAAGTATCGGAACGTACTAGTGACGCTTCCCGCAAAGTTTCTCAATCTCTCCAACAGACCGTAGAGATTTCTCAGGAATTGCAAGCTACTGTTGGCACATTCAAAGTTGATTAATCATTTGTCTCCAAATGATGACCGCTTAAACAACACAAGGATAAATCACAAATAACTAAAGCCATGTCACAAGACAAGGAACTTGAAATCCAGATGCAGTTTCTGGAGGAAGCGACTGATTATCTGAACACGTTGGAATCGGTATTACTGGAACTAAACAGTAGTCATCGGATCGATCCACAAAAAATCAATGCCGCGCTCCGAGCCGCTCACTCTATCAAAGGCGGTGCTGCGATGATGGGATTTCAGACTTTGAGTGACTTGGCTCACCGTCTGGAAGACTCGTTTAAGGTTTTGAAAACTCAGCGGGATCTGGTAATTGACCCGGATTTGCAAGGTTTACTGTTAGACGGAGTTGATTGGCTGCGTCAAGTAGTGGAATTACAATCAGAAGGCAACGCTGTTGATTCTCAGTGGCTGCAAACTTTTTGTTACCCAGTATTTGAACAGCTACACGAGCGTCTCGGCGAGCCAGCGCCAGAAGATGCCAACACGATGTTGGGACCAGAAGAAGGGCAAGAAGATATTATTCCGTTGATCTTCCAAACCGAAGTCGAAGGGTGTTTGCAACGCCTAGAAGCTGTGTTGGCAGATCCGGATTTGCCTTGCTTGGAAGAAGAAGTCAGCATTATGGCAGCTGAATTAGGCGGTTTGGGCGAAATGCTACAAATCGAATCTTTCACTCTGTTGTGTGAGTCAGTGACTAACCAATTAGCTACATATCCTGATCGCGTTCAGGAAATCACGCGATTGGCGTTGCAGGCTTGGCGGCGATCGCAAGCTTTAGCGATTATCAATCAACTTGATAGCTTACCGACAGAAATCGATCTTTCTCTTCTGGATACTGACAGCTTACCGACACAAATCGATTTTTCTGTTCTGAATACTGACATACCGACAGAAATCGCTCCTCCTGTTCCCGATACCCCGTCTGTTAGCCCCCAAATACAGACATTACTAGCACCAGAATTCCAGGAAGTACGAGCCACAAGTGAAGATTGGCAAGAAGAGACTTGGCAAGAAGAAGTAACTGCAGCTAATTTTGAACCTTTTGAAATCGCCGAAGCTGAGGTATTTACTGATGCTCCTGTTGTGGAGTTAACACCAAAACCACAAGAGTTTCACACTACAGATTACAAATATGTAGAACCACAAGCCGAACCGGCGAAAGCCACAAATAAAGGCGAGTCAGAGAACACAGTCAGAGTGCCGGTGAAGCAACTCGAACAAATTAACGATTTGTTTGGAGAACTAACAATCGAGCGCAATGGCATCAACTTACAACTCGAAAGATTACGCAAACTCATTCGCAGTCTCAATCAGCGGGTAAAAACTTTAGATCGCGAAAATATGCAGTTGCGGACTGCGTATGACAAAATTTCCACCCAATCAGGTGTAATATCAGTCACCTCAGCGAAAGCTAATAACCAAGGCGATGGTAACAGTAGCAATCCTCTCCCCAGCATCAACAGCAGATTTGACGCTTTGGAAATGGATCGCTACAACGAACTTCACCAGCTTTCCCAGTCAGTGATGGAAACTATTGTCCAGGTGCAAGAAGTCACAACTGACGTGGAACTAGGTCTAGAAGATACAGAACACATTGCTCGCCAAATCAATAAAACAGCCAAGCAATTACAAACTCGGCTGACACAAGTGCGGATGCGTCCTTTGTCGGACATTTTAGAAAGATTTCCCCGCGCTTTACGTGAGCTATCTGTGCAGCATGGTAAAAACGTCCAACTTAAAGTTGAAGGTGGAAACACCCTGATTGAGCGGAATATTCTGGAGGCTTTGAATGATCCGTTGATGCACCTCCTCCGCAACTCCTTTGATCACGGGATTGAAGATCCGGCGACTCGTCGTAGCAATGGCAAGTCAGAACAAGGTTTAATTGAAATTAGAGCAACTCACCGAAGTAATCGCACCATTATTACAGTCCGTGATGATGGCCGAGGAATTTCTCTAGAGAAAATTCGCTCGCGTGCTCTCGATATGGGTTTGGATGCTTCTCTCCTCGCCGCCGCTAACGACGAAGAATTATTATCACTCATTTTTGAACCCGGATTTAGCACCAAAGACGAAGTGACAGCACTATCCGGTCGTGGTGTCGGGATGGATGTAGTTCGCAGCAACCTGAGAAAAGTTCGCGGGGAAATTACAGTTAAAACACAGCATTTAGTCGGGACAACTTTTACACTTTCAGTACCATTTACACTGTCAGTGGCGCGAGTCGTCCTCGTCGAAAGTAATCAAATGCTGTTGGCATTCCCAACTGATGCGATCGCGGAAATGCTCCTACTGGTACCAGACAAAGTCATCTCAATGGGTGGTACCGAGGTGATTAATTGGCAAGGTCAGATGTTGCAATTTATTCGCTTAGGTCGTTGGTTGCAGTTTAATTGTCGTCGCAAAGGCGCTGCACCGTTGGAAACTCCACCCGCAATCAATGCGCCGAGTATCTTAATTATTAACCAAGGGAATCAGCAAGTAGCTCTGCAAGTAGACCGTTGTTGGGGTGAACAGGAGGTAGCAATCCGCCGAGTTGAAGGAGACATCCCGATGCCGAGTGGGTTTAGCAACTGTACGATTCTGGGTGATGGTCGTGTTGTGCCGTTAGTCAGCTCTAACGATTTATTACACTGGATTGCTAGCACTGAGCAAGTCCCTGGTACAAAGTTATTAGCTTCTCCACAACTCAAAACACCAATCTTACCGCCAAACCAGAAAGGAACGATTTTGATTGTCGATGACTCAATCAACGTCCGCCGCTTTTTGGCACTGACTTTGGAAAAAGCCGGCTACCGAGTCGAACAAGCCAAAGACGGTCAAGATGGTTTAGAAAAACTACTAGCAGGATTACATGTTCAAGCTGTAATTTGCGATATTGAAATGCCACGTCTCGACGGTTATGGTTTCTTAGGTCGGGTTAAATCTAATACCAATCTCAAACATCTCTCTGTCGCCATGCTGACATCGCGTAGTAGCGACAAACATCGTCAACTAGCCATGCAACTAGGTGCAACCGCTTACTTCTCTAAACCTTATAACGAACAAGACTTATTGCAAACTCTAGAGCAAATCATTTTTGAACCTCAAGAAGCAGTAACAGCAAATTAATCTAGGATTGTGTTGAGGATTGACAAAACTCATCGGATATGAATCAGCGGGCTTGATATCAGATCAAGTCCGCTTTATTATTTGTAAACACGCAGATTATATAGCGATCTGAATATTCCGAATTATCAACTAGGTGAAACTATTAGACGTAGACGGGCTATTCACCATGAAATACTTGCACGGGTAAAATTAGCTGCACAAAGTAAAAAAAACATTTCACAATGTAGCAATTGATATATGTTAATACAGTAATAACCTCAATAATGAATCTATTGATTCCAGAATAATCATGTGCAAAAAAAACACTTCTGGATAATTTTCTACATTGATAAAATTTTGGTAATGCAATTATTTAGATAGGAATGACTATACCTTAGACACAATTAAAAACTATCCAGTCAGCCGAGGAAAATGAATACATCTGAACTAGCAATAATTAATCAGGAAACACAAAAAAACTTAGGAGATACTTACCTCCGATTTCAACTTAATCAAAATACCTCGGCGGTTTTACCCGTAAAACACATCCAGGAAGCAATTGTGATTCCGGCTAGTGCAGTGACCCCAATGCCAAATATGCCTGAGTGCATTCTCGGCTTAATCAACTGGCGTAGTCGGATTTGCTGGATTGTCGATTTGTTAGGAGTCATGTACTTAAACCCCTTGGATAATAATCACCGACAATATAGCGTGGTGATGATTCGAGTAGAGTCAGTCCTTTTAGGATTAGTTGTCCAAACAATCAAAGGCACGATTAAATTAGTTCCAGATGCCATAGAATCGCCAATTGGACAAGTCCCCCCTGGTTTAGTTCCTTATTTACGCGGCTGTATTATTCAACCGTCAGAAATATTGTTGGTTCTAGATGCACAAGCGATCGTGCATTCGTCGAGCCTTTATAGTCCTTAGGGTTAATTAATTAAAATCTTACTACTAATAACGGATTTACTCATGGTTAATAAAGTTGATACTCAGAATTCTGACCAACCTAATGCACTTAAATCTCCAAGGCAAGTAGGCAATCAACCGCATCAACCATTGGGTACTCCCCCTGGCAAAAAAATATCTTTACTTCAGATTTTTTATAACCTCCCCATCAGTCGCAAGCAGTCTATTGCTTTAATTACTTGTGAATTGATCTCGATTCTTGGAGTTGGAATTGGCGCAACTTTAATTATTACTAGTAGTTTGCGAACCCAATTGCTAAATGAAGCCAAAGCAGAATTAGCTATTAGTGAAGTTACTTATAACCTGAAAGTAAATCAAATGGGATTTGGCTTTCGCGGACAGTCAGATAACCCGGCGATCATCGAGGCGGCTCAAACCGCTGCGAAACAACAGAATTTATCATTAGTCAGAAAAGCCCAGATTAAAAAGATTTTACAAAATGAAGTAAAAGCGCGGAAGATTGAATATGCCACTTTAGTCGGCAAAGATTTAAAAATTATTGTTAACGCTAATGCCGATCGTCAGGGAGAAGTTTTCAATCCAGGCAATTTGGTCGCTCAGGTGCTCAAGAATCCTACACAACTTAAAGTCAATACTTTAGTTAATTGGTCAGAGTTGAGTAAAGAGTTACCGCCGCTACCATCTGGCTTTACTAATCAAGACGCTTTAATCCGTTATACAATTACCCCAGTCCAAGATCCAAATACTAAAGAAACTATTGGGGCACTCGTTTCTGGAGATATAGTCAATGGTAAATTACCCATTGTTAGTGATACCCTCAATGCTACCGGCAATGGTTATAGCGCCGTCTACTCGCGCAAAACGACAGGAGAATTCTCTCTAGCAACAGCTTTAGATCAAGGTAAATCTCAGAACTTGAATCAAGCGCAACCCAATGTAGACTTAGAAGACAAATCTATATTAACAGCCGCAGTCGCAGCGAAGGGAAAACCAGTAATTTCACGGCTAGCTGTTGGTAAACAAAATTACACTATAGCGGCGATTGCGATTGCGAATAAAATTCTGGAAGAAGCTGATGGCCCGCGCTCGGTTTTTGATAGTCAGCCTGTGGCTGTTTTAGTGCGGGGAACCCCGGAAACTACTCTCAATAATTCACTCCAACAGAGTTTTATTCAACAAGCAATCACGGTATTAATCGCTTTAGGAGTCGTTTCCCTCTCCGCACTGATTCTCCGCAGGGCAATTATTCGACCGATTGAAGAATTGCAACAGACAGCGCAAAAATTTGCAAGTGGCGATCGCACGGTTCGCGCCCAGATCTTCTCTAGTGACGAAGTCGGGCAATTGGCTGACACTTTCAACAAAATGGCAGACAACATCACAAACCAAAGTTTCCGCCAAGCAAATGAATCAAAAATCGCTCAGCTAACTAACGAAATTACTTCTCGGGTAAGAGAATCGCTCAACAGCGACCAAATCTTAAATGCAGCTGTAAACCACACCCGTGAAGCTATCCCCGTAGAACGAGTATTTATCAGTCGCTGCGAACCAACTGGAAACGACACAATCGTCGCCGCATCAATTGATTCCAGTTGGCAATCAATTGGCTCCCACATCAACAACTTTTATTTTGCCCCAGAATACATGGAGCAATATTCCCAAGGCAAAATCATCGTCAATAACGACATTTACAACGCTGGTTTAAACAACTATCAAATTACCCAACTCGAACAATTAGATATCAAAGCAAATATTATCATCCCGATTTTAGTCAATAAACAGCTTTACGGCTTACTAGTAGCTCACCAATGTTCTTCCCCACGCCAGTGGCAAGAAATCGAAATCAACTTATTCCAGCAAGTGGCAACTCAAGTGGGATTTGCACTGGAACAAGCAAACCTGTTAGCAGAAGTAGAACAAGCACGTCAAGCTGCTGAAACAGTATCGAGAGAACAGCGACGCCAAAAAGAAACACTACAAACGCAACTTATGCAGATGCTCACAGAAGTAGAAAGCGCATCTCAAGGCAACCTGACAGTCAGAGCCGACGTTACGGCTGGTGAAATTGGCATCGTTGCTGACTTCTTTAACTCAATTATCGAAAGTCTCAGATTAATTGTCACCAAAGTTAAAACCTCAGCCACTCAAGTCAGCAGCGCCGTCGGTTCCAACGACGAAGCGATCCGCGCCCTTGCCTCAGATGCCTTACAACAAGCCGCAGAAATCAGTCAAACCCTAAATTCGATTGCTGAGATGACCATATCCATTCAAACAGTTGCTGAAAGCGCCCGTCAAGCCGCCACAATTGCCCACACCGCCTCCCAAACAGCAGAAGCTGGAGGCAAAGCAATGGATCTGACAGTGCAAAACATCATGCATTTACGAGAAACGGTGAGCACAACAGCCAAAAAAGTCCAGCGTTTAGGCGAATCTTCGCAAGAAATTTCGCGAGTAGTTGCCTTAATTAACCAGATTGCGATGCAAACAAATGTCCTCGCCATCAACGCGGGAATTGAAGCCGCCCGCGCCGGAGAAGAAGGGCAAGGCTTCACTGTCGTTGCCGTCGAAATTGGTGAATTAGCCGCCCGTGCAGCCGCAGCAACTCAAGAAATCACCCATGTGGTTGAGAATATTCAACGCGAAACCAGTGAAGTTGTGGAAGCAATGGAACAAGGAACCAGTCAAGTAGTAGAAGGCACTCGCATTGTTGAAGATGCTAAACGCTCCTTGAGCCAGATTTTAGATGTCTCTCGACAAATTGACGCTTTAGTGCAATCAATTTCTAGCGCGACTGTATCTCAAGTCCAAACTTCTCAAACAGTAACTACTTCCATGAAGGAAATCGCTAAGGTGTCAGAACGTACTAGTAATGCATCTCGTCAAGTGTCTCAGTCTTTGCAGGAAACTGTGGGAATTTCTCAAGAGTTACAGGCGACTGTCGACACATTTAAGGTTAATTAGGAAACGCGGAGAGGCGCTGAGGAAACGCGGAGGAACGCAGAGGTTTTATGAGGCCCTCCGCGTCCCTCCGCGCTACCTCCGCGCCTCTCCGCGTTTCAAAAATGCCTACTCGACCTTGACTCCTTTCCAAAAAGCTACATAACCTTCAATGTTTTTCGCTTTTTCCTTGGCGGTGGGGTAGTACCAGGCTGCGTCTTTGTTGGTTTGTCCGGCAACTGTGACGTTGTAGTAGCTGGCGACTCCTTTCCAGGGACAGGTTGTGTGGGTGGAGGATTCTTGGAAGTATTCCTTTTTGATTGAGTCGGATGGAAAGTAATGGTTGCCTTCCACGACTTCGGTACGATCGCTCTCGGCGATAACTGCACCATTCCAAGTTGCTTTTGCCATAAGTTTATTTACTGCTCTACTGTTTTCCCAATATCATTATGAACGAGACTACAAATAGCATCGCTGAAAATTTCGTTGATAATGGCTTTTCATTCCCTGGAACAGGCGCTTAAACATTTCTTTGGCTATGACAGCTTTCGCCCCGGACAGCGACAAATCGTTGAACAAGCGCTTTCTGACCGGGATCTTTTGATTATTATGCCGACAGGTGGTGGAAAGTCTTTGTGCTTTCAACTGCCAGCACTTTTGAAGCAGGGTCTGACTGTTGTGGTATCGCCGCTGATCGCTTTGATGCAAGATCAGGTGGAAGGACTGCGGGATAATGGGATTGAGGCAACTTTTCTTAATAGTAGTTTGAGTTTGCCGGAGGTGCGATCGCGTGAGGAAGCAATTCGCAAGGGTAAGGTTAAACTTCTTTACGTTGCGCCAGAACGTTTACTTAGTGAGCGTTTTCTGCCTTTTCTCGATGCCATCAAGCAGCAAATTGGCATTTCGACTTTTGCGATTGATGAGGCTCACTGTGTGTCGGAGTGGGGTCACGATTTCCGTCCTGATTACCGTCAATTACGAATGTTGCGAAAACGTTACCCAGATGTCCCGACTCTGGCGCTGACGGCGACGGCTACTGACCGTGTTCGGGCTGATATTATTCAGCAATTGGAACTGAAACAGCCGAATATTCATATTGCTAGTTTCAATCGTCCTAATCTCTATTATGAGGTTCGTTCTAAGCAGAAGAGTGCTTATGCTGAAGTTTTGGGGATGATTCGGGAAACTGAGGGTGCGGTGATTATTTATTGCCTCAGTCGCAAAAAAGTTGATGAAATTACCTCGAAGTTGCAACATGATAAAATTGCGGCTTTACCTTATCATGCTGGATTGAGTGATGGCGATCGCACCCAAAATCAAACTCGCTTTATTCGTGATGATGTGCGGGTAATGGTAGCGACTGTGGCTTTTGGGATGGGGATTAATAAGCCGGATGTGCGCCTGGTGGTGCATTATGATATCCCGCGCAATTTGGAAGGGTATTATCAGGAATCAGGTCGGGCGGGTAGAGATGGCGAAGCATCTAAGTGTGTGCTGTTTTTTAGCTACGGTGATATCAAAACGATTGAGTGGAGTATTAACCAAAAAACCGATCCGCAAGAACAGTTGATTGCTAAGCAACAATTACGCCAGGTGATTGGCTATGGTGAGGGTACAGACTGTCGGCGGACGATTCAGTTAGGTTATTTTGGTGAACGGTTTCCAGGTAATTGCGGTAATTGTGATAATTGTCGCCATCCTAAGCCGGCTGAGGATTGGACAGTGGAAGCGATGAAGTTTTTATCTTGTGTGGCGCGTTGTCAAGAAAGATTTGGCATGACACATATTATCGATGTGTTGCGAGGTGCGAAAAATCAGAAAATTACTCAAAATGGACATGAAAAACTGTCTACTTATGGTATCGGTAAAGATAAAACTCTCGACCAATGGCGGATGTTAGGGCGATCACTTTTGCATAAGGGGATGCTAGACCAGAGTAGCGATGGTTATTCGGTGTTGAAGTTGAATGCTTTGAGTTGGGAAATTATGCGGAAACAACGGACTGTTTCGCTGGCTGTCCCAATTGTGAAAAAAGCTGTGGTTGAGGAAGAGAAGTTACCGAGTGCAGAAGTTGAGTTGTTGTTTCAGCGATTGCGATCGCTTCGCAAAAAACTGGCTGACGAACAATCTGTGCCACCTTATGTGATCTTTGCCGATTCAACGTTGAAATTAATGGCACACGATCAACCGCAAACTTTAGACGCTTTTGGGAAACTTTCGGGGATTGGTACTCACAAACTCGCCCAGTACGGTGAGCGCTTTACAGCCGAGATTCGCGCCTATTGTCAGGAATTAGGTATGCCCGTGGTGCAGCATGTTGCGACGGGGAATGCTGTGCGATCGCCATCTTACACTGAGTTGCAAACGCTGCAGTTGCATCAGCAAGGATTAAGTATTGATGAAATTGCCTTACAACGTCATGTCCGTCCTACGACGATTATCCGTCACCTTTCTGACTTGATTGAGATGGATCAGCCAGTCGATTTGACTCAGTTGGTGCCGTTAGAACATCAGCAAAAAATTCGCCAGGTATTAGAAGCTTTAGGAGATGTGTCCTTGACCCCGATTCGCGAATATCTCGGTGATAGTTATACCTTTGACGAAATTCGCTTAGTGAGAGGAAAATGGCGACGGGAAAGCCGCAAAAGATAATTCATCCGCAAGACAGTTACCTTGAATTAGATAATCACTTTAATATTCAGGATATTGTTTAATAGAAAAAATTATGCTCGGTATACTTTGGGGAGTCGCAGTTATACTTTTTGCCTTTTGGGCATTGGGATTAGCTTTACACATTGCTGGTGGCTTGATTCACATCCTGTTGGTAATGGCAGTGGCGATCGCGATTTATAACTTCCTGAAAACACGAACTCAATTTTAGAAATAACTTAATTTAGGGGGTTGTGATTGTGGGTTGGCTTTTCTGGCTTACCTACTGCCAATATAGATCGGTTAATTATGTTCTAAACTTACCCACTTTCTTTGGGGCGCAAGCCGCCGCGCCCCTACCAGACGTAAACCAAAATACGTAGTATAATTTGGCAATAGTAAAAAGTTAGTTTGAACCTTTTATGCTCAGAGAATCCGCCAATGAGCTTAATTAGCCTTGACTTAGTTATCAACGCTATTTTAGGAATTGTTAATCCTACCGAGATCATTAAGGATAAGCTACAGCGGAATGAGACTGTCATTAAATTATTACAGCAATTTAATCTCGCTCCTGGGCATCCTCCATCTGATTTCAGCGGTGTTTATGCCTATACTCTGGTAGAGTATGGCGTTGGTAAACCTAAGCCATTTTTAGAACTTTTCCGGCACACAGAAATCAAAACAGCTTTTCGCAAAGCATTTGAGCACAACAACCCTTCAATTGTGCTGTTGGAAGTCGAAGCTTTTCTGAATGCCTATGCTTTAGGAGATGAAATTAGAATATTGGGAGTTGATTTTAAGCGAGAGGTTGCTGCTTTTGCGACTATTTTCATTGAAGTAGCCAAGCGATCGCGTACACCAGCAGAAGTACTAACAAACCAGCAAATCGGCTCTTTACATACAAAAATAGCTAGTATCCACGAACAATTAGAGCGACTACCGACGCTAGAAAGCATCAGAACAGAGATGGCGCGGTTAGCTGCAGTAGAGACGGGGGAAATACAAGATAAAAAATGTCAAGCCATTGCCTTGGCACAGCAAATTCAAGGCTGGTTTGAAACCTTAGGCTACCGCTTTGAGAAATATGCAGTTTGTGAAAACTCATACTTTGAGTTAATTGTCAATATACCTGTCAGGCGTAATCGATACGATCGCATTCTCGTGCGCGGAATTGAAGGTGAAGCAGGAATATTAGATGTTGCAGCTTTACGTCAGTCAGTCGCAGCGCAAAAAACCGATGAAGGCTGGTTAGTCACCTCTCGGCGGATTTCGCGGGCAGCGCGTGATGAAGTTGACAAAGAAGAAAATCGCCGCCTTGATTGCTATACTTTTGATGAGTTGATAGATCAAGATGCTGATTTCAGTGGTTATCTCGATTGGCTAGAAGCGCAAGTAAAAAGTCGGGACATTGAGAAAAAGTATGTCCCGCTAGCCTGTAGTAAAGAAGAATTTGACCCAGTTACTAAGCGCCGAATCGCAGTTAGTCGTTATGAAGAACGCGACGGCTGGATTGACGGTTATATCGACCTTTGGCTGGATGACCCAGCTAAAGAGCATATTTCGGTTTTAGGAGAATTTGGTACTGGTAAGACTTGGTTTGCTTTTCATTATGCCTGGACGGCACTACAACGTTATCGAGATGCTCAACGACGTGGTATTGAACGTCCGCGCCTACCTTTAGTGATAACTCTGCGTGATTATGCTAAAGCGCTGAATGTAGAGAATGTTTTAGCAGGTTTCTTTTTTACACAGCATAATATCCGCTTGAATAGCGAGGTTTTTGACCAACTCAACCGGATGGGTAAGCTTTTGTTAATTTTTGATGGCTTTGATGAAATGGCAGCGAAGTGCGATCGTCAACAGATGATTAACAATTTTTGGGAGTTAGCAAAGGTTGTTGTTCCCGGCGCAAAAGTCATTCTCACCTGTCGCACCGAGCATTTTCCCGAAGCTAGAGAAGGAAAAGCACTGCTAAATGCCGAATTGCAAGCTTCTACTGCCAATTTAACCGGGGAAACGCCGCAGTTTGAAGTATTGGAATTAGAGAAATTTAACGACGAGCAAATTCGGCAAGTATTATCTTTTCAAGCTGAAACAGCGACAGTCGAACAAGTGATGGGGAATCCGCAACTCTTGGATTTGGCGCGTCGTCCGGTGATGACTGAGTTAATTTTAGAAGCTTTGCCAGATATTGAGGCGGGTAAACCAGTAGATATGTCACGGGTTTATCTGTATGCTGTGCGGCGGAAGATTGAACGGGATATTAAAGCAGAACGTACTTTTACGTCTTTAGCAGACAAGCTTTACTTTTTGTGCGAGTTGTCGTGGGAAATGCTGTCTACTGACCAGATGAGCGTTAATTATCGACTTTTCCCTGACCGCATTCGTCGCCTTTTTGGTGCTGTGGTTCAAGAGGAGAAAGATTTAGACCATTGGCATTATGACATGATGGGTCAGACAATGTTGATCCGCAATGCTGCTGGTGATTATACTCCGGCTCACCGATCGCTGTTAGAGTTTTTTGTAGCTTATAAATTTGCTGCTGAGTTGGGTGCGTTGGCTGATGATTTTACAGAACTATCTCAGGCACAATCTTGTTTAAACCCAACAATTTCTCAAGATTATACTTGGTCTGGTTACTTTTCTCGGCAAGTGGATGAAAATGGACAGAGTGTAGATATCGCGCCTCTAAAAGCATTTACAAGTGAGTCTTTAACACAACTACGGCAGACTTTTGGACAAGCACCACTAACTAAAGCAGTGATGGATTTGCTTGTACCAATGCTATCAAAAGATATCACCGACATCCTCCAAGCCACACGAGGAAAAACAGAAGCTGAAGTGGGTTATGTCGGCGGAAATGCGGCAACGTTGTTAGTGAAAGCTGAGAAAACAGCCTTGGAAGGCAAAGACCTCAGTCAAGCAGTAATTAAAGGTGCTGATTTTAGTAATGCTAGTCTGTACCGTGTCAATTTTAGGGCAGTGAATCTCATCAATTCTATTTTCCCCAAAGTTTTTGGCGCTGTTTTTTCCGTAGCATATAGTCCTGATGGTCAGGTATTTGCGACAGGTGATGTTAACTGTGAGATTAACCTCTGGCAAACGGGAAATAGTCAACAAATATTGAACTGTAAAGGACATACAGACTGGGTACGTTCAGTAGTCTTCAGTACTGATGGCAAAACCCTAGCGAGTGGTAGCTATGACCGAACCGTAAAGTTATGGAATATTTGTACAGGAGAGTGCCTCTTAACATTTAAAGGGCATACTAATAGGGTAAGTTCAGTAGTAATAAGTCCTGACGGCAAAATCTTAGCCAGTGGTAGTAATGATAGAACAGTCAAGTTATGGGATATCAAGACAGGAGAATGTTTCTTAACCTTGCACGGGCATACAGGTATGGTAAATTCAGTGGCAATAAGTCTTGACGGTACAACCTCAGCCAGCGGTAGCAGTGATAAAACCGTCAAACTATGGAATATCACGACAGGAGAATGCCTCTTAACCTTGCACGGACATACCCATTCAGTAGGATCAACCGCCATCAGTTCCAAATCTGCAATACTAGCTAGTTGTGGTAGTGACAAAACTGTGAAATTGTGGAATGTTAGTACAGGAGAATGTCTTTTAACGTTACTGGGACATACCGATTCAGTACGATCTGTTGCAATTAGTTCTGATGGTACAAAGATAGCTAGTGGCAGCAGGGATAAAACCATTAAGATATGGAATATCCAAAATGGGGAATGCTTAAAAACTTTACGGGGACACACCGATTGGGTAAGGTCCGTAGCTTTTAGTCGTGATATTAATACTTTAATAAGTGGCAGTGATGACCTAACAGTTCGACAATGGGATATTCGGACAGGCGAATGTTTGAAAACTCTACATGGTTATAGTAGTGCAGTCCGGTCAGTGGCAATCAGTCCTAATGGTAAAACCTTAGTTAGTAGTAGCGAAGAACACACTATTAAGCTCTGGAATATTCACACAGGAAAATGTTTTAAAAGTTTACATGGTCATACCAGTCGGGTAAATTCAATCTTCATTAGTCCTGATGGTAATACTTTAGCTAGTAGCAGTTATGACAAAACCATTAAGCTCTGGAATATTCACACTGGCGAATGTCTGAAAACTTTGCAGGGACATGGTGGAGGGGTTAATTCAATCGCAATTGATTCTAACGCTACAAAGATAGTTAGTGGCGGCGGTGATAAGACAGTAAAGCTATGGAATATGATTACAGGAGAATGCCTAGGAACTTTGCGGGGACATACCGACTGGATTTTTTCAGTAGCAATTAGTTCCGATGGTACAAAAATAGCTAGTGGCAGTAGTGATAACACAGTAAAGCTATGGGATAGTTGTACAGGACAGAACCTCACTACTTTGCAGGGACATACTGATGAGGTCTGGTCAGTAGCAATCAGTCCTGATGGTACAAAGCTAGTTAGTGGCAGTGGCGACGAGACTGTTAAATTATGGGATATTTGTACAGGACAATGTCTTGTGACTTTACGAGGGCACACTAGTGGCGTGGTTTCGGTAATTTTTAGCCCCAATGGTAAAACCATAGCCAGTAGCAGTTATGACAAAACAATAAAAATTTGGGACCTTAGTACAGGAGCATGTCTAAAAACTTTACATGGGCATAATGACTCAGTGCGATCGCTCTTTATTAGCCTTGATGGTAATATTCTCGCAAGTGGTAGCTGGGATCAAACAATTAAACTTTGGGATTTCAACACAGGCGAGTGTCTAAAAACTCTGATTAACAAGCCTTATGCTGAAATGAATATCACCGGCGTTAAAGGTTTAACCGAAGCTGAGAAAGCCACACTCAAGGCTTTAGGAGCAGTGGAAGATAATAAATAAGAGGTTGGGGTTGCTGATAAAAAAGGTTTTATAATCATCATAAGGCTGATTATCAGCGATAAGTCACCGTTGTGAGGTTCTATGGAATTAAAACCAAAGTTAACCGTTAAGGATTTAGAACTCTTACAATCTCAGCATCCTGACTATCGCATGGAGCTAGTAAATGGAGAAGTGATTGTCATGAGTCCGTCAGGCTATGAATCGGATGAAGTTGCAGTCGAAATGGCAGCACAGCTTCGGAACTGGGTTAAGCCGCGAAAATTAGGTAGAGTTACGGGTTCTAGTGCTGGCTTTATTTTGCCAAATTCTGATACGCGTGCGCCAGATGTTTGTTTTGTCCAAGCTGAGCGATTGCGGCGTAGTCCTCGATCATTTGCAGAATTAGCTCCCGATTTGATGGTCGAAGTGAAATCTCCAACAGACAGTTTGACAACTTTAAGAAGCAAAATTGATGAATTCCTGCAACTTGGAACTCGGGTGGGAATTCTCATTAATCCAGAGAAAGAATGGGTTGAAGTTAGACGTTTTGAACAAGAGCCAATCACACTTCACAACGGTGATATTTTAAGGGTTTCTGATTTATTACCTGGATGGGAAGTGAATATCAATGACTTATGGGCAGTTGAATTTAACGATTAGCTTCTCACACATCACATTCTGGCGAGAGAACTTATTTTAGCAAGCTTATCTTTATTTAAGCCCTTCAGTTCGTCCACATGGAGCCAACCGTCCTTAACTAATCCAGCAAAAACAAAGAGCAGAATAGAGTATTGGTAATCGTACTTACCCTCCACTTCATGCCTTCTAGCACTCAAAAAATCGTGTAACTGCCAAATATCACTCAGTTTCACCAGTGTCTTTGCTTGCTCACGAACTTGTTTCAGCAAAGCCTCAACTTCTCGCGTATAGGCAATTTCAAAGGCAGTTCGAGCAATCTTCTTCTCGATGTCATTCCACTCAACTTCACTCACTTGCATGATCCAGTCTAAAAGTGCGGTAGGGTTAGTTTTTTTGTTCGAGACAGCCAAATGAGCGCCCTTAGTATTAAGAGCGCTCCTGATGACAGTTAGTGATTTACTCAGAGAACAGCGTTTCCTAGCGAACCAGGTTTAAAAGCTCTTTCGGAGAAGCTAACAAGTCAATGGCTACGAAGAAGATCTTGCCTTCTGGGTTGAGCAAAAACCGCCAAGCCATGTTCATGCCAACGGCTGCGCCAAACCAAGGAGTTTGAACCTTACCTGTAACTTTCACCTGAGTATAACCATCATCAGCAGGTTCTGTGACTCCACGTTCTGGAAGCACTTTCAGGTTCTGGCATTCTTCCCGGAAAAACCGCATGATTGCATCTTTGCCCACAATTGGTTTTTGGAAGGGAGGCTGCAAAGCACCGTCTGCCACAAACAGCTTAATCATCTCATCAAAGTCATTCGCATTCAAGTTATCCATATAGCTCAACACTGTTGGGTTGTCGAGACCTTGAATAGTGACTTGAGTCCGCTGAGATGCTTTTTGAGGTACAACCGCAGGTTCAGAAACTGTAGTAAATTCACCCAGTTTACCAGTATCAAAACCCATGTTCACAACAGAATTTCGGAGGACGGTGATCTGTTGCCCTTGATCCAGGGTCTTGAGGGTTTCCAATACCGCAGTGGCATTGGCTGAGAGCTTATAGCCAGTCGGAATAGGTGCGACAATGCCTTGCTCCATCCATTCCCCAAGCTGATTCCAGAAACCTAGCTTAATATTCGGCGACCAAGTAGCATAGGTGCGACAAATGGCTGTATCTGCGTGATTCGCCAGATCGGACATGACCTGAGTTTGCTCGGCAAAACTCATTTGCTTGACTTGGGTTAGCATTCCTTCGGCAAACTGCATGTTAGCGGCTCCTGGTGCCGCAACCGTCACAGTTTTACCCATTTCTAAGAAAGCAAACCACGTCCAAGCAAGTTGGTCTTCGGCGCTAAGCTTATTGAATCGCGCAGTCAATGCTGGCACTGCATCAGCCGACAGAGTGCCGGGGAAAATACCACGAGCGGAATCGAGAGTGATTGCCATATGGTGGACTACCTCATTAAGTTTTTAACTGACCAAAGGTGAAGCAAGGCATCTTTGAAGTGCAGTTTTACTCCCCACTCATCAAATTATCACAAAGAGTTACCAGGACTAAATAATTTTTATTAGTTTTTTCAATTTATTACATCAGTAGATATAATCTTTGAAGACTATACTATGCGGCGATCCATTATCTTTTGAGTCATATCCTCATTGGTAACAAACTAGAGTGGACTAAGTTTCAGCAGCGCAGATCTTCCTGAGGGGGATGGAAACCGCCTAATACCCAAAGTTGCCGCGATTTTTGTATGAAGTGATCGCTACGGCGTTCATCATTTAAATCAAGTCGGTTGCAGGTAGCTCTACCTATGGGTGTGATACCGATAATTCTTGTCCCATCCACTGACCAAATAAAGTGTTCATTCCATTGTTGTTGACGAGGATTGAATAAGGGGGTTTCCAATAGAGTTTCTGGCTCAATTCCGACTGTAAAATTGTAGTGCCGCTCATTACACCGACGACAGGCTGAAGCCAAATTAGCCATATCATCCGAGCCGCCTAAAGACTGCGGCTTGATGTGGTCAATAGTTAAGGGAGATGTGCTCAGAAATTCAGGATAATGACAGTATTCACACCGAAAACGAGCGCGAAAACGGATAGACTCTTGGATGTTTTGAGGAATTGTCACGATTGAGATGCAGTCACAGAATTTATATAACTAAAAATTAGATCTAATTCTCCAATAGCTTCTAACTCACCACTTTCTTCTGGTGTCAGAATACCAGCTTTTTTCTTATCCAAAAGTTCTTGCATACGCAAACCTAACTCTTCAGTGAATTTGAAAAGATTTAAATTATTGACCTTTTCAACTCTAATACCAGTCGTAAGCCAAGATGAAGGTTTAATTACTACTGAAGTCATCAGGTTATTGCTGTTGATTGCACTACTATTGTAGTGGTTTTACTGCAAAAATTGGAACGAAAAGCCAATCGGCTGCCAGCAGCCCAACAATTCTGTATTTAATAAAGTTACCCTGTTTCTCAATGTGATAGCTTTACCCCTGCCAAAATAAAAGCGATCGCCTCGTCTATGTGTTCCTCAATCATTTCTGGATTCAAGCGATCAACATCTGGTGTTAGATGTTTCCAGTTCTCATGTACCGTGAAGTAGAAGAGGCAAACACTCAAAATGTGAGTCAGTGCCAAAAATGGTTTAAGCGGACGAAAATACCCTTGTGCGATTCCTTGCTCCAGAATCTTCAGTAAATGTTGATGTAAACTCAAAACGTTGCACTCTTTAAAGTATCTTCCCTGATTTTGACTTGCTTCCTGAAACCACAGCATTTGACGTTGAGGATTCTGAGCTTCGTTTAAGATGGCAATGCGAATAATTTGCTTCAGTGCTTCGTTAGGTGATAAATTATCCAGATTTACTTGCCCTAGAGTTGCCTGAACTTGATTAACTGGACGTTGTAAAACTGCTCTATACAAGCTTTCCTTATTCTCAAAGTAGTAGTGAAGTGTTGCCGTTGTCACCTTAACGCGAGCAGCTTTAGCACTCATCCGCGCACCATTTAAGCCATGTCGTGAAAATTCTTGTTCTGCGGCGTCCAAAATCTGCTGCTGTGTCATCTCAGCATCTCGGAATGGGCGGATTGCAACTCGTTTACTGGGTTGAACCACTACATCTTGATTTATCGTTTGCCTTTCTATCGTACCAAAGAGCTAACTTAAATGAAAATAAGTAATTTTTGAATTGACGGAAAGATAGGTATTTGCTAAGCTTACTAATTAATTAGTAAGTTATTTTTCGGTAGTGATGAACCAGTTACAAGGCGCACCGTGGCTCTTAGCACATCGTTCCATGCTGAAGCCAAATCAGCCAATGAAAATTTCTCTGTTGGGCAATGATTACGTGCTTTGGCAAGATAGTCATAGTACCATTAGTGCCTTACCTAATGCTTGTCCGCATATGGGCGCAATGCTATCAGAAGGGTGGGGTGTAAATAAACCTGATGGTAGTACCGCGATCGCGTGCCCATTTCATGCCTTGGAATTTGACCGTTTGGGTTGCACAGTTTTACCAGGTTCTAGCAAAAAAACCAAATCACTTATACAACCCTTAGAGTTGATCATTCAAGGAGACTTTATCTGGTCTTATGGCGGATATGAAGCGAAAATTCCCATTCCCTCAATTATGAATGATATTGCCGCAAAGTACGAGTTCATTGGAGTAACAGGAGAACGCAGTATTCCCACTGACGTTTTGAGCTTGCTGCTAAATATGCACGACTATAACCATCAAAACGGCACTCATCGAGAATTGTTTGAGATTGAAGAAGTACAGGTGAAGCAGTTTATCGATGAAGGTTTACATTCTCATGCTTATTTGTCACAGAAGAGGAAACAACCTACATTTGGCGACATACTGAAAAATCCTGCTCAAGTTGCGATGCCAAAGGTACTGGAAGCACACCTAGAAAACTTCTTCCCATTCATGGGATTGCTGCATGGAGAAGATAAACTATTGAGCCTAAAGGAATGCCACTTTTATCTTCCAGAAGCCGATAATCAATCACGCGTATTTGTGTTGATGTATATGAAGGCTCATTCTCCGCTCGCACACTTGCTCAAAGGTAATCTACTGAAGTTGATTGATGTGGTGGTAGAGCAAGACGCAAAAATTTTAAGTAAGATTTACGCAAATACACCGCAGCGTATCAAGTTGAACAATGAAGTAGGAATGGATTGGGTACAGCGAAATTTTGAGAGTTTTCCGGCAGTTGTTGAACCTAATTTATCTCGTTAATTGGAACTATACGCTCTTTGCAAATCACGCACGTACTCCAATCTAAGGGTTACTAAATTCAAAAGAGTGTGGAAACTTGGACGAGTTTCCGTATTTATTAGTAGTTTTATTTTAAATTGTTACCTGTTTTTTTTCAGAAGAATCCGCGATCGCACTCTGTAGAGCAAATATTAATTTTTTGTAACGTAATTTTTATCCACCCATCGCAAGTAAATTTATTTGTCGAAAATTCAATTTACATGTAATTTAAATAACTTCCAATGGGAATTAGCAAAAATCGCAAAACATCAATTTTTCACCTCAAGCGGTCAGAAAACCCGGATTTACTTAAACCGAAAGTAAGAATAAATACATTTGGACTGCGGTGATTACTGTAGCCAGAAGCGAATCTGTACACTCAACGTAGTTACTTTAGCATCGGAGCAGCATAAACTGGAAAAAAACCATACTGATTAATTATTCAGGCGAGGAATTATGTTGTCAACCCGCCCTACTACATCCACTTTTAACTTGAGTGAGCGAGAACGTAGCTACATGAAGCATTTGATAGATTACTCGTCAGTACAATCACTGCCAGAAATCTGGTCAATTGCCCAAGAGAAATTTGGCGACACGATCGCACTCTGCGAACCTCACACCAAACCAGAGATAAAAATTACTTATCGCCTTCTTTATCAACAAATACAGCAATTTGCCACAGCGTTGCAAATCTTAGGAGTGCAAGCAGCAGAACGCATTGCGCTATTTGCCGACAACTCCCCGCGCTGGCTAATTGCCGATCAAGGAATCATGACAGCGGGGGCGGTGGATGCTGTACGCGGTGGACAAGCGGATAAACAAGAATTACTCTACATTCTCCAAAGTAGTGGTAGTACAGCTTTAGTGATTGAAGATCTCAAAATCTTAAAAAAGCTGCGTCCAGAATTAGACTCATTACCGATTAAATTTGTCATTTTACTTTCTGACGAACAGCCAGCAGCATCTGAAACCTTAAAGGTGTTGAACTTTCCCCAACTGATGGCGATGGCAATCAATCAGTCTTTAAAGCCAGTCAAGCAAGATCGACAAACACTGGCAACTCTACTTTACACTTCGGGAACTGGAGGTCAACCCAAAAGTGTCATGTTATCTCATGGTAACTTAATGCACCAAGTTACAGTGCTTGGGGCAGTTGTCCAACCAGAAGTTGGCGATGTGGTTTTGAGTATTCTACCAATTTGGCATGCTTTTGAACGCAGTGGTGAATATTTTTTACTGTCTCAAGGCTGTACGCAAATTTATACTAACTTGCGAATGGTGAAACGGGATTTAAAAGAATTTAAACCGCATTACATGATCGCTGTACCCCGGCTGTGGGAATCGATTTATGAAGGGGTGCAAAAGCAGTTTCGCGAACAACCAGCCTCGAAACAACGCTTAGTCAACTCGTTATTGGGAATCAGCGAGCGATTTATCACAGCGCAAAGAATTTTCCAAGGATTAAGTTTAAAAAATCTACATCCGTCGATTCTAGAACGTTTGATATCGGGAATCATCACTTTTGCTTTATTCCCCATTCATGCTTTGGGAGAAAAATTAGTGTATCGTCAAGTGCGCTTAGCCACAGGTGGAAGAATTAAACAGGTAATTACAGGTGGTGGTGCTCTTCCAACTCACATTGATGATTTTTTTGAACTTATGGGAATTGAAATTTTGCAAGGTTATGGCTTGACGGAAACATCTCCGGTTACTCATGCGCGGCGTCCTTGGCGAAATTTACGTGGTTCAGCCGGACAACCAATACCAGGTGTTGAAACGAAAATTGTCAGCCAAGAAAATCGTCAACCACTACCAGCCGAAGAAAAAGGTTTGGTGCTGCTACGTGGTCCGCAAATTATGCAAGGTTATTACCAAAATCCTGAAGCTACGGCGAAAGTGATCGATGCTGAAGGCTGGTTTGATAGTGGGGATTTAGGATGGGTGACAGAGCAAAATGATTTAGTGTTGACGGGAAGGGCGAAGGACACAATTGTATTAACAAATGGTGAAAATATTGAGCCGACTCCGATTGAAGATGCTTGCTTGCGATCGCCATATATTGACCAAATTATGCTTGTGGGTCAAGACCAGCGATCGCTTGGTGCTTTGATTGTGCCAAATATTGAAGCATTGCAAAAATGGGCTGAAGGTCAAAATCTGCATTTAGACTTATCAGAAAAAACCGCGTCTGACGTAATTAATCTGGAAAGTCCCAGCGTGCAGAATTTATTTCGGCAAGAGTTAAATCGGGAAGTCCAAAACCGCCCCCTTTATCGAGCTGATGACCGGATTGGTGGCTTCAAACTAATTCTAGAGCCGTTTGCCCTGGAAAATGGGATGATGACGCAAACACTGAAAATCCGCCGACACATCGTGATGGATCGGTATCGCGATACTATTGACGGCATGTTCAGCTGAACCTAATCTCAAAGAGAACAAATACAAGAAGTTTATGGACGTATCCAAACCCCAATTGCTGCTAAAACGAACTGTGAATGTCAAGGCAATCGTGACTCCATTGTGGAAAGATGAAGTACAGCAGCAACTTCAAACCCAAATACATCAGACCGATCAGCAATTGCAACAGCTGGATATGCAAGGACAGCGATCAATCTCCGAAATTCAAAAACAGACTATACAACCTCCGAGCCCTCAGACTCTCCAGCAAATTGACAATATCCAAATTCAAGTCAATCAAAGGAAAAGTGAACTACTAGAGCAAAAAAATCAGAGTTTGCAGAATCTACAGCAAGTGCAGTTACTGGAGTTGGATCAAGAAATCAACCAATTTCAGATGGAGGGCTTTTTCCGGGTGGAACCGGGGGATAACCTGATCAGTAAAATGCAAGTCGAAATCGTGATTCGCGATGGCGTTGTCGAAGAAATTCGCGGCGATATTTAAAGAGTGATGCTCTTGACTCGTGGGGGTGTGCTCCTCACTTCCCACTTCCCACTCAAGAGCACTCTCTACTTTTTACCGACAGGCTGGCGACCAATCTTGCTTTGTCCCTATACATTTAACTTGGGAACCAGCCCAAACAATCTGCCAGACGCGGGGGGAACCGACACTGACTAAAATAGACCTACCAAAAGGTGACATCTCAACTCGATATCTGAACCCCGGCGTAGAATTACTTACACCCATTTGAGTAATTGTGACGATCGCTTGATTTAGTTGTGGATAAGCCACTTCTACCTGACGCGAGGCTGATGTGGTAGCAATTTTGCCAAAGGCATTCAGTGCAACCTCTCCAGGATCTGTACCTCGGAGATTAGAGGAGATCGTTTCTAACGGAATAGTTTGATAATTAGCTCGGTCGTCAGGTACGGACTCAACAATAGATGAGGGAATAGTCGTCGCCAGCGGTAGCTGTGGTGGGTTGGGAACAACAGAGGTAGTTTCTAGTTTCTGGCGGCTAACAATGAAAACCGTCGTCATGCTAGCAACTGTTGCTATACCCAAAATGCAATAGAGTTTTAATCCTGACATAGAAGAAATTTTAAAGCAATTGCCATTACTGCTAATGCCACTCCTCAATGTTGGTATAAACCATCACGCACTCATGCTCCCACTTTGCCTTGAATTGTCAAATGCCAAGCTCAAGGTTTGAGGGACCACTAGTAATTCATTTTAATAGACTGTCCAAAGCGGATGTTAGTTCCACCACAAAAAAACACCGCAGAAGACGATTTTCGCCAACACCCCAAACCTTACACCTCACACCCCGTTCTCTGTCACCAGAAAAAATACCTAATTTTGGCGGATGTATGACTGAATGCCGATGAGTCAAGATACAATGCGATCTGGCACCATGCTTAAAACTGCAAAACGATCATCGATTCCCCCAACCACCCTATGGCAATTAACGAAGTCTTCATGCCCGCACTTAGTTCCACCATGACCGAGGGAAAAATCGTCTCCTGGTCCAAATCTCCTGGCGATAAAGTGGAAAAAGGCGAAACAGTGGTGGTTGTCGAGTCAGATAAGGCAGACATGGATGTGGAATCCTTTTATGAAGGATATCTAGCCACCATCCTCGTGCAATCTGGTGAATCCGCCCCAGTGGGTGCTGCGATCGCTTTAGTCGTCGAAACTCAAGCCGAAATTGCCACCGCCACGCAGCAAGCTTCCCAAAGTGAAAAACATCAAGATGCTACCACTCCCGTCGGGCAAATTGCGGATATTTCTACTACGGTCGATGCTGCCAAAGAGTCATCAAATGGCTCGAACCATCAGGAAGGCAGGATTATGGTTTCACCCCGCGCCCGGAAGTTAGCCAAAGAATTAAAGGTAGATTTAGCTACTCTCAAAGGCAGTGGTCCTTACGGTCGGATTGTTGCGGAAGACGTGGAAACTGCAACCTCGGTTGGTAAGTCAGTTGTTGCACCACCACCACCGGCAATTGCCAAGACGCCTGTAGCGCCACCAGCATACACATCACCAGCGCCTACTCCCATGCCACCTGCTGTACCTATGCCTGGTCAAGTGGTGCCGTTAACTACGTTGCAGAATGCGGTAGTGCGGAATATGATGGCTAGCTTAGCTGTGCCGACATTCCATGTGGCTTACGCCATTACGACAGAGGGATTGGACAAGCTTTATAAGCAGATTAAGTCTAAAGGTGTGACGATGACAGCACTGTTGGCGAAAGCTGTAGCGGTGACTTTGCAAAAACACCCGTTACTGAATGCAAGTTATTCAGAACAGGGAATTGTCTATCATGCTGATATAAATATTGCCGTAGCAGTGGCGATGGATGATGGCGGATTGATTACACCTGTGTTGCGAAATGCCGACACAGTGGATATTTATTCTCTATCCCGCAATTGGAAGTCTTTGGTAGAACGTGCTAAAGCCAAGCAGCTACAGCCAGATGAATACACTAGTGGGACTTTTACATTGTCGAATTTAGGCATGTTTGGTGTCGAGTTATTTGATGCGATTTTGCCTCCCGGACAAGGTTCAATTCTGGCGATTGGTGCTTCCCGTCCGCAAGTTGTCGCCACAAACGGGATGTTTGGCGTCCAATCACAAATGCAGGTGAATATTACTTGCGATCACCGAGTGATCTATGGTGCCCACGCTGCTGCCTTTTTGCAAGATTTGGCGAAGTTGATTGAAACGAATTCCCAATCTTTGACAATGTAATTTTATTAGAGACGTGAGTGCATCGCGTCTCCCTCTCTGATTCCCAAAGAGTGCTTGATTTTTTAACGCTGGTGGCAATATACAAGTAAGTATAAATAATCATATGCATCTCCCTAGCACGATCTCCGCTTGGCAAAGGTTGAAAAATCAAGAAATTAGCTGTTTGGAAGCATTAACACTATTGGTAGACCAGCAAGGCATTGTTAACTTGACATTGCTCGACCGGGAAGTCAGTTCCCGCTTTTTACGGCACTTTACTGATAAAAATGCCCTGCCGCCAGCGATTCCGTTACTACTCTGGCGAGGTTGTTTTTATTTAGGAAGTCCAGTTACTTTATCAGCAGAGATTGCCAAAGAACTTAGCGATCGCACCCTCAGCGAGATTAAAATTATTCCCATTGCGGACAAAAGCTACCGCGCCTGGTTTCACTCGCAAAACATCAATCCTAACCGCATCAGTGCTACTCCTCTAGTCAATCCGTTGACAGGTCAGTTAGAGCAAGAAAATATCAGTGAAACTGCTGAATTATACCTTTCCAAAGCCGCTGATCAGATTGGTCGGATTAAAACCCTCATTTCCGGGGCGCTACGCAACCGCGCCAGCGATATCCACATGGAACCGATGTCAGAGGGTTTAAGAGTCCGCTATCGGATTGATGGTGTGTTGCGAGATATTGCGACTTTACCAACCGAAATTAGCCGCCGAGTAGTTGTGGCGATTAAAGTCATGTCCAACATGGATATCTCTGAAAGTCGTCGTCCGCAAGATGGACGGATTGGGGAGAACTACACTTCTGGCGAAGATATAGACGTGAGAATGGATATGCGGGTGAGTACTTTACCTTGTGTGGGTGGAGAGAAAGTCGTGATTCGTTTATTACCACAAAATAATCCTTTTTCTAATATCCAAAATTTAGGTTTCTCCGAAAAAACTCTCCCCGTTTACCAAAGCTGGTTACAACAACCTCAGGGAATGATTATCCTTACTGGTCCCACAGGGAGTGGTAAAACTAGTACGCTTTACACGAGTTTGCAAACAGTCGCGACAGAACACGTCAACATTGTGACTGTAGAAGACCCGGTGGAGTATATTTTGTCGGGAATTACCCAAACTCAAGTGCATGAAGCGGCGGGAATGACTTTTGCGGCTGGGTTACGGGCGATTTTACGCCAAGACCCAGATATTATTATGGTGGGGGAAATCCGCGATCGCGAAACTGCAGAGACCGCAGTTAGGGCAGCGTTGACTGGACATTTGGTTTTTACGACTTTACACACTAATGACGCTTTGGGGGCTATTCCGCGTCTCAAAGATATTGGTCCTGACCCTGGTTTAATTAGTGATGCTTTATTAGGTATTGTGGCGCAGCGTTTAGCCAGGAAAGTTTGTCCTCACTGTGCTGAACCTCATACTCCGACTGATACCGAACTTAAGATCCTTGGTTTGGTGCGAGAAAAAGCGAATCCCCACAATTGGCGTAAGGGTCGAGGTTGTGCGATGTGTTTTAATTCGGGTTATCTCGGACGAGAGGCGATTGTCGAGTTGCTTGATATTGATGATACGGTTCGGCAGTTGGTTTATGAAGGGACGCTGACTCAACTGCAACGATATCTCCGAGAAGCTAAATTTGCTTCATTTCGTACCGCCGCAATTGAAAAGGTCATAGCTGGGTTGACCACTGTAGACGAAGTACTACGTGTTATCCCTAGGAGTGCTTTGTATACTAAGTCGATTGATGAAATTTTGAAAGGGTCGGTGGATGTGGCGAGAAACTATGCGATCGCTCACTAACAACCGCTGATTCATCCAACGGGAATTACCGGGCTAGACAACGGTTCAGCCGCCACAAGTATTGGGCAACGTCGGATACATGGTTGTGTTGTACACATCGATATTATTCAAGGGAAAATTTGGATTCAACACGATAGTACAAATCGTCCGGTTGCTGAGGAGTTATTAGAAGCTGGGGTTCCCTCGTCGGATATCATTTTAGGTTTTCATCCACCCCAAGTACGTCAATATACTGACTTTGGTGTAGCTTAATTAAAGCGATCCGCCCTTCCGGCGGCAGCGCTGTGTGCGGAGGCACACGCTGAGTCCAAAGGACACGCTGCGCGAACGCGAACGCTATCGCGCTCCTGGTTGATAGCCTGCGGTCGGGCGAGTAAGTTGAAACAGCCGTTGTTTGTTGCGATAGTGAAAGCGTTGCGCGTGCCTTTGCACACAGCGCTGCCCGCACTCGCAGGATCGCTGTGTGCGGTAACGGTCAACGCCTGAGTGGAAAAGCGCTTCGCCGCCTGGTTTCCGAGTTATGTCTGGAAGTGAGTATTACCAAACAGCGGCATGACTTTACCGACAAAGTGGGTAAAGTGGGATGGACTTTAGAGAAGATTGCACATTACTTCAATAACATCGTTCCTCAACTCTGATTAAAAGGGTCGGTAATCTCTACTCGTCGCAAGTTAAGTTAGATACTAAAAATAAGTAAGTAATACAACTGTACATTTAAAACACACCAATGAATATTGATTTGCGAGAATATCGTCAGAATGTAGGTATGGGTCAAGTACAGGTGGCTAACATACTAGGCATCTCCAGCACAGAAATTGATCTTTACGAGCAGGCTCCTGATAAAGTCCCAATGGGGCTTTTAGTAAAATGGCTGCAAATATTTGGGATTGACTTTGCGAGTGCTATGTCAGCACCTACACCATTACTCAAAGGAATTGATCCAGGGACTCCATACGTAGAACTGTATCGCAGACTGAATTTACTAAATCAGTATATTGATGCAACTCCTTCTGTAGACACATCAAACCTGCCAACTAAGTTAGCTACTCCAGACGATCTCAAAAAACAACTAAAACGTTGTATACAAAAGCCGAATGTGGTATTGACTGGAGGCTTTGACGCTGGCAAATCACATATGGCTAATGCTCTCCTAGGCAGTAAAAACTTACCAGTTTGCTATCAACCTGCAACACGAGTCATTACATTTATTCGTCATATTGAAGATCGTCCCAAATGGTTTGAAGAAAATGTATTGATTTTTGAGGAGGGTTTTTGGCTAAAAGATGAAAAGGGTAAGCAAATAATTGACTTGTTACTCCTCGACGATAAAGAACGTTGCGAGCAGTATTGCTTACAATCAGGAGACATCGACATTTTGCAAAAATATGGTGTACATGGTAGTAATGAGGATATAGCTGCTCATGCAGCCGTAGTTTATCTGAATTCCCCTTTACTACAAGCCTGCAATTTAATAGATCTCCCTGGTTACTCAGATCAACCGGATGAAATTTCAAAGGATGTTGAAAAGGCTAATAGCGCAGCACAAATTGCTGATGTATTGCTATATGCTTCGCCAGCTAAGGGTCATATTAATGGTCAGGACATGATTCGTCTTGGCACTTTAGTGCGTTTACTTCCGTTTCCAGAAAATGAATCCGACAATTTTCCCACATTAGGTAATTTCTTCATTGTAGCGACCCATGCCGATCCAAGTATCTCTGACAGTCAGCTTCAAGAAATCCCAGAGAAAGCCTCAAAACGCCTTTACAATCAATTAAGTGAATCTGCACTTAAAGAGCGTAGGGAACAAACAAATCGAGCTATCACGCAAGAAGATTTTAAAGCCAGATTTTTTACCTTTTGGTCAGAAAGACCTGGTAGATGCCAAGGACTATTTGAGAATTTGACTAAAACATTAGAAGAATTTCTCCCTCAAGCACGTATCTGCCGTGTTCAAAGAGAAATAAAAGCGATAAAGGATGATAACTCAAAGATCTATACGAGTCAAATTGAAGCATACCAAAAAACTCTTGCTGATATGGATTCACGGCGAGCACAATTACAAGCAATCGAAAAGAACGAGCCTAGTCGTCAAAAAGAAACCGAGCATAAACGGGCAAAGGTAGAAGAGCGTATTAAAGAGTTACAAAAAGACAGTAGAATTTCCTTTAAAGAATCTGCAGAAAAACTCTTGAATGTCGATGTTGTAGAACAGATAATACAAAGCAAGTATAGCAGTCAAAAGGATGCAAAAGAATATCTAAGTGGTTATCTTTTAGAACGACTTCAAACTAAAACAGAAAGTCTCATTAAAGCCAATTCAGAAAAATTAAAACCTGAGATTGAAGCTTTCTTCGGCTCGTACCAAGAAGCTTTACTGAAGCTGCCAAATTTAGACATATCTCTCCAAATTCCCTGGGATGCTCAAGGGTCTTTTATCGGTGGGCTTGCAGGTTTATCAAGTATTGGAGCTTTATCTGCTTGGGCAGCGACATTAGGAAACTTAGGTAGTTATATTTTAGTTGCAAAGTTAGTTAGTGTTTTGTCAGCGCTTGGTATCAGTTTGGGTGGTACTGCGACGGTAATTGGTTTTGTAGCTGCTATTGGCGGTCCTATCGTACTTGCAGTAGGTTTAGCTGCTGGATTAGCTTTTGTACTGGGAAATATATTTGGCGAGTCTTGGCAAAAGCGTTTAGCAAAGCAGACCATTAAAAGCTTTGAAGAACAACATATAAATAAGAAGTTATTAGAAGGAATCGATCAATTCTGGCGAGACACGATTACAAGTTTCAAGAAAGGAGCGAATGCGGTAGAAGCTGATTGGAACAAATATATTGAACATCTACGTGAGATAACTTCTCCTGAAACAGATTCAAAAGAGCGAATTGAAGAGATTATCAGAATCTTGGAGGTACGCAGGGATTTTTTTGCCAAAATTCCTTGGTCAAATAATCAACTTTGCTTCTTGTTCTCAGTTCATTGTCAATCAAGTGTACGGTGCGATACTTGAATACTCCGTTTTTAAAGCTCGCAAGTACGAAGATTGTTAGTAGCGATTGCTAGATAGTTAGCGATCGCTCTTTCACTCCTTCATAATCTTCATTTGGTCGCAAACTAGATATTCCCCAACTGGCGCGAACATGCTCCTAGTTAATTGCTAGTAGCAGGGCTACTTTATTGAAACAGCCGCTATTTGTTGCGATCAGTTCAAAGTGCAGTCTATCGGGTGTGCGGGAAAACGCAATCCGGTCTTGACAAGCCAGCGATCGATAATTTGATAGATTTGGTCGATCGTTTCCTGAGAATAGCCATTTGCCAACATCCAGCTTTCAAATGGGTTAGCGTCTGTTGAAATCTGTTGCCACATTGTATCAAATTCTGAAGAGGAAATGCCGCAAGTCACCAGAAAATCAGCTTGGTTCCAAGGAATAATACCGTCAGCTATCAGTTGCATTAGAGGACGTTGGTTTTCAAGCACCAGTTGCCCGATAAAATCACGAATCTCCCTTTGATGATCCGAAGCTAAACGGCGTTCATCCATCTGTCGGTCGATCTGTTGTTGGACGCGACTGACACCACCACTGGTTAACCAACTTCTGACATCATCAATCGCGCTAGAGGTTTGGCGAAATCGATCTGTTTGCAATAGAACAATCGCTCCCTCAAAACTCCGACGGAAAACCTCGCGCCAATTATCATGTTCTAGATATTCGATCAGTGCCATGTAGTCTCTATATTCGACAACCGGGAACCAAGTCAAATTATAGCCGGATTTGGTGTAATGCGATCTCGCGCTTCTGGTTAATTGCAGGGCTAGTTTGTTAAAGACACAGTTGTTTGTTGCGATCTAGGCTTGAAACGAAGCAGAAAGCACTATTGTCAGTCAGAGCGAATGATTTGTTAGCCGTTGCTCAGCAGCAAGTTTGGCATCTTTCTCCCTTACCCATATCATTGAAGGGCGTGCATTTATCCGATCAATGTAGGTCTTAATTACAGACAGCAAGGGTACAAGTTCGAACTTAGTGACCCAAGTAAATGTAGTACCCCACAATACATCTAGGGCAGTAAATTTGTTGCCGAGAAAGTAATCCCCTTTGGAGAGTTGACAAGTCAAAGTATTCAACATGGTGTCGAAGTCGCCGTAAGAAGATGATGACGGTGGAACTGGTTCACGATTATGTGCTCGATCAACTATTGCGGGGTCAAAACATGAACAAGAAAAAACCATCCATCGCAAATACGATCCACGAAGGGGATCGCCTAAAGCAGGGGCTAGATTAGCTTCAGGATAAAGATCGGCGAGGTATAAGAAGATGGCTACCTGCTCTGTAATCAATTCATCGCCATGCTTTATGGCAGGAACCTTACCCATTGGATTAATTGCCAAATATTCAGAACCCCGCTGCTCATTCGCCTTCATATTTAGCACATGCAATTCATACTCAGCATTAAGTTCTTTCAGGAGGATAAGTGTCCCCGAGGAGCGAGTATTTGGTGAATGGAAGAGCGTGACTTGACGATTAGAGGTCATAACGTAATCTCATAACGGCTAAGAAAGCTCAAGTATTGTAATTTATTTTTTGGTCGTAGCGTTGCATAGTAAGCGATCGCTGCTTTTCTGGATCTGTCTTCAGCTGATCAATGCGATGTCTTAAAGATTTCTGCTCACACTGATCTTTGGCATCAGCCAGCATTTTCACAGCTAGTAATGTAAGTTTAATTTCGTACTCAGTATTGGCAGGTTGTGAGGTATTAGAGTCTAAGTTTACCTTTTGCTTCTTCCCAGATAACAGTTTCTCCACATTCCCCTTGAGCTATGCTCTCCTGTAGCTGATGAGCAAACTCCCGATCTGAGAGAATCGATAGGATTTCTAACAGAGATTCAAATTGCTCAAAGCTGATCGCAGCCATCACAGGCTTACCGTGCCTGGTGATAATCACTGGCTCATCCTTCAACTCATCCGGCAAATCTAGCAATTGCTGTCTAGCTTCCGCAATGGTCAAGTGCTTTAGCATATAAGTAATTATATATTGTAATATACATTTACTATAACTTGACAAAGCTATGCTCGCTTCTGAGATGGCTATATAGTCCGGCTACCCAACCACGAGGTCAAAGTCAGTCATTGGATATAACAAGAAACTATGCGATCGCTCACTAAAATGTCAGTCAATATACATCTGAGAAAATTCCGTTACAAAAACTGTTACCAGCACGGTTTTATCTATTAGCCAGATTTACAATTAATTTCAGTTATATTTCTTTGCTCCACAAGCCGTGAAACATCGAGTCGCACGGCTTTTCATTTTGGTACTATATAAAAATACAGAATCATTAGTACTGTAGGATGTTATCAGAGATAGTTCACACTAACTTCATCCCGATGTCTCCTGAAGAATATCTCGAATGGGAGGAACAGCAACCCATCAAATACGAATATATCAATGGGGAAGTTTTCGCGATGACAGGTGGGACTCTTCCCCATAATTCTGTCGCCCTGAATTTAGCATCTGCTTTGAAAAATCATCTTCGCGGTCAAGGGTGTAAAGTTTTTATGGCAGATGCGAAGCTTGGTATATCTGACAAAGGTCCCTATCATTATCCTGATGTGATGGTGACTTGTGACGAGCGGGATTTAACATCTCGTAAAATTGTCCAATTCCCTTGCTTAATAGTTGAAGTTCTCTCTCCTGGTACTGAAGCATTTGACCGTGGGGATAAATTTAAGCACTATCGCCGGATAAAAACACTCAAAGAATATGTTTTGATTGATGCGGACAAAACATGTGTGGAATGTTACCGTCTCAACGAAAGAGGTAAGTGGGAGTTAACGTCATATTCAATTGATGATACTTTTGATGAAACTATAAAACTCATAAATACGGAAGTAGATGAACTTGAGTTTAGCTTAACAAGTTTAGACTTTAATTTCCCAATTTCTCTATTATATGAAGATGTGGCATTCGATGTAAAATAAAGAATCTGATCGGTTTGCGAGAGAAAATTCATCGGGATTTAGTATTTATAAATATCAAAAAAACATTACGCTACAAATTAGCAATCTGCTGAGCAAACCACATTCCGGTACTCACACAGGGCAAACGCATTAAAATTTGAACTGGCAGGGATTGACAGATAAGCGTATATATGTATCACCTCTTCCCCAAGTGATTTTAGGTAACAAAGAAGTTAAAAAGATGACACTCCTTAATTAAGTAATCTGTTGAATTAGATGAAATTATCAGAAAGCAACAACAGCGAGAGGAAAAAGTAAAAATACAGGTAGTCGCAGGCAATTTACAATAAATTGTCTACAATTATGTATACACTTTTAGGTAAGATTTTGACATCTGTGCGCTAAAAGTTACTTTATTGTCAAACAGATGATAAGGCAACAGAGCTTTTGATAGATTATGGAAAGCGCATTGATTTAATGATCAGATTAATTTATGACGGTTCGGAGGCGCGTTACTTTCATCAAATTTACCAAGAAATGAAGATGCCGCTTTTTCACTCTCTCGCTCCCTATAAAAATAGCGAAAAAATTTATACATCTATCTGAATGAATGAATAAATAAATAAATAAATAAATGAATAAATGAATAAATGAATAAATGAATAAATAAATAAACATACACTTTAAGGAGGGAACGATGCACTATTCAAAAAATGCTTTCGCTCAAAAAAATAGTTGTTCAGAAAGTTATACTAATGCTTCAACGTGTGGAGTTTAACGAATGTAGTGTTCAAACATTGTAAATAATTCTAGGTAACCAAAAGCTATTAATCACTATGAAACTGAAGCCGCAAATTACGATTTTCTCACATTTTAGTAATATTCATGATCAAAGAGTAGAACGGAGAAAATTACACAAATTAATTGATATTCTCACAATTACTATCTGTGCTGTCATTTGTGGAGCAGATACATGGGAAGATATTGCAATGTTTGGTGAGTCTAAATATGAATGGTTTAAACAATTTTTAGAACTAACAAATGGGATTCCATCTCATGATACATTTTCACGAGTCATTGCTCAGATCGAGCCAGAAGAATTTCAAAAAAGCTTTATTAGTTGGATTCAATCTATCAGCAAGCTAGGTAATCAAGAAATAATTGCGATTGATGGTAAAACATTGCGGGGTAGTTATGATACTGGTAAAGAGAAAGAAAAAGCAGCTATTCATATGGTGAGTGCTTGGGCAACAGCTAATCATCTAG